>Ga0105046_10000583_pt1 | contig 51709 bp, 43 predicted proteins | sample MAT03_FD_78385 | JGI IMG/M metagenome (GOLD analysis project Ga0105046, IMG submission 78385) | Freshwater microbial communities from Lake Fryxell liftoff mats and glacier meltwater in Antarctica - MAT-03 (megahit assembly) | ecosystem: Environmental > Aquatic > Freshwater > Ice > Liftoff... | reverse complement strand
GTCCGGGGGTGCGCTGTCCGGGGGTGCGCTGTCCGGGGGTGCTGCTGGTGCGAGGGCGGGAGATTGGTCTGGCATGGTGCTTCGGCGGGCAAGGGGATGACAGCCTGCTTTGGAACTGCCTATTTCTTCCCCGTCCTGAGTTTCTCCCGGACGCTTTCCAGATTCCCGCGCGAGATGTCGAGGAACTCCGCGTTCTTGCCGGACAGCTTTGCCGCCTTGTCGAGCAGTTTCAAAATCTCGACAGCTTTCACGTAGTTCTTCTCCGCACTCAGGTAATCCCGCTGGTCGTTCTGGATGGATGCGAGCAACGCGAGGTTCGCTCCCAATTGCAATTGCCACCCCGTATTCTCGGAATCGCCCGCCACGAGTTTACGGAGAATATCCGTGGCCTGAAGCAGGTTCTCCGCTGCGCCTGCGGAGTTTCCGCGAGTCTGCTCGATGTTGCCGAGTTTGGTGAAGCTCTGGCTCAATTCCCGTTGGAGGTCCGGGCTCTCGGGAGAGTCCTTGTACAAATCCTTGAGGATTTTGATGACTTGCCCGTGGCTCGCGGCAGCGCCCTCGAGATCGCCCTGCGCCCTCCGATTGTCACCGACCCTGCTGAGACTCACGCTGAGAGAGCGTTGAAGCGTCCTGTTCCCGGGGTCGCCGGACGCCATTTTCATCAGGAGCTTCTGTGACTCCTCATAGTTGCCGGCGGCGGCGAGCAATCTGTTTTTCCTTGCCTCGATGTCGCCGATTTTTTCGAGACTCACGCTGAGGCCGAGGCGCCAGTCGTTCCTGGCGGGATCGCGCTCCACCAGTTTGCGACGGATCTGAAGGGCCTCCCCATAGCTCGCAGCCGCGCTCTCCAGATCAACTTGCGCCATCTGTGCATCGCCCAGTTTGCCAAGGCTTACGCTCAACTGAAACTGCCAGTCGTTGTTGGCGGGATCACGTTCCAGCAGGCGCTTCCTGATGCCGAGGGCATTCCGGTAACTCTTTTCCGCAGCCTTGGAATCTGCGAGTTCCGCCGCGGTGTCGCCCTCCTTGCTGGCGTCCTCCGCCAGGCGCACCAACTGCGTGGTGTCACTTTCGTCCACGCCTTCCGCCGCATAAAAGTCGGCGATCTTTTTGCGCACATCGTGCAACAGGGCGCGGCCACCGTCATCCGAAAGTGTCCTTTGCAAGGGACCACGCATGTAATCGATGAGCGCCCATGCCCGGTCCTTTTTCTCCTCGGCTGTTTTCCTTGCGGCGGTGGCTTCTGCTTCCTTCAGCTTCAAAGCTTCCGCCTGGGCATTGGCCTGCGCGGTGGCTTCCTCGGCGAGTTTCCGCTGCTCTTCCGCGCGTTTCCGCTCGACTTCGGCGGTTTCCTGCGCGGCGGTCGCTTTGGCTTTCTGCTGGGCGAGGTTGTCTGCCTGGGCTTCGGCCTTTCTGGTCGCGTCCTCCGCGAGCGCGCGCTGCGCATCGGCGGTTCTGGCGGCGTCCCTGGCTGCTTCGGTCTTGATCAAAGCCACTGCGCCGCCCGCGACCGCGATGGCCGTGAGAATGGCCATCGCGGCGAGGGCGAGTCCCCTCCTCCGTTTCGCAGCGCGTTCGCGCTTGCCGGCGTGCTCGATGGATTCGGCGATGTAGTCGCGCTCGGTCTGCGCGAGATCGTCGCCCCGCGCCGCGAGGAGCGTCCTCGCGTCTTCGAGGGGCTTGCCGGGCGGGAGAAAGTAATCGGCGGCGCGATCGTTCTCGGTCCACGCACGCACGCCTTCGCGGAGACGCGCGCGGACGCGGAGGAAATCCCGGTTGTGATCGATCCATTGCTCGGCGCGGGGCCAGCAGCGCAGGAGGGCTTCGTGCGAAAGAGTGAGGATCGATTCCCCGGTCGAGGCATCGCGATCGGTGAAGAAGAGCCGTTCCTTCACGAAGGCGGCGATCAACCTTTCCCGCTCCGGCGTGCTGGCTGCGCTCTCCGTCGGGACGCGCGCCCTGGTCGCGCCGGCATCCACGTCTTCGCGAACAGTCACCAGCGCGGAGAAGACGCCGTCGAGCGCGGTTTGCACGGCGACCGGGAGGGCGAGGAAGACGGCCTCGGCGCGATGACCGAGCGCGCCCTCGACGCCGCCGAGTTCGCGGTATTGCGCGAGCGTGAGCGTGCCGTCGGGTTCGCGGCGCTCGAAGAGTTCGCGCAATGCGTATTCGAGTAGCGGAAGGGCTTCGGGGTGCCGCGTGGCGTCTGCGAGCAGCCGCCGGTCAAGCGCCTCGCCGGTGGAGTCATCCTTTTCATAGCGCAGTCCCGCAAGACTCGCGGGCGCGGTGATGATGCGGCGCAGATCGTCGGCATCCGGCGGGAGGAGATCGAACTGCCCGTGGACGCCTTTCATTTCCATGAGGCGCGGCAGGGTCTGGCATTGTTCGTAGAAATCCGAGCGCACCGTCGCCAGCACCCAGACCGAACCGGAGCGCGCGAGCGCGTCGATGGCCGTGATGAAGGCCACGCGGTCGCCGGGACCGATGGAACTGTGGCTGAAGATTTCCTCAAACTGATCGAGGAGGAGGAAAAGCCGGACTCCCGAGCCGAGTGCGTTTGGCAGCACGAGCCGGCAGGTCAGCGCGGGATTCTCCCGCAGGCCGGCGGCGAACGCTTCGAGACTCGTGTCGCTCTCGCGCAATTCCGGCAGCGCCGAGCACAGCATCCGGGCGAGCCCGAGGCACAGGTCTTTCGCCGCGGTGCCGGGGATGAAAATCGCGGTGCGCCACGAGCGGACGGTGTCATCAAGATCGAACTGCGTGACCGCCGGCAGCACGCCGGCGCGCGCGAGCGAGGACTTGCCGCTGCCGCTCGCCCCGACGATGAGCACGAACGCGGAGCCCGCCGAGGCCTGGCGGCGCAGGGCAAGTTGCACGGCGCAGATTTCATCCTCGCGCCCAAAGAAGATTCCCGCGTGCTGCGGCTCGAACGCATCCAGCCCGCGGAAGGGCGCGCCCATTTCCGAAACATCCCATGTGGCCGCACCCCCTTCGCCGAGCAGCCCGTCGAGAATCTCGCGGACGTGGACGCGCAGCCGGTGCGCGAATTCCACCGGCTGCGTGAAGACGTGAAGGGCGCGGCCCGACTTTCCATCCGGCGTGTCGCCGAATGTCGCGGCGATGAAATTCTCGGCGAGCCGTCGCTGGCGCAGCATGTCCTCGAGCCCTTCGAGTGGCTGCCCTTTCTGCCGGTTGAGGAAGCCGTCGGGATCGTTGCGGCGGTAGGCGAGAATGGCCGGGCGTGTGCCGCCGCTTGTTTCGCGGGCGCCGAGCATGAGGGTAAAGTCCCGCCCAATGGCAGTGCCGCCATTTCCCGCGGATGCACCCTGCGAAAATCCGAGCTGGGACCAGAGGATGAAGACCGCCACGTCGATGCCATTCTCGGAGGAGAGCACCATGTCGATCCCCTGTTGAAACGAGGCGTCCACCTGGAGGGCCAGATCCTCCCGCAGCACGGGCACGAGCCGGAACCGCCCGACGTACCGCGGCTGAAGACTGGCGATGACATCGCATGCCTTCTGGCGTTCCTCCGCGACGTCTTCGGGAGCGGAGATGAAGATGCGGATGGTTTTCATCGAGGGAGCAGTTGCGGGAAGCAACTATCGCGAAAGCCGTCGCGCGGCAACAAGCGAACTGGAGGGGTGTGATTCAATGTGAGTCCAAAGGCCGGTTGCCGGCCAAAGCAGAGCGGCGCGTGAGTGCCGCGAGGCTTTGGACTGCGGGGGCTTGACCCGCTTTGGCTTTGCGGAGGAGCGATGGGCGAAATCGCGGAATGCGCCGCGCGCACGCAAGGCGCTGCGTTGCTTTGCGGGGCAACGGTGAATTTGCGCGTCGGACCCGCGGCGAGGGAAAAGCGGCGTCAAGCCGCGCGCAGTCCAAAGGCTGGCGCCACGCCCGTCACCACCATCTTGCTCATTCACTGGACTCACTTTCGATCACGCCCAACTCGTGGACGAAAGTTAGTGTTGTTGGCGTCGCCCGGGCCTGCCAGTCTCGCCGCACTATGCGCAAATATTTCTTCCTACGTGTCTGCGTCGCTGGGCTGACGGCAGTCGCCGTCTGTGGTGGCACAATGGTGTTGACGGGATGCCGGACTGCAATGGTGGTGGCCGCCATCGCCGGCGGCGTCGCGGCGGTGTCGGTGGTCGCAAAGTACAAGGCGAACGCCGCGCAGAAGGCCGCCGCAGAGGAGCAGGCACGGAGCATTCAAGCCGCCGCTGTCTCGAAGCCTGCGGCCACCGTGAGCCGCGCCAAAGTGAAAAGCAGTGGGACGAGAAAAGCCGCCCAGGTTACGACCGCGGCGGAGCAACCGCAGTCTGCGCAGCCGGACACGCCCGGAACGCCGGCGCGACCGATTCCCAGCACCGATGAACTGGAATCCTCGGGAGCGAGCCAGCTTCCTCCCTACCTGGCGGTGTCAGTTCCTCCGCAAGGCATCCGCGAGGAGAAACGCGGAAAGGCGACTTATATGTTGTGGGATACACACCGGCAGCAGTTGGCGACGGACGACGTGTATGTCCTGAAACGCGATGTCAGTGAGGGGAAATTCGTGAAGCTGAACGGCGTCAAGGCACAGGTCGCGAAGGCTCCGTAGGTTCGTCGGGTGTCGATCTCACTCTCTGTCCTGCGAATTGCCTATTTCAGCATGATGTCCGGCGCAAGCGAATGATGTTTGAGCTTCGCCTTCCAGGACTCCGGATGCCACAGTTGTAGTGTTATGCCGAACCGGCCTTTTCAATCTTTCTGTGTGGCAGTGGCGGCAGTGACCGCCATTTCTGGGGGAACAGTCCTCATCACGGGATGCGAGGGTCTCGATTATTCGGCGCGTTCAGAGGGCACCGGCATCCAAATCGTCGGAGCGATAGTGGTCCTCGCGAAATACAAGGCGGATGCCCACCAGAAGGCGGTCGCCGAAGCCGAGGCGCGCGCCGCGTATGCCGCCGCCGTGAGGCCAGTGTACGAAAAGCGCCGGGCAAAAGTGCATGCCGAATCGCAGGCAAGAATCGCCGACACCGAACGCGCCTACGCGCGGAAAATCGAGGCAGTTCGCGTCGTACCGCAAAACGATGCATCAGCGACAGCATCTGCCGCACAACTCCATGCGGCGAAGGAGGCTGAGCTGGCGAAGCTCAAGGCGGACGAGGCCGCGAAGATCGCTGCGCTGGAAGCGGCGGTGAAGCCGGAGCCGACGCGCAGGAGTTCGGCGCGCCCCATCCCCAGCACGGACGACCTGGCCGCGTCCGTTCCGCAATTTATCGCTGTGCCAGTGCCCCCGAGGCGCGTTCCCGAGGAGCAGGGCGGAAAGGCGACCTATATGCTGTACGACACCCATCGCCAGACGCTAGCGAGCGATGACGTCTTTGTGCTGAATCGCGACATCCGCAACCAAGCGACTGTGGACTTGGGCGGCGTGAAAGCCAGCGTGGCAAGGAATCCGTAGCCCGCATTGGCAATGTGTGGTGGCGGCACGCTCTGAGGCGTTCCGTTTCGATCGCCGCCATGCGGAAGCCTCACCCCGCACACATCGGGTCGTGGCCGTCTCGCGGACGCCCATGCCCATGGCTTTTTCCTCTGTCGCAGCGGTCCCGGATAATTGCCCCGGGACCCCGCCGTCCCTTTGGGGTCAGAACCTCAGTTGAGTCCCGATCCCGAAGTAAAAGCTCGGTTCCCGAACATTGCCGGGATTGGTGAATGCGGCGGAGATATTGATGCCACCGGCGCGCCATTGCAGACCGAAGCCGTACGGAGTGGCGGTGCCGCCAGAGTCCCTGTCGGTGGTGGAAACTTCGCCGACGACGTAGAGCCGGTAGGGAAGCTGGACTTCCAAGCCGGCGTAGCCCACCGGCGCATCACTCGCGTCGCCACCCTGGCCGATCCAGCTTTGGCGCAAGCCGCCGTGGAAACCGACCGAGCGGAAGAAACCATTCGGGTCGATCTCGACCCGCTTGTAGAGCGCGATGAAGGCGTTGTAGGTCTCAATGTCTCCCATGCGGAAATAGCCGCCGACGCTGAGCTGGGGAATCGCGCCCTCATCCTTGAGCAGGCGCAGACGAATGAGAGGACCTCCGCCGAAAATGTCGCCGCGAGGCGGGTTCGCGCCCCGATTGAAATCGAGCGCGGTGAAAATCCCGCCCAGTTCCAGCCAATCCGTCACGCCATACGAGGCCATCGCTCCGTGCCCCATCACCGGCGAGGAACTGTTGTTCGGCAGAAAGAAGCAGTACTGCGCCGTGAACGCATTGGCGGGCAGCGTGCCCGAGGTGGGGTTTATGAAAAGGCCCGTCGGCCCTTGGAGCGTGAGCAGGCCCCGCCCGCCTTCGTATTCGCTCGGTGCAAGTGGCTTGGTGGTTTTCACCGCAGCGGCCTTGTGGTCAGCCGCGGCGGAGAGCGTCAGGCCGGCGAGTGCGCAGGCCACGACATGGGAGAGATTGGAGAGAGGTTTAATAGTCATGGCTGAGGAGTTGCAGGCGGAGTTCATCGGAGGATGGAAGCGACGACAAGGACAAAACCGCGACAAAACCGCGACCCTCGTGCCGCGAATGATTAGCGGGTCACACTCGATCTTTCGGACACCGCCCGTCGGCCATAGCTGCGGAAGTTCGGACATTTGCCGGGATCGGAGTCTTATTTATCATTTACTGCAAGATTCTCCATAATCTTGCACAGCCTCTGCTCTCTCGATTCAGCGTAACCATGAAAAACCAAAAAGCACAGCACGCCGTCGTTGGCCGAATCGGGCATAGCCCCCGGATCGGTCGCCTTCCCGTCCCGCCCATCGCCCGGCAGGGACACAGCCGCAACTTTACCGGAGGGCACCAACAATGAAGCCGAATCTCGTCAGTTTCGTCATCCCGCTGAAAGATGAGGAAGAAAGCATCCGGGAACTTTACACCCGCATCTCCGCGGAGATGACGGCGCTCGCGCTGGACTACGAGGTCATCTTCGTGGACGACGGCAGCACGGATGGAAGCTGGGGGGTCATCCAGGAGATTTCCCGTCAGCATCCCGAGACCGTCACGGCGTGCCGCTTCCGGCACAATTCCGGGAAGGCGCAAGCGCTGGCCGCGGGTTTCCAGGCGGCGCACGGGGATGTGGTCTTCACCATGGACGCAGATTTGCAGGACGACCCAAAGGAGATCCCGCGATTCCTCGCCAAGCTGGGCGAAGGCTTCGACATCGTGAGCGGATGGAAGCGGAAGCGCTTCGATCCCTGGCACAAGGTTTTGCCGAGCCGGGTCTTCAACAAGATGCTGAGCACCCTCGTGGGCGTCCAACTCCACGACCACAACTGCGGCTTCAAATGCTATCGCGGCGAGGTGGTGAAGAACGTCTCACTCTACGGCGAGATGCACCGGATGATTCCCTCGCTGGCGAGCATAAAGGGCTATCGCGCGACGGAGATCGAAGTGGAGCACCACGCGCGCGTCCACGGCGTCAGCAAGTATGGCGTGAAGCGCTTCCTGCGCGGCTTCATGGACATGCAGACGGTGTACTTCCTGAAGAACTTCCGGGAGCGCCCGCTGCACTTCATGGGCGGTCTCGCAATGGCTCTGCTGCTGGCCGGCGGCGCGCTGGCACTCGTCTCGCTCGTGCCGTCGCTCAACGGTGCGATTGCGCAGAAGCTCTCGGCGTTCGCACAGATTCTCCTGTCCTGCCCGATCCCGCTCCTCGCGGCCGGCTTTGTGGCCGAGCTATTCGTCCACGGGCTGGAGGAAAAAGGCCGGCGTGCGATGATCACCGAGGTCATCCCGGGGCGTCACGCGCTCCAAGCCGGATGGTCGGCGAATACGCTGGCGAACCCGGTTCTCCGCGTGCTTCCGGCACCGGGCAAAACCGCCGCGGCGGGATCGACGGCCACAGGACCGAAGGTTCTCGTGGTCGATGATGATCCTCAGGTCCGCGACACTCTCCGCCTCATTCTGGAAAGCGAGGGATTTGCAGTCGGGGAAGCAGCGGATGCCGCCGAGGCACTCGCCGCCGTGGACGAAGATACCGCCGTGGTCCTGCTCGACATGAATCTGCCCACGCAGCACGACGGGCTCAAGTGCCTGAAGCAACTCCGTAAGCGCGACGCCGATCTCAAGGTCGTCATGGTCTCGGGCCAGCAGGAAATCCAGGCCGCCATCGAGACCATGAAAATGGGCGCTTGCGACTACGTGGTGAAACCCTTCGACAACGCGCGATTGGTCCGCTCCGTCCGACGGGCGATCGAGATCCGCCGGATCACCGAGGGCAACTTCGAGATCGAGCCGGTCCACGAGGCCTCCCGCAGCGAAATCACCGCCGCCGCATGCTGATGAACGCCCCAGATTCCACCCTGCCTCAGCCGCTGAAAATCGCGGTCCTCGGCTCCACCTACGCGCGCTCGCAGAGCGATTCGCAAGTGCCGTGGCTCCGGGAATCCGTGAACCGGCTCGCCGCCCTCGGGCACCAGATGACCGTCATCGTTCCGTCCTTCGAAGGGTTGAAGAACCACTTCATCGACGGCGTGGAGGTCCTGCGTTTCCGTTACGCACCGCGCCGCTTCGAGAACCTCACCCACGACGAAGGCGCGCCGAACAAGCTCCGCAACCCGCTCTACCAGATCCTCGCCGCACCGTACATCGCCATGGGCGCGCTGGCGGCGATGCGCTGGGCGCGGCAGCGGCGCTTCGATGTCATCCATTGCCACTGGCCATTCCCGCACGGGCTCATGGCGCTCCCGGCGGCGCGCTGGTCGGGAGCAAAAGTGGTCGCGATGTGTCATGGCGCGGAACTGGCGATGGCCCGGCGCAAGCCATGGGTCCGCAAGATTCTCAAGCAGTGCCTGCTGAAATCGGACGTGCTCGCGTGCAACAGCTCGCACACTCAAGGCGAAATCGAGCGGCTCTGTGGACGACAGGCCGCCGTCATCCCGTATGGCGCGACACTCCGCGATGCGGCCACCGCGCCGGAGCCGAAGCCACCCGGCGACACTGCGACGATCCTCTTCACTGGCCGGCACATTCAGCGCAAAGGCGTGCCATTCCTCCTGCGCGCACTGCCCGCGATCTTGCAACGGCGCAAGGTGAAGCTGCTCATCACCGGCGACGGCGATCGGCGGCAGGAATGGGAAGCGCTAGCACGGGAACTGCAGCTCGGCGATGCCGTGCAATTCCTCGGCATCGTGAGCAATGAAAGACTCGGCCAGCTCTACCGGGCCTGCGATGTCTATGTGCTCCCGGCGATCTTCGACGATCGCGGCGACACCGAGGGCCTCGGCGTGGTGCTCATCGAAGCGCTCCAGAATGCGCGGCCCGTGGTCGCTTCCGCTGTCGGCGGAATTGTCGATGTCATCCAGCACGGGAAGACCGGCCTGCTGGTCCCGGAGAAGAACCCGCAAGCGCTCGCGGATGCCGTGCTGCGGTTGCTCGACGATCCCGCGCTGGCTCAGCGCCTCGGGCAGCAGGGCCGCGCAGAAGCCGAGCGGCAATTCGATTGGGAACGAATCACCAGCGAGACCGAACGGCTCTATCGCAGGGCGCTCGGGGGATCTGCCGAGGTCAGTGATTTTCACTCGGCGACCGCACCGTCGATCGCATGAGTTCGTCGCCCGCAGCCCACGGACGCCTGACTCGTTGGAAGCCCTGGCTGATCGCCGCCCTCGTCGCCGCCGTCGCATTCTGCATTTACGGCGCGCTGCGTCACGCGGGGGGCGAAGTCCGCGCGAAAGTCTCGCATGCGAGACCTGAGTGCCTGCTGCTCGCACTCGGGATCTGCATCGTCTATCGGATCGCGAATTCGACCGGCTGGGTCTTCGTGCTGCGGTCGCTCAATTTTCCGATGCCGCTGGCACGCGGGGCCCGCATCTGGATCATGGCCGAGACCATGCGCTGGCTGCCCGGCAGCGTGTGGGGATTCTGTTCCCGCGTCTATCAGGCGGGCAAAGCGGGCGCGCCTTCTGCCGTGGCGGCCGCGAGTCTGCCGCTGGAACTTCTGCTCACCATCGCCGCATGGGCGCTCACCGCAGTGGTGGCAGTTTGCGCATCCGGCCTGGCATTCGATTGGTTCGCGCTCGCCAGCCCGCGGGCCATAGCGCTGGCTGCCGGAGCACTCCTCACTCTCGCCGGCGCCGCCGCATTCGCGCTCTTCCGGCTGCCACGTCAGCGGCTGCCGAAGAAGATCGCCGGCCTGCTCGAACAGATTCAATCCCTGGCGCGGACCCGCCCGCGTCCGGCTCCGCTCGCCTTCACCCTCGCACTCTACACCGTCCTCTGCGCCTTGAACGGCCTCGCCTTTTTCTGCGTTCTTCGGTCCCTGACGGACGCCCCGCTCAGCGTCCCCGCAGCCATCGCCGCCAATGCCTGCGGATGGCTCGCCGGCTTCTTCGCGGTCGGGGTGCCGGGTGGCATCGGCGTGCGCGAAGCCAGCTCGGCGATGATCCTCTCTGCCGTGGTGCCCGTCGAGACCGTCGTCGCCAGCGCGGTCCTCTGGCGGCTCGTCCTGCTCGCGGACGAACTCTGCTGCTTGGGCGTGCTGCTCGCGCCGTCGGCATGGAAACGCATGAGCGAGGGCTCGCGACGTGCTTTCCCATCGGTGGCGGACCTCCGTGGTCCGCAGACATGACCGTTCCAAAATTCACCCGACCCAATCTCGCCATCCTGGCCCTGATCGTCGCGACCTGCCTGGCCGCGCTGTTCCTCGTCGTGAAAGTGATCGCGCCAGCGTACACGCAACCGGCGAATGGCAGCTACCCGTCCCGCTTTGGCTACCTCGCAGTGAAGCGGCGCGCTGGCACGCCATTCGCCGTGCAGACCGCCATTGTCGGCGGGCGCCCGATCACCGCAGCCCAGCTCGGCGAAGGCCGCATGGTGGCCGAACCCGTGCGGGTGCCGCTGATCCCCGTCGGGAAAATCGCCGAGGTCCTCGTCCGCGCGGGTGACATCGTGCAGGAGGGGCAACTCCTCGCAACCGTGGATCGCAGTGTCGCGCAATTCCGCCTGAACACCGCAAAGCTGGAGCTTGCGGCTGCCGAGGCGGAATTCGAAAGGGTGAAGCTCGGCTCCTCCTACGAGATGGCTCTCGAGCGCCCGCAGCGCGAAAACATCAATCTCGATTCGCTGCGAAAACAAGTGGCGTTGCGCAGGGACAGGGCCGCGGCGACCAAGCGGCTCTTCGAGCAGGGCACCATTTCGAAAACGGAATACCAGGAGGTGCAGATCCGGCTTGCGGAAGCGGAGCGTGAACTCCAGACGAGCGAACTCGGCGTGAGTGTCTCCTCCGCCGGCATCATCCACAGTTCCATGATCGCGGAGAGCCTTGCGCAGGAGAAAAAGTTTGCTGTCGAGGAACGCGAGCGTGAACTCACGGAATGCGCGATCCGCGCACCGGCGGGCGGAGTCGTCGAGCGCGTCCTTTTTCATCCCGGTGAGTACAATCAGGCGGCAGGCGAGACTGCCTTCGTGATTGCATCGGGACTGTGGTTCGAGACGCATCTCGACCAGATGGCCATTCACAAAGTGAGGGCCGGCGACGTGGCGACCGTGCAACTCGAAGCGCTGCCCGCCCGCCCGCTCACTGGCAAGGTCGTGGCCGTGGTTCCGATCGTCACCTATCACCCCGGTGGCCCGGAGGCGGGCCGCCCCGTCCGCCCGATGGGCAGCGGCGCACCCGAATGGCCGACGACATTTTCGGCGCGAATCGAATTCTCGAAGCTGGATCGCGCACTGCTCGTGCCGGGACTCACCGGCTTTGCACGCATCGAGGCCAGCCGGGAAGTGCTGGCAGTCCCGCAATCGGCGCTGAGTTCCATCAATGCAAATTCCGGCATCGTGCATGTGCTGGGGAGCGATGGCCTGCGCGACGTGCGCCGCGTGAGCACGGGCAGCGTGCGCGAAGGCTGGGTCGAAATCACTGCCGGTCTCGCAACCGGGGACAAGATCATCATCGCGGGCCATGAGGATCTGGAGCCTGGCGACCGTGTCGTCGAGATTGGCGCGGCGGCGGTCACCGCCAGGTAGGAGAACGTGAAAGGATTCTTCCAGCGGCTTCATCCGGCTGGTGGTCTGTGGGTCCGGCGAACGCTGGCGTGTGGAAATCTGCCCGGCCTGCTGGCAGCCGCCGCGGGAATTCTCGGCCCGCTCCTCATCGGGCTCGGCGCGTTTCTGCCGTGGTTCCTGGTGGCGGCATTTGTGCCGGCAGACGCTCCGCTCGGCGGCACGGTCCGCGGCATCGAGCCGGGAATCACCTGGGTCTTCCGCGCGGGATGTCTGATTGCGTTGACGGCGCTGCTCGCGGCCACGCGTTCTCCGGAAGTGCGGCGCAAGCATGCCATCCGTCTCGTTGCGGCACTGCTGCTCGCCTTGTCGCTATTTCCCGCCGCCGTGCTGCACTGCTCGCCCGATTCCGCCGCCCGCGCTGCATGGCTGTGGAATCAGCATGATCAGCTCACCGGCTTCGCGGGCGACATCTACACCTCGCAGGAAGTGCGCGATGCCACGTGGCAGCAGCGCATCATCGTCGTCAATGAGCCGCTCGATAATCGCATCATCAAGCTGCCGGGCTGGAGTCCCGCGGCGCTCGAGTGGGGGCGCTTCTTCGAGGTCGCGGAATGGTTCGGACTCTCCTTGTGGTTCAGCCAGGCCCTCGGGCGCGGCTGGGCGCTCGCGGTCGTGGGGACCATCCTGCTTCTGCTGGGGCTCGGTCGTGAACGGGCGCTTGCGGAGCCGGGATTCCTCAGGCGCTCGGCTGGCAGATCGCTGGCGATCGTCGCCATCGTTCTTGCGCTCGCGGCGCTGCCATTTTTTGCAGCCGGGCATTTTCTCACGCGCGCTCGCGACCTGGTGCGAAGCGGCGATTTCGTGGCGGCTCTCGCGGCGCTGGATCGTGCCGCCGCCGTGCTGCCCGCCATCCGCGAAGACGGGGTGTTCTTCCTCCAAGTCGGCCGGCTCGAATCCGATCTGGGCCGCACGACTCCGGCGTCCGATTTTTACCGCGCGCAGCGGCTGGCGGAAGATGGCTTTGCCGACCAGGCGCAGGCCGCGATGCTCGCCGCCCTGCCCACGGCGCAGCCGGACTCCGTCTGGCATCGCGAGTTGGTGAAAGGTCTGATCATCCGCGCAATCAACGAACTGAACTCCGGCCAGACGAATCCCGCGATCGCATTGCTGGAAACCGTGCTCGCCGCCGATCCCTGCAATCTCAAGGCAAACTACGCGCTACAGATCGCCTGCCTGCGTGCGGGCCGCCCCGATGAACTGCGGCTGCTGGCCGCCCGGATGAGGCAGACCTACCGCTTCCTCAACACCCCGACGAAGCGCGCCGTGCTCGCCGCCGCGGAGGAGCATCTCGCCTCCGCCGAATTGCAAAGCGGCGCGCCCGCACAGGCGCTTGCCCACTGGCAACGTTCCAAGCGCCTGCCGAAATGACGATTCGCCGCCAGCCCGCGACGCTCGCCATTGCGACCCTCCTGTTCGCAGCGTTCGTCGCGTACGCCGTCTGCCGGTGGTGGTTTCCCTTCCGCACCGTGGTGCGACCTCTGCAGATGGATGCCGCGTGGATCGCCGCGGCGGGCGGGCCGGTGGCTGAAGCCTGTTTCCGCAAGACGGTGATGCTGCCCGGCGAAACGCGGAACGCTTGGATCGCGATTGCCGGCGCGGATTCCTATGAGATCTCCGTGAATGGCAGCACCGTGAGCGCCCTGCCACTCACGCGGGCCACGTCGCCCTTTCAGCGATCGCTCAGCGAACCCGGCCAGCGGGTGAATAACAGCCTGACGATGCTCTCCCGCCAGCGTCCACGGGAATACCAGTGGAGTGGATTTCGGAACTGGCGCGTGCCGGTCTTTGTCGATCTCACGCGGCACCTTCGGCCCGGCAGAAATGCGATTTGCATCAGCGTCGAATCGCGCACCGCCTCGGCGCAGCTTTGCGCGGAAGGGGAGATTCTGCTGCGTTCCGGCGAACGCATCCGCATCCGCTCGGATCGCGATTGGAAAGCCGCGCCGCTTCCCCAGCGCAAGTCGGGGCTGATATGGATCGAGCGAGACTACCCGGATGAGGAATGGGCGGACGCCACACTGGTCGCAGCGCCGCAAGGTGAGATGCTCCGCGCATTCGACCCCGAAGTTTTTCGCGACCCGTTCGCCGGTGCCTGGGTGCAGTCGTCGTTGGCTGCGCATGGCCGGCCGGTCGTGTTCGAGACCGTGTGGCGGATCGAAGACCGTCCTCAGGAAGCATGGGTCCGCATCCTCGCAAATCGCGGCTATGATCTCGCGATCAACGGACGCCCGGTCCGCCCTCCCGCCAGCGATTCCTATTTCCCGCGCAACGGCGCGTGGCTGCTCGACTCCGCCGCGCCACACTCCGGCTCGGCCCGCGCCGAGGCCATGGATCCCGATGAAGTGGATTCGATCTTCGAAAGCGGGCCGGGCCCTGGGGATGACGTCTCGGATGCTGTGCTCCCGCCGCTCGCGCTGACGCGGAATCAGGAGATCGCCGCATTCGATCTCTACAGCGTGCCGTGGCTGCTGAAGCGCGGCGAGAATCGCATCACCGCCCGCCTGAATCCGACGAAGGACTCGCACCACTGGAATCCACGATTTGCGCTCGATGCCAAGGTGATCGGCGCGGGCGGCGCGGTCCAGCACCTCGCTTCCGGCGCGGGATGGCAATGCCGCATCGAAGTTCCTGCAGGCATCGCTTCGCCCGCGACGGATGCGGTCGCGCTCGGTCCGGCAGATGCGACCGGAGCCGCGCTCCCGCGCAAGACCTACGTGGGCAACGCCTGGGACGCGGGTGACAAATTCCGCTGCTGGCTCGCGGTGTCGCTTGCGATTTTCGGCGTGGTCGCGTTCTCCGTCGGCCTGGCTGCGAGACGTCTTGCCGGGCGCTCGCTCGCACTGTTCACGACGGTCCTCATGGTCCCGACCGTGGTGCTCTTCGTCGCGGTGCTCGTGGAAAGCTCGTGGATCGAGCGCGAGGAGGCGCTGCTCTTTCACTCGGCCAATGCCTGGGGCATCATCCTCGGCGGCGCCGGACTCGCAGCGCTCGTCACCATGCTGCTGCTGAGCCGGCCCCGCAGGATCCGCATTTCCCAAGGCCGCACGATGCTGCGCGCGCACTGGCCGAAATTCGTCCTCTGCTGGATCCTGCTGCTGTGCGCCTTTCTCCGCGCGAAGGACCTCGATTTCCAGCCGCTCGATCCTGACGAATACGCCTCCGTGCAGGCAATCCTGTCGGTCGCACATAACGGCACGCCGCAGCTCTACGACTCGATCTATTACACCCGCAGCCCGCTCTACCACTACCTCGTGGGCGGGATCGTGTGGCTGTTCGGCGAGAATATCTGGGCGCTGCGATTGCCTTCGGTCTTCTTCGCCGTCGCGACGACGGCGCTGCTCTATCTCATCGGAGCGCGGCTCCTGCGCAGTCGCTGGACTGGCCTCGTGGCCGCCGCGCTATACACCATTCATCCCTTCGCCGCGTTCTCCGGCTACCTCGTGCGCTTCTACCAGCAGCAGCAGTTCTTCGCGTTGCTGACGGTCTATCTGTTCTGCCGTGGATTCGTGATCGGGCAGAGCATGCGGCATCGGTATCTCATGCTCGCCGCATTCTTCGCCACGGTGCTGAGCCAGGAGCTGAGCCTGACGATCGGCTTCTCGCTGCTGCTCGGCTACGTGCTCTTTGCCCGGCGCAAGGACTGGGCGTCGGAGGCCCGCTATGCGGTGACGGCAGGCTGTGTGCTGGTGCTGATCTTTCTCGATCTCGTAGTCTTCCAGACGCGCTGCCTCACCCGTGTGGATGGCACTTCCCCCTCGGTGGAGCCGACGCTCGGTCTGAACTTCGATTCACCATCGAATCTGCTGATGATTTTCATGGTGTTCTCGCGGCTGCATCTCGCCCTGTCGGTGCTGCTGCTGCTGAGTCTGCCGCTGCTCATCCGCGAGCGAAACCGCGCCACACTTGCGCTGCTTACGATCCTGTTCTCGGGCATCGTCTTCACCGCGCTGTGCGTCACGGGCAGTGGCCTGCGTTATCAATACTGGCTCATCCCGCTCTGGCTCGTGCTCGGCATCCACGGCGTCCGGATGCTGGCCACATTTCTCCTGAATCGTGCCCGGCCAGGCGAGCGGCGTCCCGCGTTGCAGCACGCACTCGCTTTCGTGCTCATCAGCGGCGTCGTGCTCACGTGGTCACCGTGGAGGTTGTTCGAATCCTACACGACGCGCATCCAGACGGACTCCACCGGCGCGCTCAGCTACGTGCGGCGGCATGCCCGTGCGGGCGACGCCATCATGGTCGGCGCGCCGCACACGCAGAGCGCCCTGCTGGAAATTGGCCGCGTCGATTACGACCTCGCGATCCCGCTGCTGCACGACTTTTTCTATCGTCAGGATGGCCGTCTCATCGATCGCAACGCCGGAGCGGAAGCCATCCGCAATCTGGACATGCTCCAGGAAAAATGTGCGGAGCATGAGCGGCTCTGGGTGCTGGTGAATCGCGAGGACATCCTCCGTTCGCCCGGCAAGGACATCCGCTGGCGCCTGCCGGGAGGCCGCACCGATCTCTTTCTCCGGACGAATCTCGAACTCATCCACCGGTCCTATCTGTGGGACGTCTTCCTCTGGGACGCCACCGCCGGTCGCTTCCACACCTTCCGCCGCGATCGCTGAAGCGGGAACCGTGCGGCGGCTGGCTGAATTCGCAGGGGCTAAGCGAGGCCCTGCAATTCTCCGCTGCTGTCGCCGAGTTGCTGGACCTGTATTTCCATGCGGTTCAGCATCGCGAGCCAGAGGTTGTTCAGCGGCGTTTCCTTTGGAAAGACGAGATGGCGTCCCTGCTGGATGGTGCCGCAGCCGTGGCCGGCGACGAGGATCGGGAGGTTGTCGTGATTGTGCGCGTTGCCGTCGGAATTGCCGCTGCCGTAGGCGAGCATGCAATGGTCGAGCAGCGTGCCATCGCCTTCCTTCACCGCCTTGAGCCTGCCGAGCAGGTAGGCGAGCTGCGTGGTGTGGAAGCGGTTAATCTCGCGGATCTTCGTCTTCTTTTCCTCGCTGTTGCCGTGGTGCGAAAGGTCGTGGTGGCCCTCGCGGACATTGATGAAAGGGTAAGGCTTGTTGCTCCCTTCATTGGCCAGCACGAAGGTGCAGACGCGGGTCGTGTCGGTCTGGAATGCGAGCACCATGAGGTCGGCCATGAGACGGATGTGTTCCTCGTAGCTCGCAGGTGGCTGGTCGCTGACGCTGAATCCGGCGGGCGGCTTCGGCATGGGGAAATCCGCGGTGCGCTCGACCCGCCTTTCGATCTCGCGGAGGCCGGTGAAGTATTCGTCAAGCTTGCGCTGGTCCTGCTTTCCGAGCCGGCCATTCAATTGCCGGAAGTCGTCCTTCACGAGGTCGAGGACACTCGTGCGCGCCGCATCGCGGCGGGCGCGATCATCCGGGTTCCCTGCGCCGAAGATGCGATCGAAAACCATCTTTGGCTTCACTTCCTTCGGCAACGGCTGCGTCGCCGAACGCCACGACATCGTGGAGGAATAGAGGCAGCTATATCCGGAATCGCAGTTGCCCGCCATGGCGCCGGCCTCGACGCCGATCTCGAGCGAAGGGAGACGGGTGCGGTCGCCGATGCGCGAGGCGGCTACCTGATCGACGGAGACGCCGGCGCGGATGTCGGTGCCGTCGGTCTTGCGCGGTTGCGCCCCGGTGAGGAAAGCCGAAAGGGCGCGGGCGTGATCGCCGCCGCCGTCGCCGTTCGATCGCGCCTTGTCGGCGGTGAGGCCCGTGAGGATCGAGAAGTCGCGTTTGAATTCCGCGAGCGGTTCGAGGATGCGCGGCAAATCGGCGAGGCCGCCTTCCACGCCCGGCGTCCAGTCCACCATGTTCTTGCCATTGGGGACGTAGAGGAACGCCATGCGATTTGGCGCGGCCTTGCCGACCGCGGTCTTGCCGGCAGCCCATGAGGACATCGGCCCCATTGCTTCGAGCCACGGCAGCGCGAGCGTTGCGCCGATGCCGCGGAGGAAGGTGCGTCGCGAAAGGATGGATTGCCTCATGGTGATATGACTCACGAAATGAATCGCCGACGGCGCGAGTCCTGAGGGGAAATCCGTGCGGTTCATTCTTAATCCTAATCCTATTCCTATTCTTATTCTGCAAGCGGAGCGCGCAGCGGTGCCGCGGAGGGAATAAGAATAAGAATAGGATTAGGAGTAAGTGGAACCGACCCGTGCATCACCGGTCGGCGTTTGCGGCGCTCAGTTCCCTGCCGCGCCGCTGGCGGAAAGGATCGCTCTTCACGATCGCGCTGACGAGCGCGGAGAGCTTGTTTTCGTGTTTCGCGAGATCCGTGGTGATCTGGCGAATCGCCCTGGAGTCGTAGTATTCAAGGCCGCGTCCGATCGCGTAAGTGAGCATTTTCTCCGACAGGTTGCGGACAAAGAGCGCCTGCTTTTCCTTCAGCACCGACTTCAGTTCGCCGACTCCATTGAACGTCTTGCCATCTGGGAAAGTGCCGGAGGCGTCGATGGCACCCTCGCCGTCCTTGTCCCGCCATGCGCCGATGGCGTTGAAGTTTTCCATCGCGAATCCGATCGCATCCATCTGCGTATGGCAGCTCGCGCAGCTCGGATTTTCGCGGTGCTGCTCCATGCGCTGCCGCAGCGTGCCGGTCAGCTTTTTCTGCGTGTCCAGCTCGGGCACATTCGCCGGGGGTGGAGGTGGCGGTGTGCCGAGGAGCTGCTCCAGCACCCAACGTCCGCGTTTGACCGGCGAGGTGCGCGTGGGATTCGAGGTGACGGTGAGCAGGCTGGCTTGGGCGAGCAGTCCGCCGCGCTCCTTCATCGGCAGCGCGACCCGCACAAACTCGTTCCGCGGGATCGGCTTTCCTCCGGGGAGCTTTTTCGGCGCCTTCGCCCCGACCGCATTGCCCGCGGTGTCGGCGATGCCGTAGTGCCGCGCGAGCGCTTCATTCAAATAGGTGAAGTCGCCATCGAGCAGGTCCATCACGCTCCGGTCCTCACGCACGATCTCGCCGAAGAACAGCCGCGTCTCCTGCTGCATTGCGCGGCGGAGGGCATCATTGAAGGTCGGGAAAAGTTTCGTGTCGGGCGCTGCGATCTGGAGCCGCTTCAATTGCAGCCACTGCAAGGCGAAGTTATCCACGAGCGCCGTGGCCTTGGGATCCTTCAGCATGCGGCTCACCTGCGCGTCGATGTTGGCGGTCAGCTTTCCTTTTCCCGCGAGGTCGAAGAGTTCGCCGTCGGGCATCGAACTCCAGAGGAAATAGCTGAGGCGCGAGGCGAGCTGAAACTCGTCGAGCGGGTGCTGGCTCTTCGAGTCGGGCCGGTGATCCAGTTCCACGCGGAAGAGAAATTTCGGCGAGCACAGCAGCGCCTGCACGACTTTCTGAAATGCCGCCTCCCAATTCAGACCGCCGGCGATTTCGCGTCCGACGAATTTCGCATGCGTCTCGATTTCCTCCGCAGTCGCAGGCCGGCGGTAGCCGCGGCTGAGGAGGCGGGTGAGCACTTCGCGCGTCTGCTGCGCCTGCGGCTTCTCGGGCGAGCAGGCGAGGATCATCTGGTGCGACACCGGGCGCGTGTCCATCGGGCCTTGGCTCGAGATGCTCTCGACGAACAGGTGCGCGGGTTCGTTCCCGTCCGACGGCTTCAGCAGCGCGATGCCGGCGCGCTGGATGTCCCCCCTGCGATTCACCGGCATCTCGATCACCTGCGGCTTCGCAGCGGTGCGCGCGGTGATCTCGAAGACCTTCAGGATCTTCACGGGCTTCAGCTTTTCCAGCCCCGCACCCATCAGTGGTTCCAGTTCCGCTTCACTCGAAGCATCGGCGAGATTCTTGCCTGCAAGGAAGAGCACCACTTTCACCGGCGCGGTGCTCGTCGTCGTCGCGTAAAGTGTCGCGCGGAGAAAGAAGTCACCGTCTTTCGAGAACTTCAAATAGTCTCCCGCCGCAGTGAATGGGCCGGAGAGGGTCGGGTCGGGTGATGTGGGATCCATCTCGCGGAAGCGGCCCTGCGGTGTCTTGGCATTGTTCGGCTGGAGGTAGCGCCCGGAGAGCGCGCGGGCACTCGGCTTCGGCGGGTTGACGAGAATGACCCGCCTGGCGATCGCATCGGCGGCATCGAGGTAACGCTCCGTCAGCAGCGGCGAAACGGCGAGCACATCGCCGATGTTGTCGAACCCGTGCCCGATGTCGTCCGGCGGGAATTCCTCCGCGGCGTCGAAATCCGCGCCGAGCAGATCGCGCACGGTGTTGTTGTATTCGTTGCGATTCAGGCGGCGCACCGTGACGCGGCCTGGGTCCGGCGGGGCGGCAAGTTCCGCGCGCTCGAACGCCGACTCGACGGACGCCGTGAATTTCTCGATTTCCTCCAGCGTCGGCCGCGGCTGCTTCTTCGGCGGCATCTCCCCGGTGCCGACCTGTGTGAGAACGTTCATCCACACCTTGCGGTTTTTCAGGATGGCCGGATCGGTGCGGTCGATCTTCTTCAGATCGAGTTCACCCTTTGTCGCCTTCCCGCCGTGGCACGCGATGCAGTGCTTCTCGATGAATGGCACCGCATCGCGCTGAAAGCCTGGGTGCGCCGCCGTCGCCGCGGGCGCCCGCGCCGCGCCGAAAGATGCGAGGGCGAGCAGGGTGATGCATTTCCTGATGGTGAAAAAATTCATGTCGTTTGCGCAGCGGCGGGAGGCGAAGCGTGCTGGCTCCAGAATCCGAGTCGCCCACGACAATCCCAGCACGCGCAAAACCATCGGAGAAAAATGCGGGCGCTGGTCCGCACTGGCTGGAGACTGGAGCGCAATGCGTATGCATCCACGACGCTCCTGCCCTTTGAACAGGCCGCACGCGTCATCGCCAACACCTTCACATGGCGATCCTCGAAATTGTTCCAACGGACGATCGCAAACCCGAAATGGATGACTGGGCGCGCTTGGGTGACGTCCCAGCGATTGGAATCAAAAGCTAGCGTGCGGCAGACGTTCGCGGACAGCGAGCCACTCCGCTGGGATACACGAGGACGTTCCGTAGCTCGCCACGATCCCGCAGACAATCGCCGCGTTCGTGTCGCAGTCGCCGCCTACCTCGATCGTGCTGAGCAATGCTTCCTGAAAGTCCCCGATGCAGCGCCAGGCATTCCAAACCGTAAACGGAACGGTGTCCTGACACGAAACGTCGTAACCGCAGCCCAAGGCTTTCGCCACGTCGGAGCCTTTCGTTCCGGCGTCAAATGTGCGCGCGGTTCGCAACCCGCGTGCAGTACTTCCATCAGGAGTCAGTTCGATCACTGCGTTCCAGATTCCTTCCGCTGCGACTTCTGGTGTGAGCAGGCGATTCGCCGTTGCTTGTGCAGCGGCGATGGCGACCGCGATCGCGCCGGCGATTCCTTCGGGATGGGAGTGAGTCACACGGGCCGAGGCAGCCGCAAGATCGCGAACTTTTGGAAGGGCGTCCGAGAAATACGCGCCGAGCGGCGCGACCCGCATCGCTGATCCGTTTCCGAATGACCCTCCACCGAACGCCGAAGTGGACAGGGTCTTCCACGAGCCTCCGTCGGAGAGGTGAGTAAGAATTCTCCGGGTCATCTTGCCGTAACCGCGCTCCGGATCGGCGCGAAAATTCTTCGCAAAAATCCAAGCAAGCACTTCCTCATCGATCGTTTTGAACAGGCTTAGACATTCGACGATCCCAAGAGCCATCGCTGTATCGTCTGTGAATCTGACGGATCCAAGTCTGGCGCCCGAGAAGTCGTGCAGTTCGCGAACGCGATAGTGCTGATAACTCAACGCCTCTCCGAAAGCGTCACCGATCGAGAGGCCATCAAGGCTTTCCTTGGCGAGGCTGAGTCGTGACTGGTGACCCGTGGTGGTGGGAGTGCCGCCAGGAGCACTGTCAACGCGTTGTCAATCTGACGCCGCTACGAACGCAGCTACGCCACGTTCTTCGCCCCCGCTTTCGCTGCGGGGAGGTTGGCGAGGATGGTCTTCACAGTGTTCTCCGCGGTGAGGCCGTGCTTTTTCCGCAGGATGTCGGGCGACCCGTGCTCGATGAACTGGTCGGGCCAGCCGATGCGGACGACGGGCGTGGTGATGCGCTGTGTGGAGAGGTGCTCGATGACGGCGCAGCCGAAGCCGTTGTGCAGGACGTGGTCCTCGATGGTGCAGATGACGTCCACGCTGCGGGCGAAGAATTCGATGAGCGCGGTGTCGAGCGGCTTGATCCAGCGCGGGTTGATGACGGCGGTGGAGATGCCCTGGGCTTCGAGTTGCGCGGCGGCCTGCTCGGCCATCTGGCACATTCCGCCGAGGCCGAGGATGGCGACGCGGACGGGCTGCTTGCTGCCGTGCTTGACGACTTCGGCCTTGCCGATTTCGAGGAGCTTCGGCTGGGCCTTTGGCTGCACGCCGGTGCCGCTGCCGCGCGGGTAGCGGATGGCGGTGGGGCCTTCGCTGTGGTTCGCCATCGTCCAGAGCATGTCGCAGAATTCGTCCTCATCCTTCGGCTGCATGTGGATGAGGTTCGGGATGTGGCGGAGGTAGCCGATGTCGAAGAGGCCGTGGTGCGTCGGGCCGTCGTCGCCGCTGAGGCCGCCGCGATCCATGCACATGCGCACGGGGAGATTTTGCAGCGCGATGTCGTGGATGATCATGTCGTAAGCGCGCTGCATGAAGGTGGAGTAGATCGCGAGGAATGGCGTGAAGCCCTCGCACGCGAGGCCGGCGGCGAAAAGCGCGGCGTGCTCCTCGGCGATGCCCACGTCGAAGTAGCGTGTCGGGTGGTCTTTTGCGAAGCTGATGAGCCCGGTGCCGCTGGGCATCGCGCCGGTGATGGCGACGAGCTTGTTGTTCGTAGTGGCGAATTTCGCGAGCGTCTTGCCGAGGAGTTCGCTGTAGGTGGGAGTCGGGCCCGCTTTGGTCGCGCCGGTCTTGGGTTCAAAGCGCGCGAGGCCGTGGAATTTCAACGGCTGCTCCAGCGCCGGCGCGTAACCCTTGCCCTTTTGCGTGAGGATGTGCAGCAGCACGGGTTCGTTCTGCGTCTTGAGAAACTCGAGCGTGTGGATGAGCGCCATCGTGTCGTGCCCGTCGATGGGGCCGTAGTAGCGCATGCCGAGATCCTCGAAAAGGACGCTCGGTGCGATGAGGCCCTTCACGCGGCTCTCGACGCGATGGGCGAAATCTTTCGCCCGCTTGCCGAGGAGTTTCTCGATGAGCCGCGCCGCGCGGTCGTGGAGATGCGCGTATGCGGGGTTGGTGCTGATGCGGTTGAAGTAGCGCGCGATGGCTCCCACGTTGCGGTCGATGCTCCACTCGTTGTCGTTGAGGATGACGATGAATTTCTTCGTCTGCTCGGCGGCGTTGTTCAGCGCCTCGTAGCTGACGCCGCAGGTGAATGCCGCATCGCCGGCGATGGCGACCACGCTTTCATCACTGCCGCGAAGGTCGCGCGCGACGGCCATGCCGAGCGCGGCGCTGAGCGCGGTGCCCGCGTGGCCGGCGCCGTAGCAGTCGTGTTTGCTCTCGGTGCGGAGCAGGAAGCCATTGAGGCCCTCGTATTGCCGGATGGTGTCGAAGCGTTCCCGCCGGCCGGTGAAAATCTTGTGCACGTAGCCCTGATGCGAAACGTCGAAGACAAATTTGTCCTTCGGCGTGGTGAAGACGCGGTGCAGCGCGATGGTCAGCTCCACGACGCCGAGATTTGGCCCGAGGTGGCCGCCGACGGATTTCGGATTGTCGTCCGACATCACGCGGATGAGTTCGGCGCGGACTTCCTCGGCGAGCTGCGGCAGGGCGTCCTCAGGCAGGGCCTTGATGTCGTCGGGGGAATTGATGGTCGGCAGGATGGGAGTGGGCATCGATGGTCAGGGAAAAGTTCAGGAATTGGGGGAAAGAAGGAATCAGAAAAGGCTCACGTCTTTCGGGCCTGCCTTGCGCTGCGGAGCGGGGGCGTCGGGTCTGGCGTCGGGGTCGAAGGCCTTCAGCGCGGGATCTGCGCCCGCCTGTTTCTGGATGATCTCTATCTTCCTCTCCGCCTCGGTGAGCTTTTGCTGGCAGGTCTTCACGAGCTTGATTCCCTCCTCGTAGTTCACAATCAGGCGATCGAGCGGCAGATCCTCCGCTTCCATTTCTTCCACGAGCCCTTCGAGACGACCGATGGCCGATTCGAATGTTTGCTCTTCTGGATTCTCGCTGCTTTTGGCCATTCCGGGTTTGGTAACGTGTAAAGGTGCGGGGCTCAATGTCGAAGTGCGGGGCAAGCGGGTGTGATTCATTTCAGGTGCAAGAGAGCGTGGCGCGAGATTCAAGGAGGGGCGCTTTGAAAGCGCCATCGCGATCCGGTCGCTCTGCGCCGCATCAAGCCGACGATGGTAGCCGACGATAGTAGCCGACGACGTGAGGAGGCGGGCTGATCTTCCAATCCGCAATTCAGAATGCCCGCCTCCTCACGTCGTCGGCTACAGGGAATGGCTGGCAGCGGCGCGGAGCGGCCGCTGCCAGAGGGCGCTATCAAAGCGCCCTTCCTTGCGCCTGCCGCGACCTGCACAATGTCGCTCTGGACACGAATCAAATTACGCCCGGAGCAATCGCATCGAAGGCCCATGCTCTCGGAGCACGATGCTTGCGCGGCGGGAGGCGTCACTGATGTCCTGGCCGCGCCGCATGCATCCCGGCTTGTCAGCGGCTGGAACGTGAGGCAAAAGGCCACATGATCAAAGGCCAGCGAGTTGTGTGCGTGGACGATCGCTTTCCGAAGTGGGTGGTCGAGTTTTTCAATCAACTGCCCGTCAAAGGCAGCACCTACACGATTCGCGACGTCTGCCTGCGGCGTGATACCCTGCGCGGCTCCGACTCCGGGACGATCGCGCTCCTGCTCGAGGAACTCCGCAACCCGCCCGATCCCACGCACAAAGGCGGCGAGGAACTCGCCTTCAAGTCCGAGCGCTTCGCACCGCTGGAAGAATTCGAAGAGGAAGAGGAACTCGAACTGGCCGTGGGCGCGACCTACTGAGCCGCGCGCGCCGGGAATCCCGCGTTCCAGTTTGGAGGGCAGCTCCCTGTCGCGCGGACTATCGCTGAACACCTTGATACACAACCACCGCATTCGCTTTTCGCGGCGTCCGTTGCTCGCGGCCCTCGTTTCGGCAGTTGTCGCTGGCTGCGCCATGTTCGATTCGGATCCCGTCCATGCAGTCTGGATCGGGGACGGAACAATCCCGGACGGAATCCCAGCGCCCGCCTGCTTCCGCGTCAGTCCCGCCCGTGCCCACGCGATTGTCTGGCGCTCTCGTCATCTATCGCTGAAGCACGCTTGGCACATCTACGCCGATTCGCGGAATTACTACGTCCTTGATGCTTTTCTCGGCTCAAGTGCATGGAAGGCGCGCCGAACCGGTGTGCGTATCGGCGGTCGGACAGGCGAGATTCAAGATCGCTGACCACCCATCAAGCGGCCGGCAAAGGGCCGCGCTACGCAAGCCCAGCCCATTCGACGTGCAGCATCCGCCCATCCTGCCCCGCGGAGAAAAGCAGCCGGCCATCCGGCGTCGCCTCCACGCGGCATTCGATGTTCGTCGCTCCATCCGCCGCGGGTATGATGCCCTTCACCACAAAGACGCCGAGCGGGCGAGGGGATGCGCCGAGGCCGGTCTGGCCCTGTTGCAGGCGGACCCGCGCCTCCGTGCCGCCGTTCTCGCGGGCGCGCCAGATGAATTTTCCCTGCGCGGGCAGCAGCTCGCGCGGATTGATCAGCACGCCGCCTTCGCCGTCATCGAGTGACAGCAGCACCGGGCGCAGAAGCTGGCCACTGGGATGCACCTCGAGCTTTTCGCCGGATTGCGCGCGCAGCCCGGTCCAGAACTCGATGGCCGCTCCCGCTGCCGCCTTGAAATCATCCGGCGCCTCGCCGAGTTGGGCGCGGCGCAAGACATCGATCGCCTGCGCCTTTTTCCCGACCTGCTGGAGCGCCTGTGCGTAATTCCAGTCCAGCCGTTTCGAGAACCGGCCACCCGTCACCGCAGGCTGGATTGCCAGTTCCAGGCCCGCTGCATCGCCCGTATCTCCGAGCATCGCGCAGTACTGCAGCAGCACGTCTTCCGACGTCGGGTTCCGCTCAAATGCGCGCGCCGCATGGGCGATGGCTGCCGGGAGGTCATCACGCTTGCGCGCAATGCTGCTGGCCAGAAGAAGCGGCATCCACGCTTCACGCTGCTCGGCATATTCCAGGAGCTGCTTCTCCTTCTCCGGTCCATGGTCGTTGTTCAGGTCGAACCAGATCCCGAGCGCCGGCTGGATATTCGGATCATGCTCGAGCGTCTTGCCGAGCGCCGCACGTTCGCCCTCCTTGTCGCCCGCGGCGTTGCACGTCTGCGCGGTGTTAAAATAGCCCCACGCATCAGCCGGGCGCAGTTCCGAATACCGCGCGAAAGCGGCCTTCGATTTCTCGAAGTCACCCGCCATCCGGTGGCCGGCACCCAGCGCCGCGAGCACACGCGGATCGTCAGGCCGCAGTGAAAGCGCCTTTTCCAAGGCCTTCACTCCCACATCCGGGATCACTCCCTCGCGGAGCATCGTCTCGCCGAACATGATCAACTGATCCGGATTCGCTGCGAGCTGCTCGATCTGCCCGGCGGCCATCTCCCGGAATTGTTCGACCGGCACATAGACGATCGAATTCGGATCCTTCTGGTCGCGGAGCAGCTTCACCGCCGCGCGCATCTGCACCATCGCCTCCAGCGCCACCTGATCGTTCTGATTGATCTGCAACGCATTCTTGAACGCCTGCAACGCCTGGTCGCGGTTCCCGTTCTCGGCGAGCATCGCGCCGAGATTATTCCAGATGAAGGGCACGCCCGGCGCCTTCTGCGCAGCCTCGGCATAAAGGCGGACTGCTTCCTGATCATTCCCGCTCTGACGGTGGACATACGCCTGGTGAAACAGCCCGTATGGCGAACCCGGATGCGCCTTGTCGATGAGCGTGAGCAACTCCGAAGCGCGCCCATATTCCTGATCTTCCAGCGCCTCCGTCATCTCCTGGAAATGCGTCGCAGCATCGAAAAAACCGCGCCACGGCTTGTCGAGCGCAGGTTCGCTGTTCAGACATGCCTCGACGCCGCGCACCAGCGCCGGCACGTCGAACTGCGCATTCTCCGCCTGCGGCTGCAGCGAGTCCGCCGGCCACGGAATCCGGTTCGGCAATCCGAAGAACTGAAGTTGCCACGCCGGTGATTCGATCCAGATGTAGTTGCTCATGATTTGAAAAAAGCTGCCGGCGTCAATTGCCGAGGAGGTCGAGAATCGCGCGCTTGTCCGCGCTGGCAGTGACGATGCCGGAAATGCGTTCGCGGGCAATGTCCGGATCCTTCAGCCCATGCCCGGTCACCGTGCAGACGATCTTCGCGCCCTCGGGAATCTGCGGCAGAGGACAGCCCGCGCAGCGATCCCTGCCCGCGCACTTCATCAGACCCGCGATGCTGGCCGCGCTCGCAGGCTCGACGAAGATGCCCTCGTTCTTCGCCAGCCAGAACTGCGCTTCGAGAATCTCCGCATCCGTCACGATATCGACCGCGCCGCGCGAGTCGCGCATCGCGGACGCCGCCTTGTCCCAGCTCGCCGGATTGCCGATGCGAATCGCCGTCGCGATCGTCTCGGGTTTTTCGACCACGCGGTTGTAGTAGATCGGTGCCGAACCCGCAGCCTGAAAGCCAACCATCACCGGCAGCTTCGACGCACGCTTGAGCCCGTGAAATTCCCGGTAGCCCATCCAATACGCAGAGATGTTCCCCGCATTGCCCACGGGCATGATGTGCATGTCCGGCGCATCACCGAGCGTCTCGATGATCTCAAATGCCGCCGTCTTCTGCCCTTCGAGCCGGAACGGGTTGATCGAATTCACGATCGCGATCGGCTCCGTCTCGCCGATCTCGCGCACGAGCCGCAGCGCGTCGTCGAAGTTCCCCTCGATGGCCACCACCTTCGAGCCATACATGAACGCCTGCGCCAGCTTGCCGAGCGCGATTTTCCCCGCCGGCAGCAGCACGATGCTCACGATCCCGGCGCGTGCCGCGTAAGCCGCCGCCGCCGCCGAAGTATTCCCCGTGCTCGCGCAAATGACCGCCTTCGCCCCGCCCTCGATGGCCTTCGAGATCGCCATCGTCATCCCGCGATCCTTGAACGACCCGGTAGGGTTCAGCCCCTCATACTTCACATATACCTCCGCGCCGCGCCCCACGATCGCGCTCAGCCGCGGCGAGTGAATGAGCGGCGTCGATCCCTCGTTCAGCGACACGACCGGCGTCGCATCACTGACCGGCAGGAACTGCCGCCAACGGGCGATGACGCCCCGATCGTGGAGTGGTTGCTGAAACATCTGGCAAAAAGGAGCGCGGAATATCTGTTCCGAGCATCGGGACGGCAAGGAGCAATTCGGCGGCGGCGAACCCTTGGAACATCAATCAAAGGCAGCGCGCCTGCTTCGCGGGGTGTTTGCTGATTTCAGGAAACGCAGCTACCGATCCCCACGGTCTTCCCCGCCATTGCCATGAAACATTGCCTTCTCGTTGTCGTCCTTTCCTTCACCGTCACGCTCGCCGCAGCGCCATTGGCGGCGGCGGCAATCAAAGCCGAGGGGGAACTTGAAAATGCCATGCTGCTCCAGCAAAAGGGCGACTTCGACGGGGCCATCGCGAGCTTTTCGGCCTGGCTGAAGAAACATCCGAACGACGCCGACGCCTACGTGGGACGCGGTGGCTCCAAACTCAACCAACGCGACTTTGAAGGCGCGATGACTGACTTCAACCGCGCCATCAAATTGGATCCGAACCATGCCGCCGCGTACGTGGCCAGGGGGATGGTGAAATTCTCGCGAGGCGACCTCGAAGACGCGATGGCCGACGCTGAGCAGGCCGTCAAACTCGACCCGAAACTTGCCAGTGCTTACAACTGCCGCGGTGGCATCAAGCACACCCAAGGCAATGACGAAGGTGCGATTGCCGACTACGACCGAGCCATCGAACTCGATCCGAAGTACGCCGATGCCTACACCAACCGAGGCATATCGAAGTCGGCCAGAGGTGACCTTGATGGCGCGATCGCCGACTGCACCCGCGCCATCGAACTCGACCCAAAAGACTTCCGCGCGTTCAACAATCGCGGCGATATCAAGCGCGCCAAAGGCGACCTCGACGGGGCGCTCGCGGATCTCGCCGGCGCCATCGAACTGAATCCGAAAGATCCCGCTGCGTTCAACAATCGCGGCAACGCCAGGCACACAAAGGGTGACTTCGACCGGGCGATTGCCGACCTGACTCGCGCGATCGAACTGAACCCGAAGGACGCCACCTCCCACAACAACCGCGGTAATGTCAGGGATTCCAAGGACGACTTCAAAGAGGCTGTTGCTGATTTCACACGTGCCATCGAACTGGACCCGAAATATGCCGCCGCTTACAGGGGCAGAAGTTTGGTCAGGTATGAGCAGGACGACCTCGAAGGGGCGATGGCCGACTGCGAGCGCGCCATCAAACTCGACCCGAAATTTGCAGGCGCGTACAACTGCCGCGGTTGCATCAAGCATAAGCAGGGTGACGACGACGGTGCGATGGCCGACTATGGCCGGGCCATCGAACTCAATCCTAAATTCGCCGAAGCTTACGGGAACCGAGGCGAATCGAAGTTGGCCAAAGGTGACTTTGATGGAGCGATCGCCGATTGCACCCGTTCCATCGAACTCGATCCGAAAATCGCCCACGCTTTCAACAATCGTGGTGCCGCCAAGCGCGCAAAAGGCGACCTTGACGGGGCGCTCACGGACCTCGCTCACGCCATGGAACTGAATCCGAAGTATCCGGCCGCGTACAACAATCGTGGCCTCACCAGGTACACAAAGGGTGACTTTGACGGCGGGCTTGCCGATCTCAGCCACGCCATCGAACTCGACCCAAAATCCGGTGATGCCTACCTCGCTCGCGGAACCGTCAGGACTGAGATGGGCGATCTTGACGGAGCGATGGCGGACTATGACCGGGGCATCGAACTCGGTCCCAAGTCCACCGGTGCATTCTTGGGCCGGGGCCTCGTCCATTACCGGCAACAGAACTGGCTGAAGGCATCCGCCGACTTCGAGACGGAGATTCGGCAGCAAAACGCTGTGGACCACGGCGCACTGATGGCCTGTACGGTAAAGATGCGGATGGGGCAGGGCGATGCAGGGCGCAAAGAACTCCGCGCATGGCTGGAGACGCGCGGCGACGCCAAGCGGGGCGACTGGATTTCACAGGCGGGGAATTTCCTGCTCGGCGATCTGGATGAAGCCGGGCTCCTCAAGGCCGCCGACGCGCCCGATGCGAAGAAGACAAGCAGGCAGTGCTGCAACGCGTGGTATGTCGCCGGGATGAAGCGGCTCGGCGCCGGCCAGAAAGCCGAGGCCGCGGACTGTTTCCGCAAGTGCATCGCGACGGAACAAAAGGGATTGGCCACCCACGCCCTCGCGACCGCCGAACTGGGATGGCTCGGGGAAAAGTAACGGAAACCCGCGGAAAGCTGCGTTGCTATCCGCTTTCGCCACAGATATTCTCATGCCGTGAGCACGCCGACTTCCACGCCCGTCGATCCGAAGGAACTGCGCCCGCTGCTGCATGCGGAGATTGATCGCCTGCCGGATGAGGCGCTGGCGGCGGCGCATCGCCTTTTGCAAGAGATGGAAATCCAGCGTCTAATGGATGATCTGGGCGCGGCAACCGAACAGGCTTGGACGAGCGGACAGATGAGCGAAGAAAAAATCGCGGAGGCAATCCGTGAACACCGGAAGCGTCACCCATACCGGTGATCGTCGTGATTGATACGAACGTGGTCCTGACCATGTTCAAGCCATCCGATTCAAACTGGCGTATTTTCCAGTCGTGGGCGGCAAACCGGCTCCACTGGGCGGTGAGCACAGAAATCCTGCTGGAGTACGAAGAGGTGATGGCACGAATGATCTCTGCGGATTACGCGGCGCTGGCATTTCGAACGATGAGCACGATTGAGTCGGCGAGGAGAACTCTCCTCCGCATTTCCCCTTCGTTCCGCTTCCGCCTCATCGTCGCCGATCCCGACGATGACAAATTCGCCGACTGCGCCATCGCAGCGGGTGCGGACTGGATCGTCACTTCCGATCATCATTTCGACGCGCTGATCGGCTCGGGGTACAGGCCGCAGCCGATCACGCCGGAGGAGTTCATCCGGCAGCACCTTGGTCCGGCGTGATTTTGAAAAGGGCGCGCTACGCGGTGATTGCCGTCTGCTGCCGCCGGAGCTGCCCGCACGCCGCGGCGATGTCGTGGCCTTTTTCACGGCGGATGGTAGCGGGGATTCGGGCGCGTTCGAGGACGGCCATGAAGGCGTCCTGCCGCGCATCGCTCGGGCGCTTCCATTCGGGGCGTTGCAAGGGATGCAATCCCCCTGGGCGCACGCGTGCATGGCCACGCCACGTCAGGCGCATTGCAAGCCTTGTCGGACCGCCGCTGCTGTGGCAGCGTGCCGCCATGAGCAATTTGTCCGCCCTTCCCACCGATCCGAAGGAACTGCGCCCACTGCTGCACGCGGAGGTGGACAAGCTGCGCGATGAGAATCTGCTTGTGCTGCATCGGGTGGCACTGGAACTGGAGCTGGACGAGGTGACAGAGCGTCTGAATACGGGCTTCGATGCGGACCGCGCGGCAGGGAAGCTGGCACGGCTGCCCGAGATCATACGCGAGGCTCGCGCCGCACTTCGCTTGCGCCAGGATCCATGATCGTGGTGCTGGATACGAATGCGCTGATCCAGATCTTGGGTCAGGCGTCTCCATCCGCATCGATCTGGGAAGCCTTGCGGCACGGCAAACTGCACTTGGCCGTATCGACGCCCATCCTGCTGGAATATGAGGAAGTGATCCTCCGCTACGGAAGCCGCCAACGATGGGAGGATGTGTGGAGCTTCCTGACTTTGATCCACCTGCTGCACGGCACCGTCCGCCAAATCGGTCCGAATTACCGCTTTCATACCATCACGGGCGATGCCGATGACGACGCCTTTGCTGACTGCGCCATTGTGGCTGGTGCGGACTGGATCATCACTTCCGATCATCATTTCGACGCGCTGATCGGCTCGGGGTACAGGTCGCAGCCGATCAAGCCGGAGGAGTTCATCCGGCAGCACCTTGGTCCGGCGTGATTTTGAAAAGGGTGCGCTACGCGGTGATGGCCGTCTGCTGCCGCCGGAGCTGCCCGCACGCCGCGGCGATGTCGTGGCCTTTTTCACGGCGGATGGTGGCCTGCACTCGGGCGCGGTCGAGGACGGCCATGAAGGCGTCCTGCCGCGCTTCGCTGGGGCGTTTCCATTCGAGGCCCTCGACGGAGTTGTAGGGGATGCAGTTCACCTTTGCGCGCACCTGCTTCGCCACGCGGGCAAGGTCGGCGGCGTGGGCGGGCTCGTCGTTCACGCCCTCGATGAGGATGTATTCGAAGGTCACGTGCTGCTTCTTTTTCGAGGCGTGGTAGGCGCAGGCGTCGAGCAGTTCGGCGAGCGGGAACTTGCGGTTCACGGGCATGATCTGGCCGCGCACTTCGTCCGTCGCGCCGTGGAGCGAGATGGCGAGGCGGATCTGGCGCGGCTGGTCGGCGAGCTGGCGGATCTGCGGCGCGAGGCCGCTCGTGGAGACGGTGATGTGCCGCGCGCCGAGGCCGATGCCCCACGGGGAATTGATGATGTCGATCGCGCGCATGAGGTTGGCGAAATTCGCGAGCGGCTCGCCCATGCCCATGAAGACAAGGTTGCTCACGCGTTCGCCGGAGAGGCGCTCGGCCTCGATGAGCTGGCCGGCGATTTCGCCGGGCGAGAGATTGCGTGAAAAGCCGTCGAGCCCGCTCGCGCAAAATTTGCACCCGTACGCGCAGCCGACCTGCGTGCTGACGCAGAGCGTGCGCCGGTCGCTCGCCTCGCCGTAGAGCGCGGGCGACGCGGGGATGAGCACGCTCTCGATGAGCGCGCCATCGGGGAGTTTGAAGAGATACTTCCGCGTGGTGTCCTCGCTGCCGAGCGTGCGGAGATTTTCCAGCCGGACGAAAGTGAACGCCGCGGCGAGGTCGGCGCGCAGTGCGGCAGGCAGGTCGCTCATGTCGGCAAACGACGTGACGCGTTTCTGGTAGAGCCAGCGGAGCACCTGCGCGGCGCGATACTTCGGCTGCCCGCGCTCCACGAGTGCGGCCTCGATCCCGGCAGGGTCGAGGCTTTGGATGGCTTGCTTGTCCGTAGGCGTGCTCATGCTTGGGTGTCCTCCGCAAAGCTACACGAGGAGCGCTGTGAAGCCCGCTTGGTTGAAATGCCGATCCCCGGTGAGAGCATCGGCAAGGCCTTCGTCGGCCATGACAATGAAGGATACGGAGTCGGTGAGCGACCAGTCTTGGTCAGGGCGCAAACGGTAGAGTTCGAGACCGCGCTCAAACAATTCATCGCTGCGATGGATAACGTGAAATCGCTTCGAAGTGGTGATTTGGGAAACCACGCCCAGGGCCAGCGCGCGATTGTCACTGCTCGAAAGCCAATCGCAAATCTCGGCAAGCACCCAACGGCTCGTGACGATGATCCCCTGCCACGCCCTTGCGAAATCCACCGCCTGCCGGTGGAAACGATCCTTCGGATTCACCAGAGCAAGGAAGTAGAGGGAGTCACCGGAGACCCGCTTCATTGCCCGGACCGCCTGGGCGCACCGTGGATGTAGTGGTCGTGCTCGGCCGCAAAGTCCTCCGGCAGGCCCTTCGCCTTGCCGATGAATTCCTTCAGCGAGTCATAGAGCGTCTCGCCGCCGCCCTCTGCCGTACGCGGACTGTCCTCCGGCAGCGTGATCTCCACTCGCGTACCGTCGGGCACATGGACAGGCAGCTTGATGGTGTCGTTCTCGACGATGGCCGTGATGCTCATGGCTGGGAAGGTAACAGTGCGCACACCCACGGGCAAGGCACGAGCGTTGCGCGCTTGCCACGCATCGTGTGCGACATAGTCTCCGCGCCCTTCATGTATTCCACTCACGAGATTTTCTCCCGGATGCCGGCTTCGGCCTCGGCGCAACTCTTCAGCCACATCGCCGAGAAAGAGAAGCCGCTGATGAAGGCGGCCATCGATACGCTTTGCAAACAGCGCAAGCTGCGCCCGGTGTTCGTCGAGCGAAAGCCGAAGCCCGAGCGCTTCGCGTGGCTGCGGGATGCGCTTGGCCGCAAGCAGAACGAAGGCGTCGCGGCGCAGCTCTTGCAGATCTGGCTTGTCGGCACGCAGAGCAAGCTGCTGTGCGATTTCCTCGATGGCTTCGGCATCGCGCACGACGAGCACGGCACCATCGAGGAAGTTCCCGCGGCACCCGAGAAGGCGAAGCTCGCGGAAGTCGTCAACGGTCTGCTGGAAAAATACGATCCCGCTGTGGTCGCGGTGTATCTCCACGCATTCCAGGCGACCGACGAAAAGGGCTGGAGCACGCTCGAAGAACTCCTCGCGGAAGATCCGCGGCTGAAGATCTGATTGTCGCGGACGCCGCGGCATCCGGCGGCGTGCGGGTAACCAAATGCAATCGCTCTTCGAGCACCTCGGCGTCGCGGTGGCCGCCATCACCGGGGTTCTCGCCGCGCGGGGGAAGCGGGTGGATCTGTTCGGCGTGCTCGTGCTCGCGCTGGTCACCGCGTTCGGCGGCGGCACGGTTCGCGATCTCGCGCTCGGCGAACGACCGGTCTTCTGGGTGCGCGACGCAGGCTTTGTCATCACCGGTGCGGCTACAGCGGTCGTGACTTTCTTCATCGCCCGCGCCCGCGTCGTCCCCGGCACCGCCCTGCTGCTGGCGGATGCCTGCGCGCTCTCATTCTTCACCATACTGGGGGCGGAAAAGGCGCTCGCCTTCCAGGTCGCGCCGCACATTGCGGTGGCCATGGGGGTCATCACCGGCGTGGCGGGCGGCATGTGTCGCGATGTCCTCACCGGCGAGATCCCGCTGGTCTTCCGTCGCGAGATCCACCTGTACGCCACGGCGTCGGCGATCGGCGCGGGATGTTTCGTCGGCATGCAGGCGTGGCAGCCGCCTCGCACCACGGGCCTCATCGCCGGGGTGCTCATCACGCTGGCGCTGCGCCTTGCGGGAATCCGTTGGCGGCTGGGTCTGCCGGTTTTCGACCATCCGCCGCGTGAGAATCCGCCGGAGCGCTGACGCTTTTCGTTGCGCGCACGGCGTCAATCCAGCTAGCAGCAAATCATGGCAAACGTCGTTTTCCTCTGGCACATGCATCAGCCGTACTACGTCAATCCGGCGACGAAGGTGGCGATGATGCCGTGGGTGCGGCTGCACGCGGTGAAGGGTTACCTCGATATGGTGAGCGTGCTCGCCGATTTTCCCGGCGTGCGGGTGAACTTCAATCTGACGCCGGTGCTGATGCTCCAGATCGAGGAACTGGTGCAGGGCAAGATCCGTGACCTCTGGCTGGACTGGTCGCGCAAGCCGGCCACGGACCTCGACGAGAATGAACGCCTCGCGATCCTGGAGCACTTCTTCAAAATCCATCACGACAACCTGCTGCGCCCATTCCCCAGATACGCGGAACTGCTCGACAAGCGCGGACCCGGTTTCTACCGGGAACGCGCGCGGACGGAGCTGCGACACTGGAGCGCGGAGGATTTTCGCGACCTGCAGACGTGGTTCAATCTCGGCTGGTGCGGCTTCACCGCCGGGAGGCTTTACCCCGAGCTCGGCGAACTCAAAAGCAAGGGCCGGCATTTTTCCGAACAGGAAAAACTCCGCGTGCTGGAGATCCACATGGAGATCCTCGCCAGCATCCCGAAGCTGTATGCCGATGCGGAGGCGCGCGGCCAGGCGGAGCTGACGACGACGCCATTTTTTCACCCGATTCTGCCGCTGATTTACGACACAGATATCGCCGGGCGCTGCATGCCCGGGCGTCCGCGGCCGCGGCGTTTTCACTGGCCGCAGGACGCACTGGCGCACTTGCAACTCGCGGTGGAGCAGCACACGCGCATGTTCGGACGCGCGCCGCGTGGGCTGTGGCCGAGCGAGGGAAGCATCGCGCCGGAGCTGATTCCTCTCATGGAAAAGGCGGGCATCCGGTATTTCTGCTCGGACGAGGAGAACCTGTTCAATTCGCTGCGCCGCGAAGGAACGAATGCGGATCATCTGGAACTCTTCCAAGGCTGGCGCGTCGAGCACGAGGGCGCGGCGGTGAATGCCGTGTTCCGCGAAAAGCCGCTGAGCGATTTCATCGGCTTCATGGCTGCGCGGAATGAGCCGCATCAATCTGCCGAACATCTCCTCACGCATTTCCGGCACATCTCCGACTTCATCCCGCGCGACACCGGGCTCATCCCCATCATCCTCGACGGTGAAAATGCGTGGGAGACTTTCAAGGACGGCGGCGAATCTTTCCTCCGTGAACTGTACGGCGGGCTGGAGCGTGAGGCCGATCGCCTGTCGAGCTGTACCATCGAGGATTATCTCCAGCGTTGTCCGCCGAAACGCACGCTCAGCCGGCTTCACTCCGGGTCGTGGATTTGCAGCGATTTCGACATCTGGATTGGCGACGACGAGGAAAACCGCGCCTGGGAGCTTCTCGGGACGACCCGTGAATTTCTCGAGGGCAAGCTGCCCGGGCTCACACCGGAGCGGAAGGCCGCGGCATTGCGGGAGGTCTATGCGGCGGAAGGGAGCGACTGGTTCTGGTGGTATGGGCCGGATTTCACCACGGATTGCGATGTGCTCTTCGACGATCTGTTCCGGCAGCACCTGAAGAATGTCTATTCGATCTGCGGTGAGACTTCACCGCCGGAACTCGACCGGAGCCTCCTCGGTGCGGCCCCTGCGATGCTCTACTCGCGGCCGAACCGGCAGATCAGCCCGCGTATCAATGGACACGCCGCGCCATACTTCGAGTGGGTCGGCTCCGGTCTCTACACTGCGGGCAGCGAGCAGGGCGCGATGTTCCGCGACGACCGCTTTTTGCGCGCTGTGCGTTTCGCGACCGATAGCGGAGGGCTGCACCTGCGCTTCGATCTGCGACGCTGGGGACGGTTCGAGATCCGGATCGTCTTTCACCAGCCGTCGGGACTTCTGTTGCAGACGCCAGTGGTCGCCCGGGGCCGGCGCGGCACCGTCACGCTCACGTCGCGCGCAGGGGACGAGCGGGAAGCAGGACAGTTCGCGGCAGATGAGGTCGTCGAGTTGAGTGTCCCGTTCTCAGCCCTCGGAGTCTGCGCGGGGAATCTGGTGCAGTTTCAGGTGAAGGTCTTCGAGAAGGGCATCGAGCGGGAGTGCTACCCGGAGAATTCGCCGATCGAACTCGCCGTGCCGGGACCGGAGACGGCGCTGGCGCAGTGGGTGGTTTGACGGGCGGGAACAGGATTCATTGCCCAGGTCCGCGCCAGCGGCAGTGGGGCAGGCGACTCGCCTGCCAAGTCTCAGCGGGCGACTCGCCCGATGTTCCGGCGAGTCGCCGGAACAGACTCCCGCAGGCGGGGTCGCCTGCGCCACTGTTCCGCGACGCCGGGCATTTGCCGGTAGCGTCTGAGAACTGTTTTTCCCCAAGGGCTGTGCGCCAGAGCGCTCATTCCCTCACGATGAATCCTCCACGCCCCTCCCTCCGCACCCGCCGTTCCTTCCTCCGCGATCTCACTCTCGGCATCACCGTCGCCCCTTGGGTCACGCGCGGCCTGATGGCGCAGTCGCCGAATTCAGTCATCCACCACGCCAGCTTCGGTTGCCTGGGGATGGCGATGTCGGATGTCTCGGCGATTTCCAAGCACGCCGCGGTGAAGATCGTGGCGGGATGCGATGTGGATGAAAAGCGCACCGTCGAGTTCCGGAAGAAATTCCCCGACGCGCGGATCTATTCCGACTTCCGCGAGTTGCTGGAGAAGGAAAAGGATTTGCAGACCGTGAACGTCTCCACGCCCGACCACATGCACGCGCCGATCGGGGTGAGCGCGCTGAATCATGGGCTGCATGTCTATGGCCAGAAGCCGCTCGCGCATGACATCCATGAAGTGCGCCGCATGACCGAGATCGCGCGCGAGAAGAAGCGCCACACGCAGATGGGCATCCAGATTCACAGCAACTCGGAGTACCGCACCGCGTGCAAGGCGATCCACGACGGCGTGATCGGCAAAGTGAAGGAAGTCCACACGTGGAGCAGCAAGAAGTGGGGCGACACCGCTGCGATGCCGACGAAGATCGAGCAGCCGCCCGAGGGCTTGAACTGGGATCTGTGGCTCGGTGTCACCGCAGAGCGGCCGTTCATCGGCGGTGGCTGGTATCATCCCGGCAACTGGCGCAAGCGGCTCGATTTCGGCACCGGGACTTTCGGCGACATGGGCTGCCACATTTACGATCCCGTCTTCAAGGCGCTCGCACTCACTGCGCCGCTCAGTGTGCGCAGCACCGGGCCAAAGCCGAACGAACACTCATGGGCGATCGATGCGGTGATCGAATATGTCTTTCCCGGCACCGCGTACACGGAGGGCAAGACCGTCCGCGTCGTGTGGTACGACGGCGATCAGCGCCCGCCGCAGGAAATCCAGGACGCCGCGCAATTCGTGAAAGTCGCGAAGGGCGAAAAGGCGGAGAAGGGCAAGGCCATGCCGGATCAGGGCAGCATTTTCATCGGGACGAAGGGCATCATGATTCTGCCGCACATCGCGCAGCCGCGCCTCGTCGGCAAGGAAGTCGAGGGCGTGACGATCGAGAAAGTCGAAGGCGAAAGCCACTGGCACCAATTCATCGAGACCGCACTCGGCAACCGCCCGAAGGCCGACGCGAACTGGGACTACGCCGGCCCGCTCACCGAAGCGGTCCTCCTCGGCAGCGTCGCCACGCGGTTCCCCGACCAGACTCTCGCATGGGATGCCGCTGCGTTGAAATTTACCGACATTGCCGCGGCGAATGCCTTCGTGAAGCGGACCTGCCGCAAAGGCCACGAGGTCGCGGGACTGTGAGCGCGGCGCGGCACTAGGCGACGCACTCTGCCGCCGTCGCGCGTTGCTCTTCGCGATGGGCAACCGTGAGGAGCGAGTAGCTTACTTCGAGGCTGCCGCCGACGGTCAGTGAACCAGCCTCGCTGCTGTGGAATTCCGGCTCGATCAGCCGGGCGACGGCCTCGCCGATGAGAATCTCTCCCGGGTGCTCCTTGCTCCGCTCCTGGAGACGCCACGCGGCGTTCACCGCGTCGCCGATCACGGTGAATTCCATTTTGTTCGGCGAGCCGATGTTCCCGACGACGACATCGCCGCCGTGCGGCGCAATGCCGATGTCGAGTTGCGGACGGACTTCGCAGCTCCAGCGTTCGTTGAGTTCCGCAAGCGCGACGCGCATGGCGATGGCGCAGCGGGCGGCGGCGCGTGCGTCCTCTGCCGGACCGGCGCTGGTCGCATTTCCCCAGACGGCCATGAGCGCGTCGCCGATGAATTTGTCGAGCGTGCCGCCGTGCGCGAAGGCGCACGCGACCATCGCGGTGAAATACTCATTGAGCTGCGCCACGAGCGTCTGGCTCGAGGTCTGCGCGCTGAAGCGGGTGAAATTCCGGATGTCCGAGAAGAGCACTGTGACGGTCTTCGTCACGCCGCCCAGTGCGGCATGGAATGACTCGGGATGGTCGAGCAGTTCGCTGACGACATTTTTCGAGACGTAGCGTTCGAGCGTCCGGCGGAAACGCATCTTGTCCGTGCGCTCCGCCACGAAGTCGCCGACGATGCAGGTGAAGCCTCCGAAAAGCAGCGAGCCGACCGGGACCAGCGTGGGCACCAGCAGGCCACCTTCATTGAACAGCCAGAGCGCAAGCATAACCCAGCACGCGGCAAGACCGGCCGATGCGGCCAGCCGGAGGAAAGGCCGCGAAATCCAAATCGCGAGCAGCAGCGCAAGACCGGCCGCGGCATAGACGATTGAGCGCCGCGGCCATGCGGGGAGGTCGTGGATGTAGTCGCGGGCGAGCAGGCTGTTGATCGCGTTCAGATGAATCTCCGGGCCGGGCATCATGCCGAAGGGCGTGGCGTGCTCGTCCTGCTGCCAGTTGCCGGAGGCACCGACGACGACGATTTTCCCTTCAAAAAAGCGACCGGCTGCGCAGTTCGCGCGCCAGTAACGCGGGACGAAGATTTCGTAGAGAGAGAACGGGGTGAATGTCCGCGCCGGTCCCGCGAAACGCATGTGCCGCGGGCGACGGTCATCCGCCGTCGGCACCGGATAGCCCGCCTTCTTCGCGGCGAGGACGGCCAGTATCACCGACAAGGAGCACATCCATGATTTCAAAACTCAGTCCATCCACGAACGGCGAACTCCTGGGAAGCAACCGTCTTTTCGCCGGTCTGCCGACCGAGATCGTCAGCGAGTTCGGCGCGGATGTGGACCTCTTCCGCTACGATCAGGACGACGTCATCTTTCAAGAAGGTGAGACCGGCGACTGCCTCTGCCTCGTCTGCGAAGGCGGCGTGAGGATCTCGAAGCTCGGTCGCGCCGGGCAGCAGGAAACCCTGGGCTTCATCCAGCCGGGAAATTTCTTCGGCGAGATGGCATTGATCGACGGCCAGTCCCGCAGCGCCCAGGCCGCTGCAACCGCCGACTCCACGGTTCTGGGCCGCGTTGATCACGCGACGTTCGAGCGCATCCTCTCCCGCGCGCCCAGCAGCCTGCACATGAATTTCCTGCGCTCGGTCGTCGAACGGCTGCGCAGCGTGAACAGCACATTCATCAATGAACTGATGCGCTCCGAGCGCCTCAGCACCGTCGGCTCGATGGCAAACTCCATCATCCACGACATCAAGAATCCCATGACCGTCATCCGGTCGTGCGCGGATCTCATCCGGATGCGTGCGCGTGATCCGGAGACGGCGCAGTTCGTCGGGCTCATCAACAAGTCCGTGGACAAGATGCTGGACATGACGCAGGAGCTGCTCGATTTCGCCCGCGGCAAAAGCAGCCTCATGTTCCAATGCCTCCCGGTGGAGAAGGTCATCAAGGAGATGGACGGCGAACTGCGCAGCCTGGTCCCGGCCAATGTCCACCTCGTCTGCGAGGCGGAATGCGACGCGAAGATCGTGGTGGACTGCGGCCGCTTCGCCCGCGTCCTGCTGAATCTCGTGAAGAACGCCGTCGAGGCGATGCCCGACGGCGGCGTGGTCTGGATCGGCGTGAAGCACAGGGATGCCGAGGTCGTCTTCCGGATCTCGGACACGGGAAGCGGCATCCCGGCGGAGTTGCTCCCGTCGATCTTCGAGCCGTTCGTCACCCGCGGGAAGTCGAAGGGCACCGGTCTCGGCCTTGCCATCGCAAAGAGCGTGGTCGAGGCGCACAGCGGCAGGATCACGGTGGAGAGCAAAGTCGGAGTCGGCACGACCTTCGAAATCATGGTGCCGGAAGCACCCGATCTGCCGCCCCCGGCCTGATCATCTCCCCCGCTCGCGCAACGCCCGTTCAGCGACAGGGACGACTTCTGCGTTGATGAACCGGACCCCGGTCTCCGGCCTAAAGTGACCCGGATCGGCTTTGTAGAAGTTCTCCGCTGATCCGTATGGGCTCATCGACAGATCCACGACGTGCGGGAATAGCGTCCGCACTTCATCCAGCCACGCCCGGCGCGCCGCCTGCAAATGCCTCGCCTCGATGTGCCGGCTGATCTCCTCGTGCAAAGGCGGCACGACCACCACGCAGAGGATGCCCCGCTCGCGCAGGGTTTCCGAAATCATCCGATAGAACGACAGATCCGCCGGGCCGGGCGCGACAAAGTTTTCGCCCGCGAGCTGCATGGATTCCAACTGCGCCCGCACGTATGCCGAGTCATCGCGGTCTGCCATTTTCACCCAGCCCTCATTGCCAAATGCGCCATCGGGCCGGAAGTGACTCGGCTTTCCCGCCCAGTGGGAGAGCATCGTCTTGCACGAGTATTCGAGCGTCTGAAGGCTGATGATGTTCTCCAGCGCGGCACCCCAATCACCCTCGCGGAACCCATCGCCCTTCTTCGCGGCAGGGTCCTTCATTCCGAGATCGATCCCGAGCACCACCAGCTCCTCCTTCTGCGCGAAATGGTGGACGAACCAATAGACCTCCTCCGGGGTCGCGCCGGCGAACGCCCCATTGAAGAAGCGGAAACCCTTAAGCCCATCCGGCGGAATCATCGCCATGCGGCTGTTGCCGACGAGCAGCGCATTGTGCGGGTAACGCCCGACCTCGGTGGACTTCGCCTCGCGCTCGGCGGAAATGTAGAGGCCCATGCGGTTGTTGCCGAAGCGATCGTAGGGATCGACGAGGTAGTTCAGCAGCGCCGGCCCGCCGACGAGCAAGGCCGAGAGCGCGAGCATCACGAATACGAAGCGGCGGGCGGGGCGCTGCATCAGAAGTTGTAGTAAAGGAACTCGCCGGATTTCGACATGGCCAGGATCGAGATCCCGAGCAGAGCGCCGCACACGCACGCCCAGCCGATGGCAGTCCTCCACCGGTACCACTGTGCGGGTGCTGTGGGATCGCCCTTCGCGACCTCGGGATAGGGCTGCTCCGCCGCAAACATCTCCGCGGTATTCGGCAGCAGCCACACAAACGCCAGGAGGCCCGACAGCGAGATCCAGACCTTCGCCTTCAGCAGCGTCGGTGTGCCTGACAACGGCTCGGGACCGAGCCCGAACATCGACTCCAGGAGATGCCGCGCCGCATGGAGATCCGTCGCACGGAACAGGACCCAGCCGATCATGATCAGGAAGAAAGTGAACGCCCTCGCGCTCCACGTCGCCAACGGTCGCGGCACAGGCGAGGCCCGTTGGCGAGACTGCCAGAGGTGATTCACCGCCAGACACACTCCGTGAAAAAGCCCCCACAACACAAACGTCCACGCCGCGCCGTGCCAGAAACCGCCGATGACCATCGTCAGCACCACATTGATGTAGCGCCTCACCTCACCGCGCCGGTTTCCGCCCAGCGGGATGTAGAGATAGTCCCGCAGGAAGCGCGACAGCGTCATGTGCCAGCGCCGCCAGAATTCGATGATGTTCACCGCCTTGTAGGGCGAATTAAAATTCAGCGGCAGCACGATGCCGAACATCCGCGCAAGCCCGATGGCCATGTCCGAGTAACCGGAAAAATCAAAGTAGAGCTGGAACGTGTAAGCGAGCACCCCGGCCCATGCGTCGTGGCCATACATCGGCACACCCGCCGCGCCAGCGGTGAAAACTTTCGTAGCATATCCGCTCACGCGATCGGCGATGAGCACCTTCTTCGACAGGCCCACCGCGAAGAGTCCCAGCCCGATTGCGATGTTGTTCCAGTCGAAGCGATACGTCCGCGGGTCGCGGAACTGCGGCATCATCTCCCGGTGATGAATGATCGGCCCGGCGATCAGGTGCGGGAAGAACGTGATGAAGAGCAGAAAGTCACCGAGGTCGTATTCGCAGACCACGCCGCGGCGCACATCCACGAGATAGGCGATCTGCGTGAAGGTGAAAAACGAGATGCCGAGCGGGAGGATGATCTGGGCGAGGTCCCAATTTGTGCCGAGGAGTGCATTCGCATTGGCCTCGAAGAAATTTGCGTATTTGTAATAGGCCAGCAGGAGAAGGTTCGCGGTGACGGCAAACGTAATCCATCCCCTCCCGGAGCGCCCGGCCTTCACCGCCGATCCGATGAGCCGGCCGAGGGTGAAATTCGCCAGCATGGAAGCGACGATCAGCAGGGTGTAGATCGGGTTCCACCAGCCGTAGAAAATGAGCGAGGCGAGCGTGAGCGAGGCCTTCGCCGGCTTCGGCCCGAAGTAGCGCGCGAGGAGGCAGAACGTGCCGAGCGTCAGCGGCAGAAACAGAAACAGGAAGATGTGAGAACTGAACAGCATGTGGACAGCGAGGACGGCTGCGGCCTGCGAATGCGCGCCGATTGCGGCGCGGCGTGAATCGGAGAAACGCGCGCGCGCTGCGAGTCAAAAATTCCGCCCGCGGTGCGCGCAAAGCAGGCGAGGTTTTCCCACCTCGCGCGGTCGAGCGCAGCGAGTGGAGCGCCGCGCGTCCCGCCGGCCACGTCGATGCGCCACAGGCCTGATCTCCTTTCGACGTTTGCGTGTTCACGGGAACACGCAAAGGAAGTGACGCTGCGCGTGGTGTCGTAGTGGCCGCCGGGACGGGCGGCGCTCCATGCGCTCCGCGCCATCCCGCCACCTACACCGATCCTGTCGCGCGAGGTTGGAAACCTCGCCTGCGATCACGCCAGTGCCTTCGCGATCACATTCCCCGCCACATCCGTCAGCCGCTCGGCGCGCCCGTTGTGGCGGTACGTGAGCCGCGTGTGATCGAGCCCGAGCAAATGCAGGATCGTCGCGTGGATGTCATGCGCATGTGTGCGCTCCTCGACGGCGCGCAGGCCCACGGCGTCGGTTGCGCCGATGACCTGGCCGCCGCGCACCCCGCCGCCGGCGAACCACATCGAGAAGCCGTGCGGATTGTGATCGCGTCCGTTGCTGCCTTCGCTCATCGGCATCCGTCCGAATTCGCCGGCCCACACGATGAGCGTCGAGTCGAGCAGGCCGCGCGATTTTAGATCCTTCAGCAGACCGGCCACGGGCAGATCGCTCTGCGCGCAGAGTTTCGTGTGATTCTCGTCGAGCTTTGAGTGGCCGTCCCAGCCGTTCGTGTCACCGCAGTAGAGCTGCACGAAACGCACGCCGCGCTCGACCATTCGCCGGGCAAAAAGGCAGCGCAGTCCGAACTCCGCGGTCACCTTTTCGTCGAGGCCGTAGAGCTTCCGCGTCGCGGCGGTCTCCTTGGAAATGTCCACGACCTCGGGCGCGTGCGACTGCATCCGGAACGCGAGTTCGTAGGCGGCGATGCGCGCGGTGAGTTCGGAGTTCTCCTCGCCGGCGGGCAGGCTCCCGCGGTTGAGCTGATTGATGAGTTCCACCGTCGCGAGTTGCTGCTGCGCGCTCACGCCCTTCGGTGTGTTGAGATTCAAAATCGGCGACTCGCCACCGCGCAGGATCGTGCCCTGATACGTCGCCGGCAGAAAGCCGTTGCTCCACGCGGGCGCGCCGCCTTTTACCCAGCCGGCGGGGTCGGGCATCACGACGAACGCGGGCATGTTCTGGTTCTCCGTGCCGAGGCCGTAGGCACTCCACGTGCCGAGGCTCGGCTTGCCCATGAGGATCGAGCCGTTGTTCATCAGATACACCGACTCCGGGTGCGTGACGCTGTCGCCGTAACAGCCGCGCAGCAGGCAGAGATCGTCCGCGTGCTCCGCGATGTTCGGGAGAAAATCGGAAATCTCCATGCCGCACTGGCCGCGCGCCTGGAACGGACGGCACGGCGGCAGCAGCTTGTTCTTCGCCACCGCGCGGCGAGTCTTGAAAGTGCCGAACGACTCCGGAATCGGCTGCCCCGCGAGACGCACGAGGTCGGGCTTCGGGTCGAACAAATCCACATGGCTCGGCCCGCCGGACATGAAGAGAAAAATAACGCGCTGCGCCTTCGCCGCGAAGTGCGGCTGCCGCGGCGCGAGGGGATTCGGCTATTGCGGATTGTGGATTGCGGATTGTGGATTGTGGATTTTCCGCCGCAAGCAAGCTGTCGCGCGAGAGCATCGCCGCGAGCGCCGTCATGCCAAAGCCGCCGCCCGCGCTGCGCAGGAACGCGCGCCGCGACACGGGGCGGGTGTCAGGTCCGTGGGGGCCGGGGCAGTGGTTCATCGGGAGGCGATTCGGTGCTTCCAGTAACCAGGCTCGCGGCTGCAATGCGCAATAGCGACGATAAGGACAAAATCATCCTCAACGGTGTAGAGGATTCCGTATGGAAAGACCCGGGTGAGGCAGCGCCGCACGTCTTCGTCGATGGATCGCCAGCGATGCGGATCTTCGAGGATGAGTGCAATGGCCTCCTCGACGCAGACGATGAAGCGCAAGTCCAAGCCGGGTTGTCGCTGGGCGAAATAGTGGCCGGCCTGATCATATTCTTCGAGGGCTTCCGGGTGAAACTCATACCTCATCGCCCGAGTGAACGCCGGACTTGGGCCAAAGCCTCATCGCCCGGAATCGTCCGCACCAAACCCTGGCGCACCTCATCGCGGCGGCGTTTGGCCTCGGCGGCCCAGAGCCGGTCAATGCGGGTCGTCTCGGCGGTGTCAAGGCTCTCCACCAGACGTTCAGCGAGGAGCGCCCGTTGCACGCTCGGCAAAGCGAGCGCCTCATTTGCAATCTGCTCGATGGTCATTGGCATGCGCGCAACGTATTCGCTCGCTCCACACGCTCAAGGCATTTGGCGTTCCTTCCGTCGAGTGCCGTCATGCCGAAGCTGGCGGTAGTGGAACCAGAAGTCCGGATCGGCGAAATGCTTCAAAGCGGTGTGCAGCGGCCTGCCTCGTAGTGATCATCGGCGCGTCTGAGCGCGGCGTCGAGACGGCCCGAGAGCGCATCCTGTTCAATCTGGCGGTCCCACTGGTCGGCCATGAATTCCTCGAACCACTGGGAAAACTTGGCGAGTTCGGCAGCCGGAAGGCCGGAAACAACGGACTCAAGTTCTTCGATGTTCATGGCTTGAAAATACTCCCGGCACGACCGCCGGAAAAGGAAAGGCTTCGATCCTCACTCACGGCGGATTTTGCACGGGGAAGCGGCGAGCTAGCGACGCGGCGTAACTCCCTCGTAGATGAGGATTGATGCCGAGGTTCAGCGCTTGCGGATCTCCGGCGCGGCATAAAGCCTCTCCGACAGGGCGAAGCACCGTGCAAAAATCCGCCGTGGATCCTCACTCAACCCTTCGGACGTTCAATCTGCCGTTTGAGTTCATCGTTGAGCGACTCCCACAAATGCGGATGCGTCTCGACCAGCCGGGCGATGTCGCCGAGATCTTTGATTCGCTTGCTCTGCCGTCGCGTCGAATCGCTCCATGCGAGAATCTTCCCTTTCAGCGTGTCCTCCAACGAGGCCACCCGGAGCAGGATGCCATGCACGTCGGCGGCAACGGCCCGCTTCGGAAAGTCGCGGTAGAAATCCTCGGTGCTGAGTTGAAGGCTGACTTTCGACTGTCCCTTGAAGTTGATTGACCACTTGAACCTCTCGGCTCGGAATCCGGCCTCGGCGAGAATCTCCGCAGCCCGTTCGATCGCTTCGGCAGCGACGACAAAATCAACATCCTGAGTCACCATCGGCTCCGCCGCCCAATGATTCACCGCGACCCCGCCGATGGCGCACCACGGAATGTCGGCCCTCTCCAGGCAATCAACCAGACGCATGACATCGTCGGTGCCACCGGCCGTCTGCCAGTCATAGAACTTCTTCGCAGTCATGGCGCATCCTGCGGGCCTTTGAAGGGCGGCGCGAGTGTTTTTGGGCTGCGACCCTCAGAGGTTTAGACTTAGGCCGATTCTGTTTCATCTCTCAATCCTCTGAAATGAACTGCCAGCGGTCATCGAGCCTGACAATCGACCAGAGGTTGAATGGCACGTAGTCTCGCCCGCACTCCACAAAGCCGGTGCTGCCGCCCGGATGCGGCTGTGTCCACAGGCAAACAATGCCGTGATGCGAAAGCTCCGCATGCCGGATAGTGAATAGACCAGCTCTTACGGGCGTCGCTACGCGCTCACCATTGCGGACGTGGTGTGCAAGGGTGTTGAAAGACGAGCGCGACAAAGCGTAGGCGACGCGCAAGGGCCAGCGCGTGGCCACGACAGAAATGATGACAGCGAGAGAAACAATGGAAGCGACAAACGCTGGCAGCACGCGCCGCTGCGTGTGTAGTCGGTATCCGACGAGAAGCGAGCCAACGACGATGGCCGCTACTGAGAGGACGATGGCCAACAAGACGACGCCTAGCTGCTCGCCGTCGGTTGCCGAGTCGAGAACTCCCGCAGCCGCAAGCAGAACGAGCAAACTCATCAGTGGCGCATCTATGTAGCGTCGTTTCACGAAAGTCGTCCGAAGTCGCCTGCCAGGCACTCGGCGTAAACGAAATCGTTCAGATTGAAAAGCGCGCGGCAGAATTCATTCAGCGGCGACTGCGCGAGGACGCCGCGGGCGAGCGCATGTTCCTTCGCCGTCGGCGGACGGCCGGGCACGAACTGAAATGCCAGTTTCCGCAGCGGCATCGTCAGAGCATTTGGGATTACGGCAAACCGATCTCCACCAAGTCCTCGCCACCGTCGAGCAGGCTGAGCGCCGTCGAAAGGTGCCGACCCAGAATCTCCTGGAGCGCGGCATCGGATGTGTTCCCGCAGGTGAGCCAGAGAATCTTCGGCGGGCTGCCGTGCTGCTCCAAGAGCCGGATGAAGTCGCTGTCCTTGGTGAGGACGATGACAGCGGCGGCCCTGGCTGCCGAAAAAATAGCGTCGTCCTCCGATTCGCGAAGCCCAATCTCCCGCAGTGGCACGGCCGTGACGGGGAAGTTCGCGCTGATCCACCGCGCGATTCGCGGCGACCAATGCGCGTCCACCCAAATCGTCATGCGGCCAGAAGCGGGTGATCAATGCGGCGGCGTGCATAGGTGAGACATGCCTTCAGATCGTCGGCCTCCAAGTCGGGCATCTCGTCGAGAATCTGTGCCGCGTCCAGTCCGGCTGCGAACAGGTCGAGAACGTCGCTGACGCGGATGCGCATCCCCCGGACGCAAGGGCGTCCTCCGCATTGCTTCGGATTGAAAGTGATTCGATCGAGCAGCGTGGCCATGCGGCGAGGTTACGATTTTCGGCCCTCGAAGCAAGGCGCGAAATCCCTGCGGCTCATTCGGCGTAAACGAAATCGTTCAGATTGAAAAGCGCGCGGCAGAATTCATTCAGCGGCGACTGCGCGAGGAAGCCGCGGGCCAGCGCATGTTCCTTCGCCGTCGGCGCGCGGGCGAGCACGAGGCGGTATGCGAGCGTGATTCGCTCATCATTGGAACCCGCCTCCTTCATCAGCCGTGTTTCCGTGAGTTTCGCCGCGGTTGTCACCTCGTCGGCGTTCAGCAGCGTGAGCGATTGCGGCGCGGTGGTGCTGCGTTCGCGCGCGGGGCAGCTCAGGTTGTTGTCCGGCGCGTCGAACACCTCGAGAAACGGAAAGCGCAGATTGCGCCGCGCAAAGATGTAGATGCTGCGCCGCGACCAGTCGTGCGCGCGGTCGTTCTGCGGCCAGCCGCCTTTCGCGCCCTGGACCACTTCCTTCGCAATCGGCGGGAAAACTCCGGGGCCGCCCATCACCGGATTCAACTGTCCGCTGATGGCAAGCAGGCTGTCGCGGATGACTTCGCCCTCCAGGCGGAGCCGGTTCATTCGGGAGTAGAGCTTGTTGTCCGGATCGGGCGAACGCGGAGCGCGGAGCGCGGAAGGCGGAAAGGAGGCAGCGCCTTCCGTATTCCGAGTCCCTGGTTCGGAGTTCATTTCCTTTTCCGGTTTCGATGTCGGAGCCGCGCCAGCGGCTGAATCTTTTTCCGCGCTCCGCGCTCCGCGTTCCGCGTTTGCACTGCTCTGTCGGTACACCTCCGACGTGAGCATCGCCCGGTGCATCTCCTTCACGCTCCATCCGCGCGCGATGAATTCGCTGGCGAGCCAGTCGAGCAATTCGGGGTGCGTCGGCTTCGCGCCGTGCGTGCCGAAGTCGCTCGGCGTCGCGACGAGGCCGCGGCCGAAATGATGCTGCCAGATGCGGTTCACCATCACGCGCGCGGTCAGCGGATTATTTGACGAAGCCATCCGGTCTGCGAGCGCGGCGCGTGAAAGTGGCGCGGGCTTTGAGCCCGCGGAGCCTGATTCAGACGCACCATTCTCAGTGCTGTCGCTTGCAGCGGACGGCGGGCGGAAACCCCGCCCCACATTCAGCACCGTGGGAAATCCCGGCGCGACTTCTTCCTTCGGCTGACTGTATTCGCCGCGATTCAGCACGAAGGTCTTCGCCGACGCATCACCGAGCGCGAGCGTCATGGCCTTCGGCAGTTCGGGCGGCTTCGGGAGTTTTTTCACTTCATCCAGCAATGCCTGGCGGCGTTCGCGTTCGGCACCGGTCACGGCGCTCGCGATGTCCTTGTCGGAGATTTTCACCTTGTCCTCGGTTTCGAGCACGAGATTCGCCTGCTCGGCGTCGCGCTGCTCGGGCGGCGTGCGATGCGCGACTTGCGCCTCGGGTGCGAGCTTCTGAATCTTTTGCTCGAAGAGCCTCGCGCGCACCGGCGCATCGAGTTCCGCAAGTTCGCGCACCTTCGGATGTTCGCTGTAACTTTTCATCACAGCATCAAACGCGGCGCGTGATTCCGCCGTTGGCACCGGCATATCACGGACGAATTTCGCCGGCGTGAAGAACGCCTGCACGGCGTAGTAATCCCGCTGCGAGATCGGCTCGAACTTGTGGTCATGGCAGCGCGCGCAGCCCATCGTGAGGCCGAGGAAAGCGAGCGCTGTCGTGTCGGTCATGTCGTTGAGCGTGTTGTGCCGGCGCTGAATCTGATCGGAACTGTCCACCATGTCGGGGCCGAGCAGATTGAATCCGGTCGCTGTGAGCGCCTCGGGATCGCGGGGCCAGATTTGGTCGCCGGCGATCTGCTCGCGGATGTAACGGTCGTAGGGCTTGTCGTCGTTGAACGACTTCACGACGTAATCGCGATACCGCCACGAATGCGGGCGCACGGCATCGTGCTCGAATCCATCCGTCTCGGCAAAGCGCGCAAGGTCGAGCCAGTGCCGGCCCCAGCGCTCGCCGTAGTGCGGGCTTTGCAACAGACGATCGGTCAGATGTTCGATGGCTTTGTCCGCTGCGGGCGAAGACAGGGAGACAAGGGGAGGGGGAAATGGGGACACTTCCGCCGCGGCGCCTCCTCTCCCAGTCCGATAGTCTGAATGTCTCGTCGTTTCCGAGCCTCCCGCGCATTTGCGGACAAACGCATCCACTTCCTCCGGCGTGGGCGGCAGACCGATGAGGTCGAGCGTCACGCGGCGGATGAATGCTTCGGCGCTCGCAGGCGGCGAGAGCGAGAGGCCGGCGGCTTCGAGTTTATCGAGGACGAAGGCGTCGATCGGATTTTGAACCCCGAGCTTTGAGCTTCGAATTTCCGGCGGCGTCGGTCGCACGATCGGACGGAACGCCCAGTGATTTCTGTCCGCATCGGTGAGCGAGAATTTCGCCTCATCCTTTCCAATTCCGGCGTGCGGCACCTTCGCCAGCGCGCGTGGGAATGGGACGCCAGCCTTTACCCACTCCACGAGTTGCGCAATCGCGGCATCGGGGAGCTTTGGCTCCTTGTGCGGCATGTGCGGCTCCTCGTCGTGGCGCACCTGGCGGATGAGCAGGCTCTGGTCCGGTTTCCGCGGCACGACCGCCGCACCGCTCTCGCCGCCACGCAGAAGCGCCTCGCGCGTGGTGAGATCGAGTCCGCCTTTTGTCTTCTCGCCGCCGTGGCATTTCACACAGTGCGCTTCGAGCACGGCGAAGACGTCCGTGAACGGTGCATCCGCGCTCAGGATCGAGATCGAGATCGCGAGGCTGACGAGCACCGTGAGGAAAGGAGTCGAACCTCTGTGGGCGGACGATCGTGCTATGGCGGGTGTCGTGGTTCTCACGGGGAAGCGTATCGGGACTCTGCGCCACGGACGCGAATGCCGCCAGCCTCGAATCCAGCGGGGTGCTCTGCCGAGTGTGATTGAAAGTGAGTCCAGTGGATGAGCGAAATGGGATCCTAGCGTGGCGCCAGCCTTTGGACTGCGCGCGGCTTGACGCCGCTTTTCCCTCGCCTCGGGTCCGACGCGAAAAGTCACCGTTGCCCCG
>Ga0105046_10000582_pt1 | contig 51887 bp, 37 predicted proteins | sample MAT03_FD_78385 | JGI IMG/M metagenome (GOLD analysis project Ga0105046, IMG submission 78385) | Freshwater microbial communities from Lake Fryxell liftoff mats and glacier meltwater in Antarctica - MAT-03 (megahit assembly) | ecosystem: Environmental > Aquatic > Freshwater > Ice > Liftoff... | reverse complement strand
TCGGGTGTCAGGCATTCGGGATGAGCACGATACACGTCGGCCACTTCGGAAGCCAGGGGGCTATCCACGAAGATCGGCAGGCGAGGCACCTTGCCCGAACGAAGGCCTTGCTGGAGCACATGGATGATCAGTTGCGTTCGCCCAAGGCTGAACGCGGGGATCAGAACCTTTCCGCCCTTTTCCACGGTCATGCGGACGGCGTCGTACAACTTCTCAGTCGTCTGCGTGAACGAGGGGTGGAGGCGATTGCCGTAGGTGCTCTCACACACGAGGAGATCCGCGGCAGGAATCTCGCCTGTCGCTTTCAGGATCGGCATGCCACGGCGGCCCAGATCGCCGCTGAAGGTGAGCGTGCGTTCACGATCCGGGCTCGCCAGCTGGAAGTGGACCATGGCGGAGCCGAGGATGTGGCCCGCTTCGATGAAGCGGAAGCGGGCGGACCGCGTCACGTCCATAATTCGCCCGTAAGGCACGGCCACCGCCTGCGACAGCACCCGGTCAACGTCGTGTTGCGTGTACAGCGGCTGGACCCACGGTTCCGCGTAGTTTCGTGCGATATTCAGGTGGGCGGCATCCTCTTCCTGAATCTTTGCGGAATCGTGGAGCATGATGCGCAGGAGATCGCGGGTCGGCGGCGTACAGTAAATCGGACCGTTGAAGCCCTGCCGAATCAGCGTGGGCAGATTGCCGCAATGATCGATGTGGGCATGGCTGAGCACCACGGCATCGATCTGATCGGGGTGGAAGGGGAAGTGATTATTCCGCTGCCGGGCCTCCTCGCGACGCCCCTGGTGGAGACCGCAATCGAGGAGAATCTTGTGGTTGCCGATCTCGATCAGGTGCATGGAGCCGGACACGCCGCCGGCGGCTCCCCAGAAAGAGAGCGAGGGTTCCGTCGCGGAGGGCGCTTGTGGGTTGGAATCTTTCATCTGGGCATCTTACGCAAACGGGTGAGCCTCTGACGAGTCGAGCTTCCGCGAAGGCATGCTTCCCCCAGCTTCGCCAGCCTGCTAAAATGATCCACACGCGAACGGGAGTGTCGGATGAAGTGCCAACGTTGCTTGAAGCAGGCGACTCTCCACATCACCGAGGTGCTCGGCGAGGAGCGGTTTGAAGAACTGCACCTCTGTGAGGACTGCGCGAAGAAATATCTGTACGAACCACAGCCGAAACCGGGCGCGCCCAAGTCCGACGGTGGCAGTGAGGGAGATGACGTGGACGCCCTTGGCGATAAACAATGTGAGGTCTGCGGTCTCAAGTTCGTGGAATTCCGCAATAACGGCCGCCTCGGCTGCTCGCACGACTACGATTCCTTTAAAGAAGACCTGCTGCCGTTGCTCGAGAGCGTTCATGGCGACGTCAAGCATGTCGGCAAGGTGCCCCGGCGCCTTCCGAAGGCGGACAAGGCGCACGTCGAATTGACCTCGCTTCGTCGGAAGTTGCAACAGGCCGTCACGGACGAGGCGTACGAGGAGGCGGCTCGCCTTCGCGATCGGATCCGCGAACTCGAAGAAACTTGAACCTGGAAGTTCCTCGTTTCGTCCACCAACCGCCGGAGGCGGTGCGATATGAAGTGCCAGTTCTGCGGGAATCCCTCGACGGTGCACCTCACGGACATCGTCCAGAAGAAGAAGCGGGAATTGCATCTTTGTGAAGCCTGTGCCCACGAACAGGGCCTGATTCCCGAGGAGCATCCGCCGCAGATCGATCTGAAAGCGTTGATGAGCCTGCTGATGGGGATGGCCACGCCGCCCTCCGCGGAACCGATCGGAGCGACGATCGAAGACCCCGCCGCGTTGACCTGCGAGGCGTGCGGCCTAAAGTATGGGGAGTTTCGTGCCGAAGGTCGGCTCGGATGCCCCAAGGACTACGATGCGTTCCGGCAGCACCTCGAGCCGCTCCTGGAACGAATTCACCGGGCCACTGCTCACGACGGCAAGGCACCCCTCGCCATCCGTCGCAAGCGAGCCCGGGCCGAACTGCGCGTGCTCCGCAAGAAGTTGACCCAGGCCGTCAAGGCCGAACGCTACGAAGAAGCCGCCCGTATTCGCGACCTGATCCGCGAGAAAGAAGCCCTGGATGAACCTCGATAGCCTGCTCCCCAACTTGGGCGAATGGCTCCGCGGCACGGGCCCCGACTCCGACGTGGTGGTTTCCACGCGAATCCGCCTTGCGCGCAACCTCGCCCAGTACTCCTTCACTAACCGCGCCTCCACGCACCACAAGAACGAGATCGTCGCCAAGGCCACGGACGCCATCGCTCAGACAAACCTCGAGCATCCGCTGCAATACCTCGACGTGGCCACGCTCACCCCGCTTGATCGCCAGTTCCTCCTCGAACGTCAACTCATCAGCCGGGAACTCGCCACCGTGCTCGAAGGGCCTCGCGGCGTGGCCTTCGATAAACGCGAGTGCGTCAGCGTCATGGTTAACGAAGAGGACCATCTCCGCCTGCAAGTGATGCGCAGCGGCTTCGCCCTCGACGAAGCCTGGACCGAAATCGACCGCCTCGACGACGCCCTCGAATCGCGACTCGCTTACGCCTTCCACGAGCAGTTCGGCTACCTCACCGCCTGCCCCACGAACGTCGGCACCGGGCTTCGCGCCAGCGTCATGCTCCACCTGCCCGCCCTTGGCATCACCAAGCAGATCGACAAGGTCTTCCGCGCCCTGCAAAAGATCAACCTCGCCGTCCGCGGTCTGCACGGCGAGGGCAGCCGGGCCTTCGGCGACCTTTACCAGATTTCCAATCAGGTCACGCTCGGCAAATCCGAGTCAAAGGTGCTCAAGGAAATCAGCGAGGTCATCCAAACGATCCTCATGTACGAACGGCAGACCCGCCAGACCATGATTCGCGAACGCCGACAGGCCGAGCAGGACCGCGTGGCCCGTGCCATCGGAACCCTCGGCAGCGCGACGATGATTACCTCCGAGGAAACGATGGAGCTTCTCTCCGCCGTGCGTCTCGGCATCCACCTGCAATTGATCGACGACCTGCCCGCCACCACGGTGAACCAACTGTTCATCCACACGCAGGCGGCCCATCTTCAGAAGATCATGGGCACGGAACTCGGCGGCGAGGAACGCAACGCGGCCCGCGCCAAGTACCTCCGCAGCAAGCTTCGCGAACTCGGCTCCCCGCCACGGTGATCATGTCGTTCTTCCGCTTCCTGCACATCGCCGCGTTCGTGATCCTGCTCGCGTCCTGGACGTGGGCGTTGCTGTCGCCCAACCCGGTGCCCGAGCCGATCCGCGAAAGCCTCGGCATCGACTGGCAATTCCTGCTAAGCAAGCTCCTCCACGCCAGCGGCTACACCACACTGACAGTCCTGGGCGGCACGCTCACGAAGCCCGGGCGACCCCGCCGGGCGATGGTCGCGTTCCTGGCCCTGCACGCCATCGGCTCGGAGGTCGCGCAAGCGACCATGGACCTCGGCCGCCACGGCTGCATCCGCGACGTGCTCATCGACGGCGTCGGTATCGCGGCGGGCGTGGTGATGCTGAGGTGGAGGGATTCGAGGAAAAGTACGTGACGATCATATCGCCCTTCGCTGGGGTCCTCTCCCCTTGATCACGGAACGCGGCATTTTTCAATCTCAACGGAGGTCGGAACGAAAATCCGCCCCCAAAGAGGAAAAGCCCAAGAATCTGGCGCATCAGAAAGATTACTCCCGACGGGATGGTATACTTCCCTCAACGACGCTGAGGGCTGCATGATGTCTCTTCGTTCCGATCTCCATCTTCCGAATCCCGAGTTTACCCGCCGCGACTGGCTCGCTCAACTTGGCGGCGGGTTCGGCTCCGTCGTACTCGCGTCCCTCTTTGGCGCCAACGGCGCGAACGCGGCCACGGCCTCCCTTTCTCCGCTCGCGGTCAAGAAGCCGATGTTCCCCGCGAAGGCCAAGAGCGTTATCTTCCTGTTCATGGAAGGCGGGCCGAGCCATCTCGACACCTTCGACCCCAAGCCGCTGCTCAACGAGCTCGCTGGCAAGCCGCTTCCCGAGAGCTTTGGCTCTGTCATCACCTCGATGGGCGAAGCGAGGGCTCCGCTACTTGCCTCAAAGCGAAAGTGGAAGCAGCACGGGCAGAGCGGCACGTGGGTGTCGGACTGGCTGCCCCGCACGGCGGAGCATGTGGATGATCTCGCCGTGGTGCGGTCCTGCGTCGGCAACGGCATCAACCACTCCGCGGGCGTCTGCCAGATGAACACGGGCTCGCTGCTCGCGGGCCGGCCGTCCCTGGGGGCCTGGGTTTCCTATGGTCTCGGCAGCGAGAACTCGAACCTGCCCGCATTCGTCGTGATGCAGGACAACAGTTCCACCGTCGTCAACGGGCCCCGCAACTGGGGCTCCGGCTTCATGCCGGCGGTGTATCAGGGCACCCGGTTGCTCGGCGGCACGGAGCCCTTCCCCTTCCTCAACAATCCCGAGGGCGTGAGCGCGGAGCAACAGCGAGGGAAGCTCGATTTCCTTAACAGTCTCAACCGCCAGCATGCTGCCGCCCGGCCATTGCAGTCGGAACTCGACGCTCGCATCGCGGCGTACGAACTCGCCTTCCGCATGCAGGCCGAGGCTCCGGAGGCGGTCGACCTCTCGAAGGAGACCGAAGCGACCAAGACGATGTACGGGCTGAACCAGAAGGAAACCGAGCCCTTCGGCCGCAACTGCCTGCTGGCCCGTCGTCTTGTCGAACGAGGGGTCCGTTTCATTCAGCTTTACTCTGGCGCTGGCAGCAAGTGGGATGCGCACTCCAAGATCGAGTCGAACCACTCCGCGCTTTGCAAGTCCACCGATCAGCCCATCGCGGCCCTGCTCACGGATTTGAAACAGCGTGGCCTGCTCGAGAGCACGCTGGTGATCTGGGGTGGAGAGTTCGGCCGAACGCCGATGTCCGAGAAGGGCGACGGTCGCGATCACAACTGTAGCGGCTTCACCATGTGGTTCGCGGGCGGCGGTGTAAAGGGCGGCCAGGTCATCGGCGAGACGGACGACCTCGGCCTTCGCGCCGTCAAGGACAAGCAGCACGTTCACGATCTTCACGCCACGATTCTCTATCTCCTCGGCCTGGACAACATCAAGCTCACGTACAAGTACAAGGGCCGACCGGAGAGCCCGACCGTGAACGAAGGCAGCCCGTATCGCAAGATCGCGACTTAATCGGGCGAGCGCGTCCTCTCATGCGTCGCCGCGACGATTCCGCGTCGTGGATTAGCAGTCGTCTCAAAGCACTTCGTACTGCGGTACCGGCGAGACACCGGTGCCGCAGTCCCTCCGTATCACGCGATCACTGCCTCCGCTACTTGGCCGGCGGTGTCCGTCAGACGGAAATCTCGGCCTGCGTAGCGGTACGTCAGTTGTTCGTGATTCAAGCCGAGCAGGTGCAGGATCGTCGCGTGCAGGTCGGGCGTGTCCATGACGCCCTCGACGGCGTTCACACCCATCTCGTCGGTGGCTCCGTGGCGTAGCCCGCCCTTCACGCCGCCGCCGGCCATCCACATCGTGTAGCCCCGGTTGGCGTGTCCTCGGCCGTTGCCGTCGCCCTTGTCGTCGTGGGCTGAGCGGCCGAATTCCCCGCCCCAGACGACGAGCGTGTCCTTTAACAGGCCTCGCTGCTTCAGGTCCGCGAGGAGTCCGGCGATCGGCTTGTCAATCGACGCGGCCCGGTCACCAAGGCTCTGTTTCAGGTTGTTGTGATGGTCCCAGCCATTGCTGGTGATCTGGATGAAACGGACGCCCTTCTCGGCCAGTCGGCGGGCGAGCAGGCAGCGTGAGCCGAAGGCCTCGGTGCGGGGATCGCCGAGCCCGTAAAGTTCTCGAACGGGGGCCGGTTCGCGCGCGAGATCGATCGCGTCCGGCACGGAGGTCTGCATGCGGTATGCCATCTCGTACGAACCGATGAGCCCTTCGAGTTCAGGGTGGCCCGGGTCGGTTTTCATCAGGCGGGCGTTGGCTCGCTGGATGAAGTCGAGTTGCTTCCGCTGCTCGGCCGGGGCGAGTCGCGGGGCGAGATCGGGAATGCCGCCGCCCGCGCCGCCAAGCTTCACGCCCTGGAATTGAGCGGGCAGGAACGCGGAGCCGTAGTTCTGGGCGCCGCCCTGATCGCCGATGGGATCGATGGTGACGAAGCCCGGAAGTTCCTGCGATTCGCTGCCAAGGCCATAGACGGACCAGGCGCCCAGTGACGGCCGCACGAAGCGCTCGCTTCCCGTATGAAGCGTGACGACGGCTTGCTGATGGCCAGCGTTGTACGTCTTCATGCCATTGAGCAGGCAGAGTTGGTCCGCCTGCTTCGCGAGGTGCGGGAACACGTCCGAGATTGGCAGGCCGCTCTTTCCCGAAGGGGTGAAGTGGAAGAGTGGGGCGAGATATTTGGACTTCCCACCGGGGCCGTTCTTCGCGAGCTCGGGCTTCCAGTCGAAGGTATCCAGATGGCTGGGCCCACCATTCATGAACAGGAAGATCACACGTTTGGCGCGAGGGGTGTGGTGCGGTTTCTTCGTCTCCGCGGCGTGCAGGGCCGAGAACGCGAGCCAGCCGAAGCCGACGGCACCTCGGGTGAGCAACGTTCGTCGCGTGATCATCTCGTGTCCTCCTGCGTCGCCGCGAGGCGAGGTCCCCGGGGCTCGTGTCGCCCGCGCCCGGCGAACCTTGCCTAGCGCACGTACCGAAACTCCGCACTCGCCATCAGCGCCTGCGTCAACGATGGCCACGATCCGTTCTTCACCAGCCTCAGGGCATCCTGCTCTTCCTCTGCGGTCGGTGCGCGGCCGAGAAGTCGGCGATAGGTGAGCCGCACTCGTTGGGAAACCGAGGGGCCTGCCTTTTTCGCGATGGCCTCGGCCGCGTCGCTGGCGCAGCTCGAGACGAAATCGCTATTGAGGAAGAACAGGGACTGCGGGGCCACCGTCGTGATCTCGCGCTTGCCGCTGATCGAGCAGGGATCGGGGAAGTCGAAGGTGCCATACACTTCCGGCACGAGCGATCGCAGCACGGGAAGATAGACGGTTCGGCACGGGTGATCGAAGCGAAGCAGGCTGTGAGCCGGGGCAGCGCGACCCTTGCCGCCAGTGCCCGCGACCGGAATGCCCTCGGGTCGCTCGAAGGCGAGACGATTGGCCGCGGCGAGCAGGCTGTCACGAATCGGCTCGAATTCCAGGCGCCGAAGGTTCGCACGCCAGTAAAGCGTGTTGCCGGGGTCCTTCTCGCGGCCATCGGCTCGCCCCGCGCTGCTCTGGCGATAGATCTGGCTCGTCACGAGGCTGCGGATCAATCGTTTCACGGACCAGCTTTCCGCCATGAACCTGGACGCGAGATGGTCGAGTAGTTCCGGATGCGTCGGCTCCTCACCGGTGGTGCCGAAGTCGTCGGGTGTTGGCACGAGGCCCTTGCCGAAGAGATGCAGCCAGACGCGGTTGACCATCACGCGAGCCGTCAGCGGGTTCTGCGTCGACGCGATCCAGCGAGCCATCTGGAGCCGCCCGCTCGAACCTGTGGGCACCTTGCTCGGCACTGTGAGGCCGGGGATCTTCACATCGCCGCGGGGCGGGGCGGGCTTTGTGTCGTACGGGTCGCCCTTCACGCGGATCGCGCAGTCTTTGATCTCGCCCTCCATCGCCCCCATCGCGCGGTCAGGGTCATACGTATACCGGATGCTGCCGCGAACGCCGGTGGAGGCAACGTCGCGAACGTCCGACATCGTGTGCACCTCGCGAGCGTTTGGCGTCCTCGGCTTCGAGCCCGGAAGGCGGACGAGCAGATTCCCGTCGACGTAGTCCTGGCTGCCTTCCTCGCGGCTGTGCGTGCCCTGGCCGCTGAGAATGCGAGTGCTGTAAAAGGCTCCGGCCAGGGCATAATAGTCCCGCGTCGAAATGGGGTCCGTCTTGTGATTGTGGCAGCGAGCACACGCGATCGTGAGCCCCAGAAACGCACGAGTCGTCGCGTCGATCTGGTCATCGACGCGATCGAGGCGGAACTGTTCGAGGCTGCCTTCCTGGATCGGCACGGAGCCAATGGCGAGGAAGCCCGTGGCGATTCGCTGCTGTCTCGCTTCGTGGGTGTCACTCGACGGGATCAGGTCGCCTGCGAGTTGCTCCAGGATAAAGCGGTCGTAAGGCCGATCGGCGTTGAAGGCGTCGATGACGTAATCACGATAGCGCCAGGAGTAAGTAAACGGGGCATTCCAGCTGCGGCCGACACTATCCGCGTAGCGAACGACATCGAGCCAGTGCCGGCCCCAGCGCTCGCCGAAGCGAGGCGAATCCAGCAACCGGTCCACGAGCCTGGCGGTCGCGGCCTCCTCCGTGGAGCGATCCGCGACGAAGGCATCAACCTCTTCCGGCGAGGGTGGCAAGCCCAGGAGATCGAACGAGAGACGGCGAATGAGCGTCACGCGATCGGCGGGCGGATTGGGAGCGAGTCCCTTCGTTTCCAGCTTCGCGAGGATGAAGCGATCAAGATCGGCCCGCGGCCAGGTACCGTTTTTGACCTCGGGCGCCGCTGGCGAGGCCACCGGCTTGAACGACCAGGGCGGCTGGGCCGCCGAAGCGAACGAAGCGCCGAGCAGAACTACGACGACGGTGATTCGCATGTCGCACCAGAGGTTCCATCGCATGGAGATTCCATCACCAGGTGCAGCGTGGACTCACTTCGCCTTCACTTCGGCCAGCGAGAGGACCTTCGCGACACGGCCCGGAGTGGTCGAGCCCTCACCGGACTTCACGGTCCAGCCGCGGCCGGTGGCGACCACGCTCTGGCCGACGTAGTCCGAGAGGTTGAACGAATCGAGCACCTTGCCCGCTTCGTTGACCCGCGGGGCAGGCAGTTGCAGTTTGTTGCCATCCGAATCCGTGAGGACGAACGACGACACGGTCACTTCGCTGCCATCGTCTCGCTTCTTCTTGGCATCCTGCTTCGAGATGGTCCCCTCGATCGTGATCGCCTCGCCACGGCCGCCGCTGTTCGCGGGGGGCTTTTCACCATCGCGAGCCCCGGCCGGCTTGCTTCCACCCTCGGCATTCGGCTTCGCACCAGGACGCTCGGCGTTGGGCTTGGCGCCTGGCTTCTCGGCGTTGGGCTTCGGACCATCGGCAAGCGTCATGCCGACGCCGCCTGCCACAAGGCCAAGACCCAGGAACCAGGCAGAGGCGATCTTCAGTTTTGAGAGGAACATGCTTTTCATCACTCCATTGGCAAGGGTGACGGCATTCGCCGAGACGAACCCGGCAGACGCCGCGTGGGGAAGCGAGGACGCAAAAGCGGCCTGAACGACCGAACCGATCAGCGGCGCCGGCACTGCCGACACTGCGTTTGTCGACATCAGCGTGGCCAAACCCGCGGCGGGCAAGGCCAGGCCGCGGCGCGTGAGGCGGTCCGCCAGAAGCTTCCGCGCCGCGGCAAGCCGACTGGAGAGCGTTCCCTCGGGGATGCCCAGCAGCCTGGCGGCATCGGCCCGTGGTCGGCCCTCCAGTTCGCAGAGAACCACGGCCGAGCGATAATGGTCGGGCAGGCGATTCAATTCTTCGTCGAGCACGGGCTGAAGATCCTGCCAGGCATCGCGCGGGGTCACACTGGGTTCGGGGAAGCTGTCCACGTGCATCTCACGAGACCTCCGCCGGGTGGCCGAGGCACGGGCCTGGAGTGAGGTTCGATACGCGACTCCGTAAAGCCAGTTGCCGACCATCTCTCGGGGTCGCACACTCTCGGCCTTGCGAGCCAGCACCAGGAAGACCGCCTGAAACGCATCTTCCGCATCCTGGGCATGGCCGAGGATTCGCTGGCAGACGCCAAGCACCATCGGCCCGTGACGCTGCACCAGCGATTCAAACGCCTCGGGCTCACGGCGCTCGATGAACGCCGTCAGGAGGAGTCCATCGTCCGTGGCTTCGAGAGGCGCCGAGCGGGACAACCGCCTGAGAACGCCCATCACACTGCTCAGCGCCATGTCACCCGCCTGCTTCCGGCCAAAAGGGGCCGACAGTAGTTATTGCAGGGAACCGGGTCGGCGCGTCGAAGAAATTCCAAGAATCTTGGCGAACCCGAAGTGTAAGCGCCGGGGTGGCCCGCGCAGTGGCCTGGCGAGTCGCAAGGTGCGCCCGAAGCGTAAGCGCCGGGGTGGCCCGCGCAGTGGACTGTGGGTTTAGCCTTTGCCGTGGCTGCTACGCAAACTCCCAGACGTGAACGATTCCCGCGATGTCCGCGGCCGCGAGTCGCTTCTGATCAGGCGAGATCGCCAGAGCGCTGAGCCAGTCCTTGAACTGACCACCGCGAGGCGTATTCAGCACGGCGACTTCCTTGCCGTCGGCCACCTGGCAGATGCGGACCTGCGTGTCCCGGCCGCCGGAGACGAGGTGCTTGCCGTCCGACGAGAAGAGCAGCGACGTCACGCCATAGCGATGCCCCGAGATCGTGCGAACAAGCTTTCCATTGGCCGCGTCGAAGAGGTGGACCTTCCCCGTGTCCGTCTCCCCGCCTTGCCCCGCGGCGATGAGCTTGCCGTCCGGCGAGAACGCGGTGGTGATGAGCCCATCTGCAACGAACTTCCGCCAGGCCTGTGAGGAGCCGTAGGTCCGGATCTTCGGATCAAGCTTTGGGAACTGCACCTTGAGGATGTCCAGCTTCTCCGTTGCCGTGGCCACGTCCCATAGCTTGAGGGCCGGCGGTGGAATGTCGAAGTCGTCTCGCTTGTAAGCGTATTCGGAAACGAGAGCCGTCTGGCCATCGGGCGCGAGCGACGCGGACACGATCCACGCCCACGGATAGCCCGCCCACTTCGCGATCGGCTTGCGGCCGGGGATGTCCCAGACGATCACGTTCGAGGACGTGTCGCCCGTGATGGCTCGCGTGCCGTCGGCGGACAGGCCGAGCGCAAAGATCCAGTTCGCATGCCCGGCGAGGATATCGCTCGCCGTCTGCGTCTCCACCATCACGCCCTCGGAGGGTTCGGGCGTCTTGGCGGCCTGCTTTCCCGGGGCCTTTTGCCTGGTGCTGCCGTCGAGGAATGCTTCGGCCTTGCCCGCTGCGGGTCCGTCCGTCCGCCAGACGCGAACAGAGTGGTCGTAGCTGGTGGAGATCAGCAGTTTGCCGTCCGGCGTCGCGGCCAGTTGCGAAATCTCGTTGACGTGCCCCTCCAGCCTGCGGACCGGAGGCAGATTCGGAGCCATGCGGTCCTTGCCACCCGGCTTCGCCCCCGCGGGCGGCGCGGCGGGGAGATTCCAGACGTAAATCTGCCCAAACTGGTTCCCCGCCGCAAGACGCTGGCCGTCGCCAAGGAACGCCACCGCCTTCGGCCACGAACCGCCGAAGGTGAGTTGATAGACGAGCTTCGATTTCGTCGGGTCGAAGGAAGGCATGGGAGTCCGAATGCAAAGTTCAAAGGTCAACAGGAAAAGTTCAGGAGGAGGGTCTTTTGAACTCTGAATCAATCCAGCAGTTCCTTCACCGGATTCGAGCCGAAGTTCGCCAGCGGCACGGGGCGGATGCCGGCGTAGTTCTCTTTCTTTGGGTTGATGCCGAGAGCCGAGTAGACCGTCGCGAAGAAGTCGCCCTCGGTCACGGGGTTTGTCTTCACCTCGGCGCCGTTCTCGTCCGATTCGCCGTAGGTCTGGCCGCCCTTGATGCCGCAACCGGCGAGGGCCGTGGACCAGCAGCGGACGTAATGGTCGCGGCCGGCCCGGTTGTTGATCGTAGGCGTTCGGCCGATCTCGCCTGTCCACACCACCAGCGTCGTGTCGAGAAGGCCGCGTTGCTTCAAATCTTCGAGCAACCCAGCCCAGGCGTGTTCCATCGGGGGCACGAGGCCGCGGTGCCAGGAGGCGTTGTCCGCGTGGGAGTCGTAGCTGGACTGGCCCACTTCCACGAAGGCGACACCCGTTTCGACGAGTCGGCGAGCCATCAGGCAGCGTCGGCCGAACTCGCTGTCGCCGTAGAGATCCTTGGACTTCGCCCACTCCGCGTCGATGTTGAACGCCTGGCGGGCCTTCTGCAAGCGCCGGGCGGCCTCGTACGATTCACGGTGCATCTTCGCAACTTCGCTCCTGGACGTTTCGACGAACTGGCTGTCCACGAACGACCGAAGATCGTTTCGCCGCTTCTCGTCCAGTTCCGGCTTCTGCGAGGTCGAGAACGGCGGCAGACCGCCCTCGGCGCCGATGCCGAAGGGCTGATACTTCGGCCCCAGGAACCCAGCCCCGGCGTCGCCGTTGGACGAGATCTTCACGAAGTTGGGCAGGTCGGAATCGCCAAGGCCCTGATACTTCGCCACGACGGCGCCCATCTCGGGGTAGCGGATGTTGCCCCGCGGCTGATAGCCCGTGTGCATGAGATAGATGCCGCCGGGGTGGTCGACCTGCGAGGTCCGCATCGAGCGGATGACGGCGACCTTGTCCATCTGCTTGGCCATCTTCGGCATCAGTTCGCAAATCTGGATTCCGTTGACGTTGGTGCTGATGGGCCGATACGGGCCGCCGGTGGGTCGGCCGGGCTTCATGTCGAAGGTTTCAAACTGGCTGGCGCCGCCGTTCATCCAGAGAAGGATGCAGTGCTTGCGTTCCTTCTTCGCCTCCTCGCCGAGGGCCGTGCCCGTGAGGCCGCCCCAGTTCATGACGACCCCGCCCGCGGCTGCGAGGGTGCCCTTCATCAGCGCCCGGCGCGAAAGATGTGCGGTGGGATTGCAGATCGGTGGCATCGTGTTTCCTCGGTCACCAGCCCTGGCTCGCGCGTCGGGCTGGTCCATGGGGCTTTTAATGATTGAATCGGAATTCCGCACTCGTGATCAGCGCCCACACGGCATCAGCCGCGGGGCCTCCGCTCTTCAGGTACGCGCTGACCTTCTCCGTCTCGATCGCAGTCGGAGGGCGATTGAGCGTTTGCAGGTAGAGCCGGCGGACGCGATCCTCCACCGGCTTGCTGGCCGTGCCGACGAACTCGGAGAGCGAGCCCTTACCGCCGATCACCGAGCCCAGCGGCCCGTTGTTCATGTAAAGGTGTTCTTGCAGGCCGCCCTGGAAGTCGCCGGCGCCGCTGTTCGGGGTGCCGAAGAACCGCAGCATGTAGCCGCTCTCCAGGGGGCGGAATCGCTCGCTCTTCGCACCCTTGGCAGCGGTGGCACCGCTCGGCGTCCAGCCACTCGCCACCCGCCAGCACTCGGCCAGTTCCTCCGCGCTCAGTGGCCTCGTTCGCGAGTGATGATAAAGCCGCGGCATCGCTTCGCCGTCGCCGGCACCGGAAAGCTGATACGCCTGGCTTAACACGATCTCGCGAGTCAGCCACTTCAGATCGTACTTGTGAACGATCAGTTCCTTCGCCAGCGTCTCCATCAATTCCGGCATCACCGGCGGGTTGCTCGGGCTCAGATTGTCCACCGGGTGCGAGATCCCCTTGCCCATGAATTGGCCCCACACGCGATTGACAATCGCCTTGGTGAAGTACGGGTTCTTGGGGTCCGCGATCCACTCCGCAAGCCTGTCCTTGCGGGAGAACTTCGGCTTCGGCGGCGGGGCGGTGTTGCTAAACTTCGCGGGCTTTCCATCCTTGGCCGCAGGTTCGACCAGGGCCGTGGCGTGGAGGAACTTCGGCTTCACTGGCTCGCCCTTCTTCCCCGCGACCGCGTCCTTGGCGGGGCCGGTGAACTGGATGTCCCCGACCTCCTGCTCGCCGATCACGAAGGTGCTTTCCGTGCCGGAACCCTTGCGGTTGAGCGTCACCACCTCCAGCCGGGCAAGGAACGCCGCCATGCCGTAGAAGTCCAGTTGCTTCCACTCCTCGAACGGGTGATCGTGGCAGCGGGCGCACTGAAGCTGGACGCCCAGGAATTGCTGGGTGATCGATTCCGTCGCATCCTCGGGGGCGTTCTTGTACTGCACGTAGTACATCGCGGGCCCGTCAGTGCTGAGGCCCTCGGCCTTCAGGATGGTCCTGGCGAGCTCGTCGTAAGGCACGTTCTTCTCGAACTGTGTGCGAAGCCAGGCCTGGAAGCCGAGCCGTTTGTCCGCGTCGTTGCCCGGGGGGAATCGGCCGAAGAGGATCATGTCCCAGGTATCGGCCTGCTGCTGGGCATGGCGCGGATCCTCGAGCAGGCGATCGACAAGCTTCTCGCGCTTCGTGGGCTCCTTGCTCTCCAGGAACGCAATCGTCTCCTCGTACGACGGAATCGAGCCGACGAGGTCAATGGTGACGCGACGAAGGAACTCGGCATCGGTCGCGGGCTTCGCCGGTGTAAGCTTCTCGGCAGCCCACTTCGCCCTCACCTGGCCGTCAATCACCTCGCGCAGCGGCGTCTGGGCGTCAAGCCGCCCGGCCGAGCCGGCGACGAGGCTCAGTACGAGAGTGAGAAGAAGAGTCCGAGAGCCAAACATGACGACGCTCCAGGCTATCGACGAGTTACGCAGGCGGGAATCGAGTGATTCGTCGTGAAATCCACACCTCCATGCTCCAGATAGTCTATCGGACGATTCCCCGGCAAGCCCATGTCAGATGCGATTTGGCAGAGTCTTTGTCAATGTGTCATTGGAGAGGTGCGGGGCCAAGGAAACAGGTCTGAACCTCACCCAGTTGCAGTCGGCGAAGCCAGCGAAGTCGAGTCGTGCGTTCCTGGTTCGCGGCGTCGTCCGCCTCGGCTTCGCTCACTCGCTCAAAGCGTAGCGACTCGCCGGGGCGGAACTGGGCCAGTCGATCGAGATCGGCGCGAATCACGTGGGCGATTTTCGGATATCCGCCGATCGTCTGGCCATCCACCCCGAGCACAATCGGCTGGCCGTCGTTGGCGACCTGCACTGCTCCGGGGGCCACGGCTTCCGAGATCATTTCACCCTCGCGGCGGGTCCGTTTCGCACCTCGAAGCCTTAGACCCATGCGATTGCTTGCGGAGAGAACCTCGAAGTCGCTCGTCTCGATGGCGTCGCCGCGAAACCAGTCGCATTGCGGGCCATCCAGGACGCGGAGGACGCTCGTCGGCCGCGCGGAGGCCTCGTTCGCACGCCCGGCCCTCATCTCCGCCAGCGATACGAACGGGAGTGATCGCCCGCCCGTTCGCGAGGGCTGGCAGCGCAGCGTGTCACCGATCTCCAGCGCTGCCAACGCGGACCGGCTGCCGAGAATCTGCGGAGCGTCGAATCCCCCCGCGACGCCCAGGTATGCCCGGGCTCCCGTTGCGGTCCCGCCGACTCGCAGTAGGTCCCCCGCTGCCAGGGTAAACGTCGTGCCCGCCGCTCGACTCGAAGCGTTCACGGTGACGTCGAACGGAGCCCCAAAGATCACGCAAGCGATCGGATGCTCCGCTCGCAGCGTCGGGCCGCGGAGCGTCACCTCGAGAGCGGGGGAGTCGATCGCATTGCCCAGAAGAGCGTTGGCGAACGCGAAGGCCGTTCGGTCCGCGGCACCGCCCAGCGGAAGGCCCAGGCTGCGACTGCGAGGCCGGCCGTCATCCACGAGCAGCGAAAACAGACCAGGCTCCAGGACGCTCAGGCTCACGTGAAGGCCTGCAATGTGAGCCCGCGATCGACCAGAGCCTGGCGAATCACCTTCGCGAACGTGAGGGCGTCCGGGTTGTCGCCGTGAATGCAGATCGTCCGAACGTTCATCTCGCGAATGAGCCATTCCATCTGTTTCACCGCTTCGGCGGGGTCGTGAATGAAGGCGTCCGGTTCCGTCCGTGGAATGAGCGTTCCATCCGGCCGATAGCGGCGGTCGGCGAATCCCTCCGCGACGAAGGGGACCGTGTCCGACGCTTCGATTTCCAGGGCTGAATCGGGCAGGCCGACCACCGCGACATCGTAAAGGGCACAGGCCGCGACGACGGCCTTCGCCAGTTCGCGATCGCGGCAGGCTTGATGATAGAGGGCACCGTGCGGCTTCACGTAGGTGATTTCGGTATCCGCAGCCTGGGCCAGCCCCACGAGCCCGCCGATCTGGAAGGTGCAGAGGGCCCACACTTCCGAGGGCGTGACGGCTCGCTCCTGTCGGCCGAAGTGGGCTCGATCCTCGTAGCCGGGATGGGCGCCGACGGCGAGGCCACGCTGGCCCGCGAGTTCAAGAGCCGCGAAGGAGACTTCCGGACTGCCGGCGTGCAGGCTGCAGCAGATGTTCGCCGAGGTGACAAGGGCCATGAGTTCTTCGTCGAGCCCGGCGCCTTCACCCAGGTCCGCGTTCAAGTCGATGAGCATGGAAACTCCAAGATTCTCCGGGTCCGCCACGGCGGCGTCACTGCCGACCTACCCTGGCAATCCGCACTCCAGGAGCGTGATTTCGCCGGCAGGCAGCACGATCGCCTCGCCAACCGCTGCGGGCAGGAGGATCGTGTCGCCCACAGTTACAGAATAGCGTTGGCCGGCCGATTCGAGCTCCCCGGCCCCGCCGATGCCCACGATCACCCGGCACTGTCCCCTGGCGCCGATGCGGAAGGGGTTCGTCGCCGTGTGCCGATCGAGTGTGAAGTATTCGCAGGCCACGAGCCCTTCGCGGCGGCCGGCGTGATTCGCTTCCACCGGCGGCTTCACAGGATGGCATGGCCCGGACGCGAAGTTTGACACGGCGAGGCCGTCCTCCACGTGCAGCTGGCGGGGCTGGCCCGTCTTGACGTCGACACGATCCCAGTCGTAAAGGCGATAGGTGATGTCGCTTGTCTGCTGGACTTCGAAGAGCAGAATGTCCGCCCCGATGGCGTGAACCGTGCCTGCGCGAAGGAAGACGCAATCGCCAGGCGACGGCGTGAAGCTGTGGAGCGTTCGAGGCGTGGTGCGATCTTGCATGGCGGCGTGGAAGTGGCTGGCGGCGACCCCCTCGGCGAAGCCGGCGTAGATGCGGCTGGTCGCCGGGTTCGCATCAAGCACCACCCAGGCTTCCGTCTTGCCGGCGGCTCCGGCTTGCTTCTGCGACGCCTGCTCGTCGTTGGGGTGAACCTGAACCGAGAGTTCCTGGCGAGCGTCGATGAACTTCAACAACAGGGGAAACCGGCCGTTGATCGGCGAAGCCTTGCCCAGGATTTGCCCGGGCGACTCGCTGAGGAGTTCGCGAAGCGTGCGGCCTGCGAGTGGCCCTTCCGCGACGCGACTGGGGTTGCCGTCAACATCGCTGAGAACCCAGGCTTCGCCGACAGGATCGCTCGACAGACAGGGGCGGTTGAGGAATCCCGGCAGACGCCGGCCGCCCCAGAGCATGCTCTTGAAGATCGGCTCAAAACGAAGGGGGTACAACGCAGCCACAGGAACTCCTTTCCAAGGGGCAATCAGCGGCGATTTACAAAGAGTATGGAACAGAATCCAGAGGTCATACTTTTCGCGCAGCACCACACTTCGGTTCTTGCAGCGGATGAATTCTGAGCGGAGCTGTGCTTTTCGGAAGGGAAGGGTGTGTCTCATGAACGAAAAAAAGCATTCTCGCCCGACACGGCGGAAGAGTGTGATCTACATTTTGCCTTATACCGCTGCGCCCCGTCGGCCCGGTTTCCTACTCTTCCCCCTGCCAGACATTACTATGGAACCACTGTCGCCGCAGGTTATGCACAAGCTGGTCTTCACGATCCTCGTGCATGGGCTGCCCGAGTCCCAGAACGCTCTGGCTCTGGACGTTCTCGCGGAATCGCAGAACAACCCGAACGTCCAGGTTCGCGAGATGGCCGTGGTGGCGATCTCGGAACTCCCGGTGCCTGCGGCGAAACGGGTGCACTTGCTGGGGCGATCGATGAAGGACACGGCCCCTCGCGTTCGTCGGCGAGCGGCTCGAGCCCTGGGCGATTTCGGCCCGAACGCCCTGGCGGTGCTGCCGTCGCTGATTGCAGGTCTTCGGGATCTGGATGTGAGCGTGCGAAGGGACTGTGCCGGCGCGATCGGCCGGCTGGGCGCCCCGGCCCAGGCGGGGGCGGCGAACCTGGTGGCTCTTCTGGGGGAACCGGACGTTCGAACCCGGGTCGTGGCGGCGGAATCCCTGAAACGCCTTGGGCGGGCCGCCCTTTCTCCACTTCTTGAAGGGCTTCATTCTCGCGATCCGGAGATTCGCGGCCGCTGCGCCACGATCATCGGCTACATTGCTCCCGATGATGTCAACGTCTCGGAAGCGTTGCGGACGGCTCTTTACGACACCCACGAAGACGTGCGGCGCAGGGCTGGGGACGCCCTCGATGCGATCTGCATTCCGCTCTCGGAACTCGTCACGGCGTGAACCTTCGCTTCAAGGCGGATCCCAGCCGCCCTTGTTCCAGGGATTGCACCGACAGATCCGCCAGGCCCCCTTCGCACCCCCACGGATGGGGCCATACCTCTGCACGGCCAGCACGAAGTATTCACTACATCCCGGCTCGAAACGGCACATCGGCGGCAGCGTCGGGCGAATCAGCTTCTGGTAGATCCGCACCAACAGAATCATCATGGCCGCGAGAGCCCGGGCCGGGCCACGCCACAACCAGCGGATCATGTGGCCTCCCTCGCTTCCGAGGGCTTCGTCTTCTCCAACCGTCTCGAGGCCTGGGGAGCCAGTCGCGCAAGCGAAGCCTGCACTTCTTCCAGCGTCGGCGGTTCCGGCCGGATTCGTGGGATCATGATCAGGTCCACACCTTTGGGTAGATCATGCTGCATCTGGCGGAACGCTTCGCGGAAGAGGCGCTTGTACCGATTGCGGACGACAGCGTTGCCCACTTTCTTCGACACCGAGCAGCCAAGCCGCGGATGAGCCAGGACATTCTCACAGGCATACACGATCAGCACCGGATCGGACGCGGAGCACTTGCGTGCGTAAACGCGATCGAACTGGGCCGGTGTCTTCAACCGCAGACGCTGGGGGAAAGTCAGGAGCATAAACGGATTTCTACCGCTTGCGGCGGAGCACTGTGAAGCGAGGTCGCCTGTTGAGGAACCCGAGAGCAATGTCCAGCTCCACCGTTTCAGGCGACCGCACTCTCCAGCGCGGCGCAGCGAGTGGCTTTCCTTCAATGGTAGGAGTGGTATTGGAAATCGGACCTTCACTCGCCTCGTTACGTTGCATCCTTCGCGCTCCGCTCCGGAGACTCCGCGTCGCGGCCAAGCGTCGGCGTCAGGACGGTGTACTCCACGGCAGGTTCGCTCGTGGCTGCTGCGTGTTGAGCGTTGCGAACTCTTCGATCAGTTGTCGGCTGCGCTCGTCGACGCTGCCGGATGGCACCACCACCTTGAAGACCAGATACTGATCGCCGCCGTTGACCCCCTTGCCGCGAAGGCGAAGCTTCGCACCGCTGGAAGTGCCCGGCGGCACCTTCACGTCCAGGCGATCGCCGCCAATCGTTGGCACCTCGACCTTCGTGCCGAGGACGGCTTCCGAAACGCTGATGGGCACGTCGAGCAGGAGGTCGTTGGCCTCACGACGGAAGTACGGATGCGGGGCGATCTTCACCTTCAGCAGCACATCGCTGGACCCCGTGGCCGAGGCCGGGACGCGAAGCTTCTTGCCCTCTTCAATGCCGGCCGGCACCTTCACCTCGATGCGTTTGCCATCGATCTCGATGGAGGTGGTGCCGCCGAGCGCAGCGACCTGGAAGGGAAGGACAACTTCGGCCTCGACTGGTTCAGGGGCGGAGCGCCGCCGCTGGCCCTTGCGGGGGCCACGAGCGCCGGGGAACTCCGCACCGAACGGGCTGCCGCCACCGGCGCCACCAAAGAGGTTGCCGAAAAGCTGCTCGGCCATCGCGGGGTCGATGTTGACGTCGCCCGGGTAGCCCCCTCCTCCGGGAAAGCCGCCCCCGCCGGGGAAGCCTCCCTGCGATGGACCGGCGTGGCCGTAGCGGTCGAAGTTCTCTTTCTTCGGCTGGTCCGTGAGGAGTTCGTACGCAGCCTGGACTTCCTTGAACTCCGCCTCTGCTTTCTTGTCGCCGGGATTGCGGTCCGGGTGGTGCTTGCGAGCCAGCTTGCGGTACGACTTCTGGATTTCGTCCGCTGTGGCCGACTTCGAGAGACCAAGGACTTCGTATGGATCACGGGGCATGGATCATTCCGGAAGAGGGCCAGTGTCGAATCGACAGTTTAGGCGAAAGGCAGGAAGAGATTTACCAGAGAGTCACAGAGATCACAGAGATTTGTGGGAGGAAGACAATAGAAGGGCGGTGTGTTCGACAAGGATAACGCCATCGAATGGCGCCAGATCGCTCACAGATCCTTTTTCTGCATCCCTTCTTTCGCTCACTCTGAACTCTGTCCTCTGTGGTAAGTTTCGGTCTTCCGCGTGCCCTGGAGGGTGCGAATGGCGAAAAAGATTCGCCCTTCACTCATGGTTGCGGCGAGTGGGTTTCTTGGAACTTCCGGGCCTCGGGCGTGGCACGGTTCGCCAGGGAAATCGCCAGCCCCAGGCAGGCGATCACGATCGCGGCCATCACCCACACCACGTACCTCCCCGCCGTCCGGGCGGGGGCCGTTTCGTTCGACTCATTCATGCGGCGACCCACTTGAGCGCGGTACACGTCGGTCATTCCCATGGATTCTACGCCATCCCTTCCGCGCGCATCAGGCCGAGTGTCGATTCCATGGCCTTCACAGTGCGGTCGATGTCCGCGGTGGAGTGCTCGCAACTGGTCATGCCACTGAAGGCCCACCAGTCGACGCCGTGAAGCAGCATCCCCTGACGCATGGCGTGCACCCGCTTCGTGTCCTTGGGGCCGTCGAGGGCGTTCACATCGTTCTGAAAGGGAATGAAGCCGGTGTTGTCCGTCGACTCGGGCTGCGGGCGTTCGCCGAGATACCCCGGCAGGATCTTCACGATGCTGAAGTCGCCATACGCGATCCAGGGCAGCCTGTTGGCGGCGAACATCGTGTTGAGCTTGTTCCGCAGGTCACGAGCGCTCGCGTTCGCTCTTTGGCAGGCATCGCTCGTCGCGACCCGCGAGAGGGCCGCCACCCCCGCAGTCGCGGAGAGCGGGTTGGCGTTGTAAGTGCCCGGATGCTTCATCTTGGGCTTCCCCGGACGCGGTTCGATGAAAGCCAGAATCTCCGCCTGGCCCGCCAGGGCTCCGCCGGGGAGGCCGCCGGCGAGGATCTTCGCCAGCGTGGTGAGGTCCGGCGTCACGCCGTAGAACGCCTGAGCCCCGCCGGGCGAGACGCGAAACCCGGTGATCACCTCGTCGAAGATGAGCACCCGGCCGAGGCGCGTGCAGATGTCGCGAAGGCCCCGAAGGAACTCGCCGCGGATGGGCACACTGCCCCAGTGGCCGCCGGTCGGTTCGAGGATCACGGCCCCGATGCCGGCGTCCTTCGTGAGTGTGTCCTCGACGAGATTCAGATCGTTCGGAGGCAGCGTCACACTCAGGTCCGTCACGTCCTCCGGCACGCCGGGAACGGCCTTGGTGTCGTAAGGCGGATCACTTCCCGCGGTGACGAAGTCGTGCCAGCCATGGAAGTGGCCCAGGAATTTCAGCAGCTTCGGCTTCCCCGTGAAGAGTCGGCTCAGCCGTAGAGCCATCAGGGTGGCCTCGGTGCCGCTGCCGGTGAAGCGGACTCGCTCCGCCGAGGGAATCAGCTTGCGAACCAGTTCACCCCAGGCAATCTCCAGATCGTGACAGGCGCCATGGTGCGTGCCCTTCGCCATTTGGTCCTGCACGGCCTTCACCACATCATCCGGGCTGTGGCCCAGTAGCATCGAGCCATGGCCGACGAAGTAGTCGATGAGTTCGCGGCCATCCACGTCCCACTTCTTCGAGCCCTTGGCACGGTCGACGTAAACGGGGAAGGGGCTCATCATCCGCACATCGTGGGTGACGCCCGCGGGGAAGAGGTTGCGAGCCGTCTCGAATCGCTTCCGGGAACCCGGGAACGCCGCCGTGTAACGCTCGGACAGTGATGACGCAGCAACGGCAGCAACGACGGACATCACGAGATCCTCAGGGAGTGAGCGGCACCAATTAGGATAGGAAACCCGACGAGATCACGCTGTCGGCGACGGCAGGAATTGCGCGGCCCAGGCCATGTCGTCCGGGGTGAGGCGTGGTTCGGGAACCCCGGAGTAAACGCGATCCGCCAGGCTCGATTGATCGTAAAGCCGATCGATCACACTCTTGATGTCGAGCAGCACATCGGCGTCCGGGGCTCGAAGCGGGATCGGGATTTTCGGGATCGCTTCCCGCAACCGCCATGACCAGACGCCAAGCCGTGGACGCTGCCCCACACGGCTGACGATCGCGCAATAGTCGCACGTCGGCAGATCCGGGGGCGGCATTTGGGGGCCGCCTCGGAGCAGATCGATCTCGACGAAATGACTGGCTGACTTCATGATCTCCAGCCGTTTGTGCAGGTATTGCTCGCGATCTTCGCCCGCATACTTATTGGCCCGGCTGAGAAGCTCGATGACCGTCACGACCTCCTGGTTCTCCCTGTCTCGAATCGCCAGGTAATGAACTTTCTCGAAGTCCACAGGTTCAGGAAAGATCAACTCGATCGGGGCTTCCACCAACGCCGTGGACGACTCCGAGGGTGCGCGCGGAGATTCCGAAAGGACAGCCACATCGGAGCGGCCGAGAAACCAGGGATCGGTCGGCGGATTGTGCAAGTAAAGACGAGTCTCGACGTCAATGAAATACTTGGGGCGAATCAGTGGTGCGAGATGATTCTGGCAGCCCACGATGAAGTTGGTATGGAACGATGTCCAGCTCGCGGATCGTTCCAGCCACGGGTTCATGCCAGGGAATGGGGACGGCATCGCACGCTCTCCAGGGCTCGGTCGCGTCTATTGTAACATGAGCTTGGCGAGTGGACCTTGTCGAGAGATGCGGATCGGCCCTCAACGTTTCCCGGGCCGCCAGAGGAGAAGCATGGCAGCCAGGCCCACCAGCGGTGAGAACGCGACAATCAGGAAGCCGAGATCGTAGCTGCGGGTCTGATCGATGTGGGAGCCCAGGCCTTGCTGCACCTCGGCGGTGGCCATCCAGCCACAGGCGGTGAGGCAGCCGGAGATCTTCCCCATGTTCCGCCTCGGCAGTTCCTGCACCAGGGAGTAGTAGAACGGGTGCAATCCCAGAATTCCCGCTCCGGCGATGATGAGCAGCACCACGCCGACGTATCCTCCGCCGACGACCGGCACGAGCGCGGTGAGGGCCGTGACGGCACAGAAGATGGCGAACCCCGTGACGCGGGCCTTGTGAACGCCGAAACCCCGGGCCACGAGTCGGTACACGATGATGCCTGAAAGCAAGCTGCCGACATCCGCGAAGAGGTTGTAGACGATCATGGCACCGTCGCGGAAATCGCGGGAGAATCCCTGCGATTCCACCAGATACTTCGGCAGCCAGGCGCGAAGGAACTGCCAGCTAATCGCGATGCTGCTAACGACGATCGCCAGCGTCAGACACATCCGCAGCAGCTTGAAGCCGCGAGGCGCATCCGAGGCGGTATCGTCCGCGGCGGGCGGCGGCAGGCCGTCGAGATCCCCCGGGCGGACCAGCGAGAACCACAACGGCACCCAGAAGAGCCCCGCGAACCCGACGGTGTAAAAGACGATCTGCCAGCTGGCTTCCAGATAGCGCACGATCGTGACGAAGCCAATGACGAGAACCGTTCCCACCGTGGCGCCGCTCTGAAGAATGCCGTTGCCCAGGGGGCGATCCTTCGCGGACAGGATCTGACGGACGGTGATGAGGGCACACGGCCAGTGCCCCGCTTCAAAGAAGCCGAGCATCGTGCGACACGCGAGCAGCCAGTTGAACGGACCACTGCCCGGCGACTCGGGGGCCTCGAAGAACTGCGGAGACCAGGTGAAGCCCAGGAGCCCAAGGTTCAACGTTGGCAGACCGCTCACCACCGTCGCGAATGCATCGGTCGCGGAGGCCCAGCTCAGAAATGGCGTCAGCAGCCCCGCGGCCGACCAGCCGAGGAGCACGATGGGGTAGACGCGCCGCGGCCCGAACCGGTCCGCGAGGGTGCCGAAGAGGATGGCTCCGATGCCGAAGGCCCGGCTGAAGAAGGCTTCCATCAAGCCATAGCGAGTGTCGGTGAGGTTGTACGCCGCCTTGAGCTCCGTGGCAGTCTGCGGCAGCGCCTGGCGATCCATGTAATTGAGCATGGTCGCGAGCAGGAGCGTGCCGCAAACCCACCACTTCCAGGACGGCGAGTGCGGCCGGACCATGAAATCTCCCTCGGGTCGTCGTAAGTGTTTCGCCTAGGCGAGTGGAAGGAAGAAATTTACCACACAGTCAGAGAGGACACAGAGTTCAGGGTGAGAAAAGAACAGGGTGCAGAACAAGGATTTCTTAGCGATCTGGCGTCATTCGATGGTGTTATCCTTTTCAAACGCACCACCCTGCTTTGCCTTCCTCCCTCCGATCTCTGTGACTCTGTGGTGAATCTCTTCTTGCCTGCGGCCTTAGCAGTCCCACGTCACGCCGTCCCAGGCGGCCACGCGATCGAGGTAGCTGGCCACGGCACCGGCAAAGAGCGTGAACAGGGCTTCACCCTTCTCCGCGGTCGCTTGCGAGGGTGTGCCGACGTGCCCCGGCTCGCTGCGGTCGGGCATGACCCAGGCACGGTGCCCGGGGGTGAAGCCTTGACCGAACGGCACCTCGGGAACGTCGCGGACGGGGCCGATCACGAGTTCGGGCCGCAGGCGTAGCACCATCGACGTTTCCCACTCGCACGCATGGCCCATGTTCTTCTGTGTCAGCCCCGGAATCGCCTTGGTGGGATCGGCCGAATCCCAGTACGTCAGCGAGACGAGCAGCAAGTCGTTTCGATCGCGGTACTGCTGCTTCAGTTCATAAAGAGCCTGCTGGCCGGGGACGATGTTCCCCCCGTGGCCGTTGACATAGACAAACCGCGTGAACCCGTGACGAATGAAGCACTCTGCGAAGTCCTTCAGCATGTCCAGGTAAACGCGGGCCGAGGCGGAGATAGTGCCCGGGAAGTCGATGTGATGATGCGAGTTGCCCAGCCACTGCAGCGGTGCGAACAGCACATTCGAGGCAACCGGAGCCAGCTTCACCCGGCGGATCACCTCGCCGAGGAGCATGCTATCCGTGAAGACCGGCATGTGCCGACCGTGCTGTTCGAGTGCTGCGATGGGGAACACGATTGGCGTCGTCCGCGGCAACGCCGCGACGGCAGGCCAGGTGAGGTCGGTCAGTTCCATGGCTGAAGAGAACTCGTCGAAGGAGGGAATCGCCCAGGGCAGGAATAAGAGATTGGACCACGGCAGGCCAGAAGATGACAGCACGAAAGCCGAAGGATTTCGAAACCACTATGGCGAAGCTCTCGGGCAGGAAGAGCGCGTCGGCCGCAGTCCGGGCGAACCGCTTGCAGCCAATCGAAGAGGCTTAACGAACTCCGATCGTGTACCATATCTCCATGCTCCCACGCTCCCTCACCGACGATCCGAGCACTCGCTCCGTTCGCATCACTGCGATCCGCGGCGAGTCGGTGGAAGAACGCACGGACACGCTCGCGATCGAGGAACCACTCGAAATTCGCATCGCCTTCGGTCCACGGGCGAAGCGAGAGCAGAAGACGATCGCGGTGACGATGCGGACGCCCGGCCACGATGCGGACCTTGCCGCGGGCTTCCTCCATGGGGAAGGCCTCCTCACGGACCCCGACGATGTGGATGGCATCGTGCCTTGCGCGGCGAACGTCCTCCGTGTCGAACTGCGGCCCGGCGTCGCACCGAATCTGGCGATGCTCGAACGCCACGTGTACACCACCTCGAGTTGCGGTGTCTGCGGCAAGGCGTCTCTGGAAGCGGTCGAATCGATCTGCCGAGCCCCGGCGGTCCCACCAGGTTCCGTGGTGAATGCCGACGTGATTCACTCGCTTCCTGCAAAGCTTCGATCGATGCAAGAAGCCTTCTCACGCACGGGCGGGCTCCATGCCTGTGCCCTCTTCGATGTGGCGGGCGAGTTACTCGAGATTCGCGAAGACGTGGGCCGGCACAACGCGGCTGATAAGCTCCTGGGTGCGGAGTTCCGTGCCGGTCGGCTGCCGCTGGCGGATTGCATTCTCTTCGTGAGCGGTCGAGCGAGCTTTGAACTTGTGCAGAAGGCCGCAGCCGCGGGGGTCCCGATCTTCGCCGCCGTCGGAGCCCCTTCGAGCCTGGCCGTCGATCTCGCCCAGCGATTTGGGATCACGCTGCTCGGCTTCGTCCGCGAGGGGCGGTTCAACGTCTATTGCGGCGCGGAACGACTGAACACCTGAAAGCTAACGTCTCCGTGGTCACCCCTGCTTCCGGAAGACCTTCCCATGGACCATGACGCTCTCCCCCTGCCCGATGGCCTTTGCCCCGAGGTCTTCACGGGCTTGAAGCTCGAGGAGCCGAAAGAGACCGCCGTCGGCCTGCCTGCGGTGATGTCGTCGATGGTGCACGCGGCGACCGTCTCGGGCGTGATACGTGGGCTGCGGACGTTCTCGGTGCTGAACCAGAAGGGCGGCGTCGACTGTCCGAGTTGTGCGTGGCCCGATCCGGACGAGGACCGCTCGACCTTCGAGTTCTGCGAGAATGGAGCCAAGGCCGTCGCCTGGGAAGCGGACTCCCGGCGCGTCGGCCGTGAGTTCTTCGCGAAGCACAGCATCGACGACCTCGCGCGCGAGTCCGACTACTGGCACGGCCAGCAAGGCCGGCTCACGGAGCCGTTGGTCCTGCGGCCGGGCTCGAAGCACTATGTGCCGATAACCTGGGATGAGGCCTTCCGACTCGTCGCGGACGAATTGCAGGCGCTCTCCAGCCCGGATGAGGCCGCGTTTTACACCTCCGGCCGGGCATCGAACGAGGCGGCGTTCCTCTATCAACTCTTCGGCCGGCAGTTCGGGACGAACAACTTCCCGGACTGCTCGAATATGTGCCATGAGTCGTCCGGCAGCGCCCTCGTGCCGACCTTGGGCATCGGCAAGGGAACCGTGAAGCTCGACGACTTCGAGAAAGCCCAGCTCATTCTGATCCTCGGCCAGAATCCGGGAACCAACCACCCGCGGATGCTCACGGCCCTTCAGAAAGCCAAGCGCGCCGGGGCTCGCATCATCGCCGTCAACCCGCTTCGCGAGGCGGGGCTGCTCGCCTTCAAGAATCCCCAGGAAGTCCGTGGCATCCTCGGCTTCGCCACAACGCTGGCGGACGACTATCTCCGCGTGCGCATCGGCGGCGATCAGGCCCTGCTCAAGGGCGCGATGAAGGCGATCCTCGCGAAGGACGGTGCCATCGACCGCACCTTCATCGCGGAGAAGACCGATGGCTTCGAGGAACTCCAGGCCTCGCTCGCCAATGTGAGCTGGGATGCGATCGTCGAACAAAGCGGCCTGACTCGCGACGAGATCGAACGCTTCGCGGACGCGGTCGCTGGCTCTGAACGTATCATCGCGTGCTGGGCCATGGGGCTGACACAGCACAAGCACTCCGTGCCGATGATCCAGGACCTCGTGAACGTGCTGCTTCTTCGCGGCAGCATCGGCAAGCCCGGCGCCGGCGTCTGCCCCGTTCGCGGCCACAGTAATGTGCAGGGCGACCGCACCATGGGCATCTGGGAACTTCCCCCCGCGTGGTTCCTCGACGCTCTCGACAAGGAGTTCCACTTCACGTCGCCCCGGCACCACGGTCTCGATACCGTTGCAGCCATCAAGGGGATGCACGCTGGCCAGGTGAAAGTCTTCTTTGCTCTTGGCGGCAATTTCCTCTCCGCAACGCCGGACACCGTTTACACCGCCGCCGCTCTCCAGAAGACCCGGCTCACGGCCCACGTCGCCATCAAGCTCAATCGCTCACACCTCGTCACCGGCCGCACCGCCTTGCTGCTGCCCTGCCTTGGCCGCACGGAACGGGACGAGCAGGCCGACGGCGTGCAGTTTGTCACCACCGAGAACTCCATGGGCGTGGTGCAGATGTCCAAGGGCACGCTCACCCCGGCGTCGCCTCGACTGCTGAGTGAGCCTGCCATCGTCGCCCGGCTCGCCAGGGCTGTGCTTGGGGCAAGGTCGAATGTGCCCTGGGACGACCTCGCCGCGAACTATGACCGGATTCGCGAGCGAATCGAACGTGTGATCCCCGGTTTTGACGACTACAATCGCCGGGTCCGCGAGCCGGGGGGGTTCTATCTGCCGAACCAGCCTCGTGAGGGCACCTTCCCCACAGCCACCGGCAAGGCTCGCTTCACCGCGTCGCCGCTGGCGGAGTTGAAGCTCGAGCCCGGCCAGCTTGTCATGATGACGGTCCGCTCGCACGACCAGTTCAACACGACCATATACGGCCTGGATGATCGTTATCGCGGCATCAAGCACGAGCGCCGGGTGGTGCTGATGAACCGGGCGGACATCGCTGCCGCCGGCCTGATACCGGGCGACATCGCCGACCTCACGAGTCACTTCCGAGGCGAGTTACGAGTGGCTCACCGCTTCATCGTCGTGGAGTACGACATTCCTCGCGGCTGCTGCGCCACGTACTTCCCGGAAACGAACGTCCTGGTGCCGATCGACAGCACCGCGGACGTGAGCGGCACGCCAACCTCGAAGTGGGTGGTGATCACGGTGGGTCAGACAAGGGCAAGGAACGTTTAGCCGCGACCTGATCGTCAGACGTTACCTGTTGGCCAGGAAGTCGCCTGCACGAACCTGTCGTGTCTGAAATCTTGATCTCAGCCAAGCAGGGTTTCGCCAAAGGAAGGAATCAGTCCGCTCGTGCGGCGGCCACCACGCGGGGGCCGGCGAGCAAACGCACCCCCACGTTCAAAAGCACCACCACGAGCACAAGCACGAACGCCGCAGCCCAGGCCAGGCGTACCTGATCGGAGCCCGGGGCATACTTCGAGAACTCGTAAATGTAGTACGGGATCGACGGCGTCGGGGCGGAGAGGTCCGCGAGGGATCGCGGCATGAATTGCGAACCGCGAGCCGTCAGAATCAGCGGCGCCGTTTCGCCCGCGACTCGCCCCACCGCCAGGATCACGCCGGTGATCATGCCCGGCAAGGCGGCGGGTAGCACCACCTTCACCACCGTCTGCCACTGGCTGGCGCCCAGGGCGTAGCTCCCTTCTCGCAGGGATCGCGGCACCAGTCGCATCGCCTCTTCCGAGACACGCACCACCACCGGCAGCATCATCACGCCCAGGGCAAACGCGCCCGCCCAGGCCGAGAAGCCCCAGCTCGACGTGCCCCAGAATGGATAGACCAGAAGCGCGTACCCGAAGATGCCAAGCACGATCGACGGGATGCCGCCCATCAATTCCGAGACGAAGCGAATCGTCACGATCACGCGATTGCTGCGATACTCCGAGAGCAGCACCGCCGTCAGAATCCCCAGTGGCACCGCAAAGAGGGTGGCCAGGCTGACGAGGATCGCACTGCCCACGAGTGCATGCTTCAGGCCCCTTCCGGGCGAGTCGTTCGGCATCTTCGTGAAGAAGTTCAGATCCAGCGCGGGGATCCCGCGAACCGCGATGTAGCTCAGGATCAAGAAGAGGGGCACCACCGTGAGGACTTGGCAGCCCGCGAGAGCCCCCCGCATGATGCGATCGACACGCTCGGAGCGAGCCTGGCTGCGCGCGATCGCCTCTGGCGGACGAGTCGGCGGTGCCGTGAGATCGTCAGGGATGTAATGGAAGCGCCCCGCACGAACGCGAGGCCTCGAAGCCCAGCGGACGAGCATCCGGCCCGCGACGTTCATCACGAGCGTGATCGAGAGCAGCAGCAATCCCAGGGCCACGAGCACCGACTTGTGATCGCCGCTGGCCTCGAAGAGTTCCTTCGCGATGACGCTGGGGATGGTGTCGCCGGTGCCGTTGATGCGGAAGTCGAGGTAAGGCGAGTTGCCGATGACCATGGTGACGGCCATCGTCTCACCGATCGCACGACCCAGAGCGAGGAAGCACGCGGCAACGATCCCGGGTCGGGCATACGGTAACACCACGCGCGAGATCATCTGCCAGCGCGTCGCGCCTAGCGAAAGTGCCCCTTCCCGCTGCGATCGCGGAACGGCCCGGCACACGTCGAAGCTCACCGCCGTGATGTAAGGAAGGATCATCACCGCCAAAACGAGGCCTGCGGCGAGAATGCCCTGCCCCGCCGCGACGTTCGGCAATCCCAGGGCGTCGAACAGCGGCGCGAGCCCCTGCCTTGCCAGAAACTCCCGCGCCCAGAAACCGTAGATGACGCTGGGAATCGCCGCGAGTAGCTCCAGGAGAAACGCACAAACCTGGCGGACGCGAGGCGGTGCCAGTTCCGAAAGATAGGCCGCCGCCCCCACGCCCAGCGGCACCGCGATGAGCATCGCAATCATCGACGTGACGACCGTGCCGAAGACGAAGACCAGAGCACCATAAGCACCACGGCTCGGATCCCAGTTGGTGCTCGTGAGCAGCGGGAACTGCGACGGGTTCGTGATCACCGGCCAGGCCTCGACCGCCAGCGTGACGATCAGGGCCGCAGCGATGCCGAGAATGAGCCCGCCCGCCGACTGACACAGCCCGCGAAACACGGAGTCGCCGAGAGTGGATGGCGACCGAGATGAGTCCGCGGCAGGCATGGTAGATCCCCGTCGTTTTGTCGGGGCCCTTATTCAAATACGACCTTGCCCAGCCGTTCCTGAACCTTCTTCTGCAACTCCTCAGGAAGCGGAGAGTAATCCAACTCCTTCGTGAACTTCTGCCCTTCGCTCGTGGCCCACTTCAGGAACTCCACGATCGCCTGTCCCTTGTCCTTCGGCTGCTTCGCGTACAGCACGGCGTAGCTCATGCCGCTGATCGGGTAGGACTTCGCTCCATCCGTGTCGGTCAGGGAGTACGTCAACTCGTGCAGCGAATAAGGCTCCTGTGTCGGCTTCGTCTTCAACGCCTCATTCGCCGCGGACACGGCCCCCTCGGCGTCCGGGCCCACGCTGTTGCCGGCTCGGTTCTTCAACAGGGCGGTGGACAGATTGTTCCTGTGGGCGAACAGCACTTCCACGTAGCCGATGGCACCCGAATTCGCCTTGACGAAGCCCGCCACGCCATCGTTCTGCTCCTGAGCCACCACGCCCTTCGGCCACTTCGGCTTGGTGCTCGCGCCGATCTCAGACACGAACGACGCACTCGACTTCGAAAGATACTCGCTGAAGATGTTGGACGTGCCGCTCGACTCGGCCCGAGCCACCACCACGATTTCCTTATCCGGGAGATCCGCGCCAGGATTCAGTTCCTTGATCCGCGGGGAATTCCACTTCGCCACGCTCGGATCCTTGCGATAGATGTCCGCGAGGATTTCACCCGTCAGCTTGAGTGGTTCACTCAATTCGGGAACGTTGTAAACCACCGCCACGGAACCCACCACCAGGGGAATGTGAATCACCTCGCCGCCCGCGGCCCTGGCAGCTTCCAGTTGCTCCTTCTTCATCGGGGCATCCGTACAACCAAAGTCGATCGTCTTCTTGGTCATCTGCTCGATCCCGTAACCCGAGCCTTTCGCCACGTAGTCGATCTGCACATGCTTCGCTCGGTCGTATTCCCCAGACCACTTCTGCATGAGCGGTTCCACGAAGGTCGCCCCGCCCGCGTTGATGCGCGGCCCCGATCCACCACAGCCCACGATGACCAACGCCACGAGGGCCAAAGCGAGCGAGACAGCCAAGCCACGAAGGATCATGGAGAGCCTCAGGGGGAGTTCCAGCCGTGGGATTCAGACGCTGTGAGGCTATGACAGCCCTGAGTGAGGGCCATCACAACTTGATGAAGATAGAGTGAAGATATTGTGTAGATCTCCTTCATGCCAACTTCACAGAGTTCGCACCGATATGGAGTAGAAATGGAGCACGCCAGAAGCGATGCTAGTAAAGAATCCCCCGGCTTTGCGAAAGTAGGAGCGATTCCATGATCGCGAGCCCCCTGACCGGTTCCACGATCGAGAGTCGCGATGCCATGGCCGAGAAGGAAACCCAAGTTCCATCACTCACGGATGCACCGGCCAAGCTGGCCGCCGAGCAGGTGAACTTCTGGTACGGAGCCAAGCAGGCTCTTTTTGACATCAACCTCAAAGTTGCGGAGCGAACGGTCGAGGCGTTTATAGGGCCCAGTGGCTGTGGCAAATCCACGCTCCTCCGCCTGCTCAACCGCATGAACGACTTGATCGACGGCACCCGCCTCACTGGCAAAATCACGCTCGATGGCGAAGACCTTTATCGCCGCGGGGCTCGCGTCATCGACCTGCGCCGCAAGGTTGGAATGGTCTTCCAAAAGTCGAATCCCTTCCCCAAGTCGATCTACGAAAACGTGATCTTCGGGCCGCGTGTCTCGGGCGAACGTAACCGCCAGCGGCTCGATTTCCTCGTGGAACGCTGTCTCAAGCAGGCCGCCCTCTGGAATGAAGTGAAGGATCGCCTTCACGCAAGCGCCCTGGAACTCTCTGGCGGGCAGCAGCAAAGGCTCTGCATCGCACGATCGCTGGCGACGGACCCGGAAGTGCTCCTGATGGACGAACCCGCCAGTGCCCTCGACCCGCGTTCGACCCAGGCGATCGAGGAACTCATCGGCGAACTGAAAAAAGACTACACGATCGTGATCGTGACCCACAACATGCAGCAGGCCGCTCGCGTTTCGGACACGACCTCATTCTTCTTCGAAGGCCGCGTGGTCGAAACTGGTCCCACTCAGCAGATGTTCTCACGTCCCACGGACAAGCAGACCGAAGACTACATCTCCGGCCGCTTCGGTTGAAAGCCCCTCGGTGTTTGGCGATTGGCCAGCTTCTTATACCAGCCCGACGCCCAGGTGAGGGCAACGCAAGCCCTCGCTGGCGCGTGGGGCTCGTAAGACTCCCCTCGCCTTGCAGAGAGCGAAACGCTCGCTTGGCTCACTTCTTTCCGAACAGTTTCCGAATGAGTAGCTGAAGCCGTACTTCATCCGGGTCCGGCGTCGCGGCCAGGGCTCGCGGCGCCGACGGATCCTCCATGAAAAAACCCACTCCGTGAATGGAGTGGGTTCGTTGCGTTTCATGATTCTCGGAGCCCGTGGCTTACGAGAACAGTTCCGTGATCGGCTTGCCGTTGTCGACGAGCTTCAGGGGCCGTTGCAGCGGGGTCATCACTTCCTTCATCGGATTGATGCCCAGGGCGTGGCAGATGGAGGCGTGAACGTCGGGCACCGCGACGGGGCGGTCCTTCGGGAACATGCCGTCCTGGTCCGAGGTGCCGATCGCCTGGCCGCCGCGGACGCCGCCACCCGCGAACATGACGGTGAAGACGCCCGGGTGGTGGTCGCGGCCTTCGGTCACGTTGATCTTCGGCGTCCGGCCGAACTCGCTCATCATCACGATCAGCGTCTTCTTGAGCATGCCGTTCTGGGCAAGGTCATCGATGAGCGCGGCCAGGGCCGGGTCCATCGCGTCGCCGTGGTTCCGCATCGCCGGGAAGGCGTTGGCGTGCACGTCGAAGCCGCCACGGTTCACCTGGACGAAGCGAACGCCCTTTTCGACCAGCCGACGGGACAGCAGGGCCGCCCGGCCGAACTCGCTATCGCCGTAGCGTTCGATCGTGTCGGGGTTCTCTTTGCGAACCTCGAAGGCCTCGAGGGCCGGGCTTCGCATCAGGCGGACGGCGTCCGTCACGGACTGCTGCGTGCTGGCGGTCTCATCGGAGCCGATGTTGAGCGCCTGGCGCTTGTTGACGCGGTCGAGAATCTCGAGTCGCTTGTTGCCGCGAGCCTCGCCGATGGCGGCGGGGAACGCCAGGTACGGATCCTTTTCGCCCGGTCGGCCGACGAAGTAGGCTTCGCACTTCTGGCCGAGGTACCCGGCCTTCGGGGCCAGGCCGCTCACCGTGATGTACGCGGGAAGATCGCCCATGGCGGTCCTCTCGTGGGCCACGACAGAGCCGATACCCGGGTGGTTGAGGTTCGGGCTGGGGTTGTAGCTCGTTTGAAGCTGGTAGGTCGCCCGGCCGTGGTCGCCGTTCTTGCCGCCGACGGAGCGGACCAGGGCGATGTGCTTCATCCGCTTGGCGACTTCCGGGAAGATCTCGGAGATCTGCAAGCCAGAGACATCCGTCTTGATCGGCGTGAACTCGCCTGCCACAGGCCGGCCCGGCTTGGGATCCCAGGTGTCGATGTGGCTCATGCCGCCGCTGTTCCAGAACAGGATCACATGCTCAGCGCTGGGCTTGTGATCCTCGCCGGCGCGGGCGATCAGGCTCTTGATATTCATGCCGAGGAACGTGCCAGCCGCCGCGGCGCCCATAAAGGTTCGCCGAGATTGCCGGTAGCCCAGGCATCCCATCATGCTCTTGTTCATCATTATCTCCAGAGGCGACCGGGATTCGTCGAGGAATCCCGGCTAGGGGTGGGAAATCAGAAATCGGAATTCAGGGTTAACGCTGAGCCGTGATCGGCAAAACCATGCGGGTTTCAGGGAGCGCCGATTACGGCAGGTATCGGAACTCGTTGCAGTTGAACAGGGCCCAGCGAAGGTCCGCCATGCCATCCACAGGGGTGGGCTGGCCGGAGACGATTGCCTTCGCATCGGAAACTTCGCCCGCCGAGGGCTCGCGTGTCAGGATCTCGCGATACGCGAGGCTGATCGCCTTGTCCAGGTCGGCCTTGGGGCCGGCGACAAGCTTGTGCATCGGCTCCATCGGGCCGACGCGAGCCGCCTCGTTGGTCAGCTTGCCGTTGAGCATCATGAGTGCCTGGCGCATCGACGGCGTGTGGTCACGCTTGTCATCAAGTTCGCTGCGATCCGTCTGCCCGAAGACGCGGAGGAAGTGCCCGACCGGTGCCGGGGAAGCCATCTTCATCGAGGAGATGAAGGACGGATTGTCGTCGACTTCCAACTTCACTTCCTTGGTAACGTACTTCACTCGCGTGTTCTTGGCTGTCGGCTCCATCTTGGACATCATCTCGGCTTCAAGTTCTTCCTTGCTGGCGGCCTTCATCGCTTCGACATTCAGTCCGTCCCGCTTTTTGAGGGCCGTCTTGAAGTCGACTTCGATGCCGCGCTCGAGGTCGTAACCACCGGCGGGCATGGCGGCCATCCCACCCATGGCGGAACCGCTCGGCTTGCCGAGTTCGGGCTTCTCCATGACCTTGTCCACGATCACACCGGCGGGCACGCGAACGTACGACGTGACAATCACCTTGTTCGCACCCTCGGGGTGCTTGACTTCGAAAAGGTGGCCGGCCAACACGATGCTATCGAACATCGCCTCGCCCACGAGCCGACGAACCTTCGTCGCGGTGAACTCGTGCTCGGCCTTCATGCGTTCCGGAGGCGACACGCTCAGCGGCAGGTGGCCGAGGCGATAGGCCTCCGTGGACGCGATCGCTTTCACCAGGAAGCGGAAGTCGTATCCGCTGGCCACGAACTCATCCGCGAGGTAGTCAAGCGTCTTCGGATGGCTTGGCGGGGTGTCAGCCTTGAAGTCATCGATCGGGTTCACGAATCCGCGGCCGAGCATTTCCGCCCAGACGCGATTCACGATCGTACGGGAGAAATAGCGGTTGCGAGGATCGGTCACATGCTTCGCCAGCTCCTTGCGGAGCAGGCTTGCCTTGTACTGGGCGGCGCCGAAGTCCAGCTGGCTGACAGCTTCCTTGTTGGCCTTGGTGACGTCGAGGGGATCGACGGCGTTGGGCTTGTTGATTCGCTTTGTCGCGCCGTCGAGCACATCGTCGACGTTGGAAACGTCGCGGATGGCCTTGGCCTTGGCGAGGGCTTCCTCCGCGAGTTGCTTCCGCACCGCTGTGAAGCGAGCGATGTGCTTGTTGGGTCCGTCGCCTTCGTCGAGCTTGAAGGGGAACTGGGCCTCCACGGCCGAGCGAACCTTGCCCTTGGACTTCTCTTCGGGCGGCCACTTCACGGAGGTCTCGGTCTGTTCCTGGAGGTAAACACCCAGGAGTCGCATGTTGATACGCTGCTCGAAGCGACGGGTTTTACCGAAGAACGCGGCGAGATCGTAGAACTCTTCCTGGCTCCAGTTATCGAACGGGTGATCATGACACTGGGCGCACTGCATGCGGACACCCAAGAAGACCTGGGACACGACGCCCGTCAGGGCCATCGGATCGGCCTGGTCGCCGAGGAGGAACGCCGTCTCCGGCTGGGCGTTGGCCTTGCCCGCGGCGCTGATAAGGCGGCGGGTGAGATCGTCGTAAGGCATGTTCTCCTGAATCGCCTGGTGAACGAACGCCTGAAGTGCGCCGCCACCATCGGCGCGGGATCGCACGCGAAGAAGGTCGCCGAAGAAGATCGCCCAGCGATCCGCGAAGGCGTCACGCTTCATCAGATCGTCGATGACGGCCTGGTTCCGAGTGCTCTTCGGCATCGCCAGGAAGGCCTGGATCTCGGCTTCGGTCGGAATGCGACCGATGAGATCGATGTACGTGCGGCGAAGGAACGGCAGATCCTCCACAAGGTTCGCCTTGAGGGTGTTCTTGCCCACGTTCTCTTCGGCCAGGGTGGCATCCGCACCGCGGGCCACGGCAACGGGGTCGCCATTGCCCGCGGGGGCAGCGGCGACAGGGTCAGTACTGGCAAACAGCACGGCCACGGCGGCCGATGCGAACGCCAGTCGATTCATGAGTGCTAACACCTTGTTCCCTCCTAAGGGACAGGGGAAATTCGGAATTCGGATCGCTGATCTCGGAATGAGGATTCGCACCTCACATCGTTCCGTCGTCCGCGATCCGCAGTTCGTCAGGTCAACGCTCCGCATCCAGAACGTGAAACACATCTGCGCCCGCCAGGCTCACCGCTTCAAGCACTGGCTCGAAGATGGCCGCGGGGGCATCCTTGTGAATCTTTAACAATACCGTGCGTTTCTCGGTCGTGCCATTGCCAAATAGATAATTGATCTCATCGGTCAGGCCTCGTGTGCCGATCTCTGCGCCGTTCAGGTAAACTTTGTTCTCTCGGTCTACCGTTACGACCACTTTCGTGCTCAAGATCTCCGTGGTCCCCGGAGATTTCGCCTTCTCCCAGGCCTGCGTATCCTGCTGAGCCTTCGCAAGCACCAGGAAGAAAATGAGGAGATTGAATGCCATGTCCGCCATGGGGACATAAGGCATCGAAGTATCTCGCGATTTCCTCTTGAGCTTCATTCCGATCCCTTGAGCCACTCGTCGCTTCGCCTTGCGGGGCCAGCGCAGTTCATTGAGTATCACAAGGCCAAGCTGCTAGCGGCAAAAACCATTACTTCGTCCCGGGAACCGTCACTTCCTTGGTCTCTTCCAGTTGCAGGGCGACCACGCCTCCGGCTTGTTCGATTCGGCCCGTCGCACGGATGAACCAGTGGTAAGGCGTCTGTTCCTTGCAGTCGACCACCACGATGCGGTCTTCGGGCTTCTGCTTGCCTTCCAAAAGCGGAGCGAGCTTGCCGGGAAGTTCGTCCATCGTGATCGGCTCACCGTTGAAGACGAGCCTGTTACCAGTCTTGTCCGGATCGCTCAGCTCGATCTTGATACTCTGCGGTTGTTCCGTGGCAGAGGATTCATCCTTGGCGGCGGGTATCTGCTGCGATCGGCCAGTCTCGGAACTCGGGTCCGCGAGCACCACAAAGAAGATCAGCAAGTTGAAGGCCATATCCGTGAGCAAGTTCATCATGGCCGCGGACTGGGGCAACCCTCCGCGACGCCCGCTTCCTGACCCGACCGAGACTGCTGCCGCCATGGCGGGCTCTCCGTGCGAATCAGACGATGAGGTCCGTGGTCCGCTCGGCCGACTCCAGGTTCGCCGGAGCCATCCGCACCGTGAGGGCCTCGATCAGCTTGGAGGCAGTCTCTTCCGCGTCCAGCACGAGGCGGCTGATGATGCTGTTGAAGTAAGTGAAGAAGATGTACGCCGGCACCCCGACCGTGAGGCCGAAGAGGGTGACCAGCAGTTTCATCTGGATGCCTTCCGCCGCGACCTTCATCAGGCGGGCGCTCTCGGGCATGTTCACGATGCCCTGGAAGAGCACGATCATGCCCGCGACGGTGCCGATCGAGCCCACCATCGGAGCGACGTTGGCCACCGTGGAGAGGATCGGCATGTGCCGTTCGAGCACCGCTGTAATGTGGGCTCCGTATTCTTCCATCGCCTTGTCCACCTGCTCCTCGATGCGGCCGGCGTCGTAGCCCAGGCGGCGGAGGAGCTCGTATCGATGAAGGCCGACGGCCAGGATCGCGGGGACAGGTCCGCGAGATCGCAGGCAGAGGTCGATCGCATCTTCCACCTTTTCCTGGTGGAGGAGGTCAAGCACCTGATTGCGGAGCACATCCGCGTTGCCACTGAGCAGTTTGAGGCTTCGGAACCGTTCGATGATGGCCGCCAGGGCGAGCACAGCCATGAACAGGATGGGCCACATGAAGGGCCCGCCCTGCATCATGTAGGCCATCGCCCCGGAATTGTACCAGGTGGTACCCGTGGTGACCGCGGTAGCATCAGCGAACAGGTTCAGCATGGAGACAAACACGGCGGGAGGGAGGACAGTTCAGAGGTCTCTGGCAGGCAGGAGAGATTATCGTCCGATTACGGCAAGGAAGCAACCGGAATCTGAGAAAGTTTTGCCGAGCCGCGGAGTCTGACAAGCCAGGAGTGGAGCTCCTCGCTTGTCAGACTCCGCGTTGTGGCGAATCAGGACTGTTACTTTTCCTTCTCGAGGGCCGCGGCTTCGGACTCAAACTGCCGTAGCATTTCAGGAAGGGCCAGGCGGCCGCGGGAGTATTTGGCGGCTTCGCTGGAGGGGTAGTCCCAGCGGCACTTGTTGTAGCGGTGGAAGGCTTCCCTCGTGTTGCCGCCGGTGCGGAAGCTTTCCCCTGCCCAGAACATCGAGTCCGGGCCGAGCGGATCGTCGTGGAACTGCTTCGCGAAGCGGTCGAAGGCGGCTGCGGCCTTCACGTACTCCTTGTCCTTGTAGAAGCACTGGCCGATGCGGAATCCCATTTTCGGGCTCCACTTGTGCCCTTCGAAACGCTCCAGGAACTTCTCGCCTACCTGCGCGGCCACCTTGAAGTTCTCCGACTGATAGAAGTGTTCGCTGATTCGCACCATCACGTTCGCGATCAGCGGATGCTTCGGATAGGTCGCCGCGAGCGTGACATACGCCTCGAGAGCCTGTTCAAAGTCCTTGGCTTCCTCGTAGCACTGGGCCAGCTTGAACTGGGCATCCGGCGCCAGCGTGTGATCGGGGTACTGCTTGACGATCAACTGATACGCCTGGATCGCCTCGGCGTGCTGGCCGAGCTCCTGGGCGAATTGTCCGAAGAGGTAAGCCACGCGCGGAGCGTAGCGCGGGTTGGGGTAGTCTTCCATCACTTCACGCAGCACCCGGCGGCCGGCTTCCAGGTCGGCCTTGGCGTCCTCCTCGCGGCCCAGAGTCTTGTGGCTCTTGAAGAGTTCAAAGTGGCTCTCGGCAATGTGAAACTGCGTCTCGACGGCGAGGTTTTCATCCGCATAGGACTTGCTGAACGCCTGGATCTTCCCGTCGGTGCCGATGATGATGCCGACGGAGGCGGTCGAGGTGAGCGTGCCATCGGTGGAGGCGGCTCGGTCGTCGGTGTAGACGAGTTCGAGCGTGTCGCCGAAGAACGCTTCGATCTCGGATGCGGCGGGCTTGAGGTTGCCCGGGGTGGGCTTCTCCGCGGCCGTCAGTTGCACGGACGCGGTGAAGATGCCGCTGTGGGCCAGCGTTTCGACGAGTTCGACCGTTTCTTGCTCGCCGCGCTTCGAGGTGATGATCACCTTCACCACGTCGCGTTCCGGCGTGCGGTCCTGGTCCGCGTCCTCGACCTTGAGGAAGAGACGCTCGCCGACATGCGCGGAGGTCATGGCTTTCTGGAACTCCGCATCCGTGATCGTGAGCTTGCCATCCGTCAGGAGCCGTCCGGACGCGGTCAGAGGCGTCGCCGGTCCGTTCGGGCGAAGCTTGTCGACGTACGTCGCGGTCACGGTATCCGCGCCGGAGAGATTGAGGACGTGGGCCACGATGGATCGCTCATTCTTCGCGGCCTCGCCTTCTTCCGAAGCGATCTTCGGACCGCCGATAAGGGACCGCGGCATGGACGAGTTGAGCGGCACCTCGACGGGGCTGTCCTTGCCGCCGAGCTGCATGATCACCTGGCCCGTGAAGCGGCCTGCTTCGAGGGCGGCATGCAGGTTCTGCCTGCGGGCCGTGTTCACACCCTTCACGGGCGCGTCGAGACGAAGATCGTGGAGGACGCACTCCACATCCAGCTTCGAGCCGTTGGACGTGGTGAGGGTGACGATCGTGGTGCTGGCCGACGTCTTGGCGGCGTCCGGGTCGATGACCTCGATCGAGAATGGTGCCTCGATCGCGACACCCACGGGCTTCGCGGGGTCCGCATCGCTGCGTGGCGGCAGATAAGTCGGCAGGGGCGGAGCCTCCGCAAGCAGGCCCTTCGAGCGGAGCGCTCGCGACTCAATCACGCGCACCTTCGCGATCGTCGGCTGATTCACGTAAACCACGGCCTCACGCACGGCGGCGTGGCCGGGGATCGTGTTCTGGGCGTCGGTGTAACGGAGATAGACGCGATCGCCGGGCTTGACGGCAAGCTTGCCGTCCGAGGCGGCCGCGGCCGTGTCCACTTCCTTGGTGAAGACGCCGGTGTTCGCTTCCGTCTCCGTCGCTTCCAGTTCGAGCGGCGAGCCGTCGTTGACGGCAACGCTGATCTTCACCTTGTCGCGACCGGCAGTGGCGTCCTGGTCGAAGTCCGTGACCTCGACGACGATCCGCTCGCCCGGATCGATACGCAGCAGGCCCTTGCGGCTCGTGAGGACTTGCCCGTTACCGGCCTTCGAGAATGCGTAAGCGATCGGAGCGATCAAGCCATTGTGGAAGGTGGCGGTGAGCTTGGAATTGAGCAGCCGGCTGTTGCCCGTGGAGTTCGCGTCGTCGATGTAGATGGCGGTCACGACATCGCCGCCGGCGATCTCGAGCGTGTCGTTGGTGGCCAGGGAAAGCAGGTCCGCATCCGTGGGGATGTGCAGGACCTTCTTCTCGCTGTCGGCAATCTCCATGTGGTTGATGGCCACGGCCACGCCGCGGTATTCGTGAACGTTGACGCGGACGTAGCGAACCTCGATGGGCGGGAACTTGAACTCCCAGGTCGTGCCTTCCGCGTTCGCGACGCCTTCGCCCAGCGGTCGTGGAGCGGCGGGCTTGGCGTCAGGCCGGGCGATGTCAAAATCATCCGCCTTGAAGGAATCGAGCGTCAGCGTGGCCTGACCCTCCGCGTGAGCCCACTTCGCTTCCAGCGTGTTCGAGCCCTGAACGGCGCTCGCAAAGATGGTGACATCATGCGTTCCGCGGGTCAGATAGAGGTCCGCGGGCCGATTGCCCTTGCCGACCGGCAATTCAAGCTTGCCATCCACGCTGAGGGCCGTGAGATCGCCGGTGACGAGAATGCGAACGGCTCCCTCACGCGGCTGCACGACCTTGCCGTGCCAGATCACCGCGTGCTGCCGTCGGGGTTTTTCGTCCACGTCACGGTTCCAAATGAGTTCGACCGCCTTCGATTCGGACTCGACGGTGCCGCTCCTGGCGAGGGCCACCACATCCGCCCAGGTGGCGATGCTGTTCGGGCGGATCCCGTTGAAGACGCGAGTCGTCATCGCACCCGATTCCCAGTGCACCATCGGCATTGGCGGGTCGGCCGGGGTGGAGGCGAGACGATACCAGATTCGGCCGTCGTCGCTGCCTTCCAGGCTCATGCGAACCGGGGCCTGGTTCTTGGCGTCCGGCGTGGAGACCGCCACGCGATCGACTCGCTTCAGGTCCTTCAGGTCCGCGATCAGCGCCTTCGGAGTGGCCCCGTCCGGCTCGCTGAGCCAGAATGTCTTCGAATCGTTGTCGATCGCCATGAGTGGGCTATGGTCGATGGCCGTGTTGGTGGCCTGGGCCCCCGCGGGCAGGTCGCCGGTGGGGCTGGTTCCCTCGAAGATTCCTGTGTGGGAACCGGTCTCCGTCAGTGTCGCCGTCACCTGGTCGCCGCTGGCCGCGGCCAGCTTCACCTGAATCTTGTCAGGCTGATCGCTGATGTCGCGGTCCGCATCCTTCACGCGAAGGTAGATCATGTTGCCCGGGCGAACCTGGTTCTTGGGGCGAGTGTTCGATTTCGGTTCGTCCGTGTCCGCGGCCTCACGGGCCAGTTGCTGGCTGATCGTCTCTTCAGTCTCGTCAACGATCTTGCTGGACGCCATGTCCAGCTTCGCGTCCGCCGCGATGCGGATCTCGGCGTCCGGCAGGTGAACGTCCTTGAATTCCTTCTTGAACTCCTCGGGATAGTCGACGCGAATGATGTCCTTCCCGGTGAGTTGCAGTATGCGGTCGCCCTTCGTTGCGGTGCCGAGGGTTGTTTCAACGTCCGTGCGGAAGAGGCCCTTGCCCGCGCCGCCGCTGAGGAGGTAGACGGTTTCTTCGTCGCCACCCGGCTCGGTGGTGACCTTGACGGGGATGCGATTGTGCCCGCGGCTGATGCCAAGGTCGCTGTCCTGCACCACGATGCTGAGCGATTCACCGGGGGTGTGCCAGCGCTTGCTGGCCCGGCCGAGACGGCCGACGGTGCGGAGCAGTTCGAGCTGGTCGACGTAGCGTTGCTCGGAGCCGTAGACCTCGGAGAGGTTGAACAGGGCCTGGTTGGCGAGCTCGACATTGGGCACGCGTTCGAGCACGCTGCGGAAGATGAGGCGGGCCTCGTCGCGATCGCCACGCCGGGAGGCGAGCACGCCGCGAAGGAACTCGGCGCGAATCACCACATCGCGTTCGCGGCGGCCGGCGAGCTTTTCGAACGCCTGCTCGGCCTGGTCGAACACCTTTTGCTCCATGAACGTCTCGCCGATGCCGAACTCGGCTTCCACGACCTGGGGGGTGTTTTTGTAACGGTTCAGCAGCGTGGTAAACTCGGCCCGGGCGAGGTCGAATCGCTTGCTGCGGTAGTAGTTCCTGGCGAGCAGCAGCTGAACGCGGGCCTTCTCGACCGCGTCGAGTTCCTGCGAGTCGCTGTTCTTGATGAGCCAGTCGCGGAGGATGTCCTCGACGCGGTTGTGATTCTCGTCGCCACCGGCGGCCATGTGGTTCTCGCAGACGAATGCGAGCAGGTCCACCGGCACCGCGGACCGGTTTTCGTCGAAGAGCTTCTGGTGGGCGAGATAGGTCTCGAAAGCGAGTTTCGGATCGCCGAGCCGCAGTTGAAGTGCGGCCTGGAACAAAGGAGCGAGGGGGCTCGTCTCGTCGATGACGGTGCCGCCCAAGGCGCCGAGCCGGGTATAAGCCGAGGCCAGTAAGTCGCGGCCGGTCTTGCGGCGAGCTTCGTCGATGGAGGTGGAGTTTGCGAGCATGCCCGCGGCGAGCGTCCCCGCGGCCATGTAGTCCTTGCGGCCCATCGCGGCCTGGGCATAGGGAAGCAAGGCGTCGAAGTCGGTCGCGTCCGCGAAGCCCAGTTGCGTGGCCTCCGCGAGGCGGAAGAGACGAGCCATCGGTGTAAGCTTCTCGCCCGCGTCGTCCGGCAACTCCAGTTGCGCCGCCGTGGCTGTCATCGAGGCACGGGGAATCTTCAGAGCCCGGATCGCGGTGAACAGCTTCCCTTTCTGGTCCGCGCCAAGCTTGGCATCACTGCGATACTGGCTGACCCAGCTTGAAAGAGTGCTCCACTCGCTGTTGACATTTGTGATCCCGCCGACGGCGCGATCGGCCTGGCGTTCGTAAGCTTCGTTCACGAGTTTCAGGGCCGCCTCCGTCTGGCGTGCCTTGATTTCCGAATCCGCACGGGCGGTGGCGTACCCGAAACGCCAGGCTGTGTCCCGCTTGAGCAAGGCGTCGAGCATCTTGATCTTCTCAGGCTCCGTGGCGGCGACCATGAGCCGCCAGGAACAGTCGCGGAAATCCCCTGCGTCCGGATTGCCGTTCGCGACGCAGCGCTGCCAGCAGTCATTGGCTTCTTCCTTGAGACCAAGACCGTAAAGGTATTCGCCGATCGTCGAGGCGTAGAAGCCGTCGTAGCCGAACTTGTCGTAGCCGTTCTTCACCCACGCCCAGGCTTTCTTGCCGAGGTCCGCGTTCTTGGCTCCGGAGGCGGCGAGCATGATGCGTCGGTAGTGATCGGTCAAACGGCTCGGTTCGAACGTCAGCATCGCCTGAACTGCGCCTGAATACTCGGCGGTGACGACGAGATCGGTGGCCACATTGAGGTACGCCGTCGCTGCGTCGCGGGATTTGGGCAGCCGCTCCGTCCAGCGTTTGGCAATCTCTACCGCAATGGCCTGCCTGGCCGCTCCGAGCCCACGGTTGAAGGCAAATTGTTGGGAGAGCAGTTCCTCGGCCACGGCGTCCGGGTAGGTTGCTAACGCCTCGGGTGCCATGAGCTTGGCGCGAATCTGAGCGATGTTCGCGGCCGGGCTGTTGTCCACGGCGCTCTTCGCGTAGGCCGTCCACGCGGTGACCCGGGGATCGGCATCCGCCTTGGCGAGTTCGTCGCGAACCAGCTTGAGTCGAGTGGCGATCCCCTTGTCCTTCAGGGCCGCCTTGTTCCGCAGCCAGATGCCGAGAACATTGCGAAGCGAGCCATGCCAGGGCTGCTTCTGGCGAGCTTCGAGGATCCTGGCGAGCGTCACTTTGAACTCGTCATCATCCGCGGCGGCATCGAGCAGCCAGGTCGCTGCCGCGCTGGTCAGTCCGTCGCCCGTCGTATTCCTGTAAACGAGTTCGGCGGCCTCGGTCTTGGCCTTGGCGGTGTCCTTGATGCGGTCGCGGAGAAGTTCGATCGCGAGCGAGTAGCGAAGGGCTGCGCTGTTCAGGGGCGAGGTGCTCTTTGCGATCGCGCCGCGAAGCACCTTCTCACCCTCGGCCAGCTTCTTGGCGTCAGTGCCAAGGAGCGTGAGGTACAACCCCACGGCGTTGTTGCTGCGGGCATCACGAGGCATCACCTCGATGAGGATGGGCTCAGCCTTCTCCGGCTGCTTTGCCGCGAGGTACGCCTGGGCCACGAGCGTGCGCTGGGCGGGGCCGTCGGTGCGGTCGGTGGAATTTTTGATGTAGTCGGCCACGAGCGGTTCAATCTCGGCAGGCTTCGCGGCAGACTGATTCAGTTCGCTGATCAGGCGGATCATCAGGTCCGGGCGGGACGGCACGCCCTTGACGGCCAGCGCGCTTCTCAGGCTGGCGGCGGCGTTCGCCCGTTGCGTGAGCTGGCTGTAGTCCGAAGCAAGGCGAACGTGCAGGGCTTGCAGCGGATAAGGCAGCGTGGGCGGGCTCTTCACGAGCAACTTGGCCCCGACGAGGGCGGCCTTCGCCCACTCATTGCGTCGTTCGTAAGCGTCCATCGCGGCGATTCCCGCGGCGGTCGCGGCCTCGCCGGCCGGCAACTTCGCGAACATCTCTTCCGCCAGCACCGCGGCCTTGTTCAACGTGTCAGGCGTGTTCAAGGTCAGGTACGTCGTCACCGCCTCACGACCGGCACGGCGGCCTTCAGGCGTCGCACCCAGCCGCTTCCACTGCGCTTCGCTCACCGCCGCATAGCCCGCGTTATCGCCCGTTCGCTTCAGCAAGCGGGCCAGCCAGCGATCCACGTCCACGCACGCAGGGTCGGACGGGTTACGTGCCACGAACTGCCGGCCCGCCGCGATGACCTCCTTGTTTCGACCAACCACCATCAGCCCATCGATAAGCTTCAGCATCACCTCGCGGTGCCTGGCGTGGGTGGTGTGCAGCGTCACGAAGGACTGCGCCACCTGCACAAGCCCGAAGGGACGGGCGTTCGTGTGGTAAAGGTTGATGAGCTTGAGCATCACCTCGGCCCCCTCGGGGCTGGTGCTGCTGGCCCGGGCGAGCTGCGCTTCCAGGGCCGCGGCCTCGCGGGTGACGGCGTCCACATCACCCGTGGCGGGCGCGGGGGCCTCCTTGGGCGGCTGGGCCATCGCGACAAGCAGGCCCGTGAGACCCGCCAGGAATGCGGCAGAGAGAAGTCGTGTAAGCATGGCAGGAACCATGGGAGTGTAATCGGAGTCCGTGTCTGACGCTTCACCGAACCACGGAGCCTTGAGAGTGCAGCACCTGACAGGGCCACGCTCCGAAGACGCCGCAGCGAAGCGATGCCTTAAAATCCACCCTTGCGAAGCGCCTCGGCGACCTTCTTCGCGTCCGGAGCCAGCGTGCTCTCGGGGAAGTCCGCGAGCAACTGGTCGAATTGACGGCGAGCCTCGGCCTTCTTCTCCATGCGATACAGGCAGCGGCCGTAGTTGAACAGAATCACGTCCAGATACTTCGCGTCCGGGTGCGTCCGCAGCACCGACTCGAAGACATCGATCGCACGGTTGTAGTCCTTCTGCTGATAGTAGTAGTTGGCCATCTTCGCCACCGCTTCGCCCACTCGGCCGCTGTCGGGGTACTGATCGAAGACCTTCTTGTATTCCTGAAAAGCCTGGTCAAACAGCGGCGGGGCGCTGGCCGGCGGCGATTCCTTCGCCAGCTCCTCGTAGCACTCGGCAATGCCGTACTGGGCCTCGCCGCGGAGCGCACTCTTCGTCAGGCGAAGCACCTGATTGTAGATCGTGATGGCACGCTTGTAGTCCTTCTGCTTGCGGGCGACATCGCCCAGCGAAACCAGGGCCGCGTCGGCGAATTCGCTCGTCGGGAACTCCCTCTGCAACCGCTGGCTCACCGCGGCGGCCAGTTGCAGCTTGTCCATCTCGAAGTAGATCTTCCAGAGTTGGACGTAAGTCTCCTCCAGCGTCCGTCCGCCGAGCTTCTTGGCCTGGTTTTGCACCTCTTCGCACAGGGCCAGGGCCTGGTTGTACTTCAACTCCGCGTGCTGCTTGAGGCCGAACTCCTTGTAGCGATTGCCGATGTTCGTGAGAGCACTGGCCGTCTTCAACTGGGTGCGAACGCGAAGCTCCTCATCGCTGATCAGCGTCTCCGAAACGCGAACGCTGCCAAGGCTGCCTTCGACACAACGGGCCTTGAATTGCAGGATATTCTTCTCACCCTTGGCGTTGCGGTCATCCACATAGGTGACCACAACAATGTCGTTCGGCAGGGCCTGAAGCTTGTCGTCACCCGCGATGGCCTTCTCTTCCTTCTCGAGCATCACCACCGCCCGGAAGATCCCCGTGTGAATTGAGTCGTCCGGCGGCCCCTCGGGCACCTTAGGCGTCTCGGGCTCGGCCTTCGCTTCAGGCTCTTTCGCCTTGGGCTCGGGATCCTTCGACTTCTCGGGCTCCTTGGGGGCGTCGTCCTTCTTCTCCGTGCCTTCCTTCGGCGCCGGGGCCGGCTCAAGCTTCTTCTCCAGTGCAGGCTTCTTCACGAGCGGCGGCGGAGGCGGCGGAGTTTCGCGAACGATCCTCGACTCTTTCAGGATCACCTGGGCGGAGTCGATTTTGTTGTAGCGTTCGAGCTTCAGGGAGGTCTTCTTCGTAGTCGTCATCGGCTCCGCGGCGGCCTGGGCATCGAGCGCGGCCAGCTCTTCCGGCGGCTTCTCGCGATAGACATCCACCGTCGCCTTCAGCACGTCGGCATCGTCCGTCAGGTCATAGTCCGCGTCGGTGACTTGCAGGTTGATCCCGCGACCGAGCACAACGCCCTGGAGTGTCTCGGAAAAGGCCCCATCCAGAATGCGAACGTCGCCGGTGCCGACAACCTGCACTTCGCGAAGGATTTCCTTCTCGCTGGAACCCTGGGCGGTGTGCGAGTCCAGATAGCGGATCGAGATCGTGTCGCCGCCGCGAATTTCAAGGGTGCCATTGCCAGGCTTCGGCTTGCCCAGCGCGGTCGGAATCGAACCGACCACCACTCGCACATTTCGGCCGATGGGCGTGCAAGAGACGATTTCCTTGTCGCCCGACTTGGCGGAGACGCTGACGGCAATGGACTTGCCTTGTTCGAGTGCCGCGAGGTCGGCATCTTCGATGCGGACGAAGAAGCGTTTACCCGCTTCGAGGATTTCCATAGCCTTCTCGGCGCCAGGCTCCGGTGCCGGGAGGGCCGTGCCGACACGCTCGAGTGCGGCGATCGCACGGCTGTAGTGGCCTTCCTGGAAGTGGCCAAGGCCGATGTAGTAATAGGACTGGTTCACCTGCGGGCTGACGGGGAACTTCTCGATCACGTCCCGCATGGACTTGAAGCAGCGGCCGAAGTTACGAGCCTCGAAGAAGCAGATGCCGATCTTCAGAGTCGCCTCGGCTCGCTGGCCTTCATCGCCGTTCTCGTCCACGGAGGCGGACTCGAAGTGGGTGCGAGCGCGATCGAAGGCACGCTCCTTGGTGAGGAGATGGTTGCCCAGGCGAAGGTGGGAATCGAAGCGGATCTTGCTTCGCGGATAGCGTTCGATCACGGACTGCCAGACCTCGACGGCCTTGGCGGCCTCGCCTGCATCGAGCCGGGCGTCACCCGCTTCCAGGAGTTTGCGAGCGGCTCGGTCCTCGACGATGGAACCGCGCGATCCGCCACTGTCGGCTTTGTCCTGCGCGAACGCGAGCGGCCGGGTGGTGGACAGCGTGAGAGCCAAAAGCGAACCGGTGAGGGCCGCGAATCCCAAAAGCGCCGAGGGGCCGCTTCGGGCGGAGAGGAGCGTCTTCATGAGGGACTCGTCAACAAGAATCGGGCCGGGCGACAAGAAACAGGAGATCAGGCAGGATTTCAAACCCCAGGGACTATCCTTGCGGATGTTACGTCGGAAATCAAGCATGGTTCGGAGAAATCTGATTCGCTGGATTTTTCCGGGGCTTCACCGCGGTGAAATCGGGCGAACGTGTCGAATCGGTCAAGAGTGAGATCCTCAGCCCTGTTCCTTGTTGGCATTTGGATCCAGCAGGGTCGGATCTTTCTTGAAGTTTGTGACCAGTGTGATCAGCTTCTGCGAGGCGGACTTCATCTTGATCTCGAAGCGAGCGATCCAGTCCTTGAAGAGAACGTGCGAGAAGACGAGCGGGATCGCGGTGAAGAGGCCGAGCGCCGTGGCGAAGAGGGCGAGGCCGATGTTCCCGGCGGAACTGCTGACGCCCTTGACGTTGCCAGCTTTCGTCTCCTGGCCGATGGCGCTGAAGGTGTTGATCATCGAGATGACGGTGAAGAACAGGCCGACCATGGTGGCGATCTTCGCGATCGCCAGGATCGGCGGCAGCAGGGCGTTGAGCCGGGGAATCACCTCGAGTTCCGCCTCGTTCGCCATGCTGCGACGCATCGCCGCGGCGCCCTGGTCGGAGGCTTCGAGCCCTGCCACGAACAGCCGGCTAGGGATCAAGCCCTTCTCATCCTTGCAGGCGAGCAATGCGGCCTTGACGCCCTGCTTTCGAAGCACGTTTTGAAAGAACGGCAGGAATTCTTCCAGGTCCGTGTTGGCGTTCTTGTTCAGCAGGACTCGCCAGATCACGAGGGATGCTGCCACCATCGACATCAGCACCAACGGCAGGGCGAAGTACCACTCGCCGATAAAGAAATCCTGGACGGCCTTCATGGGTGTTCCCGGGTGGTCGTGGGGCGGCTAGGGTCTATCATGCCGCGCCCGACGGGGAAGTGAAGGGGTGACGTGGAGTCGGAATCAGTGCTTTATGAAGAGTGCCGGGTTGGCTTTGACGAAGACGCCAAGCTCGGCGTCGATTGTTTTGCCAACGCTCCAGTTGGGGAAGCCGCCAAGGTAGCCGTAATACCGGGCACTGAGACTCGTGGCGTTGCTCGCCTCCGGACTGCCTTTTGTGGTGCGGATAAGTTCGTACAGGGCATGGCCGATGCCACCGCGGACGCCGTACTTCCCCTTGATATTCAGGAAGGTGGTGTACCCGATCAGTTCACGAAACGATTTCTCACTCATCTTGCAGTAAAGGACGTTGGGGACATTGACCTGAATCTCGCCGAGCCGGCCATTCTGCAACCGGACGACAAAGTTGTACCCCGTGTAGCCAGCCCTGGTGGACTGGAACTCATTCTTGGCGAGCCCCATGCTTTGACTGGCGACGCAGCGCTTTTCGATCGCCATCTTCACTTTGAGGGCGACAGCATGATCCGGGGCCACAATGGTCATGCGGGCCACATCCTTGAGTTCGTACCAGTCGCCCCCGCATTCTTCGCCGATTTTCTCGGAGGCCCGACCCATATCCTTGAGAGGCCCGTAGAGCGCGATGCAGTGATATTCCTGGGCGATGGGCCCGCCAATGGCCCGAAGTTGCACATCGGTCTCCTTGGCAGCGGCGAAGATTTGCTTCGCGATTCGATCTTGGGCCTTCGTGCGAAGTTCCCCGAAGATGTCAGGCATGGCAACATCCAGGTTCGTGTGAATGATTCATCCGCGACACAGCACAACGGCTTTTACAGCCCACGCAGTCGCGATATTGCACCGAGCATAGAACGCAAACGATAAATCACCGGACAGCCGAACGTCTCACTTCATGCGGATCGAGCGTCGAAACGAAGAAGAAGCACGCGGTTGCAATCACCGCGTTCCCCTCCGAAGACATCATATCGCGACGACCCGGGCCTCACTCCTCCTCATCCTTTGCCATCACGGCCCGGCTCACAATCTGCTGCCTGACGTTCGCGGGAACCATGTCGTAGTGGCTGATCTCCATGCTGTACGAACCCTGGCCCTGGCTCATGCCGCCGAGCTGAGCGGCGTACTTCGTCACCTCGCCCAGCGGGGCTCGTGCGAAGATCACCGCCAGATCGCCGGGCAGCGTCTCCTGGTTCTCGACATGCGCCCGCCGCGTGGCGAGGTCGCCCAGGACGGCGCCCGTGAACCTCGCGGGCACCGTGATCTCCAATTTCACGATCGGTTCCAGCAGCGTCGGCATCGCGGCGAGGAACGCCTTCTTGAACGCCAGCCGGCCCGCGATCTTGAACGCGGCTTCGGACGAGTCCACCTCGTGATACTTGCCGAAGTGAACCTCCACGGCCATGTCCTGCATGCGATTCCCGGCGAGGGCGCCGCGCTCCATCAGTTCCTTGATCCCCTTCTCGATCGCCGGCATGAAGTTCCCGGGAATGCTGCCACCCACGGTGTGGTCGAGGAACGCAAAGTTGAACGAGGGATCGTAGTGCACCGAACGCAACTTCTCGAAGCGGCTCTTGTTCGCGAACTGCTCCTCGCACTGGGCCTGCGTCGTGATCTCGCGTGGGAGCGGATACAGCCTCAGATGCACCTCCGCGAACTGCCCACGGCCGCCGGTCTGCTTCTTGTGGCGATAGTCCGCGGCGGATTCGCCCTGGATCGTTTCGCGATAAGGGATCTTGGGTTCCTTCGCGAGCACCTCCACGCCGAAGCGGGCCTTCAGGCGGTCGCGGATCACGTCCAGGTGCAACTGGCTGACGCCGCTGATTACCAGTTCGTGCGTCTGCGGATCATGGAGGACTTTCATCGTCGGGTCCTCCTCGGCGAGTTTGTGCAGGGCCGTGGAGATCTTCTGCTCGTCGCCGCGCTGCTTCGGTTCGATGGCGAGGCCGAACATCGGCGTGGGGAACGTCGGCGGCGGCAGCTGCGGAGCGTTCGCGGTGTACGCGATCGTGTCGCCGATCTCAAGGCCTTCAACCTTCGCGATGGCGACGATGTCCCCCGGCCCGGCCTCGTGAACCTGGGTGTGCTCCTTACCCTGCGTTTCCAGCAGATGGCCGACGCGGATCGTCAGGCCGTTGCGGAGGTTCACCACGTTGTGGTTGTGCGAGATCGTGCCGCTCATCACGCGGATGAAGCTGAGATGCCCGACGAACTTGTCGTTGACGACCTTGAAGACCTGGCCCAGAAACTCGCATTGCTCCGTAGGCTCCACGGGGTGCGTATGGCCGTTGGACCCGATCTGAAAGTGGCTTAGCCGCTTCCGCGAGAACTCGGGCGAGAGTCCGTAGCGGCTCAGCGCGTCGAGGAGTTCCTTCACCCCGATGTCCTTCTTCGCGGAGGTGCAGAAGATCGGGATCAGCGTGCCCGTGCCCAGGGCGATCGGCACCGCCGCATCGAGTTCCGCGTCCGAGACATGCCCTTCCAGAAGGTACTTCTCCATCAGCGTGTCGTCCGCCTCGATGACCGCGTCCAGCAGCTGGCTGCGCATGGCG
>Ga0105046_10000574_pt1 | contig 52231 bp, 48 predicted proteins | sample MAT03_FD_78385 | JGI IMG/M metagenome (GOLD analysis project Ga0105046, IMG submission 78385) | Freshwater microbial communities from Lake Fryxell liftoff mats and glacier meltwater in Antarctica - MAT-03 (megahit assembly) | ecosystem: Environmental > Aquatic > Freshwater > Ice > Liftoff... | reverse complement strand
TTGAACCAGCGCACTGCTTCACCGAATAATCGCCAGCGTAGGAATCATCAACCGGGCCCAGCATCATCAGCAATGCCAGACCCGAAAGCAGCGACAGCAGGCCCTTCTTCACCCGGCTCATGGTCCGAACTCCCCGCTTCCGCCGCCGACCGGGACCGAGCTGGTCTGTGCCGGTGGTGGACTTGGCGCTGGGGCCGCGGCCGGAACGGGCGTTCCTGCTGCCTCCGCCGTGAACTCCGACTCGGTTGGTGTCGGTGGTGGAGCGGATGTCTGTTGGACCTCCTGCACGGGCTCCGATTTTGGTTCGTCGGGCTTGCTTGCTGAAGCTTCCGGTCTGGATGGCTCTGCGGCCTCCGGCTCCTGGCTCGGCTCGGCGGGAGCGGGTGTTGCCTGAACGGAGCGATCTACAGTTCGGGTCAATTTCGGTGGCTCGTTGCGGTCGGCCAGGACATTGGGAACCGGGACCACCCCGGTTGCCATACAGGCGGCAGCTCCGCCCGCTGTGCCGACACAGATCGCGGCAACCTTGGCCAGGACGGCCGCGCCGGCTCCACGGGTTCCTCCAGCGGCCACTGGTCCGAGCGCGGAATCCGACCCGCCACCAATCGCATGAACCTTCATCTGCGCAGAAATCACCGCCTCCTGCAGCCGCTCCCAAAGGGTGTGACTGACCGGCGCCAAAGGCAGCAGGGCAGCCGCTGCCCGGGGAGCTGCACGATAGGCCCGCAAGGTTGCCCGGCAATGACCGCAGGCGGCCATGTGGTTCTGGAGTTCGACCATCTGTTCGGCTCCGATCTCCCGGTCACAGCAGGCGGAGATCAGCGGCTCGAACTGGTCGCAGCGCTCACCCGCCTCGCTGTCGTGAAATACCGAACGAAAGCGCTGCCGACCTTCAGCCAGACACCGGTTCACTTTAGTCCGGGTCCACTTGTTGATCGATGCAATTTCGGCGTAGCTGTAGCCCTCGGCAAGCATCGTCAGCGCCTTCAATTCGTGAGGCTTCAATTCAGCCAGGGCTTCCCGGCTGCGGGCGACCTTCTCTCTTTTGACGACCCGCTCATCCGGTCCGTCGCTGGTAGCGGGGATCAGGTTCACCCAATCCTCCGAGTCGTCATCCGGGGCGACCGAACCCGGCCGGCCAAGAGTCCTCTGTCGCTGCTTTCGCACCGCAAGCGCTTCGTGCTTGATCACCGTCCTCGTCCAGGGAAGCAGCTGGCGAACATCAGTTGTCGGAGCTTTCCAAAGGAGAATTTCGATGCCGCGCTGGTACGCGTCGTCGGCGTCATCGGCACAGATCGAATACCGGCGGGCCGAACTCCGAAGTGCAGTGTCGTGGTTGCGAATCAGCTCAACCGCCGCTCGCTTCCGACCCGCTACTTCCCCTTCCGAGACTTCAAACGTCTCGGCCCCAGTCACACCAAATGCCGAATTGAACTTCTCTGCCTGAAACATCAATCCCCTCCCGGGACCACCAAACCGAACAGAAGCGGTGTGTAATTCAATATCCGCTCCGGGACTGAATTGCCAGTCCGTTTGGCCGCTGCCCGCTACTAGAAGTTTGCAAAGCTTCGAAACGAAAACGAAGCATTTGCAGCCTTAAAGGACGGCTACGAAGAATCTCTCCCCCGGTTCAGTCGAAGAAAAACTCCTAAATTGCGACTTCTTCCAACAAACCAGTGGGTCGCTACAGAAAGTCGCAAATTGCACTGGTTCAGACGAGCGTCTCGATCGCGAAAAGCTAGCTCACAAAGCTTGCACCGACTCCAAAGTACGCCAGCCCCTACTGATCGTCGAGGCGAGAACCTGAAGCTTGCAGTGCATCGACATCCACCGCGTCATCCAGCTCCAGATCGAGATTGGTCATGACCTGGGCGAGCATCTGGTACTCGCCGATCACCAGCAGGGTCTCGACGATCTGGCGTGGTGGGAAGTGCTTCTGGAGTTCGGCGAAGACCTTGTTGTTGGCGCGGGTTGCGTCGATCACCTGGTCGGCGAAAACGAGCAGGGCCTGAGCTTCCGGGCTAAGGGCTTCTGAATCGAGCTCCATCAGCTTGATTGCCTCGATCTCTTCATCGGTGGCTCCGACCGCCTTGGCGATGTCGAGATGCTGAACCCACTCGTACTCGGCATTCATCTCTTTGGCGACCAGCAGGATCACTAGTTCCCGAAGTTTTGGATCGAGTTCCAGCTGCGTGAGGATCGCCCCACCGAACTTGAGGAATGGTGTGAAGGCCGAGTCGGCCTGGGCGAGCATCCGGAAGATGTTGATCGGCGGCAAGGCCTCCAGTGCCTTCTGAACCTCGGGGGATGCGGACTCTGGATCTACGTATGGGAGTCGAGCCATGGCACCAGCGTAATGGGCAGGTGGGCGTTCAGCTTGACGTGGACGGGGCGGTTGGCCTATCTTCGTCCGGTGTCTCGTGTGGTTTCACACCGGGTGCCGTCTGAACGGAATCATCAAATATCGCTAGGGAGAGTCTTATGTTGCGGATCTGGTCTGTTGCCGTTTTTGGTCTCGTTGCCCTGTTTTCACTTACCACCGTGAGCTCGGCCTCTGCCGGTGCGCCGGGGGTCTCGTTTTCGATCAACCACTCGCGTGTTGCGGTGGGTGGCCACACCAAGGCGAGCTATTCCGTAACCCAAAAAGCCGGCAACCAGCGGATCTACCTCCAACGGACCTTCGGCACCAAGCAGGTATTCCGCACCGTCGAAAAGCTGAGCTCCACGTCCGGCACCGTGAGGATCAATGCCCCCGCCGTGCTCGGGAGCTACCGCTACCGCGTAGCGGTCGTCGGCCGCGGCAAGGTCAAGGCTGCCGCTTACGAAAAGCTCTTCGCTTACGACCTTGTTTCGCTCGGCAGGTTGATGCGTGAAGGTTCCGACACTGAACAGATCGGTTCGAACCTTTTTGCTTACGTCTGGGGTACCGACTACTGGACCAGTGATCCGCGTCAGGTGTTCAAGCTCAACTCGACAAGCTGCCGGCTGCTCGCGATATCCGCCGGATACAAAACGTTCGACAATGGTGCCCCACCTGCGGTCGGCACAGTGACTGTCGTCCAGGAGAACGCTGACCCGGCTTCACTCGCCATCCCCACCGGAACGGTCCAGGGCTATGGGGTTAAACTAACCGGCAGGGCTTTCGAACTCCAGGCCCAGCGGGACCTGGGTCTGGACTGGGAATCCGGCCTTTACATAAACGGATTCGCCAGCTGTTACACCGGCGATGGCGGGCGCTGAAGCTGGCGCGGCCGTCGACCGGATACCTTTCCCCCATGGCCACACGTGAAGAGATCGAAGCCATTCTGCCCAAGCTCGGCCGGGGGGCCCGGATCAACCTGAAGCTGAAAGAGGGCGGCGAAGTGCTCGGCACCCTCTACGGTGTGTTCGATGGGCAGGTCTTCCTGGAAGAGGAAGAGATGGGTCCGATCGACCTGGACCGCATCGACAACCTGCTGGTCCGGATGAGGACCGAAGGCCCCGGCCCGGATCTGCCGGGCTAGACCTACTCCTCGGTCTTCTCTGGACTCCTTTTGATCCGGATCGGTGGCATTCCCTCCAGCCCGCCTTTGCCGATCGGCATGATCTCGATATCGCCCTGCCCGGGAGGACTGTTGGGTTCTCGAAGCTTCTCCATAAATAGGTCCCTACGCTTGAGCCTCATCAGCGCCGACCAGATATCCATGTAGACGGTCGCTCGGTACTTGCCCTGCCGTTCTTTGACTGCGTCCTTGAAGTTCGAATAGTCGATTCCCTCCGCCAGAAGCGAAGCTGCGTCGACCCAGTCTTCCCGCTTGACGTTGATCCGGTAGCGGTAATCACCGAGGTTGCTCGCTTCGATCTGATCGGTGTACTTCTCCATCGGCTCGAGTTCGCAGAGGTTCTCCAGATCCGCCCGAACCCGTGCCCTCACGCAGAGCTCACCTTCGGTGACGCCCTTGTCCACAACCGAATAGAACCCTCTGTCCGTAACCATCCACATGCGCAACCCCCAAGTCTTCGTTTCCAGTCAGAAGGAGGGTCGGATGGATCGGGCAATTTCTGACAGGCTGACAATTCTCATCGCCCAGTGAACTCGCTCTGACGAATTCCGCACAATGGTGAGAATTCGAGTCCATCGACGGCGATCCGGTGGGATGTTTGACGAATGACCAGACCCTTGAAAGCAGTATTGCCTGCAGGCTATACTCGGTGTATGGCAAAGGTAATGATCTCCTTCCCGGATGACCTTCTCGCGGAGGTCGATCTCGAAGCGGAACGGCTTGGAACTACTCGGAGCGGGCTTCTGCAAAAAGCCGCGCGGAAGGAGATCGGCCTTGGTTCAGCTGAAAGCTCGGAGATCGTGACCCGTCTCGAAGAACTGGCGACCCATTGGCAGGGTCCAGGAGACGCGGCAAGACTTATTCGCGAAGACCGGGACCGGGACGGATGAGCGCTGCCACCAGCACGGCCTGGATTGTTGATGCAAGCGTCGCGCTCAAATGGTTCATGCCGGCTGAAACCGAATCCGACTCCGACCTGGCGAGATCGGCTATCGGCCGCATTCTGCTGAAGACCACCTCGCTGGCGATGTACGAAGTCGGCAACCGGCTTTCGCGAACCGGCGGAATGACAAGCTCTCAGGTTGAAAAAGCATTGACCACCATGATCGAAATCTGTGGCGACCCGGTCCAGCTTTCACCAGCCGACTTTAGACCCGCAACTGAGATCGCCTCCAAAAACGCGATTACCTTCTACGACGCTTCTTATGTAGCCATCGCAAGGCGGATGAACCGGACCGTCCTGACGGCCGATGCCGATCTCCTCCGGCCCGGGCTTGGCGTCGATCTGTCCTCAGCCCTCGGCTGAGGCCGTGCTACCCGAACGATACGTCGAGGTCAGCCGATCAGAGGTAAGCGGCTATCCAGTTGGAATACCTCTGGATGTACTCAATCGAGGCCTGCTGAACCAGAATGGCTGCCCGATGAATTTCTCCTGCCGTGACTCCCGGATACAAATGCTCAATCCGTGTTCGAGCCTTCTGCGCGCGCATCAGCTTGGCGCAGAGCTCACCACTGATCGCCCCACCCGCCCTGAGGCTTTCAAATGCGGTGGCCGCTTCACCACCGGGAGCTGCTCTTGATGGCTTGAGCTGGGCGAGTTTTGATCCTGCCATCGCAAGATCAGCCATGAAGTTCTGTGCTCTTGAAACGGCCCGTTCAAGTGACTGCGCCCTGTTGTAGGCATCCATATCGCTTTGAGACTCATAGGCGATTTTGAACTGGCCTAGATTAAAGTCATCGCCGAACTGTGCCATTGCATTCTCAAGTGCCCTTTGCTGACGCGGGAAATCCTCGAGGAGGTCGGTCACTTCCCTCCGCCAGCGTTGAACGTCAACTTTCCGAAGGGCTGGCACTCCGACTTTCAAGAAAATCATCGATTCCGGCCAATATTTCTTCAGTTCGACCCGGCCTGAGCGCCTCGGCCTTGTCGGCAGATTCAATGGCTGACCGTTGGATCCTCGGCCAGCGATCCTCACGATCGATGAGGAGCCGACCCTCGATGGCTGCCTGGCCCATCAACACGGGATTCCTCTCGCCATCTCCAATTGAGATCACATCGACTTTTCGGCCGAGTATCTCCTCGAGTTTCAATTCCAGGTCGACCTTCCGATCGAGACTCTCGTCCCGCATTTCCACCAACAAGTCGATGTCACTTTCCGGACCCGCATCTCCTCGTGACACCGATCCGAACAGAAGCGCCAACCGCACATTCTGCTCAGTGCGCAGGGCTGATTGAAGGGCGGAGATCAGACTCCAGAATCTGCTCACATACCGCTTCTCGGCCGGCGTGATCTCAAGCTTGCGTGAGCTCGGCCGCGAAGCTCTGAGGGTCTGTCGATTGACCGCGCGGCGCAAGGTCCGCTCGCTCACCCCAACTTCTTCGGCGAGCAATGTCAACTCAGTCATGTGTCCATTATATGCTACTCATGTGTCCAATAAGTGAATTTTGGACCACTCATACGAAAATCTCGACAACAAATATCGGACAGGAGTGAGCGGGAGCTACCCGAACGGTACGTCGAGATCGTAGAACTTTGCGTAATCGGTGGTTCCGTCGAGGACTCCGATCGGGACTGTGTCTCCTGACTTCACTCCCCTTATCGCTCCGCAATACTGGCGGCGGTTCTCGACCCGCTTGTCGTTGACCAGCGTGACCAGGTCGTCGACGAAGATCTTCTCCCGCTTGGCTCCCGTGTTCGGGACGACCGAAGTGACCAGCAGTGCGCCGCCGCCGCCCTGGATGGTCAGGCCGGCGTCGGCCAGTGCTACGGCGCTGGTTGCGGTGAAACCGAAGCCCGCCCAGCCGAGCGACTTGCCGGACGCGAGGGTCGGCACGACTTCCTTCACCCGGTCAACGCCGATCGCGAAGTTCTGGTTCTGGTTCTGGAGACTGGCCAGGGTGTTGACGCCGATCAGCTTGCCGTCCTCATTGATCGCCGGACCGCCCGAGTTGCCGCCGTTGATCGCGGCGTCGGTCTGGATCACGTTCGGGTAAACGGCGAAATCGGGATCAGACAGGGCGGCTTCGTCAGCCCTGGTCTGGACCACCGACACGACCCCGTCGGTCACCTGGATTTCGTCCTCGGTGGTGCCATTGGCCGGATAGCCGATGGTCAGCAGGCGGTCACCCTGATTGATGTCTGCCTGCGAACTGAGCGGCATTGTCCGGAGGCCCTCGGTGTCTTCCACCTTCAGCACCGCGAGGTCATCGCAGGGAGCGACTCCCTCAACCGTCGCATCCCGAAGGCTGGAGTCTCCATCGATGCTGATCTGGAATTCCTCGCCGGCATCCACGACATGGGCGTTGGTGACGATCAGGCCCTTTTCGGCGTCGTAAACCCAGCCCGAACCGTTGCCGACCCTTGAGCCATTCGTGTCGGCAACCACCAGGACCGTGGACGGCTTGGCTTCCGCGATCACTTCACTGGTCGGCCGGGGTCCGTCTGACCCGCCGCCGCCAACACTCGTGGCAATCAGGACGCCGACCAGCACCAGGCCGATGGCTCCAGCAACGATCAGGATCGGGTTGCGCTTCGAGCGGCCCTTGTCGGAATCGCCTGACCCGCTGCGAGTTGGAGGTGGGGTCGGAGGCACCGCGCCGGAAGCGCCAGATGCCGGGGGTGAAGCTGCTGCCGCCGCCGCACCAGAGGCCGTGGGTGCCGTGGCGGTCGGGCTGAATGCCTCGGTGGTCGATGCCCCGGCTGGCCGAAGTGGCTGCTCGGTCGGCGTGTCCGTGAAGCCGACCGTGAACCTGGTCGAGCCGACCCGGATCTCATCGCCCTGCTTGAGGACCACCGGCGAGCCGGTCGCGACCTGCACTTCATTGACGAATGTCCCGTGCTTCGATTCGAGATCGAAGAGCCGACATTCCCCGTCGGCATCACGGGTGATCCGGGCGTGGAGCAGCGACACGTCGGGGTCGTTGCCGATCCAGAGTTCACAGCTCGAGTCGCGCCCGATCTCGAAAGGGAAAGGCTCGATGCTGATGAGCCCGCCGTCTGCCGCCGACTGAAATGTGAGTTTCACTCCATGAGCCTACCTGCAGGCTCGGATCATGAGGCAGAACCCCTACTTGACTCTCACCTTCCTGGTGAAGGTTTTGGCCTTGTTCCCCGCCAGGTCGGTGGCGGTGATCGTCAGGCGGTACTTGCCCTTCTTCAGCTTGCCCTTCTTGAGCTTCAGGGTGTTGGCTCCGGCCTTCGCCTTATTGCTCAGCTTCACGGCCTTCCGCTTTGGCTTCTTCTTCGGCGGGATCGGCTTGAAGGTGGCCTTGACCGTGGCGGCCTCGGACAGCCTGAACTTCAGCGAGCCAGCCTTCTTCTTCGGCGCCTTGAACTTCACCTTGCTGACCACCGGTTTGGTGGTGTCGGGGCAAAGCGAAGCAGTATTCGCGCAGGTCGCCAAAGTCGGTGCTTCATATGCACCCTGGTCCCGGGCCGCTGTGCCGTCGCCATTTCCGTCGAGCGGCCTGATCGTTCCTTCGATGTCGTCGAGCAGTCCGCCGGCGGCCGGGTCGCCGGCGTCGATTGAAGGTGAGCCCTCACCCAGGTGGTAGTCGGTCAGTCCCTTGAAGAGTGGATCTTCGTTGATCACGCCATTCGTGACGTTGAGAGTGCCGTCGCCGGTTTTGGTGCCGGACGAGGAGAGGTTCGAATAGGAAATGTCGAGGTTCGCGTTCCCATCCGCCGGTGAAACCGGCGCTTCGAGCATCCACGTTTTCGGGAAACCTCGGATGATCGAATCCTTGACCACCACGTTCGCCGAACCACTGTCTCCCGGGTCCAGGCTCAACCGGATGGCGATCGGTGAACCCGAGCGACCGATGATCGTGCTGTTCAGAAGCGTCAGCGAAGAATTCGGGCCCACGAAGAAGGGCTGGTACTGGCCGGACTCGATCACCGAGTTCTGAATGGTCGTCTGAAACCCTTCGTATGTGGCGACAGCGAAGTCACCGACGTCGAAATGGCTGGACTTGACCGTGATCGGCGGCGGCGTGCCACTGAAGCTGTCGATGGCGTTGTCGGTGTCGGTGATGTTGACGTGGTCGATCTCAAGGGTGGGGTCGGGGATGTAGGTCGTGCCGGTAACGATCGCTTTCCCGAACCGTCCGCCGGATTCTCCGTAGAATTTCACGTTCCGGAAAACTCCACCGTCTATGATGCTGCCCGCGCCCTTGGCTGTATGAGCGCCCGTGGATGGGTCCTGACTCACGAAATCAACGTTCTCGAACGTGTCCCTGGCGCTCTGGACTGCCGAGGCCGAGGACATGCCCACATTCGGTGGAACCACGATGGACAGGTCATGCATTGTGACGTGGCGCTGCGAGAAATTCGTGTTGGCGAGGTTCAGGATGAAGATGTTGCCACCGGTGCTGGAAGTGATCCGGGTCTTGGCGGTGCCGGCACCGACAACCTCAAGCGGGTCTTCCGCGAAATAGAAAGGCACCGGATGGATTGAACCGGGCGGACTGAGGGTTACCGCATCGATGACGATCTTGTCCGGAATACCGTCATTGCCAAGTGTCGCCATGGCAGTCTGCAGGTCGGCCTGTGGCTGGTTGGTTCCGTTGTTGGGACAAGCCGGGTGGAACGCCGGCACGCAGAAGGTGGTGGCCGAAGCCGGAGCGGCGCCGATCAGGGCCAGGATCAAACCGGTGAATACCGCCACTGCGACTGTCCTGATGCTCAACGTCATCTGAATCCCCCTGCTTTCTGTTTTGTCCCAAGGTCGGGGATAAGCCCTGACCAACACGCGATGCTACTCTGAAACCCCCCTATAAAGCGGAAGTTTCGGAGCTTCACTCGCTGCAGCTACAGGGTCGAATCAGGGATGGCTGATCCTCACCTTGCGCACGCTGCCCTTCGAGCGGTTGCCCGCCGCATCGGTGGCTATGACCGTTACGCGGTAACGGCCTGGCTTCAGCTTGCCTTTCTCGATCCTCAGGGTGTTCTTGCCCGCCTTGCCCTTGAGGCTCAGCTTCACGGTTTTACGCTTCTTCTTGCCCTTTTGGGCCGGGATCGGCTTGAAGGTCGCTTTCACCTTTGCGACTTCGGAAAGAGTGAACATGAGCGAACCGGCCTTCTTGCCTTTGGCCGACTTGAACTTGACTTTGCTGATCACCGGAGCGGTCTTGTCGGGGCAGACCGCCGGAGTGGTTTCACAAGTCGGTACGGGCGCCAGGAACTCGTAGGCACCCTGGTCGCGCCGGGCGATGCCGTCGCCGTTGCCGTCCTGAGGACGGGCGGTGCCTTCGAAGTCCTGGAGGATCCCTCCCGGTTCGGGGTTACCGGCATCGATCGAAGGCGAGCCCGGCTGCAGGTGGAAGTCAGTCGGGCTGACGAACTTCGGATCCTGATTGATGTCGGTGTCGTTGGTCAGAACCTTGTTACCCGGGCCGGTTGACAGGCCGACCGGGTTGAAGTTCGAGTTGGTGAGGGTGAGAGTCGAGACCCCGGAATTCGGGAAGTTCGTGCCGTCCAACTCCCAGGTGTTTGGGAACCCGGCCAGAATCGAATCGCTCACCGCGATGTCGGCGTTGCGGGTATCCGGTCCGCTCTGGGCACCGACGCTGATCGCCCGATCAGTCGCATCAGCTGCCGGGCCGGCGACGAAAGTGCTGGTCCGGATCGAGACGTCGGCGTCGGTTTCTCCGGGATCGTTTCCGAGCACGACCTCTACCGCGTTGGAGCCGCTCGTTTCGATGATCGAATTCTCCATTGCGAGCAGGCCACCGTCTCTTACCTGGATGCCATAGAACTGGGGACGGTTGATGCGGGTCTCGTGAACGATCACCGGGTTGTCGGGGCCAACAATTTCGATTGCACGCTGCGAATCATCAATGGTGACACCGGTAATTTCCACCCGACCACTGTCCACAGGGTTCGGCTTCATACCGAAGTTGATCGAGCCGCCATTCGCACCGTAGAAGTGGCTGTTCTTCCAGACCGTGTTTCCGAGCAGCGAAGGGGCAGCGCTGGATCTCGGGTTGAGACTCCTGATATCGACGTGATCGAAAGTGCTCTCCTTGGCCTGGATGCCACTGCCCTGGGTATCGGGGAAGCTGGCCGGGATCTCGATGGTCAGATTGCTCATTGCGGTCGGGCGGGAAGTCCCGGAGAAGTCCAGGTTGGCTACAAAGCCGTTGCCGTTGGCGGAGCTGGTCAGGATCGTCTTGTCGGTTCCTGAACCGACCATCGTCAGGACATCGTGCCCGGTCGGCACAAGCGTGTCCGCATCGGTGTAGGTGTAGGCGCCGATGTAGATCGTGTCGGCGTTGCCGTCGTTGGAGTTAGTGCCCATCGCCGTCTCCAGATTGGAACGTTCGATGTTCGTGCCGTCGTTAGGGCAAGCCGCGGTGTAGGCCGGGACGCAGAAGATATTGGCGGAGGCCGTGCTGGCCGCGAACATCATTGCAGCGGCAGTCAGGGCGATCAGGGCAGCGGTCTTGGGGGCGGTGAAGTTCATGAATCGAAGTATGTGGAACCGTGATGGCACCCACAAGGGTGTTATCACCACAGTCGATGGCGGTTAACCGCCAGACCAAACAGTGCACACGGTCATCGTTACCGCAAAGGACTGAAGGGTGAGTTTCACTCCATGAGCCTGCTAGTGGGCTCGGACCTTCTTCACGATCGGCTTCGATTCGTTCCCGGCGACATCAACCGCGACGATCGTAAGGCGGTACTTGCCCGACTTCAGCTTGCCCTTCTTGAGCTTCAAAGTGTTGGCTCCGGCCTTCGCCTTCTTGCTCAGCTTCACGGTCTTCCGCATTGGCTTCTTCTTCGCCGGGACCGGCTTGAAAGTGACCTTGACCGTGGCGGCCTCGGACAGCCTGAACATCAGCGAGCCGGCCTTCTTCTGCGGTGCCTTGAACTTCACCTTGCTGACCACCGGTTTGGTGGTGTCAATCGGTGGCGGGCACAGCGACGCGGTGTTCAGGCAGGTCGGCACGATCGGCGCTTCGTATGCTCCCTGGTCGCGGATCGCCGAGCCATCGCCGTTGCCGTCCTGGGGCCGGACCGCACCGTCATAGTCATCGAGGATGCCGCCTGGGGCCGGATCTCCGGTGTCGATCGATGGCGATCCCGACATCAGATGGAAATCGTTTGCCCCGGCGAACATCGGGTCCTGGTTGATGTTGCCCGGACCGGTGAGGTCAACTGCGGGCGAATCTTCCGGCAGACCCACCGGATCGAAGTTCGAGTACTTGAATGAGAGCGACACGTGGCCGAGTCCCGGTCCGAATGGGGCAACCGTTTCCCAGGTGTTCTTAAAGCCACGGATGATCGAGTCGGTGACTGTAGCGCTGGCGTCGAAGCTGTTAGTGACCTCCACCTTGACCCCACGATCGGTGGCATCGGCGTTCGGACCCTGGATGATCGTGCTGTTCCTGATCGTCGCACTGACATTGGCGAGATCCGCCGGGGCTCCGGTTGAGGCAACCGACACGGCTTCGGATCCCCCGGTGACGATCACCGAGTTCTCCATGGTGAACTGGCCACCATCGGAGACCCGCACGTTGTATGCCTGGGCCGGATTGATCCGGCTGTTACGAAGGGTGACCGGCTCGGTCTTGTAATAGGCGACCACACCCCAGGAGGCGTCATCGATCGTCGTATCCGAGATCAGCAGCGAGCCGGGGGGGCCAGAGGAATTTGGCACGAACCCATCACCAATCGTTCCACCGGCGGCCCCGTACACATGGCTGTGCTTCCAGACGGTGGTGCCGATCAATGAGTCCGCCCCATCGGACCGGTTGTTGAGGCTCCTGATATCGACGTGATCGAAAGTGCCGTTTTTGGCTTGGAGGGCACTTCCGTTGCCGCCGACGTCGGGAAAGCTGGCCGGGATCTCGATGGTCAAGTCACTCATGTCAACCTGCCTCGAACTGCTGTTCAGATTGGCGACGAAGATATTTCCGCTCGCGCTGCTGGTGATAACGGTCTTGTCGACGCCAGACCCGATGATGTTGAGCGCATCCGTACCGACCGGCTCGAATGTCGCCGGATCGGTGTAAGTGGAAGCGTCGACATAGATCGTGTCAGCGACACCGTCAGTGCCGAATGACGAAGCGGCGTTCTCCAGGTTCAGATTGGCGACGTTGGTGCCGTTGTTCGGGCAGGCCGCGAAAAAGCCTGGAACGCAGAAGGTTGTTGCCTCGGCAGACCCGGCGAGGAACATGAGGATGGCGGAGGCCACAACGGCGGCACCGGCGAAAGCGAGGCGATTCGACGTCAAGACAGGCCTTCCCTGAATCTTTTAAGCCAAGGGCCCACGATCAAACCCCCCTGACTGCTGAATATCGCACGATGCTATCCCTAAACCGGCGTCAAGACAAAGGTTGCGGAGTATCCCTCACGAAAGTCCGGACCGGTTCAGGGCGAATCGGCCACTTGATCCAGAGCAGCCAGGGTCTGGAGCCAGATCAGGTTGCGGCGATTGGCTCCGTACCGGAGCGCTTCGTCGGACAGGTTCACCGAGTTCTGGAGGATCTCCGGTGAGGTGTTGCCACCGTAGACGCTCAGGTGAACCCCGTCCGGCCCGAGGCCGCGGTCGATCATCTGATCCTCTTCCATCGCGCCCCAGAGGTTGATCATTGGCACCTTCAGGGAATCTGCCAGCTCCTGGATCTGCTCGTTCGAAGTCTTGATGCCGCCGTATTCGTCGATGTTCGGGGTCGCGGTCACGTAACTGGGCGGCAGGTTGCTGAGGATCGGCACCGAGCCGGCCTGCCGGATTCGCGTCACCACGAGGGCGAGACGCTCGGCGATTTTGGTGCCCGGGACTTCACCGGTGAAATTGATGTCGAGGCCGAGGTCGTTGGTGCCGGTCATGACGATCGTGTACCTGGGCTTCAGCAGGCGGATCTCGCAATCAACCGGGATCTCTTCCCCGCTGCACGCAGGGTCGGGTCGACCGAAGACGAGGCTGTAGTCCTTGATCCGGGTGACCGGGAAGACCGAATATGAGCCGGACCGGGTGGCGGACGAGAACCGCGAGAACGAGGTGGTCGGGGTGCACCCCGGCTCGGTCGCGAGTGTCGGCGGATACTGCACCGTGTTGTACTTATCAACCACCGGTGCGAATTCGCCCTGGGCACCCCATTCCACCGGCCGGCAGGCGAAGCCGTAGAGGTTGTCCGCGAGTTCGGTGTTCGAATCACCGACCTTGGCGAAGACCGCCGGATTCTGGCCAGCCGCATCCGCCGCCGCGACGTCCGCGAGGAACTGGTCTTTGGTCGCCCCGGTCAGTTCTGGAACCACCGGAGCGTCTTCCCAGGAACCGGAACCTTCATCGGAGCTCGAATTTCCACAACCGACAACTCCCAGAAGGGCAAACACAAACAAAATGATAAGCCTGCACTTCACAGAATCAGCGTAGGGGAAATACGATCGAATCGATGGTAGCCAGCCCGCGGACGGTTTTGTCCAGCTTCGCGAGTGTCTGAAGGTAGATCAGGTTTCGTCGATTGGCGCCATAGCGCAACGCATCCTTGGAGAATACAACTGAATCGCTGAAGATATCCGCGACCGGAGAAATCACTGGCTCGTCATGGGGAAACGAACTCAGATGGAGGCCATCCGCAGAAAGGCCGTTGTTGAGCATTCCCGGGCTGGTCAGGCCTCGCCAAAGATTGATCAGCGGCACCTTTTCCTCCTTTGCGACCGCCGCAATTCCAGCGTTGACTCGGTTGATGCGATTCTCGGTAGTTCCCGACCCGATGACCGGGGGCAGAGTGCTGAGCACAGGGACCGAACCAAGGCCCCGAATCGATCTGACCAGCGACCTAATGCGCTCTTGCGTCTCACTCCCCGGATCTATCCCGAACGCCTGATCCCACGGAATGTCGTTCGTTCCGGTCATCACCAGAGCAAAAACAGGTTTGATGGTCCGGGCTTCGCAGGCGAGCGGTGTTTCTTGCGGCAGGCAATCAGGGGCTACTTCCCAGCTGGACCCGTCGTAGAGGTCCGACTGCGTCATTGACCAGGTACTCCATGTCCCTGAGCGCACCGCATTCGATCGCCGGGAGAAAGACGTTACGTGACCACAACCCTCGAGCGAGAGATCCGTCGGCAGCTGGACCCGGTTGTAGCGCCTGACCGTCGCGCGGAGTCGGCCGCGTCCGGGAAGCTTCGCCCGTTCACAGCCCAGCCCGTATAGAACCCCTGCCATTTCGGTGTTCGAATCTCCAACCTTCATGAAGACAGCCGGACGATGGCCGACGGAGCGACTTGCCGCTACCTCCCGGGCAAGCTTGGCGACGGCGGGTTTAGTGAATTGAGGGACAATCGGCAGACCCTTCCAACCCGCACCGGTTGCGGTACCGGTGAATCTGGCTCCCGCAATCAGCGAGCAGAAAACAAGCACAGCCGGGATCCCGGCAGGAAACTTCATAACTGACTCCATTCAGTTCAGACAGAGACGGCTATGGCCGGTCCCTGCGATTGCCGCTTCATGCAGCTGCCAAGCATCCTAGCTGGAATGAAGGACACTCCCTCTGCGCTTGACCTGTGAACCCATCGAGACGGGCCAGCACTTTTAGCCAGGTCAGGTTGGGAAAGTTGATGCCGTACCGAAGTGCTTCCGGCCGGAAGTAGACCGAATCTTCGAACACGGCGGGTGCCGGATGCAGCTGAGCGCCGGGATGCCGGTAGTCACTCGGACTCGGATCCATCTAGTCGATCCGCGCCCATACGTGATCCCGCCGCTGCCTGCAAGCGGCGCCTGTTTCAATAGGCTGCGCCCATATGACTACATGCGTGGTAACCGGCGGAGCCGGCTTTGTCGGTTCACACCTCTCTGAGCAGTTGCTCGAAAAGGGTCACCGGGTGATCTGCATCGACAACCTCGATACAGGCTCCCTCCAGAACATCGAGCACATCCGCTCGCCTGACTTCTTCTTCCTGAACCAGGACATCACCGAAGAAGTGCGGATCGAAGGGGACGTCGACTTCGTCTACCACCTCGCTTCCCCGGCCAGTCCGATCGATTACGCAAGGCTGCCGCTCCACACACTGAAGGTCGGCGCCCAGGGCACCTGGCACATGCTCGGTGTCGCCAAGTTCAAGCGCGCCCGTTTCCTGCTCGCCTCGACCTCCGAGGTTTACGGAGATCCGCAGGTTCACCCGCAGGAAGAGAGCTACTGGGGACACGTCAACCCGATCGGGCCGCGCGGCGTCTATGACGAAGCGAAGCGTTACGCCGAAGCCCTGACCATGGCCTACCACCGGCAGCAGGGTGTCGACACTTCGATCGTCCGCATCTTCAACACCTACGGTTCCCGCATGCGGGCCCATGACGGCCGGGCAATCCCGACCTTCCTGCGCCAGGCGATGCAGAACCAGCCGCTGACCGTCTTCGGTGACGGCAGCCAGACCCGCTCCTTCTGCTTTGTCGATGACCTGGTTCGTGGACTGATCGGCCTGGCCGAGTCCGGCGAGCACATGCCAGTGAACATCGGCAACCCGGACGAATACACGCTGCTCCAGCTGGCCAATGCGGTCATCGCCGCCTCCGGCTCGGACTCGAACATCATCTTCGAGCCGCTGCCGACCGACGACCCGCAGGTGCGCCAGCCGAACATCGACCGGGCCCGGGAGATCTTGGGCTGGGAACCGACAATTTCCCTGAACGACGGCCTGCGCAAGACGATCGACCTGTCCGGCCGCAGCCGCCTGATCGGGGAGATCGGCTGAACCAGCCGGTCGCGGTGTCCGCTCAGCGCTGGTAGCGCTCGGGTGATTCGAGGATCTCGGCGGTCGCCTGACGGTGATGGTCCGGGGTTCCGATGTCGTACCAGGAGCCGGCCAGGCGGAAAGCGCCGACCGTGCGATCGTTGGCAAGCAGGGCGTGGACCAGGTCCGGCACGTCCACGAATCCGGACGCGAGGTGATCCAGGGCGGCCGGGCTGATCGCGTAGATCCCGGTGCTGACCTCGTGCTCGATGGTCGGCTTCTCAACGTAATCAGTGATGGATTCACCAACGATGGTGAGCACCCCGGAGCCGATCTCGGTCCTTTCAGTGCGAACTGTGACGGTCAGGTCGACCGCAGCCTCAAGGTGATTCGTCATCAGTGCGCCGAAGTCGAGCGAGGTCAGGACGTCGCCGTTCAGCAGGAGGAAAGGCTCGTCCAGGTCATCCACCAGGTTGAGGGCGCCGGCCGTACCCAGCGGTTCCTTCTCCGTCGTGAAGTGAATCTCGGCGTCACCGATTTCCGGCGGGGTCTGGTCCAGATAGGCCCGGATCAGTTCGCCAAGATAACCGAGGCAGATGTCGATCCGCGACACGCCGCTGGCCGCGAGCTGCTCGAGGAGGAGCGCCAGGATCGGACGATCGCCGACCGGCAACAGCGGTTTCGGCAGGACCGTTGTGTACGGGCGCATGCGCGCGCCCCTGCCTCCGGCCATGACCACGGCTCTCACTGGTTCCCTCCCGCGGGCGGTTCGCCACCGGCCAGCAGCAGGCGGGTGACCGTGGCACTCACGTCGTTTCGCAGGTATTCCTCTGGCGGGTTCCATTCGGGAACACCGTCAAGCGCCACCTTCGCGGCGCGCTCAATCGCCTCTGGCTGGACGCCACTCAGGATGTTCGATCCACATTCAAGGGTCTCGGGGCGCTCGGTCGTATCGCGCAGGGTCACGGCCGGGACGCCGAACAGGCAGCATTCCTCCTGGACGGTGCCGCTGTCGGTCAGGACCAGGTGCGCACCCATCTCCAGGGCAACAAACTCGAAGAATCCGAACGTTCCGCCGCCGATCAGCCGGCCACCGTCGAAGTCGATCCCGAAACCGTCAAGCCGGCTGCGGGTGCGCGGATGGATCGAAGCAACCACCGGCATGTCCACGGTTTCCGCAACGTTGAGCACGCCATCGGTGAGGGCACGAAGCCGGTCTTCAACATCAACCGTTTCCTGGCGGTGGGCGGTGAGCAGCAGGTATTCCCCGGGGGTCAGGCCCAGCCTCTCGACCACGGTTTCGGCAGCTTCCGCGATCTTTTCTTCGTGGTGCTCGATCACTTCCAGGATCGGGTTGCCGGTGACCATGATGCGGTTGGCCGGGATTCCTTCGGCCAGCAGGTTGCGGCGGCTGCCTTCGGTGTAGGGCAGGAGCAGGTCGCTGGAATGGTCGATGACCCGGCGGTTGACCTCTTCCGGGACCCGGTCGTCGAAGCAGCGGTTGCCGGCTTCCATGTGGACGACTTCGATTCCCATCCGTTTCGCGACCAGCGCGGAAAGGCCGCTGTCGGTGTCGCCCAGCACAAGCAGCCGGTCGGGACGGTGTTCGGCCAGCAGCGGCTCGATCCGCTCGAGGATCTGCCCGATCCGGCCGGCGAACCCGGGAGCGTCGATTCCGAGGTGGTGGTCCGGCGCCCGAACCCCCAGCTCATCGAAGAAGAGGTCGCTCAGGCCCGGGTCGTGGTTCTGGCCGGTGTGGACCAGGATGTGGTCGCAGCTGCGGTCGAGCTTCTCGATGATCAGGCTCAGCCGGATGATTTCGGGCCGGGTGCCGAGGACGGTAAGGACCTTCACGGATGAAACACCGGTTCGTGCTCGATGCTCAGCTCGTTGTCATGGATCAGCCGGACCACAGCCTCGGGAGCGAGCAGGTCGTCGCCCGAGCTGTATTCCGTCCCACGGAAATCTTCGCCCGCCGCGTCGGCCGATCTCAGTTCCGGCAGGATCGGGGCGATCGCCAGGAAGTCACCGCGGACCTTGGTCCGGGATGCTTCTTCTTCCGAGACGAGGACTTCATGGGTCTTCTCTCCCGGACGCACCCCGATCACTTTGACCGGGATGTCACGGTCACCGATCAGGGCGTGCGCCAGGTCGGCGATGCGGGCGGCCGGGGCGCGAGGCACGTAGGTCTCGCCCGGCTCCCCTTCGGCGAGGGCACCGAAAACCGTGTCGACGGCATCGTCGAGGCTGATCAGGAATCGGGTCATATCGATCGTGGTGATCGTCACCGGACCGTTCATCCGGATCTGCTCGTGGAAGAGCGGGACAACCGACCCACGGGATGCGAGCACGTTGCCGTACCTCGCCGTCATGAAGCTGGTCGAACCGGAATCGAGATTGGCCCGCGCCAGGATGCGCTCCTGGAGGGCTTTGGTCATGCCCATCACGTTGACCGGTTTGCAGGCTTTGTCGGTGGTCACGCCGATCACGGTTTCCACTCCGAGCTTCTGCTCGCGGATCGCGGTGACCAGGTTCTCGGCGCCGAGCACGTTGGTCTTGATCGCTTCCGAAGGTGCGTACTCACAGGCCGGAACCTGCTTGAGAGCAGCGGCGTGGAAGACAACATCGGCGTCGGCCAGGACTGCGGCGAAGGCGTGGATGTCACGCACGTCACCGATCCGGAACTGGAGGTCGGCTTCTTCGAAGACGACGTCGTCGGTGGCGGCGGCCCGGTTGAGGTGGGCCAGGCGCATCTCGTGCTGCTTGACTTCGTCGCGGGAGAAGACGACGACCTGCCGGGGCTGTCCCATCTCCCCGGTAAGTATCCGGCGGATCAGCACCCGGCCCAGGGAGCCGGTGCCTCCGGTCACGAGAACGCGTTTGCCTTCGAGTGCTCTGCTTTCAGCCATTTGATTCACGAAGGCGATCGTATGGCGTGGGGTCCGCTGCCATCGCTTCCAGCATTTCCGGCCACGAATCTGGCAGCCAACCGGTCTGCTCCCGGAACCGGGTGCTGTCGAGGCTACGGTCGTTCACGAGAGATTCGTCGGGGGTTATCTGGATGTCGGCTTCCAGCGCGGCGCGCAATCCGACCAGCAGCTCGAACTTGTGGATCGGGTCGGCGCTCACGTGCCAGAGGCCTTCGAGGTCTGGCTGGTCCACGATCAGGTCACCGATCAGGTTGGCCAGCGCCCCGGTGGTCAGCCCGGAGAAAACTGCTTTGGAGAATCCCCTGACCGAATTGCCACGCTCGGACAGGAACCACTCGAACAGTCCATCGGCTCCGGTCAGCTCGCGGCCGACGATCGAAGTGCGCAGGGTCAGGGCTCCGGGCCGGGTCACTTCCCCCAGCAGCTTCGAGCGACCGTAAAGGTCGGTTGCGTCCGGCAGGTCATCTTCGGTGTAGTTGCCGCGGCTGCCAGAGAAAACACAATCGGTGGAGACATGGATCAACCGGGCGCCGGCCCGGTCGGTGATCTCGGCAACCTGATGGGGGAAGAGCGAGTTGATGCCGATCGTCGGCACCTCCGAGCGGGCGGTCTTCAGTTGCTTGATCACGCCGATCGCGTTGATGACCACATCGGCACCCGAGTGTGAGATCGCCCGTTCGACCGAGTCCGGGTCGGTCGCGTCAACCGAATCGATAGTGCGTTCCGGGTCGAGGATCTCCGCGGCCGCACCAGTCGCCTCGGATCCCCGGACCGTGGCCCAGGTTTCGAAACGCTCGCCGAGAACCAGGTAAGCCTTGTGGCCCAGCATGCCTGACCCACCAAGTACGAGGACCTTTGTCATGAGCTGCCTTTCAGCCGACGGTAGAGACCGATCAAGGGGGAACGCAGGAATGGGGGCACCACCTTGCGGATCGCCTGTTTCCATCCGGCCCGGAGGGGCGCAGGTGGAACGTCCGGCGGGGGTTCCGGTGGAGGTTCCGGCGGAGGGGGTGCCGGGGCGGGCACCTCAAGCTCGTCGATCCGGATTTCGAGCTGACGGATGCGTTCTTCGCGGCGGCCTGCCGCATCTTCGAGCACCCTCACCGCGAGGTCGAGTTCGCTGATAATCGTCTGGGCGGCTTCCATCTGTTCCTTGTAGGTGTGGTTCGTCCAGCGGTGGCTCAGATCGCTTTCCCTTTTGACAACGGCGTGATTCATGGAAACGAGTGCGCCAGTTCTGTCCTCGAATACCCAGCGGGAATCCTCGGGGGGGTCAGGGCCATAAAGGATGACGCCGGCCTCAATCATCAGCGATCCAAAAGCTTCGTTTTTGACGGCCACCACCTCGGGCGACAGGTCATCACGGGCAAAGAACCGGTCGAGCATCGCAAACCGTTCATCCAGGTAGTCACGCCGGTCCATCGCACTGGAAAAACCGCCGGGGTGCTGAGTGAAAACACCCAGGACCTCCGGCACCTGAAGGAACTTCGCGTCCGGGCAGCGCAACCACCAGTCCACATCCGGCGAATGGCGATACTCCTCGTTCCATCCCCCCGCCCGTTCGTAGAAGCTGCGGCGGACGAGTGCTCCCACCCCGGGAACACAAAGGCCCCAACGGAGTGAGTCGATGAAATCGTGTTCAACCGCCGTGATCGTGTCGAGCTTCTTTGAACCCAGCCCATGCAGTTCGTACCACGGGTAGATCACTTCGGCATCGGGATGCTCTTCAGCGGCGGCGACCAGTCTGGTGATCGCTCCCGGGAGAAGGGCATCATCGGAACTCACGTAACCGAGCAGGTCTCCGTCCAGGCGTTCGAAGGCCCGGTTGATTGTCGCTGACTGACCGACGTTCTCGTGTTGATCCCAGCTGAACCTGCTGGTATCCGGGCGATTCGCGATCCGTTCGAGCAGTTTGGGGGTGTTGTCGCTCGAACCGTCATCGAGTACGAGAAGTTCGAGATTCTCGTAGTCCTGCTCGAGGACACTCATGATCGCCTGCTCGACAAAACCAACCCGGTTATAGGTCGGGATCACGATTGACACCTTGGGGCCACTCATGACTGACCCTCCTCGGCTGCTTCGGCGACTTCCCTGGCTTCGTGAAGCGGCACATCCATGAGGTCACTGATGATGGTGTCCCGGCGGTAGATCTCCGCTTCAAGCCGTCGGATCACGTTTTCAAGCTGGGCCAGGCGGGCACCCATCTCACCCAGCCTCGCCTGGGCTTCGACTATTTCTTCACTGACCGTCAACGGTGTCGAATCCTCCTCACGAATCTCACCTTCCGCCCACCGCACCCGCTCCAGCTGCAGGGCTTCACTTTGCCTTTCGGCGATCCACTGCAGGTCACTGATCACTGCCGCCGTACTTTCAACCGAATCAAACTTTCCGCTGAACAGATCGGCCAGGTCGATGGCTTCGGCCAGATCCTCGGGAGCCAGGTAGAGCCTTCGCAGAAGTTCACGCCGGAGGGTCGAATCTCCCGACCGATCCGGACCGGAGGAAGCGGCGACCGATTCAGAGAGGGTTGCGATCTTCGCGGTCGCCGACTGGCCATGCCGGTTCGGATCCAGAGGGATGAAAGCCGCTGACTCCCCGGACACCTGATATCCGGATTCATCTGCGATCCGGCTCCAGACGACGATGTCGGCGTGAGGTCTTTTCAGAAGTTCCAGGTTCGCTGAAGTGAGCGCGGAACCCCTGACCAGGACGGCCGCTGCCTCGACGTTCCTCCGCAACAGAATTTCGTCGGGCTGGGTGCCGGGCAATGGTGCTTTGACTCGTCTGACTGGTTCCCCGTCGGGGCCGGTGAGCAGATACCCGGACATCGAGATTCCGGCAGCCGGGTAGTTCCCGAAAGTGAGCATTCGGGCCGCGAAGGATCCGGGTACCAGCCGATCGCCGGCCCGCACGAAAGCGAAAACCTGGTCCTTCCCCGGGGACGCTCCGGCCAGCTTCGCCGATCGATCCTCACCGACCAGATCGATTACGTCCGTATCCGACCCCAGCTCATCGCGAACTGAACCGAGCGTCTTGTCGATGTGGCTCTTGTCGCCTCCGGGAAGCAGAATGACCGTGATTGGCGGTTTCACGGGAACGAGCCCAGAACGGCGTGGTCGTAGATGCGTTCGTACATGTCGAGGATCCTTGCCTTTATCCGTCGTCGATCAAAATATTCAGCGGATACCCGTTCATTTACCGGGCCGGCCCGGTCGATCAAATCGTCATCGGTCAATGCCCGGACAATCGCCGCGGCGACATCATCCGGATCGGTGGCGGAAACGAAGATCGCCCCCCGGCCGGCCGGGGTGCTCTCATAGCCACACGACCCTTCTGAATGGACCGGAAAAGAACCCGCCGCAACAGCCTCCATGAACGAGCTGCTCATACCGTCGGAATTGTTGAGGGCCAGGGAAACCCTGGAACGGCCATGCATCGCCAGAATCTCGTCATGGGTGACCGATTTCGCGGCCGCCGTCGAAAGGCAGTTGTAGGTGCCTCCATTGCCTTCCACTACTTTCCTGAATTCCGGCTCCAGCCTGGGTGACGTCTGGTAGGTACAGACTTCGTACCCCTCGAGGTGCCGGCCGACACGTTCGAGCGCGGCAACCGCAACCTCTCCACGAGCCACCGATCCCAGAACGCCTTTGACCGCGATTGTGCGTCGCTCGGACCCTGGACCTTTTTTGCTCAAGCTGCGTACGTGTTCGACGTCAAGGCCACCGACAACTGGCCACACCCCGACACAGTCTCCGCGGAAACCCATCGCCCGCACCAGAGCCACATCCCGATGGCATTCCGCTCCAAAATAGTCCAACGCACCGAGAACGGACACGATCCTGTCGATGTAGTTCCTGTGCCTGCCGTACATCGTGACGTCACTGCCCCAGCTCGTGAGCAGCCAGGGCACCGGCAGCGATCCGCCACGCAGACCACGGGTGGTATCGACCAGCGCGCCGCTGTGCTGGATCTCGTGACTGTGGATTGTGTCCGGCTGGAACTCGTCGATCAGCGCGGAAAGCTCGGCCGCCCTATCGAGCCAGTCGGCGGTTGACCCGGACTCAGGGGGAACCATGGTGAACTCGTATTCGGGCAATGCCTGATGGTTGAACGCGGTGTGCACCCGGATCGGTGGAATATCAGGGTGAGGTGGCCCGCCGTACTGCGAATCGAAGAGTTCGACCTCCCATCCAGAGTCCCGAAGCAGGTTTAGGTAGATCCCGGTGTGAACGCTGCTCGCGACGGCGACAATGAGTAGACGCATCCGGTCTGATGATAGAGGCGAAATCATGGTCAGCCGGGCTGCGCCTGTTTGTCCGAACTTTGGGCTGGAGGCACCGGAACGGTCGGTTGGCTGGGAACCGCCGGGCCGCGGTCCAGCCACCAGAGGGTCACGGTTTCTCCGTTCGGCATCTCCACTTCACCAAAAGGCGTGAAGCCACTACGCCGCAGGGCTTTGACCACTTCGGCCTGGGTCACGTACGGCTCGAAGTCCCCGGTTTCATCGGGCGTGGTCATGACCACGTTCGGCTGGCCGCGGTCGGGGTCCGCCAGGGCCGCTTCGTAAGCCTCGGCAGTGTCGCCCAGGTCGGGGGTCATCTGGGCGATCGGGAAGAACGGCTGACCGCCGAGACGGGTCGAGAGCTGGAGCAGATTTCTGTTCATGACAATGTCCCTGTTGGCCACACCAACTACCGGGGTTCTGCCAGCGGTTGCCGCCTTTTCGTTGGCCTGGCGGGCAATTTCCCCTCCTGCTTCGATCCAGCCGCGGTCGGCTTCGTCGAAGCGCAGTTCCGCTGGCATGGCGGTGTCAACACTGAGCGCGATGACTGCTGGTGCCCGCGGGTCGGTAACCGGAACGCTACCTATGCCTTCAATGCCCGAGGTCTTGACCGTTTCGAAAGGTCCGCCAATCTGGGCGAAAGAGAAGATCTGTACGTATGCGATGACCACCAGACTGACCGCCGCTGCCTGACTGAGGAACCTGATCGGGAAGCGGGAAGCGACCAGCACGACCAGGACCAGGGCGGACGGCAGGATTGGCAGCGCGAAGGCGGTCCCCATGTTGCTGGTGGATGAAAGCGCGACGTAGCCGCAGAGGACGAAGATGAAGACCGGCACCGCCGGTGATCTCAATTTGCCGCGCAGCCAGGCTTTGCGGTCGGGGCGAAGCAGCGCGCGGACCAGGAACACGGCGCCCAGCAGGAGGATGGCGGCGGAGCAGAGCAGCAGCGGCAGGAAGAACTCCTGCTGGGCGATGGTGCGCAGCGCCTGGACCCAGCGGTCGGCTGAAAGCCAGGCGTAGTCGGTGCCGTAGCCAGCGGCCTCGGAGCCGTAGCCGAATCCGGTCAGGTAGTCGTAAACCGCGTCGAAGTTCCGCAGGTACCAGGTGGCCGCAACCAGGGCTCCGGCCAGGCTGCCGACCAGGAGACCGATGATCGCCCGCGCCCGCTGCTCGCGCGGCGCGAGCGCCGTCCACCAGACCGCCGCGAGGAACAGGCCCGGCAGCAGGCCGAGCGCCATGGTGCGACTGAGCGCGGCCAGACCCGCGGCTGCTCCCCAGGCGATCGCCCAAGGCAGGCTGGACAGGTTGCGGCTACGCACAAGCGCGTAGACCGAGACCGTGAAGGCCGCCGCGCAAGGCAGGGCGAAAGAGAACTCCCGGGTGTAATTGAGGACCCCGGGCATCGCCATCACGGTCAGCACCGCCAGGGCGGCCCAGGGCTGGCTCATGAAACGACGGGCCAGAAACCAGGTTGCGGCACCGGTCACGGCCATCGCCACCCACTCGATGCCGAAGGCCGGCAGGATACCTTCGCGGACGTAAAGGAAAGGCACGGCGAGCAGTGGCACAAGCGGCGCGTTCGGAGCCTGGGTCGAATAGGAAGTCCAGAGGCCATCCAGGCCACCGTTCTTCAGGGAATCCAGGTTGCCGAAAGCAACCGACAGGTAGCCGGCTTCGTCGATGTCCACCGGAAATCCGTTTCGCATCCGGGAAAGCCAGATCGCGTGATAGGCGACCAGCAGCAGCAGGCCAACGGCAACAGCAACCGGCCAACGGTTCCGGCTGACCCAGTTTCCGGTCGACCCGAGACGGCTCATCGTTTGATCGTGTCGCGGATCACGTCGGCGTATCGCGCGGCACAGGCCGGTGAACCGTGCTCATCTTCGACGGTCTTCCTCGCAGCTTCGGCGACGGCAGCCCTCGCATCCCGCGGGATGCGCATGACTTTGTCGAGTCCGCGGGCCAGCGCCGCCGTATCGCGTGACTCGACGATCCATCCGTTCACGCCGTCATCGATCACTTCCGGCAGGCCGAACACGTCGGTGGCCATCACCGGCAGCCGGAAGGCCATTGCCTCCAGGACAGTGCGTGGCAGGGATTCGATGTCGGAGGCGCAGACCAGGAGATCGGACCCGACGTAGAACCGAGCGATGTCCGGGCTGACCGCATGGACGTCGACCTGGTCGCCGATTCCGAGCAGGTCAATTGCGTCCCGCACTTCCTGGTCGTAACCGTTGTCGAGGGCGCCAACCAGCACGAGCCGTGCCTCCGGATGATCGGCTGCCACCCGGGAGAATGCCTCGACCAGCTGGACCTGGCCTTTGCGTGGCTCGAGCGTCCCCATGCAGAGCACGACTAAATCGTCCGGCCCGTAACCCATCTCCTGGCGCACGGCGTCCCGGTCAAAGCCCGCGATCTGCCGGTCATGGGAGTCGATATCGATGCCGTAAGGCAGGGTCAGCAGCGGGGCGTCTCCGGCCGATTTGCGGAAGAGTTCGAGCGTCGCTTCGACCTCGAAGATGATTGCCGCCGCCTTCGCGAATGATTCGGCCCCACGCTCGCGGGCATATGGGTGGAGTCCGCCCTTTTCGAAGGTTGCCCAGAAACCGTCCAGGCCGTAACTCTCGTGGACGACCCAGATCGCGGGCAGGCCGAGCCTTTCGGCCAGGTCACCCCCGGGAAAGGAGAGCACGGTGTTGACCAGCACCAGGTCGAAGTTCTGCGGTGCGGCCCAGGCAACCAGTTCGGCCAGCCGGGCTTCGTAGGTCTCGACGTCACGCACCGGATATTCGCCGGAGATGTGGACCGCGTACCCCGCTGCTTCGAGGCTGTCCCGGGTCGCCCCGTCACGTGGCGCCACCACGGAACCGGTCATGCCGTGCTCGTTGGCGAAACGCTCCAGCAGCTCGAGCATCACCAGCTGGCCGCCGCCGAGCGCAATGTTGTGGGTAACCGCCAGGATCTTCGGGCCGTCGCCAGCCGTTGCTGGAAACGGGTCCAGTGCCGGGTCCATTGCCGGCAGGTTAGCCATCGATCGTCGGCGCAGCAGAGCCGAACGTTCCGGGTCAGGGTCGATGACTTCCGGCTGCACTTCTCCCTCGCCGCCTTCCGTTTCACTTTCAGGATCGCCGATGGGATACGTCGCCGGAGGCAGGTCGAACACTTCTCCGTTTCGTCCGAGCGCAGTGCCGGCAATCGTCACTTCGTCGATCGACTCGGGCAGGTCGGTCAGGTCGATCACGCACTGATAGCCGCCGAGCAGCGACGACTTCATCGCAAAGACTTTGGGAAGGTCCCGCCGGGTGAGTCCGAGGCGCGCCCGAACCGAGAACTCCCCGTTGACCGTGATCTCGATGCGGTCAACCGGGCCTTCCGGCGTGAGGGCCCATCCAGCCAGGTGCACGAACCCGCGCGGGATTGTGCTTCCGGGCCGGGGTTCATCGATCTGTGCGGCGGGCAACTCGGGCAGGGGCTCGGTTTCCTCGGGTCGGGCCCAGATCCTGCGGGTTGCGCCCAGCCGGCGCTTGATCGGCCCTCCTTCGGTTTCAGTCATTCGGCGCCAGGGCGAAGTCGACTCCCAGTCCGGTCGCAAGGTCCACCGGGTCGAAGTCGATCAGCGCCGTGATGCGGCCAATGTCGAGGACGATCCCGGAGACATCGAAGTCCCGGCCTGGCAAACGGGTGATCCGGGCGGTGCGGCCCAAAGACTTCTCCAGTGCTTCGATCAGGCCGATTATCGAGACTGCCTGGCCGGAACCGCAATTGAGCACCGCGGGTCCGCCTTCGTCCCAGAGCTTCCGGGTCGCCCGGACCACATCATCGACGTGGACGTAGTCCCTGAAAGCACCACCGTCACCGAAGATCTCGATCGGCTCCCCGGAACTGATGCGCTCGGTGAAAACCGCGACCGCCCCCTGGCCACGGTTGCTCGGCTGGTTCGGCCCGTAGACGTTGGAGCAACGAAGGATCCGGACCTTGAATCCCGCCTTCGCCGAAGAATCGACCAGGAAATCCTCGGCCAGCAGTTTGTTGCGACCGTAAGCGCCAATCGGAGTGGTCGGATCGTTCTCGGAAACCGGCTCCACACTATGGCTGCCGTAAACGGTTCCGCCGGAAGAGATGTAGGTGATGCTCACACCGTCGAATTCGGGTGCGAGGGAGGCCAGGGTCTCCAGTGGCGTCAGGGTCAGGTCGCGGTCGCGGTCTGGATCAGCTTCAGCTTCGCGCGGCATCAGACCGCCGGCGCACCAGGCGACGTGGCGGACCCCGGACATGGCATCCCGCAGCACGTCAGGGTCCCGGGCATCTCCGATAATCACCCGGGAGGCGGCCCCATGGACCTCGCCGACCGGTTCACTGAGCGTCAGGGCCGAAACGCTGTGTCCCCGACCGGAAAGCCCCTCAACCATGTTCCGGCCGATGAAACCGCAACCGACCACCAGCACGGGGTGCCCGGCAGGGTCACCCGACTCCTCATGAGTCCCGTGTTCGAACATTTTCATGCGCCGAATTTAGCAGGGCAGAATGGAACCGATGCAGGTACTGAATACCGAACATGGGCGAAGCAGGGGTAAGGTTTCAAGCGTGTCCCGGACTGGAGAATTAACTGAAGAAACCCTCTTGCGCGCGAAAGTCGCGGTCACTGGCGCGGGCGGATTCATCGGGAGTCACCTGACTGAATCGCTGGTTGAAGCCGGGGCCGAAGTCCGCGCGCTGGTCGAATACAACTCCGATGGCACGCTCGGCTGGCTGTCCGACCTGCCGGCCGCGGTTCTGGATCAGGTCGAAATACTTTCAGGCGACATCCGTGACCCGGAGACCTGCCAGCGGCTGGTCGAAGGCCGGGATGTGGTCTTCCACCTTGCGGCCCTGATCGCCATCCCGTACTCCTACCTGAACCCGACCGCGGTCTTCGACGTGAACCTCGGCGGCACCATGAAGCTGGCCCTGGCTTCGCGGGACGAAGGTGTCGGCCGCTTCATCCACACCTCCACCTCCGAGGTCTATGGAACCGCCCAGCAGGTGCCAATCACCGAGGACCATCCGATCCACGCGCAGTCGCCCTACGCAGCCAGCAAAGCTTCAGCCGACCAGATGATCATGAGCTTTCGTGATTCATACGAGTTCCCGGCAACGATCCTCCGGCCTTTCAACACCTACGGACCCCGCCAGTCGATGCGGGCCGTCCTGCCGACGATCGTGGTCCAGGCACTTTCCGGTGGAACTATCCGGCTGGGTTCACTCGACCCGCGCCGGGACATGACTTTCGTCAGCGACACGGTGGCGGGTTTCATCGCGGCGGCGATTTCCGATGATGCTGAAGGCAGGACCCTTCAGCTCGGCACCGGCACCGACCATTCGGTCGGCGAAATGGTCGAAGCGGTCGGCAAGGCTGTCGGCCGCGAACTCGAAGTCGAAACCGACCCGGCGCGGGTCCGACCGGCCGCCTCCGAGGTCGAGCGCCTGATCTCCGATCCGTCGCGGATGAACGAATGCACCAGCTGGCAGGCCGAAACCGGTCTGGATGAAGGAATCAGTCTGATGACCGCCTGGATCGGCGAGAACCTGGACCGGTTCCGCCCCGACGAGTACGCAGTCTGAGCCCGCCCGGCGACACGAAGGTTCTGATCCTCGGGTCGACTGGTTTCATCGGGGCAAGCGTCGCTGCCGACCTGTTGGCTACCGGCTTCAAGACGATCGGTACGTCGACCAGAGGAGATTCCGCCGACATCGCCTGCGACATCACCCGGTCCGATTCGGTGGACCACGTGATTGCGAAGGTCAAACCCGATGCCGTGGTCCTGGCCGCTGGCGTGGCATCGGTTTCCGATTCATGGCAGGAGCCCGACAAAGCCTTCCGGGCCAATACTGCCGGTGTGTTCCAAGTGCTCGAGAGCATGCAGCGCCTGGCTCCGGGAGCCCACTTGGTCTTTGCCTCTTCGGCCAGTGTCTATGGGGCCCCGGAATCTCCCGACGAGCTTCCATATTCCGAAGCAACGCCGTCTCGGCCTTCTTCTCCTTACGCCGCGTCGAAGGCGGCAGCCGAGGTGCTCTGCGCCCAGTTCGTACGCCAGTACGGCATGGACGTGACGATCGCCAGGATCTTCAACCAGATCGGGCCCGGCCAGAGTGACGCCCAGGCACCAGCCGAGTTCTCCCGAAAGATCGCGACCGCCGAGAAGGAGGGAAAGACCCAGTTGGACCTCCTGGTTGGCGATCCTTCAATCGAGCGGGACTTCACCGATGTGCGGGACACCGCCCGGGCGGTATCCCGTCTGATCGAGAACCACAGCACCGGCACCTTCAACGTGAGCTCCGGCACCGGGACCAGCCTGAAAACGATCGTCGACCTCCTGGCCGACAACACTGCCGTGGACATCACTGTGAAAATCAATCCCGACCACCACCGGCGGGCCGACATCCCTCTCGTCTGCGGATCAGCCGGGAAGCTCAGGGAGGAGATCGGCTGGCAGCCGGAAACTCCAATCGCGCGGAGCCTGGCCGAGCTGCTCACCGACTGGCGGACCCGCGTCTGATCAGCTGAGCGGCGGCTGTCCTGGCGGAGGAATCGGGCTTTTCAGAACTTCCGTGGCAGACCGGTGGCTCTCGCCGAGCCAGACCTGGGCCAGAGCCGGATCGCCCTGTCGCTGGAGCTTCCGCCGCTTTCTGATCAGCTCCGGCAGACGCAGGAACGCCGCGCCTTTGCCGGCCATCGTCAGCATCAAACGGCGGGCACGCGCGGCGCGCAGCAAAGCGCCGAGTTCGACCGCGAAGATTCTCGGCAGCGAACGAACCGGCATGTACTTGACCTGCGTGCTGATCCGGTTGCGTGCCACGAGCCGGGCATTCTCTGCATCGGGCCGCTCAAAGCCGGCGTGCCAGGCCGCGTTGCCGACGTGCCAGACCACTGAATCCGGAACTATCTGGAAATTCCATCCGGCAATCCGAGCCCGGACGTTCAGGTCAACGTCTTCATAGAAGGCGAAATAACTCTCGTCGTATCCGCCGACCTCGATGATCATCTTCCGGCGGAACATGCAGGCGGCACCACAGACACCGAAGACCTCACGGGCTTCGTAACCGCGGGTGCCCTGCGGCTGGCCGATGCCGTCCTCACGGGCGCGACCGTCAGCGGTCAGGGCCTGGCCGAGGCTGTAGATCAGGACCTCCGGATCATCCGGGTCGCGGATTTCACCACGGGTAAGCGAGAGGATGCGCGGCTGCACTCCACCGATTCCTTCGTCTTTGATCAGCACCCGATACATCTTCACCAGGGCACCGGGTTCGATGATCGTGTCAGCGTTCAGGGTCATCACCGCTTCGGCTGTGGTCGCCGCAAAACCGAGGTTGACCGCGGCGGCAAAACCGAGATTCCGCGGCAGCGGGATATGGGCGATTCCCTCTTCCTGCATGTAAGCGATCGAGCCGTCTTCGGAGCCATTGTCGACAACCATGATCTCCAGATCGACCCCGTCCTGGGCACGCAGCGACGCCACGCATTCGCGCAGGTCATCGACACAATTCCAGTTTGGAATGACCACGGCCACCCGTGGCAGTTCATTCCCCATGTGCACAGCCTGACATAACGCCGCTCAGAGATCTTCAGCGATGCGTGGTGCTTCCCGGCGAAACACCCTGATCGCATAGACACAAACCACGATGAAGATGGTCGCCGGGATGATCAAAGGCGTCCAGCCGTCGACCAATGCACCCGGCGCGCCCGGATCGATCACCCACTGGCGCGACTGCTCGAACAGCGGCGTCAACGGGTTGGCCATGATGATGTCCCGGTATTTCTCCGGGACGATCTCCAGCGGGTAAAGCACTGGCGACCCGTAGAAAAGCGCGGCCACCGCCACCGACCAGATGATGCCGACGTCCCGGAATCTTACGAACAGGCTGGAGAGGATCATCGCCACCGCAGTCGACAGGATCAGGAGGAGCAGAAGGATGAACGGGAACAGCAGCCAGGTCCAGGTGGGATCAACTCCGTAAGCGAGCAGGAAAACCACGACGGCGATCAGGTTCACTCCCAGGTTGAGGAATGCGGTGGTGACCACAGCCAGCGGGATAACCAGACGGGGAAACTGGGTCTTCCGCACGATTCCCTCCTGGCTGACGACCGAGGTGACTGACGCGATCGTCGATTCCTGGAAGGCCGCGAAAACGACGATATTCATCAGCAGCAGCATCGGATAGTTCTCCACCTCGGACCCGATCCGGAAGATCTGGGTGAAGACGAACAAGAGAACAGCAAACAGGGCCAGCGGTCTGAGCAGGCTCCAGAAATAGCCGAGCACGGTGCCAAAGTACGTCTTCTTGAAATCGGTGACGGCGATCAGGTAGAGCAGCTCGAAGAACCGGCGCGAGCCGCCCCCGAGCGCGGTGGGGCCACCGACCTGCCGCAGGTTCGGGTTGCGTGGAATTTCGTTGGTTTCGATCTCCGGCTCAGGACTCACCTGGACCCCCGCCCGGTTCGATGCTGCTGGTTGTCTCCACATCAACCTCGACCATGCCGGGAGCATCGGTCTGACCGAAAACCGCGAAGTCGAGCAGGTCCACCGCCTGCATTGCGATGTCCCCGCGGTTTGTATGGCGGCAGAGGTGAACGTTCAGGTGGTACCGGTCCGGGGTCAACACGTTCTCGATGTCGGCACTGACCTTCATGCGTTCACCCGCCTTCAGGACTTCGAACTTGTCCTTCTCCACGAAGCCGACGATGTGCTGCTTGACCGAGTTGGAGAACAGCACCTCGAGCAGTGGCTGCTGCAGGTCCTCGTGGGCCTCGATCTCCATCCGCAAGCGGATCGCTTCGCCGGTTTCGATGTCCCGGATCCGCTCGCCGGAAGCCGACTCGAACCAGACATCGGTGACGCTGGCCGCCATGTCGTCGATCGACATCACGTCCGGGGCCAGGCCTTCGTCGCCGTGGTTGAAGTTGATCCGCATGTACTCGCGGGCGACGTCTTCGGGTTCCCCGGTCACCCGGATGCTGCCGTCCTGGATCAGCATCGCCCGATGGCAGAAACGCTCGACGGCACCCATGTCGTGGGTGACCAGCACCACAGTCTTCGCCGGATCGTCACGCATCTCGTTGAAGATGTCGGCGCACTTCTGGGCGAAACTGGCATCACCGACGGCCAGGACTTCGTCGATCAGCATGATGTCGGCATCGGCCTCGAGCATGGTAGAAAAAGCGAGGCGCACCATCATGCCCGAGGAGTAGTTCTTGAGCTTCATCTGGTCGAACTCACGCAGCTCGGCGAAGTCCAGCACCTTGTCGACCCGGGTCAGCGCCTGCTTGCGGCCGAGGCCCATCATCACCGAGTTGAGCACGATGTTCTCCCGCGCGTTCAGATCCATGTTGAAGCCAACCCCGAGCTCGATGAATGGCGCGAGCCGGCCATCCATGAAGATCGTGCCGGCGTCCGCGGCGTAAATGCTGGCCAGCACCTTGAGCAGCGTGCTCTTGCCGGAACCGTTACGGCCGACGATGCCGAAGAACTCTCCCCGGTGGATGTCGAAGGTCATGTGGTCGATCGCCTTCAGCTCCCGCGTGTCGTTCGTGGCGAACGGGTGGACCATTCGCTCCTTGATCGACTCAACCTTGCGATCGGGTATGTGGAAGGTCTTCTGGAGGTCCCTGACTTCGATCACCACGGGCTTGTCGGCGTGGGTGGCCGGGCCGGGAAGATCGATTTCCTTCGCTTCGATTGTTTCGTTTTCAGCGTTGAGCATGTCTTGAGGCAGGTTCGATGAAGTCGCGTGAAGTGGCCGGAACCCGCAGGTGGAGACTCCCATAAAGGTAGGATCAGCCGCGATGACACCGAACGCACCCCAGCGGCCCCTGGCCCGTAAAGCTACCGGCGCCGCGACCAAGGTCGCCCGCAAACTCGCAGGCACGGCCCTCGGGCGACGTGCGGTCACGACCCTGAAGAGCGAAGCTTCCGCGGCCAACCTGGATGAATGGCTGGTGCCGCTGTTCGGTGAAGAGCTGGACCGGATCGAAGCGGCCATCGAAGGCGCCGGACCGGAAGGCTACGCCGCGTTCAAGGGCCTGGACGACGACCTCTGGTCCCTGTTGCTGACCAAGGAATACGAGGCCTATCCTGGTATCCGGGCGTTCCTGCCAGATCTGCCAGAGCCTGCGCTCCAGCAGATGTGGAACGGCACCTCCGGCCCCACGCTGGCCGCCCAGAGCGTCTGCTTCTACCGCAAGGTCAAAGAGATGCAGAAGACCCACGGCGAAAGCAAGCTCAAGAAAGCGAACATCCTCGACTTCGGCTGTGGCTGGGGCCGCCTCACCCGGATGCTCGCCAAGGACCTCGAGCCCGGAAACCTCTACGGCTGCGACCCGGTGGAGGACATCCTTGACGTCAGCCGCCAGAGTCGGGTCCCGGCCACACTGGCCCGCAGCGAGTTCCTGCCGGAAACCCTGCCGTTCGAAGAGAAGTTCGACCTGGTCTTCGCTTTCTCCGTCTTTACCCACATTTCCGAAGCCGCCCACATGGCATCACTCAAGGCGATCCACGACGGCCTGAAGCCCGGAGGCCTGTTCGTGGTCACGGTGCGCCCGCCGGCTTACATCGACTTCAACCCGCTGATGCAGCCTGCGGTCGACCGGCTCGGTCCGGACCGCCTGCAGGAACTGCGGAAGTCCAACTATGTATTCGTGCCACACGAGACCGAAGGCCACCCGCAGTACGACGATGCCGCCGACGACCCGATGAGCTACGGCGAAACGGTGATCACGCTGCCCTACGTTCGGGAGAAGTGGTCCCCGATGTTCGACCTGCTGGACGTCAGCATCCTGACCGGCGACATGTACCAGGTCGCTTTGACCCTGCGTAAAAAGTCCTAGGACGCCGGCAGGTCGCTAGACGGCAACTTCGCAAACCCGCAGTGCCGGCGTCACGACTCTGAGCTGCCAGGGGGTTTTGCCGTCGTCAACCGGGATATAGAGACGCATCGCATTTCCTGCGGGAAGCGTGCCTGCAGATATCGAGAAGTCGTCGCCGAACCGCTTCAGCCTGACTTCTCCCGCGATCGGGCTGGTGAGAACTGCGCCGCCGGGAGGCAGATCAGTGACCGCCGTGCCGGTGTTCGGGTCTGACGTTGCAACCGAGCGATCCAGGCAGGTCGCCTTGTCTGATGGCGTAAGGCCGAGCCCGTAAGCCTGGTCGAGGATCGAGTCGACGTGGACCCGGAGGTCGGGGGCCGACATGACCAATTGGTCTTCGGTGTAACCGATACCGCCGTATTTTTCCTGCGCCGCCGCGGAAACCGAGACCCCGGGGTCAGAAACCAGTTCCTGGATCGGCTTGAAGTCCTGTCCTGGAGGAAAAGGATAGGCCGACGTGACCAGGGCGCTGGCAGTGACTTCGGACGAAACGACGGGAGCCCTCGCCCGCAGGGTTTCACCGCCGTCCCGAAGGAAGGCGATGTTGGTGGAAAGCGCGCAGAAAGCGATCAGCCAGACGCAGACGAAAGCCGTGGGAGACACCCGGAAGCCCCGGAAGGTTTCTGCCAGGACCAGGATCAGGACGAACGCACCCGGATAGAGGTAACGCGCGACTCCCGGTGTGCGCACTGCCGGGATCCATCCGAGCGTCTGCGAGGCGAACAGGGACAGGGCGATCGCCAGCGCCACCCAGAACCACGGCGAGAGACCGCCTTTCCGGATTCGCCACCCGATCAGCACGATGAAGGCCAGCGCCAGGGGCGGCCCGGCAAGTGAAGTCGCCGGCAGGAAGTCGCCGTCCTCGAAGTCGTAATTGAATCCGGTCAGGGCGCTGAGGACGCCACTGAGTGACTGGAAGACCCACGAAGGAAAGAGCAGCACGTTGCTGATGTGCACGGCGCCGTTGAAAACCTCGACGTCTGCGGCCAGCAGCCAGACCCTCCACGCCAGATAGATCAGGATCGGAATCGCGACGACCCAGATCCGGCGCCAGCGTTCCCGGGTGATCAGGATAGCCACCGCCGCACCCACCAGGAAGGGCAGGGCGAGGCTGAACGTGAGAACCGCCAGGACCAGGGCGGCGCAGGCAAGGATGTCCGACGGCCGGGTGTCGCGTTCGATCATGATCAGCGCGAAAAGCCCAAGGGCGACCGCGAACATCAGCGTGAAGCCGATCCCCTGGATTATGTTGCCGGTGTCATTGCCGAAAAGCAGCAGGACCAGGCAAGGCGCCAGGGCGAGGAAGTCCCCGACCCGCTTTCGAACGAAGATGAAAAGCAGCAGCACGGCGAGGTAGACCGCACCGATGGTCATCAGGCGGAAGGTCAGGTAGTCGCTGCCAATGGTGCTGAGGACTGCCTTGTAAAGCCAGAGGGTGACGAACACCAGATGGCCGGACTGCGGTTCGAATGTGTAACGGAGGCTCTGGTCGGGGGTGAAGGAAACCCACGCGAATTCATCGCCGGTGAATGTCGTGCCGCGGGCGGTCCAGAGGCAGAAGGCCGCGGACAGGATCATCGCCACACCAAGAATCACCCAGGCGATCCGCGGATCGGCCTTGCCATTGACCATCTGGTCGAAAAGTCGCCTTGGCTTCGATCCCTCCCCCATTTGCCCCTAGAGCTCCTCGGCGATTCTTGGAGCTTCGCGGTTGAACACCCAGACCGCGAGGACACAGATGGTCACAAAGATGGCGAATGGTGGCAGCAGGTGGATCCAGCCACCGGCCGCAGTGACAGCGCTCGGTGCGCTCGGATCGATGATCCAGTGACGCGCCTCGATGAAGATCGGGGTCAGCGGGTTGAGCAGGATCCACTTGACGTACTGCTCCGGCACGATGCTGAGCGGATAGAGCACAGGCGTGCCGTAGAAGAGCGCGGTCACCAGCACTCCCCAGATGATGCCGACGTCGCGGAAACGCACGTAGAGCGAAGAGAGCAGCATCGCGCAGGCAAGGGTGAGGACAAAAAGGCTGATCAGGATCAGTGGGAACAGCAGCCACGTCCAGACGATCGCCACCCCGAAAGCGATCATGAAGATGACCACCGCGAGCATGTTGGTGCAGAGGTTGAAGACGGCCGTGAGCACGGTCGCCAGGGGAATGACCAGGCGCGGGAAGTGGGTCTTCCGGACCACGCTCTCCTGGTTCACGACCGACATCACCGACGCCATCGTTGCCTCCTGGAAGAAAGAGATCAGGACGATGTTGAAGAGCAGCAGCACCGGGTAGAACTCGACTTCGGAACCGATCCGGAAGATCCGGGTGAAGACGAACAAAAGGACAGCAAACAGGGCCAGCGGACGAAGCAGACTCCAGAAATAGCCAAGCACGGTACCGAAATAGGTCTTCTTGAAATCGTTGACTGAGATCAGGATGAGCAGGTCGAAGAACCTTTTCCGGCCACCACCCAGGGCCGAAGGACCGGGCACGTCCACCAGGACCGGGGCCTTCTTGACTTCAGGTTTCGGGGTGCCGGCTTCCATCACTCCGCGTCCGGGCGGGAGACTTTGACTTCATCGACGAGGGAGACCACACCGGCTTCGATTCCGGTTCCGAAAATGACCCAGTCGATTACCCGCAGCACCTGCATCCGGATGTCGTTCAGGGCACCGTCACGGAATCCGCGTGCGCTGAGAAAGTACCGGCCGGGCTTGAGGATGTTGTTCACGTTGGCAGAGAACTTGACCCGCTCACCGGCACCGAGGGACTCGAACCCGGCTCCTTCCGCGGCCAGATCCTCGGTGAAGCCGAACACCTGCATACCCGATTCGTCGGAGACGCCGAAGTTGAACATCGGTCCGGGCAGGTCGCGGATCCCTTCGATCACGACATGGATGCTGAAGGGTTCATCCTTCTCCACGTTGAGCACACGCTCGCCGTTTGCATCTTCCAGCCAGGCATCAATGATGTGGGCGTCGTCGCCCTCTTCCGAAGCTCCGGGGTGGAAGCCGGGTCTTTTGTCGACTTCACGGAAGTTGGCCCGCAGATACCACTCGGCCACCTCCTGGGGACTGCCCATCTTGCTGACCTGGCCGTCGTGGATCATCATCGCCCGGTGGCAGAACTTCTCGACTGAGTTCATGTCATGGGTGACCAGAATGATCGTTTTGCCAGCCGCGCGCATCTCGTGGAAGACGTCTTCGCACTTCTGCTGGAAAGACGCATCACCGACCGCGAGGACTTCGTCGATAAGCATGATGTCGGCCTCGGCCTGGACCATCACCGAGAAAGCCAGACGCACCATCATGCCCGACGAATAATTCTTCAGTTTCAGTTCGGCGAAGTCTTCGAGGCCAGCGAATTCGATCGCCGGCAGAACCCGGTTTTTAGCCTCCTGACGGGAGAGGCCCATCATCACGGCGTTCAGGATGATGTTCTCCTGCGCGGTCATTTCCGGGTTGAACCCGACTCCGAGTTCGATGAACGGCGCAATGCGCCCGGCAACCCTGATCCGTCCCCTGTCGGCTCGATAGATGCTGCCGAGGATTTTCAGCAGGGTGCTCTTGCCGGATCCGTTCAGGCCGACGATTCCGAAGAACTCTCCTTCGTGGACGTCGAAGGAGATGTCTTCGAGCGCCTTCAGTTCCCGGTAAGGGTTGCGGCGGAAAGGATGGACTGCGCGCTCCTTGATCGAATCAACCCGGTGCTCGGGGATTCGGAAGGTTTTGCTGACATCACGGACCTCAACCACCACCGGACCGTCTGCGATTTCGCGCGCGATCTCTTTCGGGGAGCGATTCTCTGTGATTTGCAAGGGTTCCAAGGGCGCGGTGATGCCAGTCCGCGAGTTCAGCCACGGACGAAGGGCGAATGGGAGGCTACCCGACCGGGGTTAGCCGAGCGTCAGCATTTGCCTGATGCGCTCAAGCAGTTCGTCATTCAGCGAAGCATCCCAGTCTTTCGGCCAGTCCACCGCCGCGCCGGCCACACGGGCGGGACAATCGTCGATCCGGCCGACCGCTTCCTTCAGAGCAACCAGAACCCCTTCGACATCCGGCGAGCCGGCGATCAGGTTCGGGGAGATTGCTTCGAGCTTCCCGGCGGTCTTGCTCTCGCCGTAAGTGGTGGTCACGACAATCATTCCCGCGGAAGCCATCTCCATCGGGACCAGACTTGGATGCGGCGCGTCCATCAAGGCAATGCCGAGGTCATGGCCAGCGAGGAAACGGCCGTAGGAATCCTGGTCGGTCCGTGGTTTCAGTTCCAGGTGGCGGCCAGAACCAAGGTCGATCCGTTCACCGGGGCCCGTTGATCCAATCGCATGGAAGCGCCATTCTTCACCGAAGACACCTTCGGAGACGGCCCGTTTCAGTGCATCGATGCCGACCTCGTAGAGATTGCGGGCGGCATGGGCCTCTGGCCGTCCGTAGAAGATCAGGCTGGGGTTGGACCGCGCCGAAAGGTCCTCTGCCTCGGGGGCCCCGATCGGCGTGATCGCGTTGCGGAAATCGAGAGCGTGACCATTGCCGACCTCGACCCCACCTTCGAAAACTCCCAGACGGCGCCCGGCGAAATAATCTCTCAGGATTCCGGTTGAGAAGAGTGCCTCGTGGGGAAAAGTGTACGACTCTTCCGCCAGCTCGGCCCAGGTTCCCGGCGGAACGGTCAGCGGTTCGTACTCCTGGATCATGTAGAGGAACCGCTGACTGCCGGTCTGTGACGCAAGGCGGGTGGCGATGTGTGCGGTCCACCAGGTCGTGGCGATGAAACGATCGTCCGGGCTGATCCGGAAGGGCTCCTTGCCGTCACGGGCAAAGGCGATGTCGACTTGGTCGAAGAGTCCCTCCAGCTGCGAGTAGGACTCAACCTGGGCCCGCCAGTCCTTTGGCAAAGGCGGGGTCGGGTCAACCGTGACTATCCGCACCGGCAGCCCGGCTTCGGCCAGGCGTCGGGCCAGGTTGAACTTGGCGATGTAACCGCCGAACAGGTGCTCGAGATCGATCGTCGGGATCAGCAGGTTGATCCGCTGCGGCTGGGTCTTCGAGACGACCGGGAAGAGCGGCGCGACCTTTTGCCGCATCTGCGCGGTGAGCCCCTCTTCAGACTCAAGTGCCGTCGCCCCGGAGAGCTTCCGCTTGACTGACTTCGGTAGACGCCGTTTGACTCCGGCCAGATGGCGATAGAGGATGCCACGGGCCAGAACCCTTTCCATGCCCATGGTTTCGTTGTGCCCGGCCAGGCGGCGCAGCGGCCTCAGGGCCAGCCAGAAGTACCCGGTGAACGAGCGGTCGCTGCCGGCAAAGCGTTCGAGGACTTTCTGCTTGCCGGGAGGCATCTCTCCGACGCAGCGCTCGAGCACGATCTGACTGATTGCTTTGAGCCGCAGGAAAACATCGAAGTAGGCCGAGGCCCAGCCGCCCAGGATCTGCCGCCAGAGGCGCGGGTCCACCCGCCGCCAGCCGGAACTCTGAAGTCCGGCGTTCGCACCCTCGTGGCCCAGTACCGCGTTGTCGTGCTGGACGTAGTCGTAAAGCGGGCGATCCACGTAATGGACATCGCCCAGGGAAAGAGCGATCATCGCCAGCCAGTGGTCGTGGTACTGCTCGCCCGGGAGTTCCGGGAAAGGCAGGGCCCTTTCGACCACCGAGCGCCGGAAGAGCGACGCCGCGCCGGTGACCGTGTTCGCGACCAGCAGGGAAGCGAGGTTGGTGAAGTTGTTCTGCCGGGTGCCCCAGTAGGTATCGGCAATCAGGCTGCCGTCTTCGGTGACCAGGCGCTGGTCGCTGTAGATCAGCTGGGCGTCACCCAGTTCTGCCGCGAGGGTGCTGAGCTTTTCCGGGTACCAGCGATCGTCCTGGTCGGAAAGCGCGATCAGCTCATAGCGGTTCGGGGCCATTGCGATCGCCCGTTCGAAGTTCCGGTAGAAGCCCAGGTTCACTTCGGAGCGGGAGAAAGTGAATCGTTCATCCCCGTCGATGATCTTTTCGATCGCGGCGACCGCGTCCGGGCCGGAGTGATCATCGCTGATGAAGCAGTGCCAATCGCAGCCCTTCTGGCCCCGGATCGAATCGACCTGCGCCCGGAACAGTTCCGGGTCGGGCTCGTAGGTCGCCATGCAGACGGCTATCGCCGGGCCGGCCACCCGGTCAGTTGCGACGGGCGTAGAGGACAAAGACGTCCGTGGCTCTCATGTTGTCTTCCTGCCCGAGCTCGAACCCGAATCCGTGATTGGTGAGCAGCTGCCGGATCTCATCCAGGCGATCACCCTCGTCGTGGACCTCGGCGACCACCTGCCGGATGATCGGCCAGTGCCGTTCCTCGATTCCCCGCAGGACATCGAGCTCGGCCCGTTCAACGTCGATCTTCAGCAGGTCAACCCTGTCGATCGCCTGCTCGTCCAGCACCGACGAGAGCGTGCGCAATTCACAGCTGACCGTCTCCGGCCGGAAGTCGCCTTCGATCCGCTCTTCTGCCTGCTCTTCACTCAGGCCCATGCCCAGCAGAACCGTCTTGACCATGTCGTGGTCGCGGGCCGGCACGGCGTACTGACTGGACATTGCCGCCGCGCCTTCGTAATAGGTGAAGTCAGCCCGGCCGGCCGAGTCGGAAAGTCCGAACTCGTAAGTACGGGCACCAGGCAGGGTCTTGAGGTTGTCGACCAGCATCTCGTGGATGGCAGGCACCGGCTCGAAGCTGTGGACTTCACCTGCCTTGCAGTCGGTCAGAAAAAAGGCGGCGGCCACCCCGACGTTAGCGCCGGCGTCGATCACCACGTCACCGGGATTTACTTCGATCCCGTGCTGGAGATAGGTCCGGTCGGTGACGATCTCGGCGAGCTGGAACAGGAGCTGCGAGCGGTCCCGGTGGTCGAGCAGATCCCTCAGATCGATCGGGTCGGGGTCATTCACGCGGGATTCCTGGCGAAGGCCCATACCTGAACCGGAATGTCGGGTTCATTGTGCAGCGGGTGCCACTTGCGAAAGGCCGACCAGCGATCGAGGTTGCCCAGCACGACTTCGTGGTTGCCCCAGGAGCCCACCGTTTCAACTTCCAGCCCGGCGTTCTCGAGCAGCAACCTCATGCCGCGCGGGGTGAAACGCCAGTAATCGAACATCCCGTACATCGGCAGTTCGTGGACCCTGATCAGGAAGGGGGTTGAAACGATGACCGTCCCACCCGGACGGCAGAGTCCACGCAGGTTGGCCGCGGCCGCGTTCGGATCCAGCACGTGCTCCAGTACCTGCTCGCAGATCACGACGTCGAATCGCTCTTCGACTTCGAGTGGCGCGCAAAGGTCGAATGCCGGGTAGTCGAGCGAGGTGAAGCTCTTCCAGCCGAGACCGGCCCGGCCGGCGCCGCTGATCTCGGCCGCGTCCAACCCGGCCGGAACGAGGCTTTCGATGTGTTCTTCGACCGAACGGCTGAGCATCACGCGCTGCCACATCTCGTCCGGGCCCGCTGCTTCCGGGAACACCCTGCGGCTCAGCGCGGCCAGAAGTCCAGACAGCCAGATCCGGATTTTTCTCAGGAGTGAGCGTTTCATAATGCGCCTTTCCAGCGTTCCGGTATCCGCTCGACCCGCAGCGGGAATCCCTCGAAGCCGGTGTCGGTGAAGAACCAGTGGTCGAACTCTTCTTTTTCGGTAATACGGTTATGCGCGGCCCAGCCCGACTGCTCGTCTTCTTCCTGCCAGGCGCGATCCTTGCGCAGCCGGTGGCGGTCCAGGCAGACGTCGTAATCGGCCCGATGAAGGTGGACCATCAGCAGGTCGGGATCGCCCCGGAAGTGTTTGTCCACACGGCGGTGGAAACCGGGCTCCCACTGCGATGGTTGAGTCGCCATCGCCGACTTGTTGTAGGCCGCGTTTTCGGTCCAGTAACCACGCTGCTCAAGGATTGGTCGTTGCGGATCGAGCGGCGGCTCGCGGTCCGGCAGATGGATCATTTCGTAACCCATGCAGGTGACGAACTCTTCGATCATCGTGTCCATGTAGGTGCCGAGGTCACCCAGGGCCGGGTCGGGCACGACCAGTTCATCGACGTCGGTGACCAGGACCAGGTCGTATCCGCCTTCGAGCAACTCGCGCTGCTTCTTCTCGATCGTCTGAACCATCCAGGTGTGGTCGACGCTGTCATGCTCGACGATTTCCACGTTGTAGCCACCACCGTCGGTTGAACCATCCACCGACTGATTGTCGAGAACGTAGATGTCGGCCGGATCGAAGAACCGCGAGTAGTACCGCAGCCAGATCGGCAGGAAGAATGCTTCGTTGTGGACCATGGTGATGATCGCGCGTTTCTCATTGCGGATGCCTTCGGCGACCGCGCGGTCCCGGGATTCCTGACGTTCGGCCCGATGGTCATCGAACCAGTCCGCCAGCGGGTGCCGCGGCTGCTCGAGTATTTCCGGGATCTGAGCTGAATCGGCGGCCATCGAACGCTGATTCTATGGTCCAACCCGGTTTATTCCCCGCTCCTCGTTAGGATCGCCGCCTATGTGGTCCGGAGAGAGTGTGTCAGTGGTCCTTATGACCTATAACGAGAAGGATTCGATCCGGGGCGTGATCGATGACTTCTTAGACACCGGAGTGGTTGACGAAGTCCTCGTGGTCAACAACAACGCCGCCGCCGGCACCACCGAAGAGGTGGAGCTGACCAGGGCGCGCCAGGTCTTTGAACCGAGACAGGGCTACGGACACGCGGTTCGCCGCGGGCTGAAGGACGCCGAGGGCGACCTGATCGTCCTGGCCGAACCGGATGGCACTTTCCTCGCCAAAGACGTGATCAAGCTGCTCGCCTACAGCGCCGACTGCGATGTGGTGCTGGGCACCCGTACCACCCGCGAGATGATCTGGGACGGGGCCAACATGGGCTGGTTCCTGAAGTGGGGGAACTGGGCCGTGGCGAAGATGATCGAAGTGATGTTCAACACCAGCCACCTCTCGGACGTCGGCTGCACCTATCGCCTGATGCGCAAAGACACGGCCCGCTGGATGGCGGACAACATGTCAGTCGGCGGTAGCCACGCCGGCCCGGAAATGATGCTGCTCGCGATCTCATCCGGCAGGCGTTTCGTCGAAGTTCCGGTGAACTACCTGCCCCGCGTCGGAACCTCCTCAGTGACCGGCCATCCGGTCAAGGCCGTGATCCTTGGTCTCACCATGATCCGGTTCATCGTCTCCAGGCGCCTCGGCCGCGGCCGCGGCACCCGCCTGGCCGACTGAACTACTCGACTTCGATCGTGTAGAGGTTCGGACGGATCGTGCCATCGAAGCTCTGGATGTCGGTGATCGTGGCGTTCTCCGGCAACAGGACCGAGCGGCCGATCAGCAGCGGATCCTTCAGCTTCCTGCCGCTGGTGTCCGCATCTTCGACCGTGAGCAAATCAGGTACGAGCATGAAAACCGTATGGCCGCGAGCCTCGCTGAATGCCTCGCTGATCTCGTCCTCGGGCGGCAGGATCACCGTGTCTGAATTCGGCAGGAAAGGCGGCGGAGTGTTCGGCAGGTTCAGGTTGTAAATAGGCAGCTCGGCTTCGAGCTGGATGTCGAGGGGCGTTGTCGGCACCGGTGTCGTGATCGCCGCAAATATGTCGACCACGATGTCGCCCGGTCCGGATTCGGCGTCGATCACCCTGGCAGGGCCCTTGAAGTCAACCACCGAGTTCTCCGGTCTGAGCAGCTTGGCCGAAGCCAGACCGTAACCACCAAGAACGAGCACGGTGCAGACGATGGCGACCGTACCACCGGGGATGGTCACCAGCGCGCCGATCGCAAGTGCCAGCCCGTACCACGAAGCAGTCATGTTGCGGGCGCCGAGCAGGTCGGTTCCAGCCAGGCCGGTGATCACTTCGCCGACGAAGGTGGCGACGGCGATCGCGAGTATGAGAACCAGTGAGTGCGGCACAACCCAGGCCTTGTTCCCGGCGGCGGATACCGGCGGGCGGCGATTCCTGAAGGCCCGGATCGAAAAGAACGTGCCGATCAGAAGGCCGATGGTGATGAGTCCCATCAGGAAGAGCCCCGGCATCTGCTTCGGATCGATGATGGGGTTGCCGAAGGCCCACTGTTCCACATTGATGCGCTTGGCTGTGAAGCCACTGCCCTGCAGCCCGGCGAGCACGACCGTGGTCGGTGATTCGAAGTCCTTGAAGAGGTTCGGCAACCAGGGCACGAAAAGGACAGCGGCACCGACATTCGCCAGTAGCGCCGGGATGCGTCCCTTCGGCACCAGCCAGAGCACCCAGACGAGTTGTGCAATCAGGACGAAGGCAGCCGTGTAATGGGTGTACATCGCAAGGCAGCTGGCCAGCCCGTAAGCGACCCACCACCACCTGCTGCCGGTCTCACAGGCCTTCAGCATCGCGATCGTCGAGAGCAGCAGGAAGAAGACCAGCAGCGCATAAGCACGGCCGTTCGCGGCGAACGACGTCATCAGGGGGCTGAGGGCGAACACCGCCGCCGCGACCAGTCCCGCGTTTCGGCCAACCGTGCGACGGCCGAGGTCGTATAGCAACGGGATCGAGGCCGTACCCACAATCAGCGAGGGCAGTCGCACCAGTTCGGGCGCGCTACCGAACTGATGGGCAAACCAGCTCAGGATGAAGCTGAGGGGAGGGGTTATCTCCGCATCCGAAGCGACTACCCGCAACGTGCCGGCCAAGCCGTTGTTGTCGACGATCCAGAGAGTCGAGAGTTCATCGCCGACCAGCGACTGTTCGAATTGGATGAGCCTCAGAACCAGGCCGACCAGCGTGATCAGACCGACCAGGATCGCTACGCGATGTGTCCTGGCCGCCCCCAAACTGAACCTAGAAGGCAAGCGGTACGTAGATCTCCGGGAAGGATGAAGGCCCGAAGAACCAGCTCTCTATCGCGTACCGGGGGTTCGGCATCTCCGGGTCGGAGCCCGTCTGATGAAGGAACAGGTCGTCAAAGAGCAGCGCGTCGCCGGGTTCGAAGATCGGCCTGGTGATACCGATCTCACCCGCAGATTCCTCGGCCACCGCCTGGGAAACCTGTGAATCAAAATAGGTACCCTCCGTGCCGGCAGCCACGTGGCCGTCCAGCCGCACCGGAACCAGGTCCATGCCCGGGGCATCGTCACCGCAGTGGGAGAGCGAAAGCCAGACGTTCAGCGCGTTGATGTCATCGCCCATGAACTTGCCGTCCTGATGCCAGGCCCCGGGGACGTCACCGGTCGCCTTGCGCAGGGTGCATTTGTCGGCTGAGACTGCCGGTCGCTCGCCCAGATAAGCCTCGATGATATGGCGCAGGTTGGCCTGCTCGAAGGCATCAAGCATCTCGAAGAACATCTTCGGCGAGTCGGCGGCGAGCACACCGCCGCCCTCTTCGATCCAGTCCCGCTTGGCCACCTCATAGGGAGGTTCCGGCACCAGTTCGTCGTAATAGCCGTCGGGGTCGGCGTCGTTGGTTCCCTTGAGTTTCGTGCGAACGGCGAAGGACCGTTCGATGTCATCGGCCAGGCCCTTGGCCTTGGCCGGGCCCATGAGACCCCGGACCAGCAGGCAGCCGCTGTCGAGGATGGCAGCCCGGAGCAACTCCGGGGTCAGCTCCCCCGGGGTCACCTCGGGAAGCTTTGAGACCGGGTTGCGCGGTGGCGCGGTTGCAGCCGGTTCGGGGTGGACCGGATGGTTATCTGGAGCGTTGACCAGGGCGATGCCGGCGAGGTGGCGCAGGCGGCGGATCTCCTCTTCCGTCGCGAGGCTGCGCTCGGCCCGGTTGGATTCGCTCAGGCGATCGATCTCGGCAAACAGCTCGGCCGGATCCTCGACCACGGCCGTGCTGCCGTTCTTCTTCTTGCGGAAGAACATGCTCAGAACGCGATCGGCACGTAGTCGTCAGGGTAGGCGGAAGGTCCGAAAAACCAGCTTTCAATCGCGTACCGGGGGTTGGGCATGCTCGGGTCCGAGCCGGTCTGGTGGAGAAACAGCTGGTCGAAAAGCAAAGCGTCACCGGGGTTGAAGATCGGCCTGACCACACCGATGTCACCGGCCGCCTTGTCCGCAGTCTGCTGGGAGATCTGGAAGTCGAGGAAGGTGCCAGGACCGCCGATCTCGACGAAATCCTCCAGCCGCACCGGAACCACGTCCATGCTTGGTGCCACATCGCCGCAGCGCGAGAGTGCCATCCAGACGTTAATCGAGCGCACGTCTTCACCCATGAACTTGCCGTCCTGGTGCCAGCCGCCGGCAATGTCTGGCGTGGCTTTGCGGAGGGTGCACTTCTGGACCGAGATCGCGGGCTTCTCGCCGAGGTAGGCCTCGATCACCTTGCGCAGGTTGGCCTTCTCGAATACATCAAGCATTTCGTAGAGCATCTTTGGAGAGTCGGCTGCGAGCACGCCGCCGCCCTCTTCGACCCAATCCCGCTCGGCTACCTGGTACGGCTCCTCGGGAATGATCTCGTCGTAGAAGCCGTCGGGGTCGCTCTGACCTTCGGCCAAGCTGGCCCTGACCTCGAAGGAATGGTCGATATCGGCCGCGAACTGAAGGGCCTTGTCGTCGTCCATCACGTCGCGGACCAGCAGGCAACCGGCCTCGAGGAAGGCGGCCCGCACAATCTCCGGGGTCAACTCGTCGGGAGTGACCTCCGGGCACCGGGACTGCTCACCGCGGGCTGGGACCTCGGCCGCGGGCTGGGGGAACTGAGGGTTATCCGGCGCGTTCTCGATCAGACCAATGCCGGCAAGATGCCGGACGTGCCGGAGCTGAAGCTCAATCCGGGGGTCCCGCTCGCTGCGGTTGGCCTCGGTCAGCAGGTCGATCGCTTCGAACAGCTTGCCTTCGGTGGCGAGCTTATCGGCCTCAAGGGACTCGGGCCGAGGATCGCGTTCGACCACCGCGGTCTCGGTATCCCGGTTCTTGCGTGAACGAAAAAGCATTGGTACCTGCCTTAGTAATTGGTAGCGGTTCGGGCCGGAAGCCCGGCGTACGCTACCACTATCCATCTATTCATTTTCCGACCACAGCAGCCGGAATGCCGACTGCGGTGGCACCTGCGGGGACGTCCTTGACGACCACCGCGCCGGCCCCGATGACCGCACCCGCACCAACCTTGACTTCGCCGATAAACTTGGCACCGGTCCCGATATGGACTTCCTCCGCGATCCTGGGACCAGTGATGCTTCCGGCGGCCAGACCCATCGTGACCCAGGGGGAGATGACGGTGCCGGGACCGACCTCGACGATGCCGTCGAGCACGACCTGCCCGTGGACGATGTAGACGCCGGGATGGATCAGGACCGGATCGCCGATACAAACCTGGGCACTCATCATCGAAAAACGGTGGAGAAGACGGGGCAGCACCGGGATGCCGCGGGCAGACATACGGGCCCGCAGCCGGTAGGCCACCTGAGCTCCGAAGGCGTCAGTTACCCAGATCAGCCGCAGCGCCTGCCGGAGGGTATCCCGGCCCGACGTAAACTCCGAACGCTCGCCACGATGGGCGCAGGTGACTCGCGCATCTTCGGCCACAGCAAGACGGAACCCCGGCTGGCGGGCATGGAGCTGACGCATGAACGCCTTGCGCACTTTGTTGTCGGGCCTTGCGCTCATCGTAAGCGACGAAGCCTATAGCCTGCCCGGTAATCTCATGACTACAGACCAACCGCAAACAGACGCCTTGCAGTGGGGATATTCCCTCGCAAACGTGAGCGAAATCATGCAGCCCTGCCTCGACGCTGCGGGGATCAGATCCCTCCTTGAAATCGGGGCCTACCGCGGTGAGCTGACCGAAGAGCTACTCAGGTGGGCAAGCGGGAGCGGTGCCTCCATCGCCACGGTTGAGCCGCTGCCGCCCGCAGACCTGCTCGACCTGAAGCGGCGTCGCCCTGAACTCGAGCTGATCGAGGACACCGGAACCGGGGCGCTCGAAGGCCTCGACTCACTGCCCGACGCGATCATCATCGACGGTGATCACAACTACTTCACGCTGACCCAGGAACTGAACAAAATCGCCGAAAAGGCAGGCGATGGCCCGTTGCCATTTTTGCTCTTTCATGACGTCGGCTGGCCCCACGAGCGCCGCGACACCTATTACGCGCCGGACCGCATTCCGGAAGACGAGCGCATGCCGCTGGGCCACAACTGCACCATCGAGCCGGGCAACCCGGGCCTCAGCGAAGGTGGCCTTCCCTACGAATGGGCTTCCGACCACGAAGGTGGTCCGAAGAACGGTGTCGTCACTGCAATCGAAGACTTCATGGCCGGCCGCGACGGCCTCCGGTTCGCCGCCGTGCCGGTGTTCTTCGGCTTCGGGCTGCTCTGGGAGACCAGCGCCCCGTGGGCGGGCGAAGTTGCCGGCCTGATCGCCCCTTACGACGCGAACCCCGTGCTGAAGCGGGTCGAAGCCAACCGGGTCGCTCACCTGGTCAACGGCCACAAGGATGCCGCGACGATTCGCGACCTGACCGCCCAGATCCGGCGTCAGGATGAGTTGCTGGCCCGCATGCTCCAGTCAAGCGCCCTCGGCCTGGCCGAGAAGCTGAGCAATCTGAAGCAGCGCGGCAACCCGATCTTCACCAGGCAGGAAATCCAGGACCTGCTCGACCGGGAATAAGGGCGGTGCTGCGACCGGTGCTTTCACCTTTGGTGAAACCACCTCCTTGCACCGCTGGGGTGGGGCCTCAGTGGTCGGAAGGTGACTCGCCGGAGCGAATCGCGTGCCTGAGCTTCTCTTCCTTTTTCGCCTTGCGTTTCTTGAAGATCCGGGAGAAGTCGCGCATCGGCTTGGTGACCTTCCAGCTCTTGCTGTTCTGAAGGTCCTGGAGCTCCCGATCCATCGACTCGTTGATCAGGTGGCCGGCCCCGGCCAGGGTTCTGGCCGCTGAAGCTTCGGCTTCGGCGCGGCGGGCCCGGTCTTCCCAGGCGCTGTCGCCCGAGCCTTCCGGAGAGGGCAGCATGTGCTCCCACTTCTTGGAGAAAGTGATGTGCGCGTTAACCCAGGTGTCGAGGTCGCTGATCAGCTCGATCGAGTGGTGGTGGATCACCTTGAGGTCGGCGGTCACGACCTTCTTGCCCTTCTCACGCGCCTGATGGCAGATGTCGAAGTCGTAGCCGTGGAGGGCGCCACCATTGATCTCATCGAAGCGCAGGTTCTTGATCGCCCACGGTGTGAAGCCGAGCACGAAGCCGTCGACCATGTCGACCTCTCCGAGCTTGGCGTAAGAGGGGGTATCGCTGGCGAGCCAGGTGAGCGCGGGAATCTCCCCGCCGCCGAGTTCGTCGTACACGTGGGTGAACGAGGCCCAGGTGACAGCACCTTCCCACCAGGCAATGCTGCGAACGCCGACCGAGCCCGCACAGCCGACCAGAGCGACATCCGGGTCTTCCATTTCTTTGCGGATCTTGCTGATGAAATCCGGGTCGATGATCTCCGCATCCTGATGGATCAGGACGAGGAACTCGAGGTCCTCTTCCTTCGCCGCCTGATCAAGGATCAGGTTGTAGCTGCGGAACAGGGTTCCAGAGCTTGCAAAGGAGAAAACCTTGGTGTCCGGCTCAGACGCCAGCTTGATCCCCGGCATCGCGTACTTCTCGTACTTGTCCGGGGACGTAATTGCACTTCCGATGGCTACCACGACGCAGGAAGATAGCCGTTCGCGGCCGTTTGCGGCTTTGCCGCATGCATATGAGGGCGGCTCGTGATCAGCGGCGGCGGGCGACAATCACGTTGTGGGCGCAGAGCCGGCGGAGGCCGGGGGTGCGCTCAATCACCCCCTCCAGGTGCTGGGTCAGGCCCAGCAGCCGCGGCGGCACGAAATCCGGGACGAACCCCAGTTGTTCGCTGAAAATAAGGACCGCGCCGCCTTCAACCAGACCGCTGACGATTTCGGCTTCCGGCACCAGCCGCTCGGACCCGTCGTCCTGTGGAACCCTCGCCATCAGGTTCTTCCAGTACGGGTTGCGCGGGTTGTGGTCCCAGATCAGAACCAGGCCGCCGGGCCGGGTCACCCGGGCCATCTCGATCAGCGAAAGGCGCACACTTTCGGGATCGGCGATGTGGTGCATCACCGCCACACACATGGCCAGGTCGAAAGTCGCATCTTCGAACGGCAGCGCTGTCGCCGAACCCTGCTCGGCCCTGACCCGGGGGTCGCTACGCCGCAGGTGCGCGAGCATACCCGCGGAAGGGTCAACACCAGTTATTTCGTAACCACGATCGGCCAGCCGCGAGGCGACAACACCGGTTCCGCAGCCGACGTCCAGCACCGATCCTTCCGGCATGAGTTCCTCGACGAAAGCGATGCGCTTGGCCAGGTAGTGCTCGACCACATGTGGCGGCAGAGACTCGTCGTACTCGTCGGCGATGTCGTCGAAGTGAGCCTCGGTGCCGTTCTTCAGTTCGTCCACATCCGTAACCCTGTCAAGATTGGCGGCCGATGGCCTCCTCGACCAATCCCACATGCGCCGTGAGGGTCCGATGAAGATCACCGGCGAGCGGGTCATGACACCCGTCGGCGGCTTCAATCCGACCTGGCAGCGTCACGTCGCGGCCTACTCCCTGGTCGCCGACCAGTTCGGGCCGGAACGCCTGATCGACCTCGGCTGCGGCATCGGCCACAGCTACCACCTGCTGGAGCCAAGGCAGACGATCGGAGTCGACATTGACCCGGGCGCGCTTGAAGGACAGGAGCGGGAAACGGTGGCCGCCGACATGCGTCAGCTGCCGTTTGAGGACGACAGCTTCACTTCGCTGCTCTCGGTCCATTCGCTGGAGCACGTTCCCGATCCGGACAAGGTCCTGAAAGAAGCGGCACGGGTTCTCAATCAGAATGGCACGGCGATTTTCGTGACCCCGAACCGCCTGACCTTCGGCCGTCCCGATGAGATCATCGATCCTTTTCACCACATCGAGTTCGACGCGGCGGAGCTGAAGGAACTCTGCGAGCAGCAGTTCGAGCAGGTTGAGCTCAAAGGCATCTTCGGCTCAGACCGGTACATGGAGATCTTCAACGAAGAACGCGCGACGCTCAACCGGATACTTCGGCTCGACCCGCTGAAAGCACGCCGTCTGGTGCCGATGAAGATGAAGCAGCGCCTGTATGACTCGATGCTCGGCCGGTTCCGCAAGGACGACGATCCGCGGTCCGCGACAATCACCCCTGAAGATTTCCACCTCGGCGAAATCGACCTCGACAGCTCGCTCGACCTGATTGCGATCTGCCGGTCGCCCCGGAAGTCATGAAGACAGCCGGCTGGGCTGGGACGAAAGCTGAAGTCTGCGTCTGGTGCGGGGCCGACCTGCCCGAATCCGGCCGCAGGTTTGGCCGGGCCGACTGCGACCGCTGCGGCACCGCAACGACCGATCCGGTGCCGACCGCCGAAGCCCTGGACGCGGCTTATGGTGACTGGTACTGGCCCCAGGCCGGCCAGCGGTTCAGCCTGATCGGCGACGCCCTGCTGCGGCGTTCAAGGGCGTCGATGTCGAAGAGGATCGATCAGATTGCACCTCCTGGCGAGATCCTCGACATCGGCGCCGGTGAAGGCACCCTGATCGACGCCCTCATGGCCCGGGGAAGAACCGCCCGTGGCCTGGAGCGCGATTCGGACCACCCGTCGATCGAGAACACTTCGATCGACCAGGTGGAGGGAAGGTTCGCTGCGATCGTGTTCTGGCATTCGCTCGAACATTTCGGCAACCCGCGTGAACTGGTCCGGGAAGCGGCGCAGCGGCTGGTCAAGGGCGGCGTGATCGTGATCGCCGTGCCCAACTACGGCAGCCGCCAGGCCCGGCGATTCGGTGATCGCTGGCTGCACCTGGACCTGCCCCGGCACCAGGTCCACCTGACCGACGAATCCCTCACCGAAGGCCTCGAACGCAGTGGCTTCCGGGTGACCGAGCTTTCTCCGACCCGGGCCGGACAGGTCGTGGTCGGCT
>Ga0105046_10000573_pt1 | contig 52307 bp, 48 predicted proteins | sample MAT03_FD_78385 | JGI IMG/M metagenome (GOLD analysis project Ga0105046, IMG submission 78385) | Freshwater microbial communities from Lake Fryxell liftoff mats and glacier meltwater in Antarctica - MAT-03 (megahit assembly) | ecosystem: Environmental > Aquatic > Freshwater > Ice > Liftoff... | reverse complement strand
TACAAACTGAAAGAACACGCCACTCAATACCCTTCTGTTACGGTTGAAAAAGAAATTACCTGTATCACACAAAGACTTGATACTTTTTTGAAATTGAACGCCGTTGAAAAATCCGAGTTCAATTTTTTGAACCTCGACATCCAGGGCAATGAACTTAATGCATTGAAGAGTCTGGGCGAGGACCTCGAGGGTTTTCACTTTATTTACACCGAAGTGCAACTGACAGAACTGTATGCGAAGTCGCCCAACCTGAACGACATGGACCGTTTCCTTTTTTCAAAAGGCTACACCCGCACTGAAACTAACCTTCAATACAGGAGTTGGGGCGATGCCTTGTACATAAAGACAAAAGATCAGAATGCATTCAGCAATTTTTTAAAGCGTTCACAAAGTAATTTGCTTGTGCTCACCTGGCCTCTGCGCAAACGCATGTTTTGGCTTTTCGACCAATCAAACTATTTTCTTGGTAAACTATTTAAAAAGAAACAAGGATGATCGGCTTTAAGCTTCAGGGAAGATTAGGGAACCAAATGTTTCAGTTTGCTTTTGCTTATGCACTTGCAAAAAAAAGAAAACAGCCTTTCTTTATTCTTAATGGTTCTTCTACTTATTTACTTGATTATTTTGTGCTGAATGGTTTTAAATGTGGTGTCCTTAGAAACAAACTACAAAATATTCTTTTCCGTCTTGGTACTTTTAAACCAAAGACACTTATTCAGATCGGGCACGAAAACATTGAGAATGTGTTGGAGGAAAGTGAAAAGTGCAAACTTCTTGACGGCTACTTTCAGTCCGAGCTCTTCTTTAAAGACTTCGAAGCCGATGTGAAAAAATTATTTGAGATTAAAGAAGAACATCAAACAGAATTTGAATCTAAATATGCTGAAGTTTTCCAGGCCCATAAAACCATAGCGGTGCATATTCGCAGAACAGATTATTTGACCTGGGAGCGCGGCGAACACTACGCTTCAAATGCGGCCTTACCTTTTTATTATGTGGAGCAATTCCTTGAAAAATTTGATCTTAGCAAGTATAAAGTCCTTTTTATAAGCGATGATATCGCTGCCGTAGAAAAACGTTTCGGTAAAAACTCAAATTTTAATTTTGAGTCGAATTCGGCGATTGTAGACTTCCAGATCTTATTACATGCGGATGTACTTTGTATTTCCAACAGTTCATTTTCCTGGTGGGGCGCTTATCTAAATCCCAAAAGCGGTAAACAAGTTTTTGCACCTGACTACTGGCTCGGCAATCAAACTGTGGGAGAATATCCCAAAGACGTGATCTGCAAGGATTGGCAGCGGCATAAATAAATCTTGACAAAATTAAGTCACACTAATTGTCTTCAAAAATCCGGTATAAATTTTATGGCACTGGTCTCGTTTGTTTCTCAAAAAATACTATGTTTAGTAGGTTAATTCAGTAAAGCATGTGTGGCATTCTTGGATACGTTGGCAAGGTAGATTCGGCGCGGTTTGAAAGGGCGCTTGGAAGCATTGCGCACCGGGGTCCCGACCTTGGCGCGATTCATACTAATGCGCAAATTTCTCTTGGCCACAGAAGACTTTCTATTATTGATTTGAGTCCGGAAGCCAACCAGCCCATGCACCTTGCAGACCGATACTCTATTGTTTTTAATGGCGAGATTTACAATTTTGAAACATTAAAAAAAGAATTGCAGGCAAAAGGCGTCACCTTTAAAACAAGCAGTGATACGGAAGTCATCCTACAAGCTTACGGCAATTGGGGCGAAAACTGCTTCAAAAAACTCAATGGCATGTGGGCATTGGCGATTTGGGACCAACAGGAACAAAAACTTATTCTTTCGCGGGATCGGATGGGTAAAAAACCTTTGTTCTATGGTTTTAAGGATGGAGACTTTTTTTTCGCTTCCGAAATGAAGGCCCTTTATCATTTTCTTGACAAAGTAGAGATTGACCGTGAAAATACGGCAAGTGCTATAGCAGATGTTTTTTCATACGAGGCCACTGAAAAGTGTTTGATAAAAGGAATACTTCGTTTTCCGGCGGCTTCCGTTGGCATCTTAAAAAATAACAAGCTCAGTATTCAGTCTTATTGGGATCCACTAGACGGTTCGCTAGACGTGCCGAAAACGTATGCGCAGCAAAAAGATTATTTTCGTGAACTTTTTTTAGACGCTTGTAAGATCCGTATGCAAAGCGATGTAGCAATTGGCACTGCGCTGAGTGGTGGACTTGATTCCAGTTCCGTAATCTGTAGCATGGCGCATTTATCAAAACAAAAAGATTTTACTTTTCAAAAGAACTGGCAGCATGCTTTTGTCGCTTCGTTCCCCGGAACATCTTTGGATGAAACATACTATGCGAAAAAGGTAACCGATCAACTGGGAGTCGGCGCGACATTTGTAAATATCGATCCCGTAAAAGAGCTGAATGATATTTACCGCCAAGCTTACCTTTTTGAGGAGATCTATTACGCGCCAACGATTCCTTTTGTGCAGCTTTATCGCCAGATTAGGAATGAAAATGTAAAAGTGAGCATCGATGGACATGGCGCCGACGAACTCTTTGGCGGTTATCCCTTCGACATGAACTATGCTTTGATAGATGCGATGCCTAATCCGCGCAAACTTAAAGAGGTATTTCTCGCCATTGAGAATACAAGTGATACTAAGATTACCGATAAAAAAAACTACCTGAAATTTGCTCTAAAAAATAAATTTCCGGGATTATCGGTATTTACCGGCAACAAAGCTATTTTCAGAAAAAAAGAGCCGCTTGATTTTTTTAATACACAACTCTATAACTCCACCTTTAAAACCATCTTACCAACCCTGCTTCGTAACTACGATCGGTACTCAATGATCAACGGTGTAGAAATTCGCATGCCTTTTTTAGATTACCGGATCGTAGAATTTGCTTTTTCCATTCCCTGGCAGTCGAAGATCAGGAATGGTTTTGGAAAAGCCATAGTGCGTGAAGCCCTACAGGGAATTGTTCCCGACGAAATCCTATACCGCAAAAAAAAAATCGGCTTCAACTCACCCATGGATAGCTGGATGAAAGGTGAGTTAAAAACCTGGCTGCTCGATACCGTGAATAGTGCTGACTTTGCAAGCAGCGCAATTATAGATGGAAAAGAAGTCCGTAAAATAATTGTGGAAACCCTTCAGAAAAAAGAGGTAAGTTACCAGGAAGGTGAGCGTAGTTTTGCCAGAATAATGCCCTATATATGGGAAAAATCACTAAAATTACATGGTAAGTAGCGCGTTATCCCCCATATTAGTTTTTACATACAACAGGCCAAAACACACATTGGAATGCCTCAAAAGTTTGAGCAAAAACAAACTGGCCAGCGAAAGCACGCTTTACATATTTTCAGATGGCAAAAAAGAAGGCGCAAACGATGAAGATATTCAGAAAATTAGTGAAACAAGAAATGTAATTAAAAGTGAACGCTGGTGCAAAGAAGTCATCATTGTTGAACAGAAAGAAAATAAAGGTCTCGCGCAGTCAGTAATTGATGGTGTTACAGAGGTTATAAGAAAGTATGGAAGCGTGATTGTACTTGAGGACGACATTATATCGGGTCCGGGTTTTTTACAGTTTATGAATGACGCGCTTGAAAAATATAAAGATGAGAAAAAGGTTTTCGAGATCAGCGGATTTAATTTTCCGATAAAAGAATTTGAGAAAGAAACGGCATGTTTTTTTCTACCGATAATAAGTTCCTGGGGATGGGGCACCTGGGAGCGCGCGTGGAACGAATTTGATCCGTCGGCCACCGGGTACGAAAAATTAAAGACCGATGGATTATTACGCCACCGCTTTAACCTGGATTCTTCGTACACCTATTCAGACATGCTAATCGCCCAAATGGAAACAAAAAAAATAAACTCCTGGGCTGTTCGCTGGCTGTGGACAGTTTTCAAAAATGATAAACTCACGTTATTCCCACCTAAATCCTATGTGATAAACATAGGATTTGGTGATGAGTCCACACACACTAAAACAAAAGTAAAATTTACGGGCGAACAAACGCTGGTTGCAGGATCACTGGCCTTGAAGTATCCGGAAAAAATCATTCATGATGAACAAAAATTAGGCATCGTGAAAAAATTCCTCACCGGAAATTATATGCATTATAAGACGTTTTTTATAAAGCGTTATCTTGCTACTTTTTATTACTCACTTATTCTAAAATTCCGCTGCATGAGCAATAAGTAAAAGATTTTTTTGAAAGTAAACCGGAATCCAAAATCTCCTTTTTCTAAGATTGCTGATCTGTGAATTCCCAAACGATATTATTTGTAACACTGGCAAAATTGAAAATTAATTTATAAAATCTGAAAACCCTGGCCCCCATACTTCTTTTTGTTTATGCCCGTCCGGACCATACCGAACAGGCGCTTGAAAGTCTTAAGTCAAATATCCAGGCTGCACGCTCTGATCTTTATATTTATGCCGATGGCGCTCCAGACTATGCTTCTCCAGAGCTTTTGGCCAAAATAAAATCTACAAGGGAGTTGATCCGCAAAAAAAAATGGTGTGGCACAGTAACTATTGTGGAATTGGAGAATAATAAAGGAGTTGACAATATAACAGTTCTGGGCGTTACAAAATTAGTTAGTGAGTTCGGTAAACTTATTGTATTGGAAGATGACATTGTGACGAGTCCCGGATTTCTCACTTACATGAATGAAGCTCTGGACATCTACGAAAACGAAGAAAAAGTGATGACTGTTTCGGGCTATTGTTTTCCGTTAAAAGCAACGCAACCAGATCCGTATTTAATTTTTGGAATGACTTCATCCTGGGGATGGGCCACCTGGAAAAGGGCCTGGGATAAATTTGATCCAGATTACAAAAGCACATTTTCCAAAATAAATAGTTCCGGAACAGGCAAAAAATTTAATTTTGATAATGCTTATGACTACCTGGGAATACTTGAATATTGCAATGAAAATGATAGGCCCTGGGATATTCGCTGGTACGCAAGTGTTTTTCTTTCAGGTGGCTACAGCTTGTGGCCCCACCAATCGCTTGTTCAAAATATAGGACATGATACGAGCGGAGTACATTCATTTTCAACACAAAAATTTCAACATGCCACGCTCTCAAAGGATGTTCCAGTAAAGAAGATTCTGCTTGAAGAAAATTCTAATGCCCGCAACGAAATCACTGCATTTCTCAAGACCCTGAACAAGGTTGGGATTCTTTCAAAAATCAGGAACAAATTTCTCCTCTGAAGTACTGATTATTAATTAAAAAATACTAAGTTTAATTGCTGAGAGAGCAGCAGATCCGCTAAGATGATGTTAAAAAGAATTATCACTTTTATTTTTGACCGCTATGTTTCCGCAAACATGCTGGAAAACAAGCTAACCAAATCTAATATTGAAAAATGTAAGAAAAATGTAATTTTAGGAAAAGGTTCTGAGTTTTCACATTCGTCCCGAACCATTAATCCGTCCGCCAAAAGAGAGAATATCATCATTGGAGAATCAAGCCACATTTATGGAGAACTTCTTGTTTTTGGTTATGGGGGAAAAATTAAAATCGGCTCGTTTTCCTTTATCGGAGATAACTCCAGGATTTGGAGTGGGGAATCCATTAGTATTGGCGATCACGTCTTTATTTCACACAACTGTAATATTTTCGACACAAACTCCCACGAAACAAACTACCTCGAACGCAAGGAATCGCACCTTTACCGTCTAAAAAATAATTTAACTACAAACATAAAAGGAAACGTGGAAACGGCAGCCATCGTGATTGAAGATCAGGTGTGGATCAGCTTCAATGTGATTATTCTAAAAGGTGTTCGTATTGGAAAAGGATCAATCATTGCGGCGGGCTCGGTTGTAACGAAGGACGTTGAGCCCTTCTCACTGGTTGCAGGAAATCCTGCGAAACTCATTAAAACCATGACACCATGAATATAGTTCAAAAAATACTTGGCAGGCTTGGTTATTCGCTTACACGTGATTCCGCAACTCCTTCTGCAACAAAAAAAATACTTGCACTTCATCCTAGCAAAGCTGACACTAAACCCTTAATTAGTCGTGAAGATGCTGCCGATGCGCTTAAAAGTGTTGGTCGTGAACTAAATGTACCGGCATTTTACTTCTACAAAAGGCCCGATAAGTCTTCAGTGTTAATGGAACAACTTGAAAACAACTGGTGGAATGCTCATGGAGAACTGATAGAAAAAGCCTGGGTATTTTCAGAAAAAACCAATTATTATTATCGAAAAGATTATGTTTCCAAAGCCGTTTCATTTTTTAAAGAGACCGGTAAAAAAGCGGTGATTCTTGACCTTGGATGCGGCAGTGGCTGGCTTGGTCGCATGATCGCAGATGACGGGTTGGAATACCATGGCATGGATTTTTCTTCCACACAAATTGATATTGCCAACAAGGAAAAACAAAAAGCATCCAACAAAGAACACCTGCACTATTATTGCCTCACAGATTTCAGAAAAATTGAAAACATAAGCAGCGTAACCGGTGTTGTGATTCACGCATTTCTGCATCACCTCTATTGGGAAGATCTCACTAACTTGTTTGATGAATTGGCTGAAACACTTCCTCAAGGCTGTAAATTTTTTATCATGGAACCCGTTTATCCGGCAAAAAGTAAAGCGGCAAACACATTTACTGAAAAAGCCACGAATGATGCACTGGTGAGTGCTTACCGGGCAAATTTAATTTTCATTAAGAACAAACTCATGGATGAAAATAATTACGACTCAAAAACGGAAAGTGACTTAATACAGGCGGAATTCGAAAGCACTAAAAACGGCTTTTTTTTCTCTCCGAAAGAAGTGCCCTTTAAACTGGATGAATTTAAAACCTTCCTTGCAACATATCTTACCATTGAAAAAACATTTCATTGCGGGGTACTCAACCTTGAAACCGCCCAACTCGTAGAAAGAATAAGGTCAGAGGAAAAGCAGAACTTTTTCTCTGAATTGCTTTTCCCCGCAGCAAATGCGCTTGACAAACTTTTGCTTAGCAACAATTACTTTGAAGCAAACGAAAATAATTATCTCTTCACCGTGTTCGAGTGTAGCTTAAATAAAAACAGATAATTTTTAGTTTAAACTTTTATAATAGCTTTCTTTGTATTAATAAACAGGTCATTACTTTAGGGCATGTCAAAAACAGAATTAAAAAAGTGAAATGAATTATATCCGCCGGCTGATCAATACAATTAATTCACTTTCCGTTAACACTGTAAGGATTGGAAAAAATACCGATGAGTTAAAATTACTCACAGCGAAAACGCTGATCACTAGTCAAAAAATCCACACATCTATACAGGATGCAGAGTTTAAAGTGTTTTCACAATGGGGCGACGATGGTATTATTCAATACTTGATAAACCATGTGCAGATTGAAAATAAAATATTCGTTGAATTTGGCGTAGAAAACTATACAGAGGCCAATACCCGTTTTCTTTTAATAAACGACAATTGGAGCGGGCTTGTGATGGACGGCTCTGAACAACATATAGACTTCATTAAGAAAGATGAGATTTCCTGGCGTTACGACGTTACGGCCAAAGCAGCTTTTATAGATGCCGAAAATGTGAACGACCTGATTTCTAGTGCAGGGATAACTGGCAATATAGGAATTCTGCATATTGACATTGACGGAAATGATTATTGGGTGTGGAAAAACATGAAAGCCGTAGATGCGGACATTGTGATTGTGGAGTACAATAGTACTTTTGGTAGAGACCGGGCGATTACTGTTCCTTACGACCCTGCCTTCCAAAGAACAAAAGCACATTATAGTAATTTATATTACGGCGCATCGCTGACCGCCTTGTGTGATCTTGCAGAAGAAAAAGAATATTATTTTGTGGGTTGCAATAGTGCAGGCAATAACGCTTACTTCGTAAAAAAAACCAAAATCGGAATTCTCAAAAGACTAAGCGCTTCAGAAGGATTTGTAGCCGCAAAATTCAGAGAGTCGCGAAACGAAAAAGGTGAGCTCACATTTTTAACGGGCACTAAAAAAATAGAAGTGATTAAAAATTTAAAGGTAATGAACACACGCACTCATTCGATTGAATCTATCTGACATGAACATTCTGATATTAGGAGCCTCTGGTTTTATAGGGAATGCCTGCTACGGTTTTTTTTCACAAAACAATGTCGTAACAGGAGTGGATATTCGTGACAGTCATGCTAAAGGTCTGCTGATTGATACCGACCTGCATTTAACCAAAAAATTAATTATTGAAAAAAAATTTGATGCCATTGTCAATTGCGCAGGATCATCCAACATCAAAGAAAGTTTTTCATCCCCGCAAAAAGATTATTTGTCAAATACCGCGTATGTAGAAAACATAATGCAACTTCTCAAACACTATTCTCCACAAACAAAATTTATAAATATCTCGAGTGCGGCCGTATACGGGAATCCCGAAAAATTGCCGATCACCGAAAACACTGCTACCAGCCCACTTTCTCCTTACGGCGAACATAAGCTGAAGACCGAAGGCATTTTACGGGATTATTCTGAAAGGTTTAAACTCAAGACATTGTCGGTTAGAATTTTTTCTGCGTATGGTATTGGTTTAAAACAACAGTTCTTCCACGATCTTTATTCAAAATTTAAAGCAAATTCTGAAGAAGTGAAACTATTCGGAACGGGAAAAGAGTCAAGAGATTTTATTTTTATCTCCGACATTGTCGAAGCTTTTGATATTTTAATAAGATCGGGGAAATTTAACGGAGAAATATACAACCTTGCTGCGGGTGAGGAATCCTTTATAGGCGATACTGCTCTGCTTTTCGCTGAGATTCTGAATTACAAAGGAAAAGTACATTTTACCAACGAACAAATGGAAGGTTACCCACTTAACTGGCGCGCAGACATTCAAAAATTAAAAGGTCTCGGCTTCGCTCCAAAAGTAAAAATAACGGAAGGCCTTAAACTTTATGCCGACTGGCTAAAAAATAATCCTTCATGAGAATAGGCATTATACTTACCGGAGATTACAGCTGGGCCGGAGGTGTTTATTATTCTTTAAACATTATTAAATTACTTCAGAAACTTTCTCTGGGTAAAAATATCCAGATTGTCGTACTTGTGAACAAACAAACGGAAAAAGAACTCCTGAACGAGATTCGCTTAAAAAACGTTGACATTGTGAGTCTCGACGAAAAATCTTTTTTCTACAAAGTCTGGTGCAAATTTATAGGGTCAATCACCGGGACAAACTTTCGGTTTGTTTCTGATATAAACGCTTTGAAACTGGACGTGCTTTACCCCGTCATTCACTATGAAAACAGTCACGAGAATTTAAAGTGCAGAGTTTTCTACTGGCTCTTCGATTTCCAGCACAAATTCCTTCCTGAACTTTTTACAAAAGAAGAACTTGAAAACAGAGATCTCAATTTTAAACAGGTCACAGACCATGCAAAAGATATTGTCGTCTCCAGTCATAATTCCAAAGATCATTTGATGCAATTTTATCCCGACTGCAAAGCAAAAGTTCAAGTCTATAATTTTGCTTCGTTAACCGAGAACCTACAAAAAAAGCTGCCGCTTAACATGCCGCAAAACTATCTCGTTGTCTGCAACCAGTTCTGGCCGCACAAAAATCATTTAACCGTTTTAAAAGCTATCGATCTGCTTGTAAAAAAAGGCAAAGATGTACACCTTGTGTTTACAGGAAAATACAAGGGTGTAAAAAATGAAAAGTATGTAAAAGAATTGCAGGTTTTCATTCAAATAAACAAACTTCAAAAGCACATTACCTTCACGGGCTTTATTGCCAGGGAAGAGCAACTGGCTTTGATGGAAAATGCAAAAGCTGTGATTCAGCCAAGTCAGTTTGAAGGCTGGAGCACCGTTATTGAAGATGCAAAGGCGCTGAACAAATTTATTGTCGCTTCAGATCTGCCGATACACAGAGAGCAACTTAAAGAAGATGTCTTGTTCTTTAAGCCCGATGATGCTCTACAACTTTCTGAATTCATTTCCCTTTTGTTCTCGCAGAAAATGCAGGTAACTAAAATGGATTACTCTGCTAACATTCGCAAATCAGAAGCGGATCTTGCAAAAATTATGGGGCTGACATAAAAATGGAAATGACAGAAAAAATACACTTTCCTAAAATAACCATCATCACACCGTCTTTTAACCAGGGCCGGTATTTGGAAGAAACGATTCGTTCTGTCCTTGATCAAAACTATCCGAATTTAGAGTACATTATTATTGACGGCGGCAGCACTGACAAAAGTGTTGAAATCATCAAAAAATATGAAAAGCGTTTGGCTTACTGTATCAGTGAAAAAGATTCCGGTCAAAGTGAAGCCATTAATAAAGGGCTTGCGAGGGCTACCGGTGAAATTGTGACTTGGTTAAACAGTGATGATTATTACGAGCCGGGCACTTTCAAGCTGATTGCAGAAACATTCCGTAACAATGAAAACGTTTCTATCGTTCATGGAAAGACCTTTTTGTTTGGCGAATCGATAGCAAAAAAAACCGTTGGATTAAACAAGGATATTGAAGCTTGGGAATACCTACCCTCTATGAAAATTCCGCAGCCTTCTTCTTTCCTTTCTAAAAAAGTGTTTGATGCTGTGGGACCTCTGAACGAAAAACTGCATTACGCTATGGACTTCGAGCTCATTGTTAAAGCGATTCTCTCGGGGTTCACTATTAAACGCTTGGACGCAACCTTGTCAAATTACCGGCTCCACAAAGATTCTAAATCCATGGACGAGTTGAAATTCTTGCCAGATTGGTCGCAGGTAGTTTATAATTTATTCTCTTCAGTGTCAGGAGGAGGGTTTTTCGCCACACAATTGGAAAAACTCGCATTAGTCCACTTGCATACAGGCACGATCTATCCAGCAACGAAAACATTTACATCTGAAGAATTAGAGCAGGTCTTTCTGCGGCACTTAATACTTTATTACCATTACAACTATCGTTTCTTCAATGCTACCAACTGCAAAAAAATAAGCACTTACCTTTTTGAACATCACAAAGGCTTTCACAAACAGCAACAACTGAACAAATATAATTTAAGGTTAAAAATTTTGCCTAAATTTATTTTCGCTTTTATCAGAAGGTATCGACACTAACATGCTTTTTTCTATAATAATTCCTACTTATAACAGGGCTCACTTAATTGAAAAAACTATTTTTTCATTGCTTCAACAGCGGTATGCTGACTTTGAACTGATTGTTGTAGACGATGGAAGTACTGATAACACGGAGGAAGTTATAAAAAGCATTATTGATCCCAGGATTAAGTATTACAAGAAGCAAAATGGAGGCGTCTCTTCAGCCAGAAATTACGGCTTAACATTTTGTTCAGGACAATTTATAAATTTTTTTGACTCTGACGACATTGCCTATCCTAATCATTTGGAAGAAGCTTCTAAGTTCATTGCTTTAAATCCACTGGCAAAAATAATTATGTTTGATTTTGAGTGGGGGAATGCCGAAAAAACAAACGTGAAAGAAGTTTTAATGCGTTACAACGATGCCAACCAAGCCATTGTAGCCTCTAACTTTCCGTCCACCAATTGCGTTTTTCTTCACAAATCTATTTTCGACGACGCTGCCCATTTTAATGAATCGCTAACCATTGCAGAAGATTGGGAGTTCTGGCTGAAAACTTCTGTGAGACATAAATTTTACCTCGGGAAGGTAAAAACCTCTTACTTCGTGGATCATGAAGAGCGGAGTGTGCGAAATTTCAACCTGACGAATTTACTAACGCAGAAAAAATTATTGATTGCTTCTCTGAGTGCGGATGATCTTTTCTATAAAACAAATAAATCAAAACTTTCAAGAATCAACTCCCACATGCTTTCCTACATTGCCATACATGGTGCAATTGAAGGCAAAAAGCTGAGCGTTCTAAAGTTGTTCCTTAAAAGTATATTCTTGAATCCCGGCTCAAGTTTCGACAAACGGTCATTTGCAATCGTCAAACACCTGCTATTTACTTGGTAAAATTAGCTGCGTTAAAAGAACCGTAAACCTTGCGATAAATCAACATTTGATAACTGAAAAAAAACTTAAAGAATCGCTTAAAACCTCTGCCTTCTGTAAAAAATTATGATATTTTTGCAGAAATTTATTACACGCCCAGCACTGTAAGTATGAAGAAGTTTTCTTTCCGTAAGCATGTTTTTTTGCCTCTACTTCTTCTCGTCACTATTTTTACAATCTATTCGAGGCTGATTCCAGCAGAGGAGCCTCAGTTAAAACCAGTAAACATAGATGAAAAATTCGATGAAAGGTTTTTATACATAAACTCTTCTGCGCGCATCGATTCTTTGATTTCTGCGAAGTTCAGAGTCAGTCATGACGACACAGCAGCCACCGTGCTGTTTATCGATAATTTCCTCCGTAACCGATTTTTCCATTCCTACTCCAGGCTCTCAATGAAAGATAATTGGATCTGCGTTTTGTTTGGAAAATTCGTTTGGGACCATTTCTACTATCCGGTAGTTCCCAGCGTAATAATTGAAAACCCCATGGCGGCCTGTAGTCAGCAGGGCATTCTGTTCCAACAACAACTTGATCGCTTGAAAATCCGTTGCTCTACTATCCAGTTTTTTCCACTCAGCAAACAAAAACCCGGTCATTACGCTGTATCCGTTTATTATTCGAATTCATGGCATTATTACGATCCCAACCGTGAGCCATACATTGTAGATTCTGCAATGCCAAGTGTAGAAGCGATCATCGATCAGAAACTCTACGAAAAAATGTATTCCAGGCCTTCCAACATAGAGTTCCAGGGGTTTTTCAAAAACAAAAGTTATAAGCGCGTTAGTATGGAGCCGTTCAGCAAGGGGAAAATGTACTATTTTCAGCTGATCACTGCGTTTTTATCGCACTGGCTCTGGCTTATCCTACTTGTTTTTTATTGCGGATATTTGTTGCACAAACGCCTTAAAAAAGCATAACTTTATTCCGTTTACCAGTTTAAAACACCCGCATTTTCGGCAAAGCGGCCATGAAAAAATTCCTAACCAATATTCTAGTTTTTTCTACCTGCCTTTTGATCGTTTCTTACCTGGGCGATCTTTTTCTTTCTTTGTACGTAAAAAAATCTAATTCACATGCCCAAAAAGAATACCCTATATGGAACGACATATTGGGAGGAACAGTAAATGCAGACCTTATCGTCAACGGCAGCTCCAGGGCTTGGGTGAATGTAAGTCCGAAGCTTATTAGCGAACAACTGCATGTCTCTTCTTATAACATCGGAATTGATGGTCATAATTTTGTGCTCCAGAATTTACGACATCATTTACTTCTTAAATACAACAGAAAACCTAAATGGATCATTCACTCACTCGATCTCTTTACACTTGAAGGCACCGGTGGACTATACAATCCCGATCAGTTTCTTCCCTATATGTTATGGAACACCGATATCAAAAAAACAACCCTTTTATATACAGGTTATTCGTCCTATGATTTCGAAATCCCTTTGATCAGATATTGTGGTAAATGGGATGCGGTTAAAACTGCGGCTAAATTATTCGTGTTTCCGCAATCGAGTCCGCCCGAGAGAGTGAATGGTTACCAAGGTCAGGAAAAAGTATGGAATTCGGACTTTGACAAAGCGCAACAATCTATGAAGAGTTTTAAAGCAAAATTGAATTCTGAAACTCTTGCTCTGTTTGAAAATTACCTGCAAGACTGCGCCTCCGATAGCATTAAAGTCATTCTGGTATACGCACCTGAATATAGTGAAGGCCAAAAATTTGTCCCTAACAGAGCTGATATCATCGCGGTTTTTGGCGCGCTCAGCAAAAAGTACAACTTGCCTTTTTATGACTTTTCAAAGGATCCTATTTGTTACGACACCCGCTACTTTTATAATGCCTTACACCTCAATAAAACAGGCTCAGAAATATTCACCGCGCAGCTTGGCGACAGCCTTAAACAGCACAAAGTTCTGAACTGAAAAAAGAAAAGGCACTGTAAAAAAACTTAAATTCCTCTTGATTAGTTTTTTATTTTAATCCGATATTTACAAGCGATCATGCGGAACGCTATATGATCATTACAATTTATTTTATTTATGTGCGGCATTGCAGGCTTTTTAGATTACCACAAATCATCTTCTCAAAAGATCCTGCAGGATATGACCTCTGCCCTTCAGCACCGCGGTCCAGATGCAGAGGGTTATGAGTTTTTGGAAAATACCGATGCACAGCTTGGACTAGGCCATCGCCGTCTTTCCATTATTGACCTGAGTGCTGCTGGAAACCAGCCCATGCATTACGCTCATTTCTCTATTGTTTACAACGGAGAAATATATAATTATAAAGAAGTACAAAAAAAGCTTGAGGGTTTAGGTCACACCTTCAAAACACATTCAGATACCGAAGTTATACTTCATGCATACGAGCAATGGGGAGAAAAGTGCGTGACCGAATTCACAGGCATGTTTGCTTTTGTGATCTCTGATGCAAGAAAACAAACGCTTTTCTGCGCTCGCGACCGGGCCGGCGTGAAACCACTTTTTTATTACTGGCACGAGAATTTGTTTTTATTTGCTTCTGAGTTAAAAGCATTTCACAAACATCCCCGGTTCGTAAAAGAATTAGATACGAATGCCATTGCTGCCTTCATGCAGTTTGGCAACGTACCTACCCCGTATTGCATCTTTAAACACTGCCACAAGCTAAAACCCGGTCACAGTCTGCATTTAGACATTACCTCCAAACACATCACCCTTCACAAATACTGGGATGTTTACGAAGCCTACAATAAACCCAAGCTGGACATTTCTTTCCCGGAAGCAAAAGAGAAAACCGAACTCATTTTAAAAACTGCTTTCGATTACCGCATGGTTTCTGATGTGCCGGTGGGTGTTTTTCTAAGCGGAGGGTACGACAGTGCTTCACTTACTGCTTTATTACAAAAAGACAGAACGCAGAAAATAAGAACCTTTACCATTGGAGTACCCGATATTGGATTGAACGAAGCTCCATTTGCAAAAGAAATAGCAAGGCACTTAGGCACAGAGCATACGGAGTTTACCTGCACGCAAAAAGAAGCCCTTGACCTCATCTCAGGCCTTCCCTACCATTACGATGAACCCTTTGGTGACAGCAGCGCCATTCCCACAACCTTAGTTTGCAAACTGGCCCGTCGTGATGTTACCGTAGCTTTGAGCGCGGACGGCGGCGATGAAATATTTGCAGGCTATAACCGCTACGATTACCTAATGAAGCACGGCAGCTTTCTAAATACTGTACCTGCGCCAATCAGAATTGCAGCATCGCGGCTCATGAAAACAATTCCTGCGGACAAAATTCCATTTATAAACCAGCGCTATAATTTTCATAACCGTTATGAAAAATTAAAATCTCTGCTCGAGGATCCTTCTCCTGAAAACATGATGTTGAGTTTGAGCAAACAATTTAATGACAAGCGACTTCAGGAACTTTTTAGAACGCGTGTAAAACTGCCGGAAACTGCTTATTCAGGTAACTTATTAAAGGAAGACTATTTTACGCCTCTCAGTTATATGATGGCTGTCGACTACCAGACTTACCTGCTCGACGACATCCTGCAAAAAGTAGATCGCGCATCCATGAGTGTTGGTCTGGAAGCAAGGGAACCATTTTTAGATCATCACATTATAGAATTTGCTGCGCAGTTGCCCGATGCTTACAAATATCACAAAGGCATAAAAAAATACATTCTCAAAGAAATAGTTCATAAATATATTCCAAAAGAAACCATGCACCGGCCTAAAATGGGCTTTGCTATTCCAATTGAACGCTGGCTTTCGATAGACCTTAAAGATAAAGTTCTTTATTACCTAGAGGATAACAGAATCGAAAAACAAAATATTTTCGAAAGCGAAACGATTCAAAAAATAAAATCAGATTTTCTGAATGGTAAAAAAGAACTCACTGTAAAAGTGTGGTATCTGCTAATGTTCCAGATGTGGTACGAAAAATGGATGGAGTAATTCAAAAAAACTTATAAGTTTAAGGCGAGAAATATTCCACAAGGCTATTTTGAATAAAATTAACTCGTCACAACCACTTCGTTTTCCACGATGTTCACTTTCTGAGTCATGCGTCTCTTGTAACTTGCCTTATTGAGCATATCGTTCATTACCACCAGGCTGGAGAGGAAGAACGGAATACAGGGAATCTTTAACCGCACCAGTGCGCCGAAATTTGCAATGGAAACGCCCACCGAAAAAGCAAAAAACACAGCAAACAGAAACGAAAACATAAGGAGCGAGTGGCTGGTAATAAGTCCGAAAAAGCGGAAGAACTTTAATTTAATCAGCAGGTAAAGACAAAATAAAAGAATAAAAGTGTTTTCAAGCGCAGAGAGCGCCATTACCACATTTCTCACATCAAAAATAGTGGGTCGGAAAAGTGCAGCAAAAATGGCTTTGTGCGAAACGGACAACAAGCCCGCAACTGTTGGCTCATAGTTACCAATGTCAAATGTGTTTCCGTTATAGTAACTCTGCTTTAGATCTTGTTGAGCGCCAGAGGCAGTCTTAATAACCTTTTCAACGGAATACTGCCCGAGAGAATCCCCTAGTTTTTCTAGCGCATATACACAAACAACGATTCCAAGCGTTACAAGCGTAGGGCCAAACAAAACTTTAAACAGTCTGTTCTTGATATTTGTAACGCGGATCGCAATAAACCAGAGAATGGAGCCTGGCAGCAGGGCAAAAAGTATGTAGGGCTTGATCGACAATAAAAGGTAAGACGCAATGATCAGAGACAAGACATATTTCATTTTTCGTTTTTTCTGGGCAAAAAACCAATAAAATCCATGTACATAGAAACAAGCCGCCGAAAGTGTTATACTGTCTTTCATAATGCCACTGCCCCAGAATACCACGGAAGGGATAAAAAGAATAGACCAGGCAAACTGCCGCTCCAGTCCGGGAAACTCCTTTACAAAAACCATGTATAGTCGCCATACTCCAAGGTAACAAACCGAAGCGAGAACGATTGCACTGGCACAATAGCTTTTGAAACAAACCAATACGAGAGGCACAAAACATTTGGAAACGAAATAGGCATACTCATCATTCACCCAATAGGTAAAAGAATAATTGGAATTCATGATAAAAAATTCTGCGTACTTTGGACTTCCAAAATACAAGTACATGAAGTCTTCGGGACGCTCTAGCAATACATCCACCATTGAACAGGCTGTATAGTGATAATTTACCGTATCGCCGCCCGCGTAATAATAAAAATAGATCAGGCCAAGCGCAATTCCACCAACCATTTTCAGAATAAGTCCGGGTAAAAAATATTTATACATCTTCTCACTTGCTCTCCGTTTTATAGTAAATTTATGAGCGAAAAATAATATGAACGCAGCATAAATAGGGGCAAGTAATAAATCGTAAATGTCCATCGCTCCTATAAAATTAAAGAATATTATTCAGTGAACAAAAATACCCTCTATATTACCTTTGACGGCCTGAGCGACCCTCTCGGACAATCACAGATATTGCCCTATCTGTCGGGCATCGCAGCGAATGGCTTCCATATTCACATTTTGTCCTGCGAAAAAAAAGAAAGGCTGAATAAGGAAAAAGAAACCATTCTTTCGCTGATCGGGAACTTACCCATCAGCTGGGATTACATACTTTACGACGAGGAAGGTGGCGTTATTTCAAGGCTCCGCTACATACGGCGCATTAACAGGATGGCCGATAAGATCCGAAAAGAAAAAGAAATACGCCTCGTTCATTGCCGGAGTTACCTCGCTTCCTTAACCGGACTCTCATTTAAGCTTCGCTACAAAATTCCCTTCATTTTTGACATGCGCGGCTTTTGGGCTGATGAACGCATTGATGGCGGCATCTGGAAAAAGAGCAAGGTGCTTGAGAACTTTTTTTACACCTACTTTAAGAAAAAAGAAAAACAATTCGTCCTGCGGTCCGATGCCATTGTTTCTCTCACCAACAGCGCTGTTAAGGAACTAAGCACTCGCTTTCCAACGGAGCTGATCGCACGTAAAACAACGGTAATTCCCTGCTGTACTAACACAGAACTCTTTAGTAAACAAGCCGTAAAATTGACGATAGAGGTGCCTACCTTTTCGTCCGCAGATCACTTGCTTATTTACACCGGTTCTATTGGCACCTGGTACTATACCCGCGAAATGATAGATTGTGTGCTGGCCTGGAAGGAATTTATTCCAGAAATAAAATTACTAATCCTAACGAAAGACCTCGAAGCACTGGCTAATATCCTTACTTCCTATAGTGCGGAACAAAAGAAAATAGTTATCTCCGCAAGCTGCTCTCACCGCGATGTTGCAGCATACCTAAGTCTTGCGAAAGCAGCTATTTTTTTTATCAAGCCCTCTTATTCAAAAATTGCTTCTTCCCCCACAAAAATGGCGGAGTGTTGGGCAATGGACCTCCCTATAATTACAAACCCTGGCATTGGGGATAACGATTTTTATTTCACAACCCACGAAGGAGGAATTCTAGTTGATGATTTTACAAATGCCGACTACCAATCTGCTTGTCAAAAGTACATTACCCTGGGTCGTAAAGAAAACGCATACAGAGAAATAGCATTGCGTTATTTCGACACACAAATGGCTATTGAAAAATATACCGGCATTTATAAATCTCTGATTCCCTGCGCTTGTTAAAAGATCTTCACCATATACGGTTCAGACGGTTCATTTTCTCAGTGAGCGAGAATTTTTTAGCGACAGAGCCTATTGTGGATGCTGACATTAATTACTGCATTCAATGTCCGCACAATACCCAGAACTCGCTAAAAGATTTTTATACTTTATTGATTGACCTTTCGCAATTTGTTGAGGAGATCCGGAAAGAAGTCTATCACAGGGCGCTTTCGGAAATAAATTCTTACGTAAGTAACCAGGAATTTGAGCACAAGGTCTTATATGACCCTACGGATAAAGATCTCAAAAATTTTATCCGGCTCTTCAACACTTTCGCTTCTGAAAAAAAAATAAGACCGGCAGAAACCTTCCGCTTAAAGGCGTACAAGCAGCATGGGATTCTCGCAGTATCTTACATCCGACAAAATGAAAAATTTCTTTTCATTAACTTTTATAGGATCACCAAAGAAAGAGCGGCCAACATTTATTCGTTCGGCGTAAAAGACCCAGCGCAAGAATTCAATAGTTCTCAATTAGGCCGGGCGCACCGGTCGCTGCACTGGCTCGACATGCTCGAGTTTAAAAAGGCAGGCGCACACTATTATGATTTTTGCGGTTGGTACGACGGGACTGAAAACGCCGATCTGTTGAATGTAAATAAGTTTAAAGAACAATTCACAAAAAATAAAGTGAAGGAATATTCCGGGGTTATCTATAAACGCAAATTACTAGTCCTTCTCCTAAAACTCATGCGCTGATGGAAAAAAATCATGCCGTTTATAATTCAGAAGACGTAGTAAGCTGGTACAAAAAACTGAGCGAAATTATTCCCATAGAAAAAAACATCTTCGAAAAACACAAAGCTTTGTTAGGTAGCGGAGATGTACTGGACATCGGAATTGGCGGTGGTCGCACAACAGCTTATCTTCTTAAGCTCTGTAAATCCTACACCGGAATAGATTATTCTGAGAATTTCATAAAAGCGGTTAAAAAAAATCACCCTTCCGCGTTATGCATGGTAATGGACGCGCGTGATCTTTCCGCTTTTAAAACTGCAAGTTTTGATGTGGTGAATTTTTCCTTCAACGGAATCGACTATGTAAATTATGAAGGCAGAAAAAAAATATTTTCCGAAATACATAGAGTTGTAAAACCAAACGGACTCTTCTTTTTCTCCACACACAATAGAAATCATGTTAGCTTTCGTCTGCCACCCTGGCTGAATAAGAACGATTCTGTTTTCACCCGCTTCAAAACCTTTGTGAAATTATTACCTTATTTTATAAAGAACCTAAACCAAAAAAAGGAGGAAGAGATCTACGAGGACTATGCCATCATCAATGACACCGCGCATAACTACAGCCTCATGACGTTTTACAGCTCACCGACATTCCTGCGACAACAGCTTTCAGAGCATGAATTTATTGACATAGATTTTTACGATAAAGCTGGAGAAAAAAAAGGGGATGATGTACTCGAAGACTGGATATTTGCAACAGCGAAAAAATCAGCGCTTAATCATCTTGTGAAATCCATTGATCAGCAAGAATAATTCCTCTGCGCTGTCCTGGTGAATATTAAACCGCGGTAATTCATATAAATATGTTTTATCCTCTTTCAGTTTTTTAAGATCTACATGATCATTTATCCTTGTAAAGCACATGCTGTAGTACCTTTTTACCACATTTAAGGAAAGTGGATTCCATTTTGCGAAAGGAAAAGCAAAGGAAGACACCTCAACATTCAGCTCTTTTTCAATAGTACTTTTTGATTCACGCATTTCGTAGTCAATGAAGCCTTCATCCGTCTCCATGCTAAAACTTGGATGTGTAAGACTGTGCGATGCAATGCTTACATACGCTCGGTCGAGTTTTCTCAGCTCATCAAAATTTAAAAGTTCTTTTTCAATGATACGGTTATCCTGCTCAAATTTTTTCTGCAAGGTGTCAATGATTATTTGCCTTTCAACTTGTCGTAGCTGACAAAGGTGCTTGGTAATCGTGAGGTTGAGTGCGAAGTAGTCAAACTTATTATTGTAGTATATATTCTGATTGTGCTCGAGGAAAAAATCGCGGATATCGGAAAACCAGTAGTGTTTGACAAAATAAATAATGGTGGAAGTCCATATATGCCCGTGATTCGAAAGATTATAAGGCAGCACAAAAATGGTAGAATGGGCTTCGTTCTTTTTCAGAATAGGATAGGCATAATCGAGATAGTTTTTATAGCCATCATCAAACGTAATAAAACAGGCTTTTCTAAAATCCATTTCCGGTCTGGTATGAAGGCAATGAAGGGGCAAAATGGCGTAGTGTTTTTTCAGTAGCAGAATCATTTCCTCAAACAACTTCGGGTGAATACCCGGCCAGATGCCATCGTACTCAGGAATGATCTTATGAAATACCAATACTGGCAGAAGTGACCGCCTCCTGTTACGGTGCATTAAAAAATTCCCAACTTTAGCCCAATACAATGTCTTAAATAAAAAGGTCCTCAGCGATTTCATAGTTTAACCTGAAAAAAAATTTTTGTGTGTTAGTCTTCAAACTCTGGCAATTGGTCTGTTGTGGAGAGTCGTTCACGGAAAATAAAAGTATTAATTTTTACACTATTACCCAAAATTTATTTACCTTTAAAACTTATGCAAAGCATCATCGTTACCGGGGGAGCAGGTTACATTGGCTCTCACACCCTTGTTGAATTATTAAATAAAACGGATTTCCATGTAATTTCCGTAGATAATTTCTCGAATTCAAATGCCGAATCCTATCAAAAAGTAAAAAGCATTACTAAACGTCCTTTTGAAACATTGAATTTTGATCTTTGTGATGAACAAGCGCTCATAAAAAATTTATCGGGAATCAGAAATATTGTCGGGATCATTCATTTTGCTGCTTTCAAATCGGTCCCCGACTCTGTTGCAAACCCCATTCTGTATTATCATAACAACAATAACTCTCTGCAGAACATTTTGAAATTCGCCCAGCAAAATAAAGTTCAGAATTTTATTTTTTCTTCTTCTTGTTCCGTTTACGGTAACGCCGATGAACTTCCGGTTACGGAAAGTACGCCGTTGAAAAAAGCGGAGAGCCCTTATGCGCATACGAAACAAATTGGAGAAGAAGTGATTGCTTTTTTCTGTAAAGCCAATCCCACTTTTAATGCGGTGCTACTGCGCTACTTTAATCCTGTAGGTGCCCACATGAGCGGTCAATTGGGAGAGTTTCCTATTACAAAGCCAAATAATCTTGTTCCTATTATCACACAAACGGCAAGTGGTAAAAATAGTCTCACCGTTTTTGGAAGCGATTACGACACCAGAGATGGTTATTGTATTCGCGATTACATTCACGTAACAGACATTGCTGACGCCCACGTAAAAGCCTTAAACTATCTTGTGGAAGGGAAAAATAAAAACCAACTTTCCCTCTTTAATCTCGGCACAGGTAACGGTGCGAGCGTACTCGAAGCTATTCAATCGTTTGAAAAAATTTCCGGTAAAAAATTAAATTATACTGTTGGTAAAAGGCGCGACGGCGATGTGATTGCCGTATACGCGAACAATACCTTAGCAAAAACCGAATTAAACTGGATACCACAATTTACACTCGACGATATGATGCTAAGCGCCTGGAAATGGCAGCAAAATCTGGACGCCTGATTTGGCCACAGATTATACACCAATTTCTAAATGGGATTTGTACTTAACATTATAATCTTTTATACTTCTTAAGATTACTTCGTGTGCTTCTGCGGCGCCGTATGTATGAGTAATTTCAACGGCTTTATTTTCCTGCCCAGGCATGTTTTTGTAAGTCAGAAAATAATGTTTTAAACGGTTAATCAACGTCGCAGGACAATCCTTCACATCTTTTAAATTTCCATAAATCTCATCCTGCTTTAAAACAGCAATGATCTTGTCGTCCGCTTCCCCTTTATCCAACATCCTGAATCCTCCAATTGGAATGGCCTCCAGGATAATATCACCGCTTGTAATATTTCTTTCGGTAAGCACACAAATGTCTAAGGGATCTCCATCGCCCCGGTCGACTTTTTTCCCCGACATTAATTCTGCATAAGCTCTTACTTCTTCGTCACAAAAAGTTTGTGGAACAAAGCCGTAGAGCGCCGGCACATAGTTGGAAAATTTTTGAGGACGATCCACCTTACGATAACCCGTTAATTTATCTATTTCATATTTAACGGTATCAGCGGGAACCATTTCAATATAGGCTGTTACAATGTTTGGACAATCTTCCCCTATCGGAATGCCATGCCATGGATGCGGTTTATATAATTGCACTTTCATTTGTAGTGATGTTTTCCAAAATTCAGAAGCAAAGATAAGAGAACATTAACATTTATTTACGGGGTTTCTGCACTAAAAACCCGTTCAAAGCGTTAATAAGCCATAATTTATGAACCCAAAAAAGCTCTTCAGGTATACAATAAGGACCGCTGTGATCCTGTTGCTCCTGGCAAATATTGTCGCCGCATTCCACGCTTATAAATTCACGCACAACGATCCCACGATCCGTGTCAAGACAAAAAATCCAGACCAAATTGGCTTCGCTGAAAAAGTAAAAACGTTTATTTTAGGAGTGAATAATCCTAGGCCACTAAACGTTTCAGTTCCCGAACACACTTTCGAAACCCTCTATTTAAAAAGTAATAAACAACTCGAATGCTGGAAGATCAATGCAGATCCGTCAAAGGGCACTGTGATCTTGTTTCACGGTTATGGCGGGCAAAAATACTCGCTGCTTGAACGCGCCACTGTTTTTCTGGACTTTGGCTACTCTGTTTTACTGGTTGACTTTATGGGTTCCGGCGGATCTGAGGGCAATCAAACCACCATTGGTTTTTACGAAGCCATAGAAGTGAAAGACGCATTTGAGTATGTAAGAGGTAAAGGCGAAAAAAACATTTTACTTTTTGGAACCTCCATGGGTGCAGCTGCTATTATGAAAGCACAGAGGGACTATGCACTGCCCGCTTCTGCCATCCTTATAGAATGCCCTTTCGGATCAATGCTTGAAACTGTGCAAGCCCGGTTTAAAGTCATGAAATTGCCGGCGTTTCCAATGGCGAACTTCCTTGTGTTTTGGGGTGGACTAGAAAATAATTTTAATGCCTTTGCGCATAACCCGGCAGAATACGCAAAAGAAATTACTTGTCCTACTCTGCTATTGTATGGTGAGAAAGACATAGATGTGTCACGGAAAGAAATCGATGAAATTTTTAAAAATCTCAAAGGAAAAAAGGAATTAAGAACTTATCCTTTGGCGGGTCACGAAAATTATCTAAAAAAATACAGAACTGAATGGACGCGCGATGTTGCGGGTTTCCTGGCGACACTTAGCGCCTTCAGTCCTTGAAAATTTAATTTTGCTCCGGCGCTTTATTCACCCGGGCTTCCTTGTAAATCTCAAGAACTCTGTAACTGTTAGTCGTTCTGCCTTTTGCAGATAAAACTCTACGGTCACCAAACTCTTTATTTAAAGCTTTAATAAACGCGGTATTGCCGTTGAACTCTCTTTTAATATTATTCAGATCAAGCGGATAAATTTTCGAATTAAGATCTTTGCTAAAGTAGCTGTAGATGCGTCCTTCCCCTACTGTGTATATTATGAAAGGATCTGTCTGAACGATTTGTACACCGGGAACACCATACCAATTAAAGCCCTTAGGAGTTGTTCGAAACATTTTAAGAGCTCCTTTTTTAAACGTAATAAAACCCCACAAACTATCTACCGACAAACTAAATTTATCCTTTTCACTATAATCCACAACAATTCTTTTTCCGCTTAAATTATAGTGAATGTCTTTATAAACGGACATCTGTAGCTTGTGACTCAAAAAATCACGTGACGCAGAACATAATTTTATTTTGTCTTTCTCAAAAGAATTATGAAAGGGGATTAAGAGATCATCTTCAAAAAAATAAGCTGCCTGCTCAATGTGAAGTGCGGTGGGAGGTTTAAATTTAAAGTACTTTTTATAAAATGAAGGATCCCTTACCGCTTTTGCCGTCGCGGCGCTATCTGAGACGAGTATCGTAAGTCTTCCTTTCTGAGAATATTTACCCACTGCCATGTCATACGTCTCAACATCTACATAGTAAAAAACAAAAGTACTATCCCCATAAAAATAAATATTGCTACTGCTGTATGGGTAAGAAGCTTTGAAACAAATTTCGGGACTCTCAACTTTTTCAAGGATAATATTGAGAATGGGGTTGTCGGAGTAGTATACTTCAGAAGTCGTAACTTTTGAATTCTTTTGGGAAAATGCATTGCATGCAATAAAAACGAAAAATAAACTTTTGGATAATTTCATAAAGTTTAAAGATCGAAAAAAATAACAAGAGAGTAAATTACTCAGATACCCAGCTTTTCTTTTAGCTTCGAGTAGCCGGGCCGGCTCAAAGGAATTTTCTTTCCTGATTTAAGCAATGCTACGTAAGAATTTTTCTCTAGCGGCTCAATGCGGGTAAGTTGCTGAAGGTTGATGATGAAGGACCGGTGCACTCTGAAGAACTGAGACGTATCAAGCACCTGCTCATAATAGTTCATGGTTTTCTTTTTCAGGTAATAAGAATCCATTGTGAAGATTTTCACATAATCGTCGTAAGCTTCAATATAAAACACATCCGTTACCGGCACGATAGTAATCTCAGAATTTGTTTTTACCACGATGCGATTCTTTTCATCTGCTTGCCTGTCGACATTCTCAAGAAGCGTTTGAATATTTTTTTCGACACCTTTATCTTCGGCCTTTTTCGATTCAAATTTTGTTAACGCCTCCTGAAAACGTTCCTTACTAAAGGGTTTCAGTAAATAATCCACCGCATTCGTTTCAAAAGCTTTTATCGCATATTCATCAAAAGCAGTTGCAAAAATAACAGGCGGAATAGTATCCAGTAATTCCAGCATTTCAAACCCATTGATCTTTGGCATTTGGATGTCGAGAAAAACCAGGTCAGGCTTGTGCTGTAAAATTGCCTTTACGCCTTCATAGCCATTGTTACATTCTGCTACTACTTGCATGTCCCGCTGGTCTTGCAAATATTCCATAACAATGCTTCTTGCGAGAGGCTCATCGTCTATGATCACTATTTTTTTCATTCCTGGTTTTATTTATGATGCTTTCAGTTGAGGAATCTTTAAGCGGGTAATAAAAATATTTTCTTTTTTTTCGGTTGTCAAAAGGTCATTTCTTCCGTACAATAAAAACAAGCGGCGCTGGATAGAACTCAAGCCAAATCCGGTTCCCCCGGCTGCGCTCTGTGTTTGTGCATCTAATGGGTTCTTTATTTCGAGGGATAAGTAAGAAGTAGCGTTGTGCGCTTCCACGCTCACTACTATATCTTCTATGGTTCCGTAAAGTCCAAACTTAATGGCATTCTCAACAATGGGCTGCAATAACAAAGGTGGAACCAGGGCTTTGAGCGCGTCTTCCTTCACTTTAACTTCCACAATTAAGCGATGACCAAACCTCACTTTTTCTATCTCAAGGTAAAGATTTAAATGCTGCATCTCTTCATTTAGCGGGACCATCTGTTCTTCATCCTTTTTTAAAGTGCCGCGTAAAAAATCAGAAAGCTGCTGGATCATTTTTCTGGCCTCATCGGGCTTGGAGCCTGCCAATGCACTGATTGAGTTTAAGCTGTTGAACAAAAAATGCGGTTGCAACTGTTGGCGAAGCCTCACCAGCTCAGCTTCCTTAACCAATTTTTCAGCTTCATTCCGGCGCTCTTCCTGCTCCTTCTGATCTTTTAAAATATTCCACATCCAGTTAAGAAGGGTAACAAAAGACATAATGAGCAGCCCACTGATGAACCGTAATGGCATTGATTTTTCCAAAAAATCATGGTACGCTGTCTCTTCAGGTAAAAGGCTTAACAAGATCCAGCGAAGTCCCAGGCAATAAAGAAAAGTTATTCCAACTGCATAAATAAGCCGGTAAAAGCGGTTTCCACTCCCCGGCTGGTAAAAACGATAAACCGTAATAGCAGTGTAGCAAAGCGCCGCGAGTAAGCCGTTAGACGTGCAGGCATCTATGAACGAAATCTTCCATAGGAGCCCCAGCCTATGCAGCACCGCGGTTTGTATAAATATCCAAAAGACCCACCAAGTTAAAAAACCTATGAGGATTCGTCGGGAAGAATATGGAAATGGGTTTCTCAAAAACGCTTATGCAAATGTTATGTTTTTTGCCTGTATTTCCATAGACTTTTGACGGATATATTTAATGAAGGATCCCGTATCTTTTATTTTGTGAGTATTGGAATATATTTGCTCTCCATCCTTCATTTCATCTAACGGATAAACTTCCAAAACATCGATGAACTGCCGGCTCACGAGTTTGTTATTTGCATCCATAAAAGTTTCCTCTTCTTTTTTTCCGATCACCCGGGCTTTATAAAAAGCTTCTTCCAGGCTGTAAACTAAGATCATCCTGATCTGTTCGTCAAATTGCGAAGCATCTGTTCCAATATCAATGTTCACGTTGAAAATTATTTTTGCAAGAAATTTTTTCATAGTTCTTTTTTTTAATTTTCGTTTTTAAAAACTTCTGATGTCGATTCCGCCGAAAACGGTGGTTCCGGTTATTATTAATACTTTGTCTGGTTCGCCTGCGACAGGCGGCTTTGTACCTCTCTTATCCTCCACATTGCCAAACACGGTCACGGTTTGTTCTGATCGCACTTCCCAGTGAGATGGCACAATTAACTTGGTACCGCCAAACACCTGCGTAATTTCAAGCTTTGCCGTTCCTTCAAAATCTGCTTGGCTTAAATTCAATTCCGTGCCGCCGAACACGTTGACAACTTCACCACCCTTAAAATTTTTTGCCAGGACAATTTTTTTCACGCCAGCAAAAAGTACTGTAGACTCTAAATAATTATCACTTGTTGGCTCTTCACAATTAAAACGATCGCCACAGTCTGAAGGATACCTTCCCTCGTAATTACGTTTCTTAAAATGTTTACGATAGTGGGCAAACCTGCTTTTTCTACGCGGCTTGAAAATGATAGCCAATCCAAAAAGGATAATGAGACTCGGCCAGAGAATTGGTTTGATCTGCATGTGCGGGTAAAGGTCAGATAAAAGAAACGCGCCGCCCACAGCTATTAAAATCATCCATCCTGGATGAAGGAATCTATGTTTTACCGCGCTGACCACTCCAAGGCCAATCAGCAGCATTTTCCAACTGAATACCCAAAAAGGAATTTCGGCACCAAGTTCCCTTGCCAAAAAAAGTGAGCCGATCGCGACGATCAATACCCCACCCATTATTTTCCCACGTCTATGACTTTTTTCAATGTTCTTCCACACGTTCTCGCTCTCTTCCCTTCCTTCTGCTTCTATGTTCTGATTTTCCATTCTTAATTTTTTTATAAAATTACTACAAACATACGTGCTGTAAAAGGGCATTTAGGCCAGTTTTGGGTCATTGGCGGTGAACGGTACGCAAAGGGCGGCAAATGGTAATTTTTGTTTAATACCGAAACAACTCAGGTTTTCGAAAAACAAAACCCGATCGGCCGTATAACTGAAAGTAATCAGCCGTTCTTTCGAAAACCTAATAACTTTCCGTATAAATGCGGAGAAAAAACGATTTTTCGTTACTTTTATAGCGTACCCCCATTTGAAAGCGCTAATTCATATACTCCTGATACTCACAGCACTCTCCGCGGGTTCCTGTTATTCTCAAACAAATCCTTTTAGGGAAAATGGGAAATGGGGTATTAAGGAAAATGAAACCGTTCTCATAACGCCGATTTACGATACCATTTTTAATTTTGATTCTACCGGTAAGGTCTGCATGGCCTGCTATAAATCTAAGAGCGCCTCTGCAAATAAATTTATTAAAGTGACCACTACAAGTTATGCCTGCAATTACATGAATAAAAAAAATGAGCACCTTATAATTCGCAATGCTACGAATGATACCTTCAGTGTTTTCTCTTTAAGTAAAAAAGTGGTAAAACAATATTTTGATAATAGTCCTTATTTTACGGTGACAGCAAAGGGTAAAAAACATTTACTTTATAAAAATTTTGAGCAGATTACTTTTAAGGGTTATTATGAGATCAGTGTAAGTCCGGATAAAAAATTCTATTACACTTCATTTATCAACGAAGGCGATGTGGTGCTGGCCGGACTCACCAACGAGCGTGAGGAAGAAGTAATTCCTCATCAGTATTCTATACTTAAGATGAACACCAGTGACTCGCTGGTAGTGGCATGCAGCGCCGGTGCCCGCGTAAATGCCAATGATGATGTTTACGATTATAACGGAAAGAATCTTATCAGTACACACCGGCACATAGACATGGCGACGAAACATTTTCTCATTCATAAAATTTATGAGCCGAAGGAATATCATATTTTCTATAACATCAGCACGAAGGAGGAAAAAAACGTGCATGCTGACGAGCTTAAAATTTACGAACACGACGAAATCCTGATCCGCCTTAAAAACGACTGGTACATATACGACCTCAATACGAATTTAAAAAGACCACTAAAACAGTCATGAATACAAGAATAGCAATTAACGGCTTTGGTCGTATCGGAAGAGTTTTTTTACGCAATTGCATTAATAATCCTAACATAGACATCGTTGCCATCAACGATATTACGGATACAGCAACTCTTGCGCATTTATTAAAATACGATTCTATTCATCGCGCTTTTCCCGGTGAGATAAAAACAGAGGGAAATGCTTTGATAGTAAACGGGAAAAGTATTCGTGTGGTTTCTCAAAAAAACCCGGAAGAACTTCCCTGGAAAGAACTGAAAATTGATATCGTGATTGAATGTACGGGTCATTTTCTCGATACAGCAAGCGCGAAGGGCCATTTAACGGCGGGTGCAAAAAAAGTGATTCTCTCTGCTCCACCAAAAGACGATACCATCAAGACAATTGTTTTAGGTGTAAACGATTCAACGCTTAGCAAGGACGATGTGATCATTTCCAACGCAAGCTGCACTACCAATTGCGCTGCGCCTATGCTGAAAGTTCTGGAACAATTTGGCATCGAACAAGCTTATATTACCACGGTTCACTCGTATACAAGTGATCAGTGCATTCACGATGCGCCGCATAAAGACCTGCGAAGGGCAAGGGCTGCGGCTATGAGCATCATTCCTACTTCTACAGGAGCAGCAAAAGCCATTACAAAAATATTTCCACACCTGGAAGGGAAAATTGGTGGTTGCGGAATGCGTGTTCCTGTACCTGACGGTTCTTTAACCGACATTACCTGCGTTTTAAAAAACACACCAACTGCTGAACAGATCAACGAAGCTTTTAGAAAAGCTTCTCAAACTGATCTCAAAGACATTTTACAATACACCGAAGATCCAATTGTGAGTGTAGATGTGATCGGTAATCCGCATAGTGTGCTTTACGATTCAGAATTTACAAGTATTGTAGGACATCTTGTGAAAATCATTGGTTGGTACGACAACGAGTGGGGGTATAGTAACCGACTGGTTGATCTTGTTTTAAGGATGGGGAATTAAGGGGTTACCACTCTTCAACTCTCCTTCACCAAGCTCAGCAAAGGCTGCTCTGGGTGACACTATGACGGGGCGCTTCGGCGGGCCGATAGCTATCGGCTCAGCGCCCCAATTCCAGGCCAAAATCTACTCGATCTTACAAGTATAAGTCTTCTTACCATTTTCAGAAACGGTTACCGTCGAGGTTCCCGGAATAATGGTCGTGGAGCCATCTGTGTAGCTTTCTTCCGATTTAGTAGGACAGGCTTTTGTGATCGTTTTCTTAGAGGCTTTGTCGTAGGTGGTCTTGCGGGAATTGCCGTATGCGTAGGAAGTGACAATAGTCGTGTCCTTTGCTTCTGTGATCGTTATAGGTGGAATTGGAAGTGGAATGCCAATGTTCAGACTGAAAGCAACGCCTGCGCTTTGACTACGCGTAGTGGTGGTTCCGCTGTCTATTATCTGGCACGTACAGGTGCGTTCTTTCTTGCAGGATAAAATGCTTAAGCAGAGGATGCTTAAAACAACTAAATAAAATTTCATGTGTGTAGTTTAATTTATTAAAAATAGGGATTTTTTTCAATATTCACAAGGTACAAGGATGGACGGCAGGACTGAATGGACTGTCGGGAGGCAAGACTAAGAGAACCAAGACTTAAGGGAGGTAAGACTTGATGGAAACAAGATTAAGGGGCACAAGACTAAGAGAACTAAGACAAAGGGATGTAAGACCTGCTTAATCTAACTTTGGAAAAGTTCTCCCGAAAATTAGAAGTAAATTTTTCCAAAGTTTTCTGAGGAATTAGAACTCAAAAGTAATCTGCCCATCCCCGTCTAAAAAGTCTTTGGCGTTGTCTTTATTGAGTTTTTCCATAGCGCGGCGGTGCAGCTCCATTGGGGACAAACCGGTCTTTTCGCTTTCATCTGCTTTCAGAAATTTACGGGCCAGTTTAATCTCTTCGGGCTCACGCAAATTAATTTCCTTCACTTTATAAGAGCTGAGTTTTTTTCCTTTGGCCTTCATGTTCACCATCGGACTAAACTCTACCATTTTTAAAGTCTCATCAGCAACTTCCATACCCTTTTCTTTCGCAAACTTAACTTCTACCACCGGATTAATTTGTGCGGTGATCAATTCTATTCGGGAAGCTTCATTTTCAGTGATGATCAGCGTTTTGTTAGTGGTTACTTCCGGCTCAAAACGTTTTGTGAAATACGATTTGCTTTGTCCGTCGAAATAAACGCAGGTGAGTGTTTGCTGCGGATAATATTTTTCAATCATGATCACATCATCATCAAAATGATTCAGTACATCATAAGTATAAAGCTTGTAAAACCCTTTGCTGGTAACCGTGAGAATTTTTTCTTCGCCACTGAATTTACCGATGTAAGTTCCACGCTCGTCCTTGTTCAAACGGTGCGTTCCTTCATCAAACCAATAATCTTCTCCCTCTAAAGTGGAAGCACCTTTTTCTTTTAAAGTAACTTTATTAACGGTGTATTTCGTTACAATATTTCCTACAGAACCACGCGCCTTTACTTCCATTTCACCAAAATCAACAGCGATCTCCAACTTGCGAAGTCCTGCCACTGCTCTTAAATGCACAATTACTTTTTCGCTTTCGCCATTCGGATTTATCGTGAACCAAAATACACCAGAACCCGGCGTGCCTTTTGTAAGATCGTATTCTTTATCGCGCGTAACCCCGGTAACATTAAACCGTTTCATAAAGGTGATGCCCTTAGGACCATCGCGGTAAATCATGTTGTAAGTGGTGCGCTCGTCGTTCTTTTTAAAGATCGCGATGTGCACAATGTCTTTTCCTACGAACACTTTATCTGACACTTTAAACACTTTCATCTTCCCTTCTTTGGTAAAGGCGATAATATCGTCAATGTCGGAGCAGTCGGTTACAAACTCATCTTTCTTTAAACTGGTACCCACAAAGCCCTCTGCACGGTTCATGTAGAGCTTTTCGTTGGCCATCACTACTTGTGTAGCAATGATGGTTTCAAGCTGTTTTGTTTCTGTTTTGCGTTCTCTTCCTGCCCCATATTTCTTTTTCAGATTTTTGAAATATTCTACGGCGTAGTCTGTAAGATTGGCCAGGTGATGTTTTACGGTAGCAATTTTCGCATCGAGTTCTTTCATCTGCTCTTCCGCTTTTATGCTGTCGAAGCGGGTGATCCTGATCATCGGAATCTGCGTTAAACGCTGGAGATCTTCATCCACAATGTCGCGGATGAGTTTACGTTTATGCGGCTTAAAACGTTCGTATAAATATTCGTATAAGGTTTCTTTATTGGAATATTTCTTAAAGTCAATGTACATCTCTTCTTTAATGAATATTTTTTCCAAAGAGGCGAAGTGCCATTTTTCTTCCAGTTCTTTTTGTTCGATCTCCAACTCCCGTTTTAAAAGCGCGAGTGTTTGATGTGTAGAGATTCTCAAAATTTCACTCACACCCACAAAGCGCGGTCTCTCGTTCTCAATAATACAAGCATTCGGAGAGATGCCCATTTCACAATTGGTAAACGCGTATAGCGCATCAATCGTTTTATCGGGAGAAATGCCCGGCTGTAAATGGATCAGGATCTCCACGTTCTCGGCTGTATTGTCCTCTACTTTTTTAACCTTAATCTTTCCTTTTTCATTCGCCGCTAAGATCGAATCGATTAAAGAACCCGTTGTTGTTCCAAATGGAATTTCAGAAATGATCAGTGTTTTTGGATTCAATTCTTTAATCCGGGCACGGATCTTGATCTTCCCGCCACGCAGACCATCTTTGTAATCGCTGAAATCGGCAATTCCCGCCGTAATAAAATCAGGAAAAATAACCGCCTTTTTTCCACGCAATATTTGTATGGAAGCGTCGATAAGCTCATTAAAATTATGCGGTAATATTTTGGTGGCTAAACCTACTGCAATACCTTCCACGCCTTGTGCCAGCACCAAAGGAAATTTCATAGGAAGCGTGATTGGCTCTTTGTTACGGCCATCGTAGCTCATTCCCCAATTTGTAGTTTTCGGATTAAAAACAACTTCTTGTCCGAATTTAGATAAACGTGCCTCGATGTAACGCGGGGCAGCTGCACTGTCGCCAGTTAAAATATTTCCCCAGTTTCCCTGGCAATCAATTAAAAGGTCTTTTTGTCCGATGGCTACCAGGGCATCGCCAATACTCGCATCTCCGTGAGGATGGTATTTCATGGTGTTCCCAATAAGGTTGGCCACCTTGTTATAGCGACCATCTTCGAGTTCCCACATACTGTGCAGAATGCGTCGCTGTACGGGTTTGAGCCCATCTTCCATGGCAGGAACCGCACGCTCAAGAATCACGTAAGAGGCGTAATCAATAAACCAGTTTTTAAACATGCCACTTACGTGGGTAATGTTATCTACCTCTTTATGATTATCGTGATCTGTTCCTTCAAAAATATCGCTCATGGTTTGTACAAAAATTTAAAAATGCAAATATAAGCTTCCGAAAACAAAAATTGAGGGTATAAAATTGGGTTTCAGTCTAAAAACGGGCCAAAATATTCACAAAAGGAAGGGGATAAGATGGGTTTGAGCTAGAATTGGGTTCTTATGAAGGCATAAATAGCAAGCCTAAATCCCAGGTTTGCCGTTTGATTATTAGGGAATTATGGATATATTGGTCGGGCTACCCCTGTATGGGTTTCGCAAATTTTGTAGGTTTAGCGGAATTGGCGGAAGCTTTTGGTGACTGTGGGGAGTTACAAATAGTAAAATGACATGTTAAACAATCTGAGAGTCCGTTTAAATAAAATTGACTAATAGATGAATAATGCCTATCCCCAGTAATTACACTATGGTTAGAAAAATAATAAGCCTCGCGATCATCTTTTCACTTCTGAGTTTCCAGGAAGTGAATGAATATAGTATAACTCCCGGTGTTGGAACAGAGAAACTGAAAGTGGGAGATACAAATCTGGATGCAGTGGTTACCTTGCTTGGTACAGACTACCATGTTCAAGAAACTATAGTGTACGACGACAAGAGAGAGAGGTCCCAGGTCGAGTTCAGATGTACTTTTAAGCAAGGTATCTCGGTATTTTTTTACGCTTTAAGAGACAAAGATGCGCCCCCGCAGCTTACTCATAATGCCGTGATGGAAAATATTATCTTTCAAAGCCCTTCACTTTCGAAGACTGTGCAGAATTTCGCTTTAAACATTAGCTCCAAAGAGGATATAATTCTAAAATATGGTCAACCAGAAAGACTAGAAGATGCGACACGGAGATCAAATTACGACACTATCCTTTTAAACTATATTCACTATCCAAAAAAAGGAATTTCGTTTGAAATAAACATGAATATAAATAAACTTTCGGCAATTGAAGTCTACAAACCAAAAGGGCGTTCTACATTTGACTGGTGAAGTGTCACAAAACCTAAAAACAAAAAACTTAATTAAATAAAATAACTTGTTTCCATTTGCGTTTCCCTTTCCTAATAGGTACTTTCATTTCTTTGAACTTATTCTTATGAAAAAATTCATCTTTCTTTGCCTGTTCGGTCTATCAGTCTTTAATAAAATTTCTGCTCAAAGTCCGATACCAGAAATTGTTTATATAAGGGTTCACGAACCGCTTAAAATAACGAGTGGCGCATTTGACGCAGTTATGGTTATCATAAAACCTGACAATACTTCAGAGACTGTTGCGTTAAAAAAGCCAGGCGCTGGCGGAAATTCTCTTGACGAGAATGGTGTGATTGTTAAGAATGAAATCTCCAAATGGCTGGCTAATGGATTTAAAATAATAACCATCAATAGTTCCGGAGGCGATTATATCAGCAGGACAGAAATTTTCCTCAAAAAGGAATAAACTGATGTTACTTTCGTGGGTTACTGAGTAAGCCTTTCCGTTTAAATGCTATATCAAAACAATAATTTCCCAAACGTTTTGTTTAAAGGGTTCACCCCCCTAAACGAAACCCATGCTTACCAAATCCAGGTTACCGCTGTTTCTTGCAATCATGTTCTGCGAGGAAGGAGCCATTTATTTGTATGCGACTTACTGCGTACGGGAAGCTAATTTTTTTTTGAAAAATGCGCGCGCAACTCCGGAAGGATCTCCGCAGCCCTGCACCTGGCTATCTTAATAATGGTTGGCTTCTATGGACTTAAATATATTTTTGTGGATGAAAAGAAAAAAGACACCTTCCGCATTTTAATCACGCTGTTTGCGATCAATCATTTGATCCACTTTTTTTATCTTTATAATAATTTCATGGCAAGATCTTTGCCGTTTTAAACTTCCGACAATAAACATGGGTTCTTTACTTTTATCTGTATCATAGTTTTACCGATCCTTCTGTGGACAGTCAAAAAATTAAACACGGTAATTTACTTTGGTATTATCTTACACCTAATGAACGCAAGCTATTTTATTTTGGAAACTTTTTATAACCGCATAAAACCTGAGAAGCCGTTGCGTTTGCATAAAATAGGGATACTCATTATTTGTACCTTGCTTTTTTATATTTTGTACAGAGTTTTTGGGGAGATGTCTGCGAAACCTGCTGTTAAAAACAATCCGAACTAAGAAGACATTTTTATTTATATAGATAGTCTTTTCAAGTGGTGGAACACTGTCTCGTATTATCCTTCTTATACTCCCACCTTTCTTATATTAGAGTTACCTTTCTTCTATTAACATTAAGTTTCCGCGCTTTGTTAACTGAGATAATTTCCGGCTCTCAAAACAGCCCTGCATTAAATCTAAACACCTATGTTAAGAAAACGCCACGAGTTCGTCGTTGAAACAAGTGCATTCATCAATTCGTTTTAGGGGGTTGAAGTTCTACACCTTACATTTCGTTGTTACTTTATCTTCTTACTCAAAAAAAATGAATTAATATATATTCTTCCGCTTGCAAGTTTAACTTTAGTTTGTAGATTTGAAAAGATTAACTCGAAACACTATGAAAAAAATATTAATTCCATTCGCGCTTGTAGCACTTTTTATCGTATCAGCTTTTACAGTAAGAGATAACGCTGACTGGCAACTCACAGAAAAATACTCCATCTGGTTTACCGGTAAAAGAATCAGTGGGTTTTTCCACAACCTTAAAGGGCAAATTACTTTTGATGAAAATAAACTTTCGGCCTCACGTATTAAGTTAGAGGTGGAAGTCGCATCGATTAAAACCGGGAACTCTCTACGAACATGGAATTCTAAAAAATCAAAATGGTTTAACGCCAAACAGTATCCAACCATCACATTCGTTTCTGAAAAAATTCAGAAAACTGCAAAAGGATACGCCGCAACTGGCAAGTTAAAGATGAAAGGCGTAGAAAAAGACGTCACAATTCCTTTTAACTTCAGTAATAAAACTTTTTTTGGAACTTTCCAAGTCAAACGGTCAGACTACAATGTAGGTAAGATGAAAGGAATCGCGAAAATGGTTTCAGACACGATCAACATTAACTTTACTATTCCGGTAACGAAATAAAAAACAGCTGGGGGTTAAGCCGCACAAAGAAATATTAGGCTACAAATTTAAGGGGCGTTAAAATCTAGCGCTGTTAATTCATCAAACTACAGCGTAAATGATATTTATTGGAAAGATGCAATCAACCCTTTTTGGAGTTTGCTTGACCGCAATGACTTTTGCGCAAACAAACATAAGCGACCTAAAAAGGATTAACGACCTTTGGACGAAAAAAGGCGACACAAATCCATTTACTGGAGACGTCATTGAACATTTTGAGAATGGTAAAGTTAAAGGAAGGGGTCAATTTAAAAAAGGGCTTGTGAATGGTTTGCGGATCATGAACTACGAAAGCGGAAACAAGCACATGGAAAAAAATTATTCTGAGGGACAGAGTAATGGAAAAAATACAGAATACTATGAAAATGGTGCAATAAAACAAGAAGGTGATTTTAAAAACGGAAAAGAAATTGGTACGTGGAAAATTTACTATGAAAGTGGTAAGCTCAACGCGCTTCTTAATTTTTCGGATGGCGCGCAACAAGGTGACTATTATGAGTATTCCAAAGAGCGAAAATTAACGACACAATACTACTTTGTGAATGGAACCGCCACTTACTCGCCCGAATTTATAGCATTGACAAAACAAGCGTTTGAATTAAGCCGCAAATTCAAGAATGAAGAAGCTATAAAAACTCTACGACAAAGCCCTTGAACTTAACCCCACAGTTGCCCAAGCCTACTTTAACCGCGGAGCATGCAAAGGCAATAAATTTGACTTTGGGGGAGCCATTGAAGATTACAATAAAGCTATCGAATTAAAGTCCGATTACATGGAAGCATTCGGCAACAGGGGGAACGCGAAAATAAACACCTACACGTAAAAAGGTACTCTAAAGCCATCGTCTGAACAAACTAAAAGTGCTTGTGAAGATTTTAATAAGGCAGTTTTACTTGGCGATAGATCAACTTCGACAGAAGATATGATCTACCTTTACTGCAAATCGGACAAAAATAAAGAAAAATAACAACTGGCTTCCGCAGTTTGCCTTGGCACGAACTGGGTACAGATAAAAAAAAGCATGCTAATAAACCAAAATCTTCCGCTTCAGAAAGAAGAGCGATTCAGCGAGTCTGGCGCTGATCTTTGGATTGGAATAGGCGTTTAAACCAGCATTATCAAGGCTGTTTGCGTACCCGTAAACATCGTTCACTTGGGCTTTAAAAAGCACTTCATTCGTAGATTGTTTCTTTAGCTGAAGGTCAATGACCAATGCCACCAATTTGATATTATAATTCTGCGCTAAAATTGCACTGCTTATATCTTCTTTTGTTTCTGCCACCGACTCAATCACATAGTCTGCCTCTTCTGGTCTATCTACCAATCTTATCTCTTGCCCATTAAATTTTTGTTTAATAAATGTTTCAATCGAATTTAAGCCGGTTGCCTTTCCAAAATTATTCTCTATAGATTTTACATGAATGGTAATGTTAGACACATTCGCCTGAACTTTTAAGGCAGGCGTTTGAATAAACTGTTTCAAAAGTCTCACCCCGGCGCTGCTTACAGAGTCAGTTCCCATGAGTGTGGTAATGTCGGGACTTAAAGAAAAAGCAACATTTTGATTTAAAGGCTCTACTGAATTTACTTTTATTTGCAGCTCTCCGGCAGTATTAGTCGACGTTTTTTCGTTCACATTTATTTTATCTTCATCACTCGAAACAAGTAAGGGGAAATTTTGTAAGGGTGCTTTACTTTTTAATTGAAGGCTGTAAACAATGGGATTATAAATGAGCTGGTAAGGTTTTAAGACCGGCATTATTTTCTGCGCCACAACCGTAATAGACTCTAGTTGCGCCTGAATAAGATTGGTGAGGTCGAACACATTTTTAACGCCATTTGCCTGCGCGGGATCAAAATTGATCTCTTCGCTTAAATACGGTGTCAACACGCCGAAAGCCTGAATACGTTTTTTAAGAGAAGAAGAAAAGTCTTTGTTTTTTTCATCGTAAAAACTGGCTACGATCAAGTTGGAAGCCTTGGTTATGATCTGCTGTTTTTTCTTCGCTTTCAGATCTGCATATTCTTGCTTGTCTAATTGATAATAAACCCAATACTGCTTTTCGTTTTCATAAGAATCTACCAATGTAAAACCTTCAATGTTGTCGCTGCTCGAGAGCTTGATTAGGGAACTAAAATTCTCGTTAAAATTATTGTTGTTCTGTACAGTATACAAAACCGAATTGCTTGAAATATCCACTTTAATTTCAGAGGCAAGGTCATAGAGTGCATTTTTCTTTGCTTGGATCTGATAGCTCCCGCCTTTTCCTTTGTCCACAAATCCAATTCCAACGTATTTGAACCCGCTATTAGGTCGGCTACTCACCCAGTTAGGCGCTTTTATTTCCACAACAACAGGTGCGGGAGCCGCTACCTGTTTAGCTTTGCAGGAAACAAGTACAGCAGCTAAAACGAATATGTAAACTAAATGCTTCATTTATTTCATACTTCCCGCTGTGCTGATAAATAAACTAATGTTCTTATTGTAGACATCGCTTTTCAGTTCTTCGAAAGTTTTCAGGTTATTTCTTGCGCTAAAAAGTTTACGCCAGCTGTTCGGGTTATATCGCAGTGCTTGTCCAATTGTTGGCGGATTGTATGGATAAAGTGTGTTTATATTACCCGTGAATTTTTTTGCAAACTCCTGGTACTCTATGGCATCCGCACTTTTCAGGTTTTGTGTTTGCGAGGAAACTATCTGGTTAGTGTAAGCATTGATGAGCTTATATTTGTAATCATAAGAGAAAGCTCTTTGTGATTTTACAACATTATAATCAATTGCATTGTACTCGGTAACCACCGTTGTGTCATTCACCCTCCGCATTACTTCCTCATAGCCACGCGAAGGTGTCTTTTTTATTCCTGAATTAAATTCACTTTTATTGAGAATATCAAATACATAAAAATAGTCCGCCGCCGTTGCCTTGCGAATCGCCTGGATCAGGTCAATATTGGTGCTGCTGTTGAGATCGGTAGTACTTGGTGCATTTTGAAAAGGGGTGTTGTTAATGATCTTAATAGTAGTCAATTTTTGCAAGGCAGTTTGACTGAAATTATCGAATAAATACTGGCGAATGTCATTTTCACTTTTATCCTGGGCCTTCTTTGGTTCAAATAATAAAAAGCTCTTTGTTTGTTGGGCCGTTGCCAGTTCAAGCAAATCGCGGGAGTCTTTGTAATTTTCAGTCCTGGATTGAATACTCGTGAGCAAGGACAAAGCTCCCGAATAATTTTTTCCTTCGAGACTATTAATAGCACTCTGGTATAAAGGCTCGCAATAGGAGACAATCTCGATCTGCTTTAGATTTTTATAACTGCTATTGTATTTCTGAACTTTCTGAATGTAAGTTATTGCTTCTGGGTACTTCTTCTGATTTACGAATATTACAGCCTGGTTATAATTTTTTGAGCAATACGTTTCCACACTTTTCTGATAATCTTCCTCATAGGTCTTGGGATAATCGAGCACCACGCCGAGAACTGTCGTTTTTAAATTAAAATCTTTTAATTTTTCAAAAGATTCTAAAGAGGCTTCTAATTGTTGTGTATTGTAATTCCTGAAAAACTCTGAAGCCATATTAGAAACATGCTTCTGTCCCACTTCTTTCAGTTTCAGCTTGGCTTCCACACTGGTGGGCTTGCGTTGAAGTGCCTCCAGATAATAGTCTGCCGCTTCGTTCACCAAGCCCTGTTTTTCAAGCTTCTCTGCCGCTTTGAAGTACTTGCGTGATCCCGTGCAAGCTATTAAAAACACAGCCAGTAGAATAAATATGTGGGATTTCATTTTCAAAATACAGGTTAAAAAAAAGAGCATCCCTGAATGAAGATGCTCTTAAATACAGGAGTGTGCTTACTTTCCTTCTTCAGCTAATTTTTTCATTTCAGCGTCAAAGATCTGCTGGAATTTTTGCTTATCATAATCCAGTTTTAATTTAGCATCACCGGAAATTTTAGAATCAATTTTATCAAATACAGTTTTTTTGTCTGCTTCAATCGCAATCCAGTAACTATAGCCACCATCTGGTTCTTTGAATATTTTTTCGCCGATCTCTTTTACATTCGACATTTCCATATTCACCACCTCGCGTGCCAGTTCTTCGAATTTATTTTCGAATTCCTGCGTGTTTCCAACTGTCCGTTGGTTAGTGTATTGATCGGTAACACGTTTTACTGTAGCGTTAATATTCGCAGCCATTTCCGCTCTTGCATTTTGAAAAGCAATCTTTTTAGCGGTTGCAATGTCAGGAGATTTTCCAACTTGTTTTGCCCTGAATGTATTTTCGTCGCTTCGGTAATCTTTTGTGCTGAAAGGCACAGTGATCTCCACGGCTCCTGTCTCTTTCTGAACAGGAGTTGATTTTTTTGATTTACAACCTGCCAGAGTTAAAACTGCAATAGCAGGTACTAAAAGTAAGTGTTTCGATTTCATGTTATGATTTTTGTGATTGTTCTTGTAATTTCATCTATTGTGCCAAAGATATTCATTTTTATCAAATTAACTCCCTTTAACGAAATCGCCTCCTTTTTGCACTCTAAATCGTTGTTGAAAGTTAAACCGCTTTAACAATTAGCTCACCAATTCTTTCTCAGTGTCTTTTTCAACGCGCAAATTCTCAATAATAAAATCTTGTCTGCCCTGCGTGTTCTTGCCCATGTAATAATTCAGTAGTTCATTGATACTTGCTCTCTGATCTAGTAAAACCGGCTCTAAACGAATATCTTTTCCAATAAAGTGCTTGAACTCATCGGGCGAGATCTCTCCTAAGCCCTTAAACCGCGTAATCTCTGGCTTAGGTCCTAGTTTCGCAATGGCCGCTTTACGCTCTTCATCCGTATAACAATACGCAGTTTCTTTTTTGTTACGCACCCGAAATAACGGTGTCTGCAGAATTTTCACGTGATTGTTTTTTACGAGATCAGGAAAGAATTGTAAAAAGAAAGTCAGCAATAACAAACGAATGTGCATCCCGTCCACATCAGCATCGGTAGCAATTACCACGTTATTGTAACGCAGTTCATCCAAACCGTCCTCAATATTTAAAGCGGATTGCAATAAATTAAACTCTTCGTTTTCGTAAACTACTTTTTTACCAAGACCAAAACAGTTTAAAGGTTTTCCTTTTAAACTAAATACAGCCTGAGTGTTTACATCGCGCGTTTTTGTAATGGATCCACTGGCCGAATCTCCTTCACAAATAAATAACGTGGTTTCTAAACGGCGTACATCTTTGGTGTCATCTAAATGCGTGCGGCAATCACGTAATTTTTTATTGTGTAATGACGATTTTTTTGCGCGCTCACGGGCAAGCTTCTGGATGCCCGATAATTCTTTGCGTTCCCGCTCATTCGCCAGAATCTTTACTTCAATGGCTTTGGCCACTTCCGGATTTTTATGAAGGTAATTGTCTAATTGCTGTTTGATAAAATCTCCAATAAACCCACGAATACTCTGTCCGCCAGGCGCTATCTCACTTGATCCTAATTTTGTTTTGGTCTGCGATTCAAATACAGGTTCCTGCACTTTTATTGCGATGGCCGATACGATCGACTTCCTGACATCTGAAGGCTCAAATTCTTTTTTGTAAAATTCACGCACGGTTTTTACAACGGCCTCACGAAATGCTGCAAGATGCGTTCCTCCTTGTGTGGTGTACTGACCGTTCACGTAACTGTAATACTCTTCGCTGAAGTGTTCGTTACTGTGCGTCATGGCCAGCTCAATATCTTCTCCCCTTAAGTGAATGATAGGATATAAGGTTTCGCCGGTAATGTTTTTTTCTAACAAGTCCCTTAAACCATTGTCTGATTTATAAGCTTGTCCATTGAGTGTAAGTGTTAACCCTGTATTAAGGAAAGCATAATTCCAAACCATTTTATCAATGTACTCGTGTACAAAGTGATATTTTTTGAAGATGGTATCATCTGGACGAAACTCGACATAAGTGCCATTTTTTTCTCCGGGAGCAGCAACCAACTTGTGTTCTTTAACTAACTCTCCTTTGCTGAACTCAGCAGTTTTAGATTGTCCGTCACGATAAGCCGTAACTTTAAAGTTAATGGATAATGCGTTTACAGCTTTTGTTCCCACGCCATTTAACCCGATCGATTTTTTGAAAGCTTCGCTATCGTATTTACCGCCGGTATTCATTTTAGAAACAACCTCTACTACTTTACCTAAAGGAATTCCACGACCAAAGTCACGGATAGAAACCACCCCTTCTTTTACAACAATGTCGATCCTGTTTCCTTCACCCATCATAAATTCGTCAATGGAGTTATCCATTACCTCTTTTAAGAGTACGTAAATTCCATCATCAAAAGCGCTACCATCACCCAGCTTTCCAATGTACATTCCGGGACGTGTACGGATGTGTTCTTTCCAATCTAAGGAGCGTATGTTGTCTTCTGTGTAATTTGATTTTGCCATTCTGTTTAATTTTATCTAAGCGTATTTTTGTGTTGGTTCGTTAATTATATTCATTAAATCATCCGGTTTAGGCAAGTACTTTTTAAGTTTTTGCGGCAGCTTGGATGTCAGTTTGTAAGTGCTCACACCAATCGGTTTATTAATATCCGCCAACGAATATTCAACTATGGTATTGTTTTTTTCCTTGCACAAGATAATACCAATAGATGGATTTTCGTCCGAAAGTTTTACTTGCTTATTTAAAGCATTCAGATAGAAATTCATTTTTCCGGCATACTCTGGCTTAAACTTTCCAGCTTTAAGATCAATAGCGATAAGACATCTTAAGCTCCTATGAAAAAATAAAAGGTCAACGAAAGCCTCGTCCTCCTCAACTAGCAATCTGAACTGATTACCCATAAAAGCAAATTCTTTTCCAAGGGTAAGAAGAAATTGCTTCAGGTTATTGATAATTTCGTGTTCCACTACACGCTCATTTATTTCATTGGGATTCTGAATATTTATAAAATCAAGAAGGTATTCATCCCTGAAAGCTTGTATTGCTTTTTCCTGAAGCTCCTTAGGTAGCCTGGTTTTAAAGTTATTTGAATTTTTCCCTTTCTTTTTAAAAAGCTCTGACTCTAAATTATGAGTAAGAGTTTCAACTGTCCAGCTATTCTTAGACGACTGCTCGAGATAAAAAGACATCTCTTCCCAGCTTTTTGTTTTGCTTATAATTTTATAATGGTGCGTAAAAGAAATGGAGAAAAAATACCTAATAAAATCTGGAGAAATTTTTCTGGAAGCCCCAATTTTACTGGGTTTAATTTGGTCAGTTGACGACTGACTAATTAGCTTTTTTGAAAGGTTTATTTGGTCAGTTGGCGACTGACTAATTTCAAGAAACGAATAAGTTTCATAAAACTGTTTCATGTATTTTAAATTCGTAGTTGAAAAGCCACTGAGTCCCTGGAGGTTTTTTTGCAGATCCCTCGAAATAGTTTCTATTACTTTAGTTCCCCATAATTCTTTTTCAATACGAAGATGAATGAGTTTTCCTACTTTGAAATACAACACTAACGACTCTTTATTAACGAGCTTAGCAGCAACATACCTGCTTGAAAGAATTTCTTCTTTTACCTTCCTGATTAATGCTGTATAAGATGCTTTTTTAAATGCCATCCCCATCTAAAATGTTACCTAGCCCACCCAGGATACTCCCTTCTTCTTTTCTCTTTCCTGATCCGTATGCTAAAATTCTTCCTGCAAGTCTGCTGATTGGCAGAGTCTGGATCCAAACTTTCCCTGGGCCGCGTAAAGTCGCGTAGAACACGCCTTCTCCACCGAACAAAGTATTTTTTACACCCCCAATAAATTGAATATCATAATGCACGGTACTTGTAAAAGCAACAATACAACCGGTATCGACTTTTAAAATTTCTCCTGTTACAAGATTCCTTTCGATCACGTGACCACCGCTGTGTACAAAAGCCATTCCATCACCTTCGAGCTTTTGCATAATAAATCCTTCGCCACCGAATAATCCTGTTCCCAATTTTTTCTGAAATTCAACCCCAACTGAAACGCCTTTGGCAGCGCATAAAAAACTATCTTTCTGGCAAATGATCTTGCCGCCTAATCTATAAAGGTCCATTGGAATGATCTTTCCTGCATAAGGCGCGGCAAAAGTTACCTGGCGTTTTTGTTTGGAATCGTTTGTATAAACGGTCATGAATAAATTCTCGCCGGTCAATAAACGTTTTCCAGCTGTAAATAATTTATCCATAAACCCCGATTGTTTTCCATCGCCAAACAAAGTCTGCATGGTAATCCCATCCGTCATCATCATAAAACTTCCCGGTTCAGCAATAACGGCTTCCTGAGGATCAAGTTCAATTTCTACGCACTGCATTTCTTCACCCTGCAGCTTATAATCGATTTCGTGATTGTTCATTTTCTGGTTTCTGGTTAGTGATTATTATTTTCCTTTCAAGTTTCTTTTTCTAGTTCTAACTTTTATGAGCGTTTCAATACTATGAAACTATTTAAACATTAAAACGGAAGTGCATCACATCTCCATCACTCACGACGTACTCTTTTCCCTCAATCCTTAATTTTCCAACTTCCCTGCAAGCCGCCTCTGATCCTAGCGTTACAAAATCATTGTAAGCAATTACTTCCGCCTTTATAAATCCTTTTTCAAAATCAGTGTGAATCACACCGGCTGCCTGCGGAGCTTTCATGCCTTTTGTGATAGTCCACGCTCTTACCTCTTTTACACCCGCCGTGAAGTACGTATCTAATTTTAAAAGTTTGTAGGCCGACTTAATTAATTTATTTACACCCGGTTCATCCAAGCCCATATCGGCCAGGAACATTTGTTTTTCTTCGTAGGTCTCAAGGGCTGCGATTTCACTTTCCATTTGTGCAGTAATAATTAAAATTTCTGCATCTTCATTTTTCACCGCCTCTTTAACGGCGTCCACATGTTTATTTCCCGTTTTTGCAGAAGCTTCATCTACATTACAAACGTACATTACTGGCTTAATAGTCAATAAGTGCAGATCTGCGATATACGGTAATTCCGTTTCCTCTAAATTTGCCGTACGGGCTGATTGTCCACTTTCCAAAGCCGTTTTTACTTTTGCAAGCGTTGCGAAAATTCTTACGGCTTCCTTATCCGTTCCAGTTTTCGCAAGCTTCTCGAATTTCTTCATTTTAGCGTCCACACTTTCCAGATCTTTCAACTGCAATTCCGCATCAATAATTTCTTTATCACTCACCGGATTTACTTTTCCATCAACGTGCACAACATTATCATCGTCAAAACAACGCAAAACGTGTAAAATAGCATTACACTCACGAATATTTCCTAAAAATTTATTTCCTAAACCTTCTCCTTTGCTGGCTCCTTTTACAAGTCCGGCTATATCCACAATCTCAACCGTGGTTGGAACAATATTCTGAGGCTTCACCAATTCAGAAAGTTTATTTAAACGTTCGTCAGGAACAGTTGTCGTTCCCACGTTCGGTTCAATAGTACAAAAAGGAAAATTCGCAGCTTGCGCCTGCGCATTACTCAAACAATTAAACAAAGTTGATTTACCAACGTTTGGCAGACCAACAATCCCACATTTCAAAGCCATAAATTACAATATATTACCTGTTTTTATTAAAAACGCAAATATACTAATCAAACAGGCCATTGGTAAGGATTTATTTGTAAAAAATCATAGTTTTTAACATCCCCTTCTTATTATTAACACAACCCTCTTTAAGCCGCCATCAAATGCTATTTTTGCCGCTCGGGAGATTGCTCCCGGCAAATAAAAAGCTATGACTAACACAGAAGAACTCGGTAAATTATGCGGACAAGTACGCAGGGATATTGTAAGAATGGTGCATGCCGTTAACTCCGGGCATCCCGGCGGATCACTTGGCTGTGTGGAGTATCTTGTGGCCCTGTATGGCAGCGTCATGAAACATACGCCTTCAAATTTTACCATGGACGGCGACAACGAGGATCTTTTTTTCTTAAGTAACGGGCACATTAGCCCCGTTTTTTATAGTGTTTTAGCGCGCACCGGATATTTCCCGGTTGAAGAGCTGAAGACTTTCCGTAAATTAAATTCCCGCTTACAGGGACATCCTACTACCCACGAAGGATTGCCTGGTGTACGTGTTGCCAGCGGATCTTTGGGTCAGGGCATGAGTGTGGCTATTGGCGCTGCACTTGCGAAAAAACTGAACAAAGACACGAATATTGTTTACAGTTTGCATGGTGATGGTGAATTGCAGGAAGGGCAAATCTGGGAAGCCGCTATGTACGCGGCTGGCCACAAAGTAGATAATTATATTGCAACCGTAGATTACAACGGGCGCCAGATTGATGGTGACGTAGATAATGTTTTGCCACTAGGAAATTTGAAAGCGAAATTTGAAGCTTTCGGGTGGACGGTACTTGAAAACAACCATGGAAATGACCTTAAATCGGTGATTGATTCTCTAAATAACGCTAAAACACATCTTGGTAAAGGAAAACCGGTAATCATCCTGATGAAAACCGAAATGGGCATGGGTGTTGACTTTATGATGGGAACCCACAAATGGCATGGTTCTGCGCCTAACGATGAACAGCTTAGCAAAGCCTTAGAACAATTGCTTGTAACCGGGGTAGACTATTAGGGTTATAAATTCAAAATGGAAAATGAAAAATTAAGAATTAATAGTTCGATGCGGCTAAAATTTTTGAAACTAGTGTTTGTCGCTTTCAATTTCTCGTTCTTAATTCTCAATTCCCAGATCACCAACCGCATCCTTTTTATCTTCGACGACTCGTTCAGCATGTATGCTCCCTGGAACAGCAACATTAAGATAGAAGTGGCAAAAAAAGTGATGGGTGAGTTTTTGGACAGTTTGAAAAATGAACCAAATCTTCAACTGGCACTCCGCTGTTATGGTCATACCACCTCCTTTAGGCCCGAACGTAATTGTAAGGATAGCAAACTTGAAGTGCCTTTTGCAGAGGCTAAAACAAATGCGTTAAAGATCAAACAACGCATCCAGCGGCTTGAGCCTCTTGGCACCACGCCTATTGCCTACTCTTTAGGAGAATGCGTGAACGATTTTACACCGTGTAATAATTGTAGGAACATCGTGATCCTTATTACCGATGGGATTGAAGAGTGCAATGGCAATCCCTGTCAGGTAAGTATTGACCTTCAAAAAAAAGGCATTTTTATTCGCCCCTTTGTGATTGGTGTTGGGCTCGACGTGAAATTTGCGGATGTGTTCGGCTGTATGGGAAAATTTTATGATGTGAGTAATGAAGCGAATTTTAAAGATGTTTTAAAACTGGTAATTACCGAGGCTCTGTCGCAAACCACCGTAGAAGTAGATCTGCTGGACATTCTCAAAAAACCCTCTGAAACGGATGTAGACATGACCTTTTATGAAGCCGGAACCAACACCGTTAAACACAATTACCTGCACACCATTAACCACCGTGGAAATCCCGATACTTTAGTTCTTGATCCAGATTTAAAATACGATATAACGGTTCATACCTTGCCGCCTCAGGAAAAAAAGAACATCTCGATCATAAGAGGGAAGCATAATGTCATTCCCATTGATGCTCCACAAGGCTTTATGAAACTGGAACTTGACGGCTCCATCAATAAATATTATCCAACAACCCTAGTGCGCAAGGCCAATGAGATGAACACCCTTCATGCCCAGGACTTCGGCACAACAGAAAAATACATTGTAGGAAAATACGATCTCGAGGTATTAACCTTGCCCCGACTCTACATCAAAGGCGTCGAAATAAAACAGAGTAGTACAAATTCTGTAAAAATCCCTAACAGTGCAAGCGTACGTTTTGACAAGCAGGATAAGGGCTACGGAAGTATTTATGTCGACGATGGAAAAACGGTGACCTGGGTTTGTAACTTTAATCCTGACCTGCCGAACGAACTTATTTTTCTACAGCCAGGTAAATACAAAGCCGTTTACCGTCTCAATTTTTCAAAAGAAACCCTTAAAACGGTTGAACGCAATTTTGAAGTTAAGCCCGGTACGCCCACTACGGTTAAGTTGTTCTAAAATTGTTTGAAACTCCCCGCTTTTTTGAATAAATCCTCAGCTTTTAACCTGTGTTAACAAAGGGTTTTTAGTAGATTTACGCTCTTAAAATTAATGTCCGGAATGAAAAAATATACCTACACAGAGAAAAAAGACACGCGTTCAGGCTTTGGCGCCGGTTTATCAGAACTTGGAAAAACCAACCCCGATGTTGTGGCACTTTGCGCAGACCTTACGGGATCTTTAAAAATGGATGCTTTTCAAAAAGATCATCCTGAACGTTTTTTTCAAATAGGAATTGCTGAAGCTAATATGATGGGCGTTGCTGCTGGCTTAACCATTGGCGGAAAAATTCCCTTTACAGGAACGTTTGCGAACTTTAGCACTGGGCGTGTTTATGACCAAATCCGTCAAAGTATCGCCTATTCAGACAAAAATGTAAAGATATGCGCTTCACATGCCGGACTAACGTTAGGAGAAGATGGGGCGACACACCAAATTTTAGAAGACCTCGGTTTAATGAAAATGCTGCCAAACATGGTAGTCATTAATCCTTGTGATTATAACCAGACTAAAGCTGCAACCATTGCTATTGCTAACCATCACGGTCCGGTTTATTTGCGTTTTGGAAGACCAACCGTTCCTAACTTTACACCTGCCGATCAGAATTTCGAAATTGGAAAAGCGGTGATGTTGAACGAAGGTGCAGATGTAACAATTATTGCTACAGGTCACCTCGTTTGGAAAGCCATCGAAGCGGGCGAAAAGCTTGCGGAAAAAGGCATCAGCGCTGAGATCATCAACATTCATACGATCAAACCTCTGGATAAAGAAGCAATCTTAAAATCGCTTAAAAAAACCAAATGTGTTGTTACTGCTGAAGAACATCAAATGAACGGGGGTCTGGGCGACAGCGTGGCGCAACTTCTATCGCGTGAGTTACCTTCTCCACAAGAGTTTGTAGCCGTTAACGATTCTTTTGGCGAAAGCGGAACACCTGATCAACTGATGACCAAATACGGTTTAGACACAATTAACATCATTGAGGCTGTTGAACGGGTAATCAAACGCAAGTAGGTCTTCCGTTCTCTATTCCGTTATTTTCCTGTTTAATATAACAATTAAATAAAGCATCTTTCTTTTTATCCTTCAATCCTTTTTTTACCTTAGGGGCTTATAAAAAGCTTTGTGGTGCATTTCCTATACCTCCAATTCTGCCGGCTCCTTATAATTAAAAAGTAATTTAGATCTGAATATGAAAAAATTTAACCGCACAAAAATTGTTGCTACCATGGGTCCGGCCACTGCCGATATTAATGTCCTTGAACAAATGTTTAACGAAGGTCTTGATATCTGCAGGATCAATTTTTCACATGGCGATTACGATGCCGTTTTAAACAGTGTAAAAAACATTCGCGAACTTAATAAAAAATTAAACCGTCACGTAGGGATTCTTGCAGATTTGCAAGGACCAAAATTAAGAATTGGCATTGTAAAAAATAACAGTGCAGAGTTGGTGACCGGTGAGCTAATTGAAATTACCACCAAAGAATGTGAAGGCGATGAAAAATTGATCTACATTACTTACCCGCAGTTTCCACAAGATGTAAAAGTGGGCGAGATCGTTTTAATTGATGATGGAAAATTACATTTAGAAGTTATTGAAACCAACGGGAAAGATCTTGTTCGTTGCCGAATCAAAGTAGGGGGGCATCTATCTTCTAAAAAAGGCGTTAATCTTCCGAATACTAAAATCTCTCTTCCTTGTCTTACCGTAAAAGACATTCGTGACCTGGATTTTGCACTCGAGCAAGATTTTGATTGGATCGGATTATCATTTGTTAGAAGTGTAACGGACATTGTAGAACTAAAAGAGATCATTCGCAGCAAAGGAAAGCGTGCGCGTGTAATCGCAAAAATTGAAAAACCAGAAGCTATCAAAGAGATCGATAATATTATTGATCTCACCGATGGCATCATGGTGGCCCGCGGTGACCTAGGCGTAGAGCTTCCGATGGAACGTGTTCCTCTTTTACAAAAAATGATCGTAAACAAATGCATCCAGATCGGTAAGCCGGTTATCATTGCCACCCAAATGATGGAAAGTATGATTACCAGTTACACACCAACCCGTGCAGAAGTGAACGACGTAGCGAATGCTGTAATGGACGGAGCAGATGCCGTAATGTTAAGTGCTGAAACTTCTGTAGGAAAATTCCCGGTGAAAGTTATTGAAATGATGCGGAGAATTATTACCGAAGTGGAAGAACTCGATACCATCTATTTTAAGGAACATACACCCCACATACGCACCATTACTTACATTACGGATAGTATTTGTTATAACGCCTGCTCTCTCGCGCATCATGCAGGAGCGCAAGCACTTATCAGTATGACCAATAGCGGCTATACCGCTTTCAAATTATCAAGCCACCGTCCTAAAGCTCCTATTTTTATTTTTACAGATAACCTTTCTCTGCTTACCACCTTAAGTCTTGTGTGGGGCGTTCGCGGATATTATTACGATAAATACGAAAGTACCGATCAAACCATTGAGGATCTGAAACTCATTATCAAAAAAGCAGGACTGGTTAAAAACGATGACCTCGTTATAAACATTGCCAGCATGCCGATGAAAGAAAAAGGAAGAACTAATATGATGAAGCTTAGTTACATCAGCTAATGTGGTTAAAAAGCCCTGATATAAACTGTACTCACGGCTTCTCGACACGTCACGGCGGCATTTCCCCGGTTCCTTTCGACTCCTTAAATTTAGGCGGCTCGCAGGATACGCCTGAGAATATTTTACAAAACAGAATACTTAAACTTGAAGATCTGGGACTTTCGCTTTCTAATCTTTGTACCCTTAAACAAGTGCATGGAAACCACGTCTGCATAGCACACCCCGGCGCGCAGGAAGGGGATGCCATGGTCACCAATAAACCCGGACTTACATTAGCCATTAGTATTGCAGATTGTTATCCCATTTTATTCTACGACGAACTTAATAAAGTAATTGGCAGCGCTCATGCCGGTTGGCGTGGAACGCAAGGTAAAATCGCCGAAACAACGATTCAGGCTATGCTTAAATTGGGCGCGAAAACAGAAAACATAAAAGTCGCCATTGGGCAAGGGATTTCACAACAGAATTTTGAAGTAGGAATGGAAGTGATAGAAAAATTCCGCGAAGCGGGTTTTCCCAAAACTTGCTGGAATGGAAATAAAATAGATCTTGTGAAATGCAATTTATTTATTCTCTCAAAAAATAATATTTTAGAAAAAAATATATGGGCCATGAACCGCTGCACTTTTGAAAAAGACTTCTTCAGCTACCGTCGCGACAAAGGAATCACAGGGCGCATGTGGGGTATTATAAGTATGTAAAGAAATGAGAACGCTCGCGGTTTATATAGCCATATTGACATGTTGTCTCTTCAAAGCGCAACAGACGCCAGTTTACACACAATTCACTTTTAATAAAGCAGGCATCAATCCTGCGGCCTCAGGGACGGATATTGAGAAAGAGATTTTCTATGCTTTCGGTACCAACCGACAATGGGTTGATTTTGAAAATGCTCCCAAACAGAATTTTTTCAATGTATCTTATACCATTCGTCCGCCCAGAAGTTACAAACGTTGGCAGAACGTAG
>Ga0105046_10000570_pt1 | contig 52411 bp, 42 predicted proteins | sample MAT03_FD_78385 | JGI IMG/M metagenome (GOLD analysis project Ga0105046, IMG submission 78385) | Freshwater microbial communities from Lake Fryxell liftoff mats and glacier meltwater in Antarctica - MAT-03 (megahit assembly) | ecosystem: Environmental > Aquatic > Freshwater > Ice > Liftoff... | reverse complement strand
TATCGGGTCGCTCGCGACGTTTCCCAGCGCCCTCCTAGGAGGGCGCTGGGAAACTGCTGCGCGCCCCGCTAGCTGCGTTGCCGGGGGCAACGCAGCTAGCGGGGCGCGTAGCAGCTTGACCGGCACACTCCTCAGGGCGAGCCACCCGGGAGGCAGATACCAGCCATGCAGCCCATGCCCTGCATGCAGTCCTGGGGACCCGCGCACGGGAAAGAGCACTTCTGGGTGGCGAGGTTGCACTTGTGGGTCCCGCAGAGACCGCCGTCGGCCTGACAGGGCAGCGCAAGCGGGTTGGCGGCGGCAGCGGGGGCCGTGCCTGCGGGGGCCGGGTAGGTCGGCGCGGGCTGGGTGTAGGTCGGCTGCGGCTGCGGGTTGTAGCCGCCAGGCTGCACCTGCGACGGATCCTGAGGCGGCGGGTCATCACCGCCACAGGCGGAAGCCATGAACGCCCCGGCGATGGCGAGCGCGGCGAGGGAGAGGGCGTGCTTGTTCATGGGATTCTCCTGAAGATCGAAGGACGTGCCGAAAGGACGCTCGGCACTGCGTTAAAGGCTCAGCCGCCGGCATCCTTACAGCATCGGAAGCCCTCTTCGTACCCGTAGTCGTCTTCCTTGTGGAAGGTGACGGTCGGGCGGCAGCGACCGCGGACGGGCCCCCACCACCCACCTTTCAGCCCGCTTCGATCGGGGTACTTCTTCTTGGGGATCTCGACCCACTCGTTGATGTTCCCGTTCATGTCCATCGCGCCGAACGGCGAGACGCAACCGGGCATGCTGCCAGCGGGGAGACGCTGATCGAGCTCTTTGAGGTGCTCCTTGCACGCGGGCGTGCGCTGGCATCGCTCGTACGGGTAGAGCTTTTTCTTTCGCCTCCGGTACTCCTTGTCGATGCTGCACTTGGCCTTGTCGCGCGCCAGGCCATACGTGTACGGGAGCATCTGTTCGCCTTCGCAGGCGAAGTTGAACTCGACCTCGGTGCACAGGCGCTTGCCGACCGCTTCGCATTGCTTCTTGGCGTCCGTCCACGACACCAGCAGCGCGGGTAGCTCGCCCTTCTTGTTGGGCCACTCATAACGGTCGACGCAGAAGTCCTTCTTCACCTTCTCCTTGGAGAGGCATTTGGAAGGGGCGTACTCGAGGCAGCGCTCGCTGACGGTGGTCTTGCTGTCCTCGCCCGCGGCCTTTTTCTTGGCGCGCTTCCTCTGATCGCGATCGAACTCCTCGTGATGCTTCACGCAGGTCTGCTCGACGTCGGGGCAGTACTCGCCGGCGGCGCGGACCATGTCGTCGGGGCAGCCGTCGCTGCGGCCTGCGGGCATCGACGCTGACGGCGGCGGTGCGGCGGGCGCTTTCGCCGCGGCCGATCCGGAGAGCGATGGCGGCAGAGTGGGCACGGCTGGGGAGCTCGCCAACGCCGGGGGTGCGATCGACGCAGGGGATGCCGACGAGGAAGCGTCGCTTCCATCGCCCGAGCTGCCGCACCCGAGCGAGGCGACGACCAAGGCAGAGATCGCGAGCGCGCCGACGACGCCGAAGGCCCTGGCGATCACGTGGACGTTTCGCTCGGCGCGCGCGATTCGGCGCGCACCCACGCGAGGTATGGCGCATGGCCCGCCTCGAGAAGGGGCATCGCGACGACCTCGGGCAACGTGTACGGATGAAGCTCGCGGATCGCCGAGGTCACCTCGGGGACGCGCGACACGCGGGTCTTGATGACGAGCGTCGACTCGACGTCGGCGTGCAGCTCGCCCTCCCAGCGGTAGTGGCTCGTGACGCCGGGGATGACGCTCACGCAGGCGGCCAGCCGCCGCTCCACCAGCGCACGAGCGATGACGCCAGCGTGGCCTTCCGGAGTGTTGCAGAGGACGACGCAGAGAGGCTCGTCGTCCTCGGGGATCACGACGTCACCACGCGCTGGCCTTCTGGGCTGCGCGGACGACCTCGATGATGCGACGACCGACGTATTCCTCGACGTCGCTCGCGGCGATGTGGCGGTCCTTCGCAAAATCGAACTCACGCGGCTTCGTCACGCCGAGGAAGGCCTTCACCATCGCGGTCTCGCGATCGATCGACAGCCCGAGCACCAGCGGCCCGAGCTCGCCCGACTGCTCGATCACGAGCTTCGCGCCAGGGGAAGGCTCGCCCGGCGTGATGTCGAGCTTCACCGTCTTGCCCTTTTCGCCGATCTTGTCGGCCGCGAAGCGCAGCGCATCCATCGCGAGCCCAAACGCGCTCTCGGCGGTGCCCAGCGCCTCCTGGACACGCTGCTTTAGCCGCGCTGATTCCTCGGCGTCGCGCTCGGCCTTGGTTTTGACCGCTTCGCTCAGCTCCTCGCGCCAGTTCGCCATGTCTTACTTCTTCTTTTCTGCCTGCTCCGTCTGGAGCTTGGAGAGGTCTTCCGCCTCGACGAGGCGCGGGTTCAAAAGCTCGTGGTAAGCCGACGATGCAAGCTCGCCGGTCTTGCCCTTCTCGCGACGAAGCGCGAGGAGCGAGCCCTTTTCCTTCATGAACTTCAGGGTTCGAATCGCGCCGGCCTTGACCGCGTCGTCGCCCTTCTTGGCCGCCTCGACGAGGTGGTAGCGCAGAACGACGCGCGTCTCGGAGTGCGGACCGTTGTCGAACTTGAGGTTGTCGAACTGGGCCATCAGCCGCTGCTGTGCCCAGACCTGCGGCGCGTCGTGCACCTTGATGCGCGCAATGGCCTCGGCGTTATCGACCCAGCGGTAGATGTTGCCCTTCTTGAAGTCCTCGTCGGACCAGAAGCCGAGGGCGCGGAAGTACCAGTCCTTCAGGTCGGCGATCGCTTCCTTGTCGACCTGGGAGAAGGTCGCAACGGCGCGGGTCGCCGCTTCCTTGTCGCCGCCGAGGACGAGGGCGAGGCCAGCCGCGGTGCGGGTCTCCGGGTTCTTGAGCTTCTCGAACAGCTTGGCCTCGACGTTCTTGTCGATCGCCCCGGCGCCGATGGCCTGGGCGACCGCGAGACGAACGCCGATTTCGAGATCGGAGGTGAGCAGATCGACAAGCTCGGCCGTGACCTCGGGAGCCGGCTTGAGCGACAGCGTGATCGCGTAGCAGGATCCGATGAACTGCTTCTTGGCGTTCTTGTCGCTGGCGAACGTCTTCGCGCGCTTCGCGATGTCCGCCATGTCCTTGGGCTCGGCCACCCAAGCGAGGGCCTCGCAAGCGCCGAGGCGCGCTTCTTCGTGGTACGTCTCGTCCTCGATCAGCTCTTGCAGAGGCTTGACCGCCTTGGGGTCACCCCATTCGGCGAGACCTTGCGCTGCGCCATACGCGACCGCGCGGTAGACCATGCCGAGCATCGCCAGGCCGGCTCCGTTGAGCCCTTCCTGGGTGATGTCCTGCTTCTTGTCCTTCTTGCGGGACAGCTGGTCGATGAGCTTCTGGTACGAGGAGTCGTCCTTGTACTTGCCGATGTAGCGGAGCGCGCTCTGGGCTACCGCGTACGACGAGGGGAACGGCGGCTGCGCGCCCTCCTTCGGGAGCGGGTCGGCGGGGAAGGCCCACTCGCGCATCTTGGGCAGAGCCTTGGCGCTCTTGACGGTGGCGAGGAAGCGCAGCGCGTTGGCGTGCGGCTCCGGCCGATCGGTGGACCAGGTCAGCACCGGCTCCTCGGCGACCATCAGCTGATCGCGCGCTTCGGGGTGGAGCGACGCGACGTCCGCCAGCATGCGCGTGCCGACGACGCGATGGGTGTCGGAGCGTGACAGGTGGCCCGACTCGTCGGCCTCCCAGAACTTCTCCTTGTTGTAGAGCTTGGTCGGGTCGAGCTTCATCCGCTCGCCGAGGATCGCGGCGGCGCGGACGTCGCCGATCTCCGCGAGGCGCAGACCCGCCTCCGCCTTCCAATGGGGGGGAATGCCAGGCTTCTCCGACCACTTCGCGAGGGCGTCGCCGGCCCGCGGGTCGGCGAGATCGCGGATCATCTCCATCAGCTGCTTGGTCTGGAACCAGACCGTCTCCTCGTTTTCGCCGGAGACGGCGTCGAGCGCGAGGACCAGGCCCTCGCCGCCGATGCCGTCGCGAAGGGCTTCGAGGAATTTCTTGCGGCTGTCCTTGTCGGCGGCCTTGAGCGCGTCGAGCAGGGGACCGCGCGCGCCCTCGTCGGCGATGCGACCGAGACCGCTGGCGGCCTCGCGCGCGACCTCGATGTCCTTGTCCTTGACCAGCTGGACGAGGACCGACGTGAACTTCGGCTCAGCGTTGCGAGAGATGACGGTGGCGACGAGCTGACGCACCGCAGGGCTCGCGTCGCCGGCGCTCTTGGCGAACTCGTCGAGGCTCACCAGCTCGGCGAGCTTCGTCGGGTCGAAGGCGTTGCCGCCACCGAGGCGCTGCACCTTGGTGAGGAAGTTCTTTCGGTAGAGGTCCATCGAGGTCGCGTAGACCTTGGGCTCCTTCAGGGTGACGAGGGCCCACACAATCTGCGGGCGATCCGAGTCGTCGGCCTTTTCGAGGGCAGCGAGGAGGGCGGCCTTGCCGACGTCTCCCTTGGGCGAGCCGTAGTAGGCGAGCGCCTGGGCCGCGAGGCCGCGGACCGCATGGTCGGTGCTCTCGAGGGCCTTGGCGGCGAGGGCCGGCCCCTCTGCGTCGTCCAGGTAGGCGAGCTGGGCCAGCGCCTCTTGCTGGAGATCGCCCTGATTCGACGTGGCGTGCTTGCGCCAGCGCGGGACCTGCTCGGCCACCGGCAGGACGAAGATGTTGTCCTTCTCCTTGGCGACCTCGAGCGGGGTGAGGCGCGCCTCGTCCCGCTGGTAGGCGAAGTAGATCGCGGTGCCGCCGCCCACCAGCGCCACGAGCGCCAGCAGGATCCACAGGGGATTCTTCTTCTTGAGGTCGCGCTCGTCCCCGCCACCGCCGTCGTACGGCCCAGGGGGAGGTGCCTGAGGGGCGCCAGCGCCGCCACCGGGCGAAGGGGCATCGTCGTCATCCGGCGGCCATTTCGCAGCCTGGCGAACGGGTACGGGCACGATGGACGCGGGCAGGCCCGAGGGTCGCGGACGGGGGACGGATGTGCTCGGGGACGTCTCTGCCATGGGTCGCGCGGTGCCTCCAGGCGCTTCGGGCGGGCGGAAAGTAGCGCCTAGTCGCCCGGCTCCGCAATGCTACGTAACGATCGGTGGCACCGAAGCAGCATGGAAGCCCGCCCGCGTCCGGACCTTGGTTCGAGTGGGCGATCGCCGGCGTGGTCGCGCTCGTCGCGCTGGCGGTGCTCGGCGTGCTTCCGCGCTTTGCGCCGGGCTCGAGCCACGGCGTGGGCGGCGAGGCCCCTCAGTTCGCCCTGCCCGTGGTGGCCAACGGCGACCCTGGCGCCCGGATGTCCCTCGCGGACCTCAAGGGTGAGGCGGTTCTGATCGATTTCTGGGCGAGCTGGTGCGGCCCCTGCACCCTCCAGGCGCCGATCGTCGACCGCGTTGGCAAGAAGTACGCGGGGCGAGGCCTCCGCGTGGTCGGCATCAACGTCGACGACACCGAGGAGATGGCGATCGCTCACGCTCGCAAGCTCGGCGTCTCCTACCCGATCCTGCTCGATGCCGGCAGCGACGCGCAACGCGCCTACGGCGTGAGCCGCCTGCCCAGCCTCGTAGTGGTGGACAAAGAAGGGAAAGTGTCGTCGTTCACCAGCGGTGTCGTCGACGAGGATGCGCTCGATCGCATGGTCCGCGAGGCGATGTAGCCCGCGCCCTCTCCCGCTCCGAAACGGAGTCGGTTCACGGCTCGAGGGCCCAGTCGAGGGTGGTCCCCAGCGCGCGATCGAGATCGCGCGGCATGGCGTGACCGAACGGACCGAGGTGGACGTACCTCGCAGCGAGCCCCGCGGCGGACAGCTCGCGCGCCGCACGCTCCATCGTGCGGCGCGCCGGGTCGAAATCGCCGGACGCCAGCACAACCTTGCGGATGCCGTGGGTCTTGAGCAGCTCGGCGTCGGGAATCGTTGCTGCACCAATCAACACCAGGACCGCGAAGCGTCCGGGCCGGGCATAGGCGATGTCGCGCGCGACGAAGGCCCCGCGCGAAAAGCCGATCAGCACCTCGTCGCCGCGAGCCTTCGCGCCGAGATGCGCCCACGCCGCGTCGAGCGAGGCCTCGACGTGTGCAGCCTTCTCCTCCCCTTCCCCCTTCCAGTCGGCCCAGCCGCCGCACGCGCCGTTGCCGGTCGGGCATGCCAGGGCGCCGCGCGACTCGGCCAGGCCGCGGACGGCTTCGCAAGAGGCGTGGGCGTCGCTGCACATGCCGTGGAGGAAGCTAAACCGATGGACGCTCGAGACGTCGACGTCGGGATCGGGCGGCGCGACGAAGACGCTTGCGCCGTGCGAGGCCGCGACGACCTCGAGCGCGGAGCGGGCGCCGGCGCGCGACGCTGCACCGAGCCAGATCGTGAGAGCGATGGCGAGTGCGACGAGAAGGGATGCGCGGGATGCGCGACACGTCGCAGCGAGGCGACGCGCGAGCGCGAACAGCGGACGGATCTCGGCCTTGGCGGCGCCTGCAGGCGCGCCGAAAAAAAGACGCACGGATTCTCCCTTGCGCGCGCCGCGCGGATCGAACCTGGGGCGCGCCTCCCGGCAGCACCTGCAGGACAGGCGAAGGGACGCGACGCGAAGCGACGTCACCGACGACCTGCCGCGCTCGGTTCGAGCGCGGCATCACGTCATCGCTTGCGTCCCTCGTTCATCGGGCGAGGCGTGCCGAGTGTGACCGGGCCGGCTTGCAACTTTTCACGTCGCGCGGACACGGACGCTTCCCGCATTCCCAGTCCGTTGTTCGCAGTCCTGGTGCCACGACCTCGGCCTTCGGCCTTCGGCCTTCGGCCTTCGGCCTTCGGCGTTTGGCATTGTTGGTTCACACTGCCGGTTCGTCGTGCTCCCGCTCGTCGTCACCGCCGTGATCGCTGCTGCCACCGCCACCGTGCTCGGTGGCGGTCCTCACGCGGTCGCGTCGCAGATCGCGCTCGCCTTGCCGGCGAGGGCGATGGACCTGGCGCGGCTCGGTGCGACGATCGGAGCGCTCGCGGGCACCATCATCGTGCTCGGTGGGCGCGTCGCTGGCGATCTGCAGCGCATCAGGACCGCAGCGAGCTCCGAGCGGGGCCGCGGTGATCTGGTCGGGCTCGCCGTCGCGGCGGGCGTTGGCGTCGTCGGACACGGCCTTCTCGAGCCACTCGCGCGCGATATGTCGGCGACCGCGATCGGTGCGGGCCTCGGCCTGCTGGCCACCAGCGTGGCGCTTGGCTCCATCGGCGTCGCGCGCACACCCGTCTGCCGCTTCGCATCACCCGCCGTGGGCGCGCTGGCCGGCGCCGGCCTGGCGATGGGCGCGTTGCCAGGAGGTGCGCCCATCGCGCTCGCCATCGCTGCGCTGGTGTGGTCCGGCCTCGCCGAGATCGACGCCTTCGAGATCGCGACGCTCGCTGCGCTCCCACTTCACGCCGTCGCACTCGCTTGCGGACTCGACGAGGGCACGCTGTCGGCCGTCACGTTCGCCCCGGGCCATGCGGCGGCAGCCGCAGCGATCGGTGCGGTCGCCGCCTCGCTTGCGATCGTGGGGCTGCGAAGGCTCGCTCGCGCAGGGTCGCTCGCAATGACGGCGCTCTACACCGGAACGCTCAGCTTGGCGCTGTTCGGGTATGCGTACGTCGCGGCGCCGTGAGCGCTCGCGCGGGCGAGCGCTCGTGTTAGGTCCGCACCGATGACCGACGTCCACGTCCTGGTGCTCGCCGGTGGTGCGGGCACGCGCTTCTGGCCCGCATCGCGCGCGGCGATGCCAAAGCAGCTCCTGCCGCTCTCCGGCGCCTCTCCGATGATCGCCGAGACCTTGCGGCGGGTGCGGCCGCTGCTCCGCTCGCCCGACCACGCGTGGGTCGCGACCGGCGCGTCGCTCGCGCAACCGACACGCGAGATCGCGTCCGACGTGTCGCCGCTGCGCTTCCTGGTGGAGCCGGCAGCGCGCAACACCGCGCCCTGCATCGCGTGGGCGGCAGCGTCGATCGCGCGGATCGACCCCGATGCCGTGGTGATCGTGCTGCCGAGCGATCATCACGTCGCCGACGAACCGGAGTTCATCCGCGTGCTGGAGCGCGCGATCGCTTCAGCGCGCGCGGGGCATGTGACGACAATCGGCATCAAGCCGACACGCCCCGAGACGGGCTTCGGCTACATCGAGGTGGGGGATCAGGACGAACACGCGCGGCGCGGCGTTCGCTTCGTCGAAAAACCCGATCGGGCCACCGCCGAGAGGCTCGTCGCAGACGGCAAGCACCTGTGGAACGGCGGCATGTTCGTCTTCCGCGCAAGGGACATGATCGACGCGGTGCGCACACACCTGCCGGTTGTCGGTGATGCGCTCGCGAAGTTCGATGCGGCGGCCGAGCGCGGCGAAGAGGCGCGGGTCGTCGCCGAGCTGTTCCCGACCCTGCCCAGCGTCAGCATCGACGTCGGAGTGATGGAGAAGCTGGCATCGTTCGCCGTCGTCCCCGGCGACTTCGGCTGGAGCGACGTCGGAAGCTGGGAAGCTGCGTGGGAGCTCGCCGCCAAGGACGCCGCGGGCAACCATGGGCCCGACGGTGCGGTGTTCCTCGAGGCGTCGCGCAACCACGTCGTGGATCTCCGCCGCGATGGCGACGAAAAGAAGCGCGCGATAGCGATCCTGGGCATCGACGACCTGTGCGTCATCGAGACCGACGACGCGCTGCTGGTCGTCCCGCGGAGCCGCGCCCAGGACGTGCGGCTCGCGGTGGAAGCGCTGCGTAAGGCAGGGCGCAGCGACAAGCTGTAGTCGCGCGCGCCGTATCGGAGCCTTCGCGCGTACACGGCGACGCTCGGGGCGCGGAACGCGGGAGGCCAGCCGCAGGGGACCCCACGATCCGCGGACGTTCTCGGAGAGCGCACAGCGTCGAACTCTCGTCGCCCGGAGCGGCGCCGACGTTGCTCAGTGGGGTCGCATGGCACGACGGCTCGCAATCCCCCTCGCTCTGGCGTTGCTCACGTTTTCCTCCGTGGCTGCCGCGCAGGCCCCCGCAGGCGGTCCACCGGGGCCCTGGCGAAACGCCGAGGCGCCGGCGCGCCCCTCACAAGCGTTCGATCCTCTCCTTCCGACATCGATCACCGCCATCGCTGGCGGAGGGAGCCTGCTGCTCCTCGGCTTGGTGCAGAAGCCAGAGGAGCCTCCCGTCGAGGAGTGTGGCCTGTCGGGTTGCGCAGTCGTGGATGGGTCCGAGTCGGATACCTCGTGGAGCACGCCCCTGCTGGCGGGCGGCGCCACCGCGGCGGCCGGAGGCCTGACGCTCCTGCTGGTCTCGCTCAACGATCCGGCCGAACACGCCGACGCGGGGCGAGCCCGGGTCGCGGCCGGCGGCATGACCCTGTCGCTCGGTGCAGGACTCGCCGTGACCGGGCTCACGGCGCTCGGCACCGGCCAGGAAGGCGTCGTGGCGCCGAGCCTGCTCGCGACGGGCATCGTGACCAGCGCCGTCGCTGCGCCCATCCTCGCCTGGGGTGTCGCGACGTGGGACGACGACGCGTCCGACGCGACCTATTCGTCAACCGGACGGATCGTGGCAGGGAGCATCCTCACCGGCGCGGGAGTCATGGGAACCGCGGGCGGCGTGGCCCTCGTCGCCGCAAACGTGGACTGCGGCGGTGGGCTGTGCGGCTTCTACTCCCTCTTCGCGTTGCCCTTCTTCGGTGTGGGTGGGGTCGGACTGGGGCTCGGTATCCCCCTGCTGGCTGGAGGAGCCGACGTGGAGGAGTCCAACTGGGCCCCGGCCATCGCCGCCGGCCCCACATCGATCGAAGCGACCTGGAGGTTGCCGTGAGACGCGCGTCTTGCACGACCATCGGGTGTGCGGCGCTGCTCATCGCGGCGAGCGTGCTGGGCGCCTGCGATGACGACGACTCTGGCGTCGATCCCGTGAAGGTCACGATCGAGGCGGCGCTTCAGGTCGACGACAAGGACCCGGACCGCGTGATCGGCACGATCCGCATCGATCTCTCGTTGCCCGAAGGGGCGGTCACGCGCGATCTGGTGCTCCGCCATATCGTAGTCGGAGAGCAGTTCCTCGACGCCGCGACCCTCAGTGGGCTCGAAGATTTTCCCCGACACCTGGGCGGAGGTGAGCGAGCGAGCGTCGATCTCGTGGTCGACGCGATCGTCGAGACCCCGCTGGAGATCGCGCCGGCGCTGTGCGCAGGGCCACCTTCGCTCGGCGTCGCGGCCCACGTCCTCGACGTCGCGGCGGCAGAAGCTGGCGCCGTAAGCGATGTCGTCGCCGAGGCCGATGCCGAGGTCGAGACCGCGTTCGAAGCGACGTCGCCCGCGCCCATTGCCTTGTCCCGTTCGATGGATCTCGGCGCGTTCTACAGCGTGGTCGCGATGGCGCCCGCGGAGGACGAAGACCTCCTCGTTGCCTCAGGAGCGGTCGTGGAGCGTGTCGGTCCGGACGGCGCGCGGCGGTGGCGCGCCACTGACCTCGGCTTCGACTCCGGGGTCCAGGACCTCGCGCGCGGCGGCGGCGTCGATGGGGTCCTCGCGTGGGCGGATCCCGATGGGCTCCCATGCGATCCGAGCCCTGGCGACGACGAGCGCACGCCAGTCCTCGCGCGGCTCGACGAAGGAGCCCTGCGCTGGTGCGTGGCGCTCGACTTCGACGCCTTCCGTCTCGAGGCGACCGAGGCCGGAGAGCTGATCGTCGCCGCCCTCGCGGAGGACGGCGTGCGGACCCGCTTGCTCCGCTTCTCGGCCGACGGCGAGGCGCTGGATGATCGACTCGTGGCAGCTCCGCCGGGGCACCTGCTGGCCCTTGGCAACACCATCGTGATCGGCGGCTACGACCCGTCGACCTTCCAGAATTTGGTGGCGATCGTCGAAGGCGACGAGACGACCCTCGTCGTCGTCGACGGCTGGGTGTCGCAGATCACCGAACGCGCCGATGGGAGCGTCGGATTGCTCCTGAACGTCAACGGGACGAGCCGCTGGTCGGTCATGGACCCCACGTCCGGCGTCGTCGACGTGGGGCGCCGGTTTCCCTTCGGCGACGTGGCGGAGGAGGTGGCGCTCGTCGAGCTCCCGAGCGGGTCGCTTGCCGGCGTCGCCACCTCGACCTGGTACGGCGACGAAGAGGACGCGGCGGTCACCTCACTCCAGCTCGGGCTCGACCGCGACGAGCGCACCGTCTGGTCGGAGACCGTGGCGTGCGACTCGGTGGGCGCTCGCAGGCCGAAGGGCGCAGCCTCGACACCAGTCGTGCTCCTGGACGCGCCGGGGCTGCAGCTCGGCGGCGTCGAGCTGGCCCCGGAAGGGCCACCGAGGACCTTCGTGGTGTGGCTCGCGGAGACGCCCGGAGACGATTGATTGAGGCGACACGACCAACAACGCTTCCGCGGGCGGCTTGCTACGCTGTTCGAACATGTTCCCCGCTCGGCGCGTCCACCGCTACACCTACGCCGAGTACGTCGCGCTCGAGACCGAGAGCCCGACGAAACATGAGTTCCTGGATGGCGAAATCTACGCCATGGCGGGCGGCTCGGAGGAGCACTCGGCTCTCGCCGCCGAGGTACTACGATTGCTGGGCAACGCGATCGGGGCTCGGCCTTGCCGTGTCCACACGTCGGATCTGCGCATCTACGTCGAAGAGGCCGGGCTCGCCACGTTCCCCGACGGCTCGGTCATCTGTGGGCCACTCGTTCAACACGCGGCGAGCCCGAACGCGACGGCGCTCAACCCGCTCGTCCTCGTCGAGGTCACCAGCGACTCCTCGGAGGAGTACGACACTGGCCTGAAACGCGACCTCTATTTCACCATCGGGTCGCTGCGTGAGTACGTCATCGTGTCGCATCGCGAGCGGCGCATCACCGTGTATTGCCGCGATGGCGTCGGTTGGGCTGTCCAAATGGCGATCAGCGGGGGCACCGTACAGATCGACAGCATCGGGGCCGCGTTGCCGGTGGACGAGGTCTATCGGGCGAGCGCCATCGCGTAGCCTGCTAGGTGGGACGAAATCGCGAAGCCGTCGCGACAATCGTACGCCGCCGTTACAAGTCCTTACAGCTCCAGCGTGGGGTTGTCGGGTAGGTTCCCGCCCATGATGACCACGTCTCGTTTCGGAGCTCTCATTTCGATTTTCGCTTTCACGGGCTCCATGCTCGCGGCCGCTGGCTGCGAGGACAAGGCCGCGACGGCCGAGCGCGAAACGTTCATCAAGACGATGGAGACGATCGCCACCGAGCTTTGCGCCTGCACGACGCTCGATTGTCTCGAGAAGAGCAACAAGAAGCTGGAGGCCGCCAAGACTCCCCAGACCGGTGCGACCCCCGAGGAGCTGAAGAGGGTGGAGGACGCGACCAAGAAGATCGAGGCCTGCATGCCGAAGGTGACCGAGGCGGCCACCAAGGACGCCGTGAACAAGGCGCTAAAGGATGCCGAGAAGGAGATGGCCAAGGCGCCGTCGGGGGCGCCCGAGGCGAGCGCGGCCCCGGCGGCCGCCAGCGCGGCCCCCGCAGCTTCCGCGGCTCCCGCTGCGGACTGACCTCGTACCAGACGTGCCGACGGGTGCTCTTGATCTGATGCGCGTCACATGACGCTCGAGGATGCACCCGTCGCGATTCCTGGTTTCGAACGGCTCGCCGTGAGGTTCTGGCGCCCGACGGTCAGAGCTTGATGGTCTTCCACGTCCCGCTCTTGAACTTCCACAACATCGCAACGGCGAGCAGCACGACGTACACGAGCGCGGCCGTCCAGAGGCCGACGATGCCGTAACCCAGTTTCACGCCGAGCAGCCAGGCGAGCGGGACGAGGCAGGCGAAGTGGAGGACCAGCTCCACCATCATCACGAAGCGCGAGTTGCCGGCGCCGAACAGCGCCTGGGTGAGGATCATGCCGATCGCGATGAGCGGTGTGCAGACGCCCATGATGCGCAGCGGGTTGAGCGCCGCTTCGCGCACCAGCTCGCTCTGCGAGGCGATGGACAGGAGCGGACCCGCGAAGATCGTCTGCGCAAGACCGATGGTGCCGAAGATGACGATCGCAAGCTTCACGCTGGCCCAGCCGAAACGCTCGGCTTTGTCGGGATCTTTTTCGCCCAGCGATTGCGACACGAGGGTTGCGGTGGCCGTGCCGAACGCCAGGCACGCCGAGAACGTGAGCTTGAGGATGCCGACGATGACGGTGGTGGCCGCGCCGTTCACCGGCTCGCCGGCGCCGCCGGGGCATAGAGCGCTGATGACGCCGAGCGGGTGCAGCTCGTCGAGCTTGCTGGCGATGCGCGCGAAGAACGCGAAGCCAGTCATCACGGCGATCGTGGCGACCCCGCCCGGGATGCTCAAACGCAAAATCGGCATGAGCAGCGCCTTGGAGAGCTTGCGCAGATCGAAGGGACGAAATTCCTTGCGGTACTTGGGGAGCATCGCCCAGCCGGCCATGATCGCAAGGCCGAGATAGGTCGACGCGAATCCGGCGATACCTGCGCCTTCGATGCCCATCTTGCCGATGCCCATCGACGGATTGCCGAAGATGAGAACAAGGCAAATCGCAATGTTCATCGCGTTCATCACGATGGCGGAGACCAGGTGAACGTGGGTCTTGCCGATACCGTCGAAGAAAGCCTTGAACGCGAAGGTGGCAGCCATGCTGATGATGCCGAGCAAGCGCCACTTCAGGTACGACTCGGCAGCGAGTCGCGGCCCCTCGGTTTTGATCAACGCGGGGAGGATGTAGGGGACCGACAGGTAGCCGAGGAACGCGAACAGCGCCCCGGCGACGAGCGCGAAGGTGAGCCCGTTGGCAAGCACGGCGCCCGCTGCGCCCTTGTCGCCCTCGGCGAAGCGACGCGCGGTGAACGCCTGGGTACCGACGCCGATCGCCGAGAGCGATCCGCCGAAGAGCCACAGGATGATGAGACACGGCAGCAGCGCAGCCTGGGCGTTGGACGACTCCGGGCAGGGCAATCGCGCGAAGAAGAGGATGTCGATCTCGTTGACGACGCTCTGCGTGAGCATCGCCGCGACGGTGGGTAGCGCCAGACGCAGGATCGCGCGGTGGGGGGGGCCCGAAGTGACGACGTTCGTCGAGACGGAGAGTGAACCTAGGTCGGCCATGAGTCGTCGGCGGCCCTCGATCAGTCGTTCTTGAAAATGCGCGGGATGGGGAAGCTGTTCGAGATCTCGTCGCTCATCGGGCGGGGCCCCCGGCCTTCGATGAGCATGCCGTCGGCGGTGACCGCGATGCACAGCCCGGCATCGACGAGGAGCGAAACGACCGGCGACACCGCCGAAGGTTCTTCCCAGGCAAGGGTCCAGCCGGCGTCGCCGCAAACGAAAAGCTTGCCCGCGGTCGCGCACCAGGAGCGGCCGAAGGGGTCGAGCGCGACCGCGGAGAGGAACGGGTCGCCGGGAATCGAAGTGTATTTCACCTGCGCGCCTTCGCGGGTGAGCACGCTGCCGTTGGCGCCGACGATGATCGCCGTCTCGCGTCGAACGTGGGAGGCGCAAGCGATGTACGCGGGCACGCCGTCTGGCACTTCGATCTCCTCGATCTCCCAGTCGAGCGCGGAGTAGAGGGCCGCCCAGGCGCCACCGGCAGTCTTGCGACCACAGACGATGAAGCGGGACTCGTCGAAGCGACTGATCGAGGAGACCGAGCCGACCCCGGGCAGCGGAAGCGATTTGAGCCACCGCTGGGTCACGTAGGTGGTGAGGCACGGGACGTCGGACTCGTTGGTGGAGACGAGCACGGTGACGTCGTCGAGATCCCCTGCGATGGCGCTCATCCCCTGGGTGTGCCGGGGTGCCTCGACCTCGCCCTCGACGCCCTTGCTGCCATAGATCAAGAGCAGCGGATCGTCGCCCACCAGCACCCAGCGGCCCGGGCCGATGCGTCGCACGAAGCGGAAACCCCGTCGCGCGGCGATCCCGCCCTCCGCGATGCGGCGCCAGTCGCGACCGTCCCAGAAGGCGAGACCTTCGCTCGTTGCAGCAAGGGAGCGGCCGTAGCCGTCCCAGCCGACCGATCGCACATGGAGATCGGCCGATGCGCGCTTGAGGATCGACCAGGCCCAGCGCGCCTCATTGGCGGCCGCCGGCTCGGGGCGCGGCGGCATGTAGGAGCGGAGCGGCTGCGGCTTGGGCCGCACGTTCTGCAGATGCGGAAGGATCATGGCCGACAAGGCCAGCGCCTCGGTGAGCCGAGCGTCCACTTTACCCGCCGTCGCCCACGCGAGGACGAGGTCGATGCTCTTGCAGACACGCAGGTTGTCGCGCAGCTCGGGCGCGAGACCCGTGCATTCGAGGATGCTTCGCCGCGTCGGCGTCTCGAGCGTGCGCAGCACTTCGCCTCGGCTCGCGAAGAGCAGCTCACCGGTGAGCAGGTAAAAGATGGTCGCGCCGAAGCTGAAGACGTCGGTCCACGGGCCGAGGTTGCCGTCGTCGCCGACTGCGAGCTCGGGGGCGGCGAAGCCCGGGGTGCCGCGGACCTGCCCGTCGATCGTCGCGTGGACGCCTTCGGGTCGCGCCACCCCGAAGTCGGCGATCTTGAAGAGCTCGTCGGAAGCCGCGCCAGTGCAGAGCACGTTGTTCGGTGTAAGGTCGCGGTGGATAACGCCGACCTCGTGAACCGCAGCGAGGCCGGACGCGATGCACTCGACCGCGTGGGCAGCGCGCCTCGCGTCGAACGCGTGGTGGCTCTGCTTGAGGCTCTGTTTGACGCGCTGGACGAGCGTCGTGCCGAGCGGACCGCCGTGCACGTACTCAATCGCGATCCAGGGCAGCTTCACCGCGAGCTCGCCCCACACCGCGTCGACCTCGCCGGTGTCGACCAGGCGAACCACGAAGGGGGTCGGCGGCGTCCGCTCGTTGAGGCGACCGAGCGCCACGGCCTCCTTGCGGACGAGGTTCGACACGCTCGCGCCGAGCTTGCGCGCCATCGGCGGGCGCAGCAGCTTGACGACGACGCGCGAGTCGCCATCGGACGCGCGGCGCGTCGCGAGGAATGCCACCGACATGCCGCCCTTACCGAGGATCTGCTCGATCTTGTAGAGGACGTCCGGTGCGACCTCCGACGGGATCTCCGAGCCGACCACGGCCCGCATCATCTCGTCGTCGTGGGGGATGCGGATCATGCGCAGTCTCGAGCGGGCTTCGCGAGCGCCGCGATGCTTTCACATGCCATGACCGGGGCCCAGGACGTGTTGCATCTTCGCCACGGGATCGAAACCCTCGACGTGCGGGGGATGGTGGCACTCGCTCACGCAACTTTGCGGATCGGGTCGACGCGCGACGAGCCCTTTCACCTCGGGCTTGGCTGTGTGGAGCGAACCGGGACCGTGGCACGTCTCGCATCCCACGTCGGTCAGCTTCTCCACGTGGGTGACGGTGCTGCCGCCCGCCTTGCCGTAGCCGGTGACGTGGCAGCCGACGCACTCCAGGTTGTACTCGACGAACTTCTTCTGGAGCGTCTCGTAAGCATGCGCGTGCGCCGAGGCATCCCACACTTTTTTCTCTTCGGTGTGGCACTCGGCGCACTTGTCGACGCCGACGTAGCTCGCCTGGCCCTTGGGCGCCGGCTCGGGCACCCGGCTCGCAAAGGCAACCTTGTTGTGCTCGTTCACCCGCTTGTAGTGATCGAGCAGGACCTTGGTCACGTCCTCTTGCGCGCCCATCTTGTCGCGCACCTCGACCGCCTCGTAACGGAAGAAGCTTCCAGCAGGCGGAGGCGCTTCGACCTCCAGCTTGTACTTGTCGGAACGGAGCCGTTCGAGGTCGGCGCGGCGGGCGGCGACGTCGCGCGGGTCCACCTTCTTGTCGTTGGCCCAGCCGTTGAGCTTCGCCTCGAGCTCGCGAATGCGCTCGCTCAGCGTCACCAGCTCCTCGGCACGCGCGACGCCGCCGGCGTCGGCGAAGACGACGCGCTTGTCGCCTGCATCACGAACGAAGAGGTCGACCACCGCGATCGTCTGCAAGTGATTCGAGGGTTCGACGACCAGCGTGTCGTTCACCAGCGTGGCGGGCTTCTGCTTGTCGTTGCCGTCACCCTTCTGCACGGCCTTGCCGACGAGGAGGACGTTCAGCTCGGGGACTTCGTCGGCGAGGCGCAACGCATCACCGCGCTGGATGCTCACCGTGGCGACGAGCACGCGCGCGCCCTGCGCCGTGAGCGCGGCGATCTCCTTCTTCAACGCGTCCTTGGCGGCAGAGACGGTGATCCCTTCCGGCGCCTTGCCGAGCGCCGCCGACGGATCCGAAAGACCGACGACGCCGACCTTGATGCCGCCGACATCGACGAGCTTGGACGCAACGAAGTTGGGCGCGCCGCTCAGGTTGGCGGCCACGAACGCAGCGCCGCTCGCCTTGCGCGCCGACTCCAGCTCTTCCGCTCCGCCGGCCCAGTCGTTGGAGGCGGGGGCCCACGTCACGAGACCGAGCTTGCCGAGCGATTTGGCCATGGCATCGGCCTTCCACATGTCCTGTTGCTTGGAGTCGGCCTCCAGCACCGGATCCTGAAACAGCATCGGGCCTGCGCCGAGCAGCATGGAGTGCGGCGCGCGCGCCTTCTCCGAGGCGAGGAAGGCCGCCAGGTGATCGATGCCGCCCAGCTGATCCTTGGAGCACCCGCACGGCTCGATCGCACCAGCCGGACTGGAAAGAAGGTAAAGGCGCACCGTCGGCGGCGTCGGCGGCGTCGACGGGTCGACGGCGGCGGTCGACGACGCGGGCGGCGGGGTGCCCGGATTGGACGAGCACGAAACGCCGAGGACGGCGGCCGCGACGAGGCTCCCAGCGAGCGCGAGAGCGCTGGGAAAGCGGAGGCCGAAAACGCGCGGAGAGCGCATGACCGGCCTTGTCTAGCACGGTCACGGCAAGCGCACCGCAGAGGTCACGGAGTCGGTGCGAACGGCAGGACGCTCTTCAGATCGGTGTCGGTGAAGCGCAGCTGCAGGCCGACGAAGTAGTCGCGCCGATCGGTGGAGAGGATGTCGTCGACGCCGCCGAGCAGCCACAGCTTGCGCACGAACTCGTAGCCCATGGTCACGCGCCAGCGGGGGGCGAGCTGCTCGCCGAAGCCGAACACGTCCTGGCGGAGCTCGAAGCGATCGTCGAGGAGGTGAAGATCGAGGCCGATGCCTCCGGTCGACTCCATGATGCCGAAGCGGCCGGTGAGCGGACCGAAACGCTTGGCGAACTGGAAGCTGAAGCGGAACTCGTTGGTCGTGGTGACCCGTGTCTCGCGCCAGTTCGAAGGTTCGTTGGGGTTGGACGTGTCGACCGTGACTTGCTCGAAGCTCGTCTTGCCGCGCGGGTCGTTGACCAGCTGGATCATGTAGTACTTGTCCTCCGAGGGCTGGAGGCGCAGCTCGACGTAGCTCTTGATCGTGTTGGCGAGGAAGTTGTAATCGGTGCGCAGGCCGACGACGGTCTGCAAGCGGCCGATGCCCCCGATCAGCTCGCCGACGTCTTCGACGACGCTCTCGACCTCGTTGACCAGCGTCTCGTCCTTGGTGAGTCGACCGACGGTGCCTTCGCCCTTGTCGATGCGCGCGGCGACGTTGTCAGCGTGGGCGAGGGCCGACTCGAGGCTGGCGCTGGCGCGCTCGACGCGCTCGACGGTGTTGCGCACCTCGCCGCCCTGGCCGCCTCCGTCCTTTCCCCGCTCCGTCATCTTGCGCAGCTCCTCCGTCATCACGCGGACGTTGAGGAGGATCTGCTGGATCTCCGGCTTGCTGATGGCGGTGATCGCGTTGACGTTCTCGATCGTCGATTTGACCCCTTCACGGTTCTCGCGAACGGTCTGGTTGAGCTGCTCGGTGACCTGGGCGAGGTTCTTGAGGATGTCGGCGATCTGCGCCTGACCTTGATCGCTGCCGACGGTGCTCTTCAGCGTGCTCGTGACCGCCTTGACGTCCTTGAGGATGTCGGCGACCTGGTTCTGGAGCGACTCGATGTTCGCTTCCTGGATCTTGCCAATGATCTCACCCTCGTTGGCAATCTGATCCCGGCCCTCGGTGCCGGGTACGAGCACGATGTACGACTCGCCGATGAGGCTCGAGGCCTTCTTACCGACCGCAGCGTCGACGTAGAGCTTCTGGCCGGGCATCATCTTGATGTCGATCCGGGCCAGGCCGTTCTCGAGGAAGATCTTGTCGACGACGCCGACCTGGATGCCGCTGATCATGACGCGCGACTTGGGCGCGACGCCGGTCACGTCGGGCAGGTAGGCGTGCACGCGATAGCCGCCCGCCGTCCCGGTCTCGCGGGACACGAAGCGGTAGCCGAAGATCGCTGCCCCCGAGAGGGCGAGGACCATTGCGCCCACCTTGGCGGCACGGGTCACATCGGCCATGGAGCTGCGTCGGCCATCGGGAAGCGGGGGGCCTCGAAAGGAAGGGCCAAAAATCGCGCGAGACCAGCCCGCACGCGAAGACGGGAAGCTACCACGGCGCGTGGCCACGGGGTGTCGCCTCGGGACGCGCCAGATGCGGGACAAAACCAGGCTCGCGAGTACGATGGCGCCCTGATGGATTCCGCGAAGCTGACCGCGCGTATCGAAAAGGCCTGGGAAGAGAGCATCGTCCCCGCCATCACCGAGTACATCCGGATTCCGGCCAAGTCGCCGGCGTTCGAGCCCGAATGGGCCGCGAAAGGGCACCTCCACGCGGCGGTGAAGCTGATCGAGGGCTGGTGCAAGAAGCGCCCGATCGCCGGTCTCACGACCGAGATCGTGGAGCTGCCGGGTCGGACGCCCGTCCTCTTTATGGAGATCCCGGCCTCCGGGGCGGAAGGCCCGATCGAGGGAGCCGACACCGTTCTGCTCTACGGGCACTACGACAAGCAGCCGGAGTTCTTGCCGTGGGCCGAAGGGCTCTCGCCGTGGGAGCCGGTACGTCAGGGCGACCGGCTCTACGGGCGGGGCGGCGCCGACGACGGATACGCGGCTTTCGCGTCGCTCCTGGCGATCGAGGCGCTGGGCTGCGCCGGTGGGCGGCACGCGCGCTGCGTCGTGGTGATCGAGGGCTGCGAGGAGAGCGGCAGCTACGACCTGCCGCACTACATCGACCACCTCAAGGCGCGCATCGGTACGCCGAGCCTGGTGGTCTGCCTCGACTCGGGCTGCGGCAACTACGATCAGCTCTGGCTCACGACGTCGCTCCGCGGCCTCGTCACCGGCAACCTCCGCGTCGAGGTCCTGCGCGAAGGCCTGCACTCGGGCGACGCCAGCGGTGTGGTGCCGTCGAGCTTCCGCATCCTGCGCAACGTCCTGGATCGCATCGAGCGTTCCGACACCGGCGAGATCCTCCTGCGCTCGCTCCACCCCGAGATCCCCGAGGAGCGTAGACGGCAGGCCAGCGAGACCGCGCAGGTGCTCGGCAAGGATTCATTCGCGCGATTCCCCTGGGCCGACGGGACCACGCCGATGGTGAGCGACGCGACCGAGCTGGTGCTCAATCGCACCTGGCGGCCCTTCCTCTCGGTGACCGGCGCCGAAGGCCTGCCGGCTCTCGGCAGCGCAGGCAACGTCCTGCGGCCCTTCACCTCGGTGAAGCTGTCGCTGCGCCTCGCTCCCACCACCGACCCGGCCGCGGCACGCACCGAGCTCATCGAGGCTCTCACCAAGGAGCCGCCGCACGGCGCAACGGTCACGTTCAAGAGCGAGCAGGGAGCCTCCGGATGGAACGCGCCCGCGACCGCGCCCTGGCTCAAAAAGTCGCTGAGCGAAGCGTCGCAGGCATTCTTCGGCAAGCCGGTCTGCGCGATGGGCGAAGGCGGGACGATCCCGTTCATGGCGATGCTCGGCGACAAGTTCCCCGAGGCGCAGTTCGTCATCACTGGGGTGCTCGGCCCGCAATCGAACGCCCACGGCCCCAACGAGTTCCTGCACATCCCCACTGGAAAAAAGCTGACGAGCGTGGTCGCGCAGATCCTCGATGACCACCTCAAGCGTGAGCGGTAGTCGCACGCGGAGGGCCTTCGCGCTGGCTGCGGCGCTGTTCGCGGTCGGCTGCGATCAGCCCCAGCCCAACCTGCCGACGCGCGGGACCGGGGCGGCGCCACCACGCTGGCTCCCCGCCTACTCGAAAGCCCAGCTCGCGCTGCTGGCACCGGAAGGGATACGGCCGCGCACGCCAGCGCGTCGCACGTACCCGGATCTCACGCGTTTTTCGTATACGCGGGCGCGCAAGCTGGAGGACCCGACGCAGGCGATGCGTTTTCTGCGGGTCGTGCTGAGCGTGATCGAAGACTCGCCACGCGTCTACCTGATGGGCGATGCGGCGCCTTCCCTCGCCAACGAGATCGCCCAGTACGGACCGACGCCACCGGCCGAGCCGGATGGGCTCGCCGTCCCCGGGATCGGCAAAGACGGAGAGCCCGCGCTGGTGCGGCCCGCCGGAGCGGAGGCCGCGGCCCGCGAGATCGACGCGGCGACAGCGCTGGTGCGGGGCGGCAAACGCGAGGCGGCCATTGCGACGCTTCGCAGGGCGACCGGCCGAGTGCGCGATGTCCCCGGTCTCTTCGTGGAGCTCGGAAACCTGCTGGGGCAAAGCGATCCGCGCGGCGCCGAGGAGGCCTTCACCCAGGCGATCCACGTCGATGCGTCGCTGTCGAGCGCGCACCTCGGCCTCGCCACGATGTGGCTGGCGCGAGGCGATCGCGACGCCGCCCAGATCGCCGTCGCCCGCGCGATCGCCTTGCATCCGCCGAGCCCGCGCGCCCAGCGCATTGCCGCGCTGGCCGCCGAGGCCGACGGACCGCCGCGGCCTGCGCCCATTGCGATCTTCCTCGATGTCGATGTGCGCGGCGCGGTTCGCGCCGCCACCGACGCGTCCCTGCCCTCGCGCAGCTACGCCGGGTGCCGGGCGATCGTCCGCTATGAGCCAGAGGTTCGCGCGCTCCTCCACGGCGAGCCCGGTCCGTATCACCTCGGCGTGGTAGAGGAGGTGATCTGCCTCGAGGCGGCCATCGGCGCGTACCTCGTGCATCGCGACGGCGGCGCCGGGGCACCCGAGCCCATCTTCGAGGCGCTGTACGACATCGCGCGGGAGGAGGGCCTGACCGGCTATGCGATGTTCGAGATCCTCGGCAAACATCGACCCGAGCGCGCGCGCCTCGCGCCTGCACCGATTCACGAGGCCGAGGTGGCCTACGTGCTCCGCCACGTGCTCGGGGCGCCCGGTTTGGGCGACCCGGCGCGGCTGGCGGCGACCCAGTCGGAAGATGGAAGCGGTCGATGACCCGCGGGCACGGCGCGCACCCGGCCCGCGCGACGCGTTGGATCATCGCGACCTGCATCGCAGCGGGGCGATGCGCAGGCAGCGCACCGGCGAACGCAGCTCCACCCCTCGGCGCCGATGCTCCGCTGCCGTGGCGCGCGACGACGTCATCGCCGTCGCCCGGGCAGCCGCGGACCGACTCGTCGGCGCTGTTTGCTACATGCGGCGCCTACGACGCGACGCTCACCCAGGTGGCGAGCCGGATCGCCCTTCGCCAGGTGCGCGGAGAAGGGCTTGCGCCGCCCGAAGAGCTTTCGTTCCTGATGCGAGCCTCGGGCCAGCCACACGTGTGGCCGCGCGCCTTCAGCGTCGAAGGCGGGCTCGATGACGACGACCTGGCGCTGCGGCTGACTCGCTGGTCGAAGGCTGTCACATCGCAAGGTGAGCGACGTTGCGGGCTCGCTCAATGGCACAAGGCCGATGGAACGCGGCTGGTGGCAGCCGTCGCGGTCGACGCGATCGCCGATCTCGATCCGCTCCCGACCCTGGTTCGGCCCGGGCAATGGCTCACCGCCACCGGCAGAATGCTCGTCCCGGTGCACGAGGCGAAGGTGGTCCTCCTCGGTCCACGGGGTCTTCCGCGCGCGGCGGTCGCCACGGTGGACGACCGGGGCCGGTTCCGCTCGACCTTCTCGCTCGACAAACCAGGCAAATGGCTCGTCCAGGTGCTGGCGACGACCGCCACCGGACCGCGGCCGGTGCTGGAAGCCTACGTGTTCGCAGCCGATGCACCGCCCACGCGTTTTATTGCACAGCCGGCACCGGGCGAGGACGCCGAGCGCGGTCCGGGCGACGCGACCTCCGCCATGCGCCGCATGATGGACGCCGCGCGCGCCACCGAAGGGCTGTCCCCACTCGCCCCCGACGCGACCCTCGACCAGCTCGCCCGCGAGCATGCCGCGCGAATGGTGGCGGCCAAGACCCTCGGGCACGACGTGGGCGGCGGCGACCCGGGCGCGCGCATGCGCGACGCGGGCCTGCGCGCCCAGGCGGCCGGCGAGAACGTCGCAGTCGCCGCGACGGTCGCCCGCGCGCATCGGGCGCTGTGGTCCAGCCCGTCGCATCGCGGCAACCTGCTCGACGGGCGCTTCAAGCGGGCGGGCGTCGCGGTGACGACTGGCGACGACGGACGCGCTTGGGTGGCGGTGCTCTTCGCCGACTGACCGCCCTTTGCCGACGCACAACCCGACCGACCGACCCTCGGAGCCCCCTCGGAGCCCCTCGGAGCCCGCTCGGAGCCCTTGGGGTGGCGGCTCGCGCGATCAGGTCTCGGGCGGAATCTCGCCGAATGCTTCGACGAACTGACGGATCTCGTTTTGCACCTCGGACGTCGATACCTCGAAGCTGAGACCGATGAGGTAGCCGCCATTGCGACTCTCGCCCGCATGCACGGTCCTGCACGGCAGCGAGACCATGGTCTCGGTCACCGGCAGCGAAAAGCGCGCCGTGGCCGCGGTGTTCTCGGGTAGGTCTTCCTTGACCAGCGCGCTGAGCCCAGAGGTGCTGATCGTCTCGGAGCGGCCGTCGATGTGGCGAGCTCCAACCGAGATACGGACGAATGTCGCGAAGCGTGCGCGTGGCGCGCGCCGCCGGTCCACTCCCTCGGCGGCCTGCTCGCTGCTGTGACTCCGGCGAACGGCCACCGAACCGGTGCGAGGGAGCGACGCGTCCGAACCGGTGGTCGAGCGCACCCCGAGGCGGGTGCTGGCCGGCGACGGCTCGTCGGACAGAGGCGAGGGTCGCTCGTCATGAGGCCACGACGAGATGCGACGCGGCGCCACAGGGAGCGGGCTGATCCTCTGCAGAGCCGGATCAGTGGTGCGCGGCCGGCTCAGGACGCGTGCTGCACCCGAGGGCACTTCTGGCGAACGCGCCGAACTCGGCGCGGGCCGCGAGGGGGGCGCGGGCGTCGGCTGCGCAGGCTGCGCAGGTTTCGTCGGGGTTGTCGGGGCTGTCTGGGGTGTCGGCGATCGCGCCTCGACGTGCGGGCGATCGCTATCGGAGATCGCAATGGCGCGGATCGTCGCGGACGAGGTCCCGGAAGGCAGCTTCAGCGGAACGAGCGGTGACTCGAGACGCGCTCGACCGGACACGGGAGCGTCCGACTTCGGAGTCGGGTTGACGGGCGGAGCGCCGACCACTGCGCGCTCCGGCGGCTTGGTGCTCGTGCGGGAACGCGGAACCACCGACGAGTACGAAGTCCCGGAGACGGCCGTAGCCCCGCGAACCCGCGCCGATGCAGGCGGTGACTGGATCTCGACTGCAACCAAGGACACGCGCGATGGCTGCGACGTCAAGGGCGGCGGGAGCGGCGGGAGCGGCGGGAGCGGCGGGGGCGGAGGCGCCGGAACCCGCGACGGCACGGAGGACGGTGCGCGTGGCGCGGAGGACGGTGCGCGTGGCGCGGAGGACGTTCCGCGTGGCGCGGAGGACGGATTGCGGCCGACGGTGCGCGTGGAGGCCGGCGTAGTGACCGTGTCGCTCGGAGGCGCTTCGTTGTCGTCCAGCTCGCGCCGCGGATCGCGCGGTGGAGGCGTGCGAACGCGTCCGAAAGGACGTTCCACCAGGAGTCCTATCGGGTCCTGCCTCTTGATCGCCAAAACCCCTCCTCCTCTTAACGCTGACAGCGCGGCCGTAGTCTGCTTCGCATCGCCGCCGAAGCGAAGAGCAAAAGAGAACGAACCTCGCTTCTGTAGTCTGTCAACCTGTCGTAGGACAGCCAATCGCTCCTTCCATGGACGAACGGTCGCGCGCAAGGCCGCCTCGGCGCGGTCCAAAGGCCCTGTTCGATCCTCATGGCTGAAAGACCGTGGACCGGTAGAAGCGCAGCTCCTCGATCGACTCGAGGATGTCGTCCAGCGCGCGGTGTACCTCCTTCTTGCGCGGAGCGTGACGGCCCTCCGGGTACCAGCGGCGCACCAGCTCCTTGATGGTCGAGACGTCGACCAGGCGATAGTGGAGATACCCGGCGAGGTTCGGCATGTAGCGCGCGAGAAACTCGCGATCTTTCCAGACGCTATTGCCACACAGGGGCGCCGTCTTGGGATCGCAATGCTGCGCGACGAACGCCATCGTCGCAGCCTGCGCTGCCTCCAGCGTGACGGTCGACTCGCGGATGCGATCGGTCAGGCCCGAGCGTGCGTGCATCTGGCGTACGAAGTCGTCCATCGCGGCAAGGACCTCGTCGCTCTGATGCACGACGAGACACGGGCCTTCCGCGACGACCTTCAGCTCGCCATCGGTGACGACCGACGCGATCTCCACGATCGCGCAGCGCTCGGCATCGAGGCCTGTCATCTCCAGATCGACCCAGAACATGCGCGACGTTCGTTCGTTCACCGGCGCAGGATAACGCGGTGGGCACGAACAGGTCATGTCCGGCCGCCGCCACAGGTCCGGCGTCGGCTTCGCGAGCTGCTAAAGTGGGCTCGCCCATGGCCCCGCCCGCAGTTGTCGCCCTCGACGAAGCCTGCCCGCTTCGACCAGGCGGCCGGGCCGCGCCGCACGGCCAGGCCCCTGACGCGTCCGGCGCCCACGCGCACCACGACCACGCGCACGACCACCACACGCACGACGACCACCATGGTCACGGCCATGCGCACGATCACACGGGGACCTCGTCGACTCGGCTGGGCGTCGCGCTCGCCCTCACCGCCGGCTTCATGGGGGTCGAGGCCGCGGTCGGTTGGTGGTCGGGCAGCCTGTCGCTCCTCGCCGACGCGGGCCACATGCTCGCCGACTCCGGCGCGCTCGCGATGGCCATCGCAGCGCAGCGCATTGCCGCGCGACCGCGCACGCTGGCCCAGACCTATGGCTATCGCCGTGCCGAGGTCCTGGCTGCCTTCGTCAACGGCGTCGTGCTCGTGGCGGTGGCGATCGGAATCGTGATCGAAGCGGTGCAGCGACTCGGCGCGCTGCGCGACGTCGAGGGTCAGGCGATGAGCCTGACCGCGGCCGGCGGGCTCGCCGTGAACGTGGTGGCGGCGATCGTCCTGGCCGGTGGCGGGCGGGGGAACGTCAACGTACGCGCCGCCTTTGCGCACGTGATCTCGGATGCGTTCGGTTCGGTGGGCGCGCTCGGCGCGGGGCTCCTCGTCACGTATGCGGGCCTGCGCTGGGCCGATCCGGTGGCAAGCATCTTCATCGCGGCCCTCGTCGCGTACGGCGCCTGGAAGCTCGTCCGGGAGACGACGCACGTATTGATGCAAGGAACGCCACAGGACCTCGACGCGACGAAGGTCGACCGCGTGGTTCGCTCGGTGCCCGGCGTCGTCGACCTCCACGATCTGCACATGTGGCGGGTCTCCGACGGCCTCGATGTGCTCACCGTCCACGTCGTGGTGGAAGACGGCGCGTCGGGCACCGAGGTGGCGCGTCGCGTGACCGAAGTTCTCCGCGACCAGCTCGGCATCGCGCAGGCGACGGTGCAGCCGGAGACGCTCGCCCCTCCCGCGTGAGCGCCACACCGCAGCGATTCACTCCAGGATGGTCAGCGACTTGGCCATGAAGTTGGCGATGGCGGCGCGTCTGCCGTCGCTGGAGACGGCGAGCGCGTGAGCGCCCTCGCCGGTCGGCAGGTGCGCGAGCACCCGCGGAGGATCATCTCCCACGATGACCACGCCCTTGCCTTTGGGAGGCCACTCGGTACCGCCGAGGGCGATGAAGAGAGTGGAGCGATCGGTGGACGTGACGCCGGCACGCGGCACGCCGGGTAGCGGGAGCGACTGCGTCTGGAAGTTCGCGAGGTCGACCACGGTCGCGGTGCGCGAGCCGCTGTCGATGGTCACCCCCCAGCGATCGCCGCGGACCAGGAACGCCGCCTCGGGATCCTGGCCGACACGAACCTCGCGAACCTTGGTCTGGCGACCCACATCGAGGATCTGCGCGACATTGGAGACATGATCCGGAAAAAACACCGACGTGCCGTCGAGCGTCACGGCGCCGCGACGCGGATCGCGCCCCACCGCGATGCTCCGGCGCGTCGAGCCGAACGGCGCCTCGGTAGGGTCGAAGAGATCGATCCACGCGCCCGAGGGCCGACCCCATTGCGTGAGCGCGCCGAGCGCCGCGACGTAGGGTCGCCCCTCGGCGCGAACGAGGAACAGCTGACCGGTCGCCTGCGGCAGGGTGATGTCGCCGAGGAGCCGGCCGGACGGCAGCCCGAACCGGCTCACCCTCCGACCGTGCGTGGTCGACGTCACGACCGTGCCATCGGGCAGCTCGACGACGTCGCCCGGGCCGGCGCCGACATTCAACGAAATGGGATCGCGATCCCATTTCGTCGTATCCATCACCGGGATGACGTTGACCTCGGAGCTCTGTCGAATGAGCGCGACGTAGCGGCCGAAGAGCAGCCGGATGCGATCGCCCTGCGCAGTCGTGGTCGCCTTGTGGACCATCTCGCCGGTCGGCATCTTGTATTCGCGCAGCGTGGCGTCATCACCGCTCACGAAGAGCGACTCGCCGTTCGCGGCGAAGGCCAGGTCCAGCGGGTGGATGTCGCCGAGCTTGATCTCGGTCGCCTTCCACGTGCGCCCAACCGAGGGCGGCGGCGCCTCCGGCTTCTTGGAAGAGCGCGCGCTTTCCCCCACCGAGGCCGGTGAAGGCTCGGCGCTGCCCGCGGATTGGGCGCTGTCACCCGGCATCGGCGACAGCGGCGGCGCTTCGCCGACGGCGGATTCGCGCGACGTGACGATGACGCTGAAGACCGTGGCGACGGCGCTGGCAACGATGATCGCCGCACGCTGCAGCCTCGTATTGGTCTTGCTGGCCTGCCAGGACTTGCAATGGCGGCATTTGCGCGCGCCCTCGATGATGGGTTGCGCGCACGCGGTGCAGGGGACGCGCCGCTCGAGGGGCTCGGCAAGGGCCGTCACCGGACGATCCAGGCCGACTTGGTGCGGTCGCCGAGCACCAGCACGCTGCTGCCGTCAGGCGAGATGCGCACCCGCGACGGTGGCGACGACAGGGGGATCATCTCGACCTCGAAGCTGTCGAGATCGACGATCGCCACCGCGCCCTTGTCGTGATCGGGCAAGGTGACGATCGCCTGTCGACCGTCGGGCGTGACCGCGAGATCGGTCGCCGGCGACGAGAACGGGACGTGGCGCAGGATCTCCGACGTCCGCAGATCGAACACCTCCAGCGAGCGACCGGCGTCGCAACGGACGAGCATGCGGCGCTCCTTGCGGACCAGCTCCAGCTGCTCGGGCTGATCGCAAGCTTCGATCGGCTCCTGCTGGCGGACCGCACCGGACGGCAGCCACTCCAGCGGCAGGATCACGTCGCGGGCGCGCAACGCGACGTAGCTCGCGCTGCCGTCGGGCGTCATGAGCACGGCGACCGGGTTGCCGCCAAGCGACGTCCGGACGCGGTCCTGGGCGCTGGCGAGGCGGCTCGGATCGAACGCGTAGACCGCGCCATCGGTCGCGGGCGGATCCGGCAGACCGGCCGGGGGGATGACTCCGTTGGTGGTCAGGGCACGGGTACCGGTGTCGTCGGCCCCGACCGGCCCCACCGCGTCCTCGCCGAAGCGAATGCGATCGATCTCGGCATGGAGCTCGGTCGAAAGGACCGCAATGGCGTGAGCGCCGGGGAGCGAGACGAGCGCCCGCCGGCCGTTCGCCCCGAGGGTGATGTCGCCGACGATGGCGCCCATTTCCAGGGTCTTGAGGAGCTTGGTGGACTGGGCGTCGATGACGCGGATCTGCTGCGGACCCACTGCGTAGATGACGTCGCCGACACGGACGAGCCGGCGCGCCTGGGTGGCCTCGCTGAGCAGTCCCAGGATCTGCCCGGTGCGGGTCGAGCGGACCTGCACGCCCGACAAGAGCCCGACGGCGAAGCGGTCCTCGTCGAGGACGACCCCGTCGGATGCGTCGGGCGGCAGAGGAAACGGGCCCGAGACCTGCGGCTTGTCTCCGAGGTGGCGCGCCGCGGGCGGCGGCGTCCAGGTGCATGCGCCCAGCTGACACGACTCGCCGGGCCAGCACGGATCGTCGCAAGCTGCCGTCGCGCGGCGGCCGTGGGTGGCGACCCGCTCCTCGGCGAACCGCCCGGGCGCCATGTAGCGGAGCGTGATCCCGGCGAAGAGGATGGTGGCGATCACCCCGAGCGTGACCGTCGGGCGCCAGTGGAGCGCGAAGAAGCCCGCGCTCGGGTCCTCGTCGGGCACGCTCGACCGCGCGCTCGACGGTGGCACCCCCGCGGAGTCGAGCGACTCCTCGCACTCCGGGCAGATTAGCGCGGTGGCGGGAACCTCTTCCCGGCAAGTGGGGCAGCGCACCCGGCGCCGCTCCGCGACGAGGATCGCTGGCGCCGCGCGATTGGCGTCGGTGAGCGTGCGGTCGAAGATGCGGCCGACCGGTATCCAGTCGGTGACCCCCACCGGCGTCGCGCGGGCTCGGCGGAACTTCCCGCCCTCGAAGCCGTCGCGGATCTCGGCGCCGACCAGCGGACCGAGGGTCCGGTCCCCTTCGACCAGACACCAGAGAAGCATGTCATGGAGGAAACGCGGCGCGCCGAGCAGGTCCGGTGAGACGCTAGCGGGCCCCTCGTCGGCCTGCGGCGCCTTGGGCAGCTCGCTCAGCGACGTGCGGACGGCGAGGGTGGCCCAGGCGCGCGCGGGAGCCCACAGCGCCGTCCCCTCGAGCCGAAGTCGAACGTCCGCATCGACCAGTCCGTCGCGCAGCGCGTCGCGGAGGTCGTCGTCGGTGCGAAGGGCACGCTGCCCATCGACGTGGAAACGGATCGGCTCTTCCGCCAAGGCTCGGGGAGCTACCCCTTTCCCTGGCTCGCGTCGACCTGCACCCGGCGAACAGGGAGCCCTTGCAAGGCCAAGTAATCGGGTGTAAACGCCACACCCACATCTGGCGAGGCTAACCGGCGCTCATGCCGCGTGCTCTTCCAGCCGAGAGGTAGTTTCCCATGTCGCTCGCCCGAACCCTCGCTGCGCTGATCGCCGCCGCTTCGATGGTCCTCGCCGTCGGCTGTGCCCCGGGAAGCGACGAGCCGGAGTCCCAGGAGAACCTCGTCTCCAGCGACGAAGCCCTCGAGGTGGCCTTCGAGGCGATCGACGTCCGCAAGACCGAGGCAGGCCCCGGCCTCACGGTCGTCAAGTCGCGCCAGGCCTACCGCGACTTCTTCGGCAGCGAGCCCCCGGCCAGCGTGAAGTTCAACAAGCACTGGGTGCTTCACTACTCGCTGGGCGTGCAGAGCACCGGCGGCTTTGGCACCGACATCGCATCGATCGAGCGCACCGGCTCCGGCTCCAACAAGAAGCTCGTCGTCACCACGCACGACACGTTCCCCGGCCCGCTGTGCACGGTGACCCAGGCGCTCACCAACCCGCAGGTCGCCGTCCGCATCAACAAGCACAACGGCACCCCCGTCGAGCAGAGCGCCGACGTCGAGACGACCGACTGCAGCGAAGAGAACTACTGCCACAAGGTTCGCTGCGCCAACGGCTACGAGTGCGACGAGCTGCAGGACGCCTGCGTTCCGCGGGCGTGCAGCCCCGAGATCGAGAACGATTGCGGCAGCACGATGGTCTGCATGAACCAGATCCGCTGCATCACGACGCCCTGCCCGGAAATGTTCCGCTGCGTCGATCCCTGCGGCGGCCTCACCTACGACGGCAGCTGCAGCAGCGACGCGTCCAGTGTGTTCTGGTGCGACAAGGGCGAAATCCTCGAGTACACCTGCGAGCAAGGCACCAGCTGCTCGGTCGATGCCAACGGCTATAACGACTGCCTCTGAGCATCTCTTCGAACCTGTACTAGGCTCGGGCGCCCATGCGCCGAACCGCGACCGTCTTCGCCATCGCCCTCGCCGGCTTCGCCGCGGGGGCGAGCGCTTGTCTGACCAACGCGCCGCCCGCCGACTTCACGCCGGAGCCGCTGCCGACGCTCGATGCGGCGCCCAAGTCGCCGCCGCAGGACCTCGCCGGGGTGGACACCAGTGCGCTGACTCCGCGCGAGAAGGAGGGCTGGTGGAAGCTCGTGTCGCGCATCTACGCGCCGTGCCGGGAGCACGCCGTGTCGGTCGCGCAATGCGTCCAGGAGTCGCGCGCCTGTGGCGGCTGCGTCCCGCTCGCAAAGTTCCTCGCCGATCGGATGCACGGTGGCGACTCCACCAGTGACGCCGAGTCGGCCGCCGCCGCCCGCTTCGGCACCGACGTTCGCACCATCGACATCGCCGACTCGCCGGTGCGCGGGCCCGCCGGCGCCCCGGTGACCATCGTGGTGTGGGGCGACTTCGAGTGCCCCGCCTGCGGGCGCATGGTGCCGCTCCTGGACCAGATCGCCGACGAATACCCCGAGCACGTACGGGTCGTTCACAAGTTTTATCCGCTCCCGAAGCACCCGAGCGCGCTGCCGGCAGCACACGCCGCGTGGGCGGCCCAGCGACAAGGCAAGTACTGGGAGTACGAGCGCAAGCTCTTTGCCAACCAGGCGGCGCTCGCCGACACCGATCTGTCGCGGTACGCGACGGAGCTGAAGCTCGATCTGCCCCGCTTCGAGACCGATCGGAAATCCGATGCGGCCAAGCAGACTGTCGAGCGGGACAAGGCCGCGGCGGACAAGGCCGGCCTCACCGGTACGCCGCACGTGATGATCAACGGTCGCCATTTCGTCGCATTCACCGACGCTGCCAAGGAGCTGGAGGAATGGGTGAAGCTCGATATCGAGCTCGCCAGGAGCAAACCCGCAGCTTCCGCTGCCGCGCCCGGCGCAGCCACTGCAGCGCCCGCTTCGTCCCAGAAGCAGACAGCGCCGCGGTGAGCAGAAGCGCGACCCGCGCCTGAGACGCGAGACGCCGATCGGTGCGATTATCTTCCCGCCTGGGGCAAGCGCAGCCGCGCGAGCCGCGGAGAGGTCGGTCCTGACTCCCAGCGTTTCCACGGCCTCCCTCGTGCGGTGGCAGAGCATCGTCGATGTGCTGGCGGACACGCTGGACGCGGAAGCCGCGTTCATCTTGATGCGTGACGGAACCGACTTCGAGGTGTTGGTCTCGAGCCGCCTCGGCCCCCACCCCTACGACCTGGGTCGTCGCGCCTCGGCGCGCTGCGCGGGGCGCTTCTGGCAGGCCGTGCTGGAGGCGCGCCTGCCGCTCGAGATCGCCGACGCCACGGCCGATCCGATGTGGCGAGAAGGGCCGGACGTAGCCGAGGGAATGATCGCTTTTTGCGGGCTGCCTCTCTCGTGGCCCGACGCTCGACCCTTTGGCGTCATCGGCGTGGTGGATGCGCGGGCGCGGACATGGGGCCGCAGCCACACCGGCCTTTTGACGACGTTTCGCGACATCGTCGAGGATCATCTGGAGAGCGCGACCGCCGCGAACGAACGCCGCTTACTCGGTGAACGCACACAGCTCGCGGTGGACGCGGCGCGCATCGCGATCTGGTCGTTCGAGATCGATACCGGCGAATCACAGTGGGACGAGCGAATGTGTGCGCTCTTCGGCTGGGAGGAGGGCCGCTTCGCCGGGCGCATCGAGGACATGATCGCCGCGTTCCATCCTGAGGATCGCAACCGCGTCCTCGCGGATTGGGTCGCTGCGATGGAAAGCGGGCTCTTCGAGACGCAGTTCCGGATCATCCGAGCTGCGGCGGATGGCAGCGAGACGGTGCACCTGCAGACCCTGGCGCGGGTGACGCGCCACGAGGACGGCCGGCCAGCGCGCGTCGTCGGAACGACGTGGGACGTCACGCAAGCGACGCTGCTCCAGGAGGAGCTTCGGCGCGCGAAGGTCCAGGCGGACGCTGCCAACCGCGCCAAGAGCGAGTTCCTCGCGAACATGAGCCACGAGATCCGCACGCCCATGAACGGCGTCCTCGGGATGGCGGAGATCACGCTCGGCACCCAGCTTTCAGTCGAGCAACGCGACTACGTGCGGACGATTCAATCGTCGGCGGAGAGTCTGCTCACCGTCATCAACGACATCCTGGATTTCTCGAAGATGGAGGCGGGCAGGCTCGAGCTCACCGCCCAGGATTTCCATGTGCGCTCGAGCCTCGAGGAGGCGCTGAAGCCCCTGATGGTCCGAGCGGGCGAGAAGGGCCTGCACCTGATCGGCGAGGTCGACGGCGCCGTCCCGGCCCGCCTCCATGGACCGTGGGAGCGTATCCGTCAGGTGGCGACGAACCTCGTCGGCAACGCGATCAAGTTCACGGAAGAAGGCGACGTGAACGTCTGGGTCGACCTCGTGGTCGACACGGGCCAGCACGCGATGCTGCGCATCTCGGTGGAGGACACCGGCAGCGGGCTCACCCCCGAAGAGCTCGGCCGCATCTTTCAGCCGTTCGAGCAGGTCGACGGCGACAACCACCCGCGTAGCGGCACCGGGCTCGGCCTCGCGATATCCGCCAAGCTCGTGGAGATGATGGGCGGACGGATCTGGGTCGACAGCGATCCCGGCCACGGCAGCATGTTTCACGCGACGATGCGGGTCGAACCAGCCGGGCGTCCCAGGCCGCGCAACACCCCGCCGGGCGGCACCGCCGTCACGAGGCCGCTGTCGATCCTCCTCGTCGAAGATCACTTCGTGAATCGTCGGGTCGCCGAGACGATGCTGCGCAACCGCGGACATCGGGTCGAGGTCGCCCAGACCGGGCGCGAGGCGGTCGAGGCCTTCCGTGGCAGCACCTTCGACGTCATCCTGATGGACATCGAGATGCCCGACATGGATGGGCTGGAAGCGACGGCGGCCATCCGCATGCTCGAGGAGGGCCGCACGCGGCGCACGCCGATCGTCGCTCTCACCGCGTCCGCGATGGCAGGCGACGGCGCGCGCTTCATCGCCGCCGGAATGGATGGCTACGTGACCAAGCCGATGGATTCGAAGAGGCTCTGGAACGCCATCGAGGAGCTCGTCGAAGGCGATTGAGGCGCTCGTCGGCCAGGTCAGCGCGCCGCGGTCGCCGCCGTGGTCAGCCCGACGTCTTTCGCCCATCGAGCGCGACGATCTCGATCCCTTTCCCGTGTTCTGGCTTGCGGAGGAGCACCACCTCGTCGTCGATCCATTGCGTCGTATCGAAGCCGGAGAACCAACCCTCGGCGTCGGCGGCACGGCCCTCCTTGCCGGCGACGAAATCGACGACCGCGACCCCGCCCTTGGACAGTGGAACGGCGAAGAGACCCGAAGCGCTCAGAGCGCCCGCGCCGACGCCACGATCGATCGTGCGACGCGCGAGGACCTGACCGGAATCGAGCTCGATCCACGCGCATTCAGCCACGTGCTCGCCGGCCTTGCCGAATGTGCTGCAGAAGGCCCCGGTACGACCAGCCGGGTCCTGCGCAAAGGACGGATCGCGCCCCTCGCTGCAGGCGACTGCATCGATCTTGCCGACCTTGTCGCTGCCGGCTCGGAAGAGGCACACCTGACGACGCCGCACACCCACCCCATAGAGATGAAGCCCGCTCTTCGACCAGACCGGGGGCTTGGAGAGGGCGATGCTCCCGATGCGCCTGGGGCGAGGGAGACGCTCGGTCGTCGGCAGACGCGGCACGTTCGCGACGTAGAGACCGTAGTCGCATGGTGAGCCCGTACAGCCCCGGAACGCGATGCGTGTCCCGTCGGGCGCGAACACCGGCGCGTAGCTGGCCCGCATTCCGACGTCGATCCGTGTCGTATGCCTCCCCTCGCCGTCGACCACGTAGAGCCAATCGCCGTCGGTTCCGTCGCTTGGCGGAGCGCCATAGAGGATGGAGCGCGCGTCGTCGGCGACGACGACCACCGGCATCAGCGGCGTTCCTCGCAGCGACCAGGGGCCGACCGTGCGCAACTTCGTCGCGAACCGCGCGAGGTCCTTCTCGAAGCCGTCGGTGAGCGGACGGAACGTATTGGCGCCGCGCGCCGCGCCAACCTTCTCGGGCGTCGCCTCCCATCGCTCGACCCGGGTACCCGCTGCGAGATCGATCGTATCGACCGCGAGCTTCGGCGGCGCGCCCGACTCGAGTCGCAGGATCGCGCGACGCGCCTTGACGTCGACCCCGACGAGCGTCACGGCGCCAAACCAATCATCGGCGTACAGCGTGCGGATGGCACCTTCGGGCGCTTCCGACAGGGGCGGTGCTGCGAGCGGCGCCGTGACCACCGGCGGAGGCGCCGGCGGAGGCTTCGCTGACGCGGGGGTGCAGGCCACGAGCGCCCAGACGAAACCGGTGGCCCAACCGGGGGCCCAACCGGTGGCCCGACCGGTGGCCCAACCGGGGGCCCGACCGGTGGCCCAACCGGTGGCCCAACCGGTGACAGAGCCGGGGGCCCAACCGGCAACAGATGCGAGCAACGGTGCGAAGCGCAGGCGAGGTGTGGACGTCACTCGACGCGGGAGAGTACAAACCGTCCGCCGCAATGACCACGTTCCTGCCCGCCGACGCGTCGCTCACGACGATGACCGAGTACGTTCTTCCCACGCACGCCAACGCGATGGGCAACGTCTTCGGCGGGCAGATCCTCGCGTGGATGGACCTGTGCGCCGCGATCTGCGCGCAGCGCCACACCTCACGGATCGCGATCACCGCCGGCATCGATGATCTCTCCTTCGAGGGGCCGATCCAGGTCGGTCAGGTGGTGCGGTTGCGCGCGCTGGTCACCGCGACATTCCGCACCTCGCTCGAGATCGAGGTCGTGGTGGAGGGCGAGGAGCCGACCACCAAGCAGACGTGGCCGTGCTGCTCGGCCTTCCTGACGTTCGTCGCGGTCGACGAAGCGCGCAAGCCGACGGCGATCCCCCAGCTCCACGTCTCGACCGACGACGAACGCGAGCGAGCGACTGCAGCCCAAGAGCGGCGCGCCGATCGCCTGGCCCGTGCGCACAAGCGTGTCACCGCGCCCTGAGGTCGGCCGAGACCGGGCGTACGCCGCGCCGATCAGTTCACGATGGTCTCGCAGCCCAGGACGATCTCGAGGCGACCCACCGGATCGCTGCGGAGATCTTCGCAACTGGCGGGGCAGAGGAGGATCTCGCTCGGCGAGTCGGGATCGTCGTAGCGCCAGCCGGCGCCGTCGCAGTCGTCGTTGCGGGGAATGGTGCTCACGTCGCCCTCCACGGTGATCTCGACGTTCACCTCGTTGATGCTCACGGCGTCGTCGGGATCGGTCAGCTCGCTCGGCAGCTCGTAGGAGCAGGGCAGCGCCTGGGACCGGATCGCGTCGAGCGCCTCCTGCAAGCTCGCCGCCGGATTGTCCCCGAAGATGGGGAACGCCTCGCCCGTGCCACCCGCGTCGGCGACCGCATCGGCGAAATCGAGATCGACGTTCTGCAGGCCGACGACGAACGTAAAGACGGGGTTATCGCGATCGAACGCGTTCGCGGCGAGCTGAGCTATCGCCTCGGTGCTCTCGGGATCGACGCCGCTGCAAAGGGTCGCGGGCCCCTGCGGAGCGCCGTCGGTCATGAGGAGAACCGCCGCAGCCTCACCCGGGAACTGGTCGATTCGCTCAATGGTCGCGAGCAGCGCGCCACCGAGTGCCGGATACATGGGTGAGCTTTGCCCGTCCGGGTTGGCGACCTCCAGCGCGGTGGCGACGTCGGGCGCGATGTCGGGCAACGGTCCCCAGCCAACGTCGGGCTCTTTGTAGGCCTGAGCGTCACAGGTCGGGGCGCCCGGATTGGGCAAAAAGTGCAGCGCAAAATCGATCCCGACGCTCGCCTCGGCAGCGGCGAACGCGCCGACGCTGTTCACCGTGTTGTTCCACTTGTCGCCGTCCATGCTGGATGACTTGTCGATCACGACGAACAGGTGGAGCGGCTTGCGCTCGCCGTCGCGCTTGAAGGAATCGCAGCCTTCTCCGCCGGACCCGCCCTGACCACTGGAGCTTGCGACCACCACCGCGTCCTGGGTGCCTTGGGCCGCGCCGCCATCACCGCCACCAGCGCCGCTGGCCGCCGCATCTACCGTGGTACCCACCGGCTCGGTCCCCGCCGCGCACGCGGCGAACGTTCCGAGGCAACACAGGAGGCCGAAACCCTTGGAGGTCCAAGCCACTCGGCGCGCGACGCGATGAGGGTGAAAGGCGATTCGTGAAGTCATGACCTGCCGAGCATAGGTTCTCGCCGGCGCCGACTGAGATCTTCCACGCGCGCTCCCAGGGCGCCCGGGCGATGCCGCCCGGCGAAGCGGAACATTTCCGAGGGCGTCGGGATCCTGCGCTCGCACCTTGTCGTCATCCTGGCGCCCGCCGAGATGCTTGCCGCCGGGGGCGGTGAGGGCGACGATTCGTCTCATGCGTCGTCACAACCTCTCTTCCCACTTCGCCCGCGAGCTGTTCGCAGCCAGCGCACTGACTCTCATCGTGTGCGCCGGCTGTGCGGATGGCAGCACGCCCACCCCGATCTCCGGTGGCGCAGGTGGCGCGGGTGGAAGCGTGGACGGGAGCGGCGGGCAGAGCGGCTCGGGTGGCGATTCCAGCAGTGGGCCGACCTCGAAGGCCAGCTCGGCGACCTCGACTGGATCGTCGAGCGACGGTGGCGGCGGCGCCGGCGGGGATCCCTCGACCAGCGGCGGCGGCGAAGGTGGTACCGGTCCCGGTGGCGGTGGTGGCGAGGGCGGCGGCAACCAGTGCGGCGTCGAGTGCCCCGAAGGCTTCTACGACGTGGACAACAACCCGCTGACTGGCGAATGCGGCTGCGAGTACGCGTGTGACGCGACGGGCGACGAGGACCCTATCGACGAAGACTTCGAGGACGACAACTGCGACGGCGGCGACGGCGTCGTCGAAGCCTGCGTCTATGTCTCGTTGTCTGGCGACGATATCAATCAGGGTACGCGCGCGCTGCCGATGCAGAGCATCGCCAATGCGATCGCCCGCGCCGTCGAGAACGGCGTTCCCGCGGTCTGCGTCGGCTCCGGCACCTTCGAAGAGAACGTGCAGCTCGCCTCGGGCGTGAGCCTGTACGGGGGCTTCGATGACCAGAACGCGGACTTTCCATTCCGACGCTCCCCGGATGTCGAGACGCGCGTCCAGGCCGAGGGAACCGTCTTTTTCGTCGGCACGATGGAAATCGACACACATATCGAAGGCTTCACCATCGAGGCGCGGACGCCGAGCGGGCCCGGTCAGAGTTCCTATGGCGTCCGCTTCCTGAACGGGAATCCCAACTCGAGCGCGAACCTTTACGTCCGCTACAACAAGATCGAAACCGACGACGCACGCGACGGCCAGAACGGCGTGGATGGCAACGACCCGCCCGGAGGTGCGGCACCGTCCGGAATGAAGGGCGACGACGCGTGTGAGTGCGGCGCGCTGAGGGAAGGCGGCGACCCTGCCGTTTGCGCCGAGCCCGGTGGCCGCGGAGGCAACGGGGGCCAGCGCACGTTTGGGGTCGTTGGTGACCCGGGCAGCGGCGGCGCGCTCGGCGGCGCGTTCGGTGATCAAGCGCCGAACTCGGATTTCCCCGATGAGTGCGGCAATGCCTTCCCTGGGCTGGTGGGCACCGAGGGAGGCCCCGGAAACAATGGCAATGCTGGAGCACCCGGACAGAGCCTGGGGACGATCGCTAGCAGCTTGTACGCTCCGGCGCCGGGTCAGTCTGGCCAGCCTGGATTGAATGGGCGTGGTGGTGGTGGCGGCGGTGGCGGCGGTGGCGATCGCGACGACCAGTGCAACACTTTCTTCTGCGCGTGCAACGCCAACTCGAACGGCGGCGGTGGCGGAAGCGGTGGATGCGGCGGCATCGGCGGCCTGTTCGGGACTGGCGGCGGCGGCGGCGGCGGCGCCTTCGCGATCTTCGCCGTACAGGGGCGAATCATCGTCACGGACAACACGATCAACCCCGGCAACGGAGGCGACGGAGGCGACGGAGGCGACGGCGCCGAGGGGCAGAACGGCGGCAATGGCGGCCCCATGAGCGCGCCGTCGGCCGATGGCGAAGGCGGCTCGGGCGGCCCGGGCGGAGACGGTGGCGACGGCGGGCTTGGCGGGCCCGGCGCGGGCGGGGGCGGCGGACCGAGCGCATGCTTCGCGTACGGCGGCGGGCTCGCTCAGTTCACCTTCGAGGACAACTCGTGTTCTCCCGGCCTACGAGGCGACGGCGGCAATGGCGGAACGAACGGCAGCGTCGACGCGTTTGATGGTGAGGATGGCGACGCGGTGGGCCTGCTACTCATCAACTGATCGCGAGTCTGCCGCGACGCGGCCGAGACTGACGAGTGAAGAGGCTCGGTCGACCAGACCGGGCCCCTTGCCTTTCCGCATCCGGATCAGATCAGAGCGGACGAATGATCCCGAGCGCGCCGTCGCAGCGGTCGCAGAAGATGAGGTCGCCGCTCGCATCGACAACCAGCCCTGCGGCGCAGCCCAGCGTGCTGGGCAACGGTCGCGTGCGAAGGCCTCGCTGCAGCGCGTCGCCCGCGAACGCGGACACGGTGGCATCCTCGAGCGACACGCGCCGAATGGTCGCGCCGCCCTCGCCTTCGCGGATGCCGGTCACGTAGAGATTGCCGATCCCGTCGGCGGCGAGGCGGAACGGCGAATCGAACGTTCCCACGCCAACGCCCCCGTCGTCCTCCCCAGCAGAGCCGGCGATCCCGAGGAACGTGGTCACCTCAGTCGTCGACAGATCCATCCGACGTACGGTGTGGTCGGCAATGTCGACGACGAAGAGCATGTCGCGGTCGAACGTGAGCCCGACCGGCGCGACGAACTGCGCCGCGAGACCCACGCCGTCCTCGCTGCCTTGTACGCCGCCGGCAATCGTCGTGACCTCGGCGGTCGCGAGCTCGATCTTGCGGATGGCGAAGTTTCCTCCGTCGGCGAGGTAGAGGTCGGTGCCGTCGGTGGCGAGCCCAGCTCCCTCCTCGAAGTTGAAGCGAGCCTGAGCACCGATGCCATCGCTGTTGCCGACCTCACCCAACTCGCCCGCGACGGTATCGACGGCACCATCGGCGAGCGAGATGCGGCGAAGCGTGTTGGTGGCCCCGTCAAGCACGTAGAGAAAGTCACCAACCCGGACGATGTCGAAGAGCAAGCCGAGACGTGCCACGTCGGCCGGGCCGTCGATGAAGTCGCCATCGAAGCCGCGGACACCGGAGAACGTGCTGATCGCGCCCGTCATCCCGTCGACCCGACGGATGACATTGTCGAGGTCCTCGCCCAGGCTGGTGACGTAGGCGTTGCCGTCCTCATCGAAGGCCGCAGCGAAAGGCGCCATCATTCGTGCCACCGACTTCGAGCCGTCGATAGGTGCGAGGTTGGCGAGGACGCCGAAGAGCGTCTCGACGTCGTCGCCGGTTTGGACGCGCCGAATGGTGTAGCCCGCCTGGTCGGCGAAGTAGAGCTGGCCCTGCGGCGAATGCGAGCGAACCACCCTGGCATAGGTGATCTTGGCTCCTTCGATGGGACCGTCGACGTAGCCGTAGTCCGGTCCGATCATCGGCTCCGCGTCGAAGGCGTCTTCACTGAGACGGTAGCGCCACATGCTGCTGTCGTAGGTGAGATAGACGTCATTGGCGCCGCCAAAGCCGGTGTCGACGTCGAAGCCGTCGGCGAATGAAAGGTCCGCGGGCATCTCGACGAGATTGGTCACCGCAGTCCCCGCGAAGGGGTCATCGTCGTCCACCGACTTGATCATTCGATCACCAGAACCGGTCACCACATAGATCTTGGCATTGAAGAAGTCGGTGCCGAGACGGCACGAATTTGCAATGCTGATGTTGGGGATCGTCTCGGTCCTGCCGGTGGCGATCTCGACGCGGCGCAGAGCGTACGTACTGCCGCTCTGGCACACGTAAAGGTGAGCGTTGTCCGGTGCCCGTACCATCGATTCGATACGCTCGAACCTCGACGCCCCGCCGGTGTTGGCGTCGAGAGTCTGGGACGTGCCGCAGCTGCCAGCAAGCGTGGTGACGGCGCCGGTCGCGACGTTCACGTCGCGAATGCAGAAATTGCCGACGTCGGCGACGAAAACGCGACCGCCAGTCTCGGCCGCAACCACCGGACCAGGATTGTCGAAGCGGGCGGCCGTGCCCGTGCCGTCGACGGTGCCGCTCTCGAACAACGACCCGGCGATCGTCCGTACCTCGCCGTCGGGGCGGTTGTAGGCGCGGATCGTCTCCATGCTCGAGTCGCTAAAAACGAGCTCCTGGTCAGAGTTCGATACGACGGCCATTCCGCCAATATCGATCACACGCGCCTCGTCGATGTCGCCGTCCGTGGTGCCGGGGCCGCCAGGAATGCCGCCGAACACCCGAATCCCCAGCGGCACGGCGGTGACGTTCACCGTCACGGTGTCGCTCGGATCGTCGACGGCGGTGGCGACGACATGGAACGTCCCCGGAACGTCGGGAGACAAGTAGCGGCCGTCAGCGTCGATCGAGCCTCCATCCGCCTCCTGGACCTCCCAGGTCGTGGGCACGTTGGACGTGAACTGCAGGGATCGAAGAATGCCGACCTTGATGTTTCCCTCGGGCGAAACGTCGAGGGGTGCAGATCCACCGCTGCCGGTGTCGCCTCCGGTTCCGTTGCCGGCGCCTGTTCCGCCGCTGCCGTTCGATCCGACCGAGCTTCCGCTCGAGCTGGGCGTGCCCTGCCCTCCCTGCCCTCCGCCTTGCGCAGAGGACGACGTCGGGTTGCCCACGCCCTCCGAGCTGGACGTCCCGGGCGCCCCGCCGGAGCCGGATTCGGCCTCGGTAAAATCGTCGAGGCCGAGCAGGCTGGCGCAGCCGCTGGAGAGAATCGCTACGGAAGCAAAGAAGACACGACGCATCGCTGTCACCCCTTCCGCCGGGTGCCTTCCAGGCGGTCGTCGCAGGGTAGTCGGGGCGGCGGGGGACAGGAAGGCGCGTCGACGGCAGCGCCTCGCCCAGGACGGCCGCGGCGGTACGCTCCGCAGTCATGGATGGAGACGACGTCGCGAAGACCACAATGGACCCCACTCCGGACCGTGGGCGTCGCTGGAAGCGCGCCGCGCGCGCGGACGAGCTTGGGGGCGAAGACGGCGAAGGCCCCTTTGCCCTCTCGGTCGACGGGGTCGACCTCGTCGCCCTCCGCAGCGGGACGTCGCTCAAGGTCTTCGAGGGGCGCTGTCCGCATCAGGGCGCGCTCCTCGGCGAGGGAGAGATGGAGCGCGGCATGCTTGTCTGCCGCAACCACCGCTGGAAGTTCGACCCGAGCAGCGGCAAGCGGCAAGGCGGCACGGCTTGCCTCCGTAGCTGCCCCGCGGAGCTTCGCGCAGACGGCCTCTGGGTCGACACAGGCGCGCTCGCCCGACCTGCAGAGGCGACCAAGCCAACCAAGACGACCAGGCCACGGCGCACGCTCGCCGATTTGCCGAGCCCCCCTGGCGCGTTGCCGCTAATCGGCCACGGTCTGCAGCTCGACGTCAAGCGCCTCCACCTTGTTTTCGAGGAATGGGCGCGCGCGCACGGCGATGTGTACGCCATCCAGGTCCCCGGTCATCCATACCTCTGCGTCTCCGATCCGGAGCTGTGCGAGGCGGTCCTCCGCGCACGCCCGGAGACGTATCGGCGTGATGAGCGGGTCGAGCCGGTCTTCGAGGAGCTCGGGGTCGCCGGTGTGTTCAGCGCCGAGGGAAAGGCGTGGCGACCGCAGCGACGTCTCGCCATGGAGGCGCTCGCGCAGAAGAACCTGCGCACCTTCTATCCGACGCTGCTATCGGTCGCCGAGCGCCTGCGGCGCCGGTGGGAGCGCGCCGCGAAGAGCGGCGCAATCGTCGACATCCAAGATGATCTCGTCCGCTTCACGGTCGATGTGACGACGAGCCTCGTCTTCGGTCGCGATCTCGGCACGCTCGAGGGCGGCGACGACGTGATCCAGCGGCACCTCGAGCTCATCTTCCCCATGTTCGCGCAGCGCCTGAATTCGATCGTGCCGCTATGGCGGTTCATAAGGCTACCGGCCGATCGTCGGGTCGACCGCGCAGTCGTCGCGGTCCGCGCATGGCTCACCGAGCTTGTCGCCGAAGCGCGCAGCCGTATGGCTGCCGACCCGGCCCGCGCAGAGCGTCCGGCGAATTCCGCAACCCCTTGCGGAACAAGCAACAATTCCGCAACCCCTGGCGGAACAAGCCACAATTCCGCAACCCCTTGCGGAACAAGCCACAATTCCGCAACCCCTTGCGGAACAGACCAAAATTCCGCAACCCCTTGCGGGAAAGACCACAACTTCCTCGAGTCGATGCTGGCGGCCCGCGACGACGAGGGAAAGCCGTTCACCGACGAGGTGATCTTTGGCAACGCCATGACGATGCTCCTCGCCGGCGAGGACACCACAGCAAATAGCCTGGCCTGGGCGGTGCATCTCCTGTGCGAGGAGCCCTTTGAGGTGGCCGCGCTCCAGAAGGAGCTCGATCGCGAGCTCGGCTATGCGACCATGCCTCCGAATCTGGAGCGGGCGAATCGCCTCGATCGCACCAATGGCGTCGTGCAGGAGTCGATGCGGCTCATCCCGGTGGCCCCCGTCAACTTCCTCCAGGCGAACCACGACACGATGCTCGGCGACATCGAGATCCCGAAGGGCACCGGGATCGTCACGCTCACCCGGGTCCCCGCCATCAAAGAAGCGCACTTCACGGAGCCCACCAGGTTCCGCGCCGCCCGCTGGATCGACGCGGAGCGCACGGCGGGCGCGCACGATCCGTCGGTGTTCCAACCTTTTGGGTCCGGCCCGCGCATCTGCCCCGGCCGCTCGCTCGCGCTGGTCGAGATGCGCGTGGTGATAGCGATGCTCTACAAGAGCTTCGACGTCGAGCGCGTGGGAAAGTGCGCCGAAGTCGAGGAGCGCTACGCATTCACCGTCATGCCCGAGGGCCTGCGAGTGCGCCTGCGTGCGCGGTAGCCTCGCGACTGATGCCCGTCCGGGGCTCGACCGGGCTCGACCGGGCTCGACCGGGCTCGACCGGGCTCGACCGGGCTCGACCGGGGCGGCCCGGGAGGCTCCGTCGGTTGTCAAATCTGAGGCGACAGACCTTCTGTCGGTACGCCACATCCAACCGGAGCCGATAGCTCCCTATCCCGCGCTCGGCATGAACCGTGAGGGAAAGGTCGGAAAGGTCCCGTTCGCCCGCGGGCATGACCGCCCGGAGATCGAGGAGCCCGGGACCGTACGCTTCGCGGTAGTTGTTAGTGTCTCACCGATCCGCCGAGCGCCGGTCTCCGGCGCAGGAGCAGAGACTGGCCCGAGCCGCCCTGAGCCGCCTTCCCCGCAGCCAAAACCGAGCTGGGTTCGCCCTTCCGGGGAGTGAATCGGGGTCAGGCTCCACCGGCGGCGAGAGGGGGACGCGGGGGGGACGCGCGCCGAGGAGACCATGGCAACGCCGCGCAGAAGTTGGTACAAAGGCGCATGTTGCGGTCCTTGTTCGTGCTCGCGCTGGCGATGTACATGCTCGGCTGCGTCAGCGCAGTCCCGTACACCCCAGTGCCATCACGGGTGGCGGAGCCGCAGGAAGAGCTCGAAGCGTGCATCCACCGTTACTGGGAGGAGCAGCCGGTCGATGTATCATTCAAGAGCGGCCTCGCGGTGATCCGCTTTGCGGTCGGCTCCGGGGGCGAGCAATCCTGGTCATCCGTCAACCTCGTGTACGCGGACATGCACGCGATCGGCATCTTTCCTTGGCAGGGCGGCTACGGCGTTCGTGTCGACGACGCCGGGGGCACTCAGATTCTCGCGATCATGACGCCTTCGCTCGAAGCCGCCAAACATGTGGCCGACGTACTGGCGGCGCTCACGATGCCGCTCGGCGCGCTCGTTGGCGATCACCTGTGAAACCTGCCGATCAGTGCTTGAGTGGCAGGGCCTGCAGCAGGGGATGAAGAAGGCTCGCTCGTCCCGACCCAGCGGCGCTGGCGCGGACGCGACGCCCTTCACCCGCGCGCGAGCGGGGTCAGCGCGGCGCGCAGCCCTGCTTCGGAGCCATCGCGTTTCTGCTCTCGCTTGCGCTGCTCGCGCTCGGTACACGACGGGCAGCGCAGGACGGCGGTCGAAGGAGGAGCCGAGGCGAGCACATCGATGGCTGGCGAGAACATGACGACGTCTCGGCAAGGCTCGTGCCCGACTTCGTCGCCGCCCCCTTGCGATCGTCGTGGTGGACATCGAGCGCTGGGTCGCTCGCCCGCCGCCCGAGAGATAGGCTGCGACGATGGCCTCGGTCGAAGTGCGCGGCGCAGCGTTCCTGACGTTCCTCGAGGCGCTCAGGGTACTTCGCGGTCCCGCCACGGAGGCCGCTGTTCGCGCCGCGTTGCCCGACGGTCTTCGCGAGAAGCTGGCCAGCGGCGTCCTCACGCGCGTCGGCTGGTACCCGCTGTCCGACTACTCGTCGCTTCATACGGTGACCGACGCGGTGCTCCACGGCGGCGTCGACTTCGCGCGCCAGCTGGGGCGCACGACGACTGAGATCGATACGCGCGGGCTCATCCGATACGTGCTCGCGATGGCGTCGCCGGACCTCCTGATGCGGTATGCGTCGAAGGTCTTCTCGAGCTACGTCCGGGGTGCCACCGTGACGTCCAAGACGCTGGGGCCGCGCCATTACGAGCTGCATTGGAAGGGGCTCGTGGGCGCGACGAACCTGGTGCACGTCGAGATGGAGGGCGGCGCCGCGTTCCTGGCGGAGCGCGTGGGGGCAAAACACGTGCGGGTCGAGGCGGCGGTGGCCCAGTCGCGGCCAGAGCACTCGTTTGTGATTCGGTGGGAGTGAAGGCGCAGGGCGGGCAACGACGGTGGGTCGCCGATCGATGGTCGTGGCGCTACGCTTCGCCGGATGACGCAACCCCGCTCCGCCCCGGTCTCCCGTTCATGACCGACCAGCACGCCAATCCGACACGGGAGACCCCGATCACGGGCGACGAGGTCCGCGCGCCCTCGCACGCCGAGCGGACGCGGACACTGGTGGCGCGAGGGACGACCGGGGCGCTCTCGACGCTCGATCCACAGGGGTATCCCCACGGCTCCTACGTCACGTTCGCCTTGATTGACGCCAATCCTGTCCTGCTGATAAGCAAGCTCGCGACGCACACCCAGCACCTGCTCCGCGATCCGCGCGCGTCACTGCTGGTGCACGAGTCGGGGGCCGCCGACCCGCTCGCCAATGGTCGGGTCACCCTGATCGGCCCGTGCGAGAAGGCGCCGGACGGAGGCGCCGCGCGCGAGGCTTTTCTCGCCGTGCACCCTGGCGCCGCGTACTACGCGGGCTTCGCGGACTTCGCCTTCTACCTCCTCAAGGTGACATCGGTCCGCTACATCGGCGGTTATGGACGGATGAGCTGGGTCGAGGCAAGCGATCTGCACGCCGCCTCACCCGATCCGCTCGCCGCGCACGCCGGGGGGATCATCGAGCACATGAACGACGACCACGCCGAGGCCCTCGCCGGCTATGCGCGCGCGTTCACCCGTGCCGACGGCGCCGAGAGCGCAGTCATGACCGGCATCGATCGCTATGGCTTCGAGATGACCGTGAAGACGCCGGCCGGTGCGCGGCCCGCACGCATCGCGTTCGCAAACGAGGTCACGACCCCCAACGAAGCGCGCGCGGCGCTCGTGGCATTGGTGAAGGAAGGGCGCGAAAAGATCACAGGGGCCAGGGCGTAGGAGAGGCACCGGGCACGGGCCTACGCCAACGCCACCCCGCAGCTCCTATCCGAAGGCGCGCCGGCGGCGCCGCTCGCGAGGTGGCAGACAGATCGCCGCCGAATGGGACCGATTGCGCCCCGCGCTGGCGTCTCCAACGGGGCTCGGGCACTCCGCTGGCGAGGAAACGGACAGATCGCCGCCGAATGGGACCGATCGCGCCCCGCGCTGGCGTATCCGAGGTTCTCGGATGAGCAACGATTTCTCGGATGAGCAACGATCATGCGCCCTGGGTCGTGCAGCAGCGCGGGGGATGGCGCACCGAAGCACGGCGACGTTAGAACACGAACGGCAGCACACCCCCCACGATGGCAAAGACGATCCCGACGACGAACGCGATGACGGTCAGCTTGTCGTCGCGCCATCTCGTGTGAAGCGGAACCAGATCCCGCTCGGGAACGACGATGTCGCGGACGAACGAGAAGATGGGCAGGCCGCCCGGGCGATTCGATCGATTGGGATCATAAGGGGCCTGCATGAGGCCCATGTTGGAGAAGCGGGCCATGCCCGCGCGAATGCGGTCACCGACGCCGGGGACGGCGCAGCCGGCGATGAGCGCGCGAATCCACGGGGCTCGCTCGTAGGCATTGGCGACCGAGAGCATGCGCAGCACCTCGCGCACCTTGTCGAAGAGCTCACGCGCCTCGATCAGGTGCTGCAGGGCCTTGATGCGCTGCTCGACGCCTTCTTCGCCCGAGACGTGAGAAAGCGCCTGCGCTTCGATGCGCGCGGCGAGGCCCTCGAGACCGGCAAGCAAGGCGCCCTGCGCTTGCTGGCTCGGCGTCTCCGGCGGGACGCGGAAGCCCCACGGCTCCTCGCCTTGGCGGGTGGGACCCCATGCAAAGGCCTCGGCGAAGCCCCATAACGTATCGTAATGGTTGAGGACGATGTAGACCGGCGCGTCGCTGCCGAGCTCGCGGCACAGATCGATGAGGAGGGTGCGGGTTTCGGCCGCGTACGTCTCCAGCGCCGTTTCGTCCTTGTCGGCGATGTCGAGGGTGGACAGGACGAGGATGACGCCGTCGAGCGGCTCGCGCGGTCGCTTCTTCACCAGCTCGGCGCACAGGGCCGGTAACTGGTCGGCCACGCGACGCGGGCCGATGACGCTGGTACCGGGCTCGAGGAAGACCGCCTCGGTCGCGATCCAGTAGTCGCACAGCTGCTGGTTGACCCCGGCCTTGAGCGGCTGGTCTCCGCGCCAGGTGAGGTTCATCGCGCGGATGACGCTGGTCCGACCGCAGCGCTCGGCCCCGATGACCATGTACCAGGGCACCGCGTACGCGCCCTTGGGGTCGCCCGGCTTGAGCGTGGAGGCGATCTGCTGGACGGCCGCGATCTCGGCGCCGAAGGCGGTCACTTGTCGAGCCCCAGGATGTTGTAGACGGCGATCCCGGCTGCGACGCTCCCGCCGAGCAGCGTGGCGAGCGCGAGAGCCCGGCCCATCCACACGCTCTTGTGCCAGGGGTCGCGGGGCAGGATGTCGGAAGGAAGCTCGTCGTACTTGAGCGGCTTGAGCACGCCGGTCGGGATGTCGCGATCGGCGTCGACCCCGAGCTCGCGACAGATGACACGGCGGATGTCCAGGAGCTGCTCGCGCACCACGCCGGGCAAACCGTACTTGCCGAGGAAGCCGCAACCGAGGACGGCCACATAGGTCGCCAGGATCTGGCGCGGCCCGCGCCGGACGCGTTCGAGCCGTTCGAAGAACTCCACGCCGGCGTTGTTGGTGGTCCAGCGGGTCGCCTGCAGCGGACGAGCGCTCCACAGCTGGCGCAGATCGGGCAGGGCCATCGCGATCTCGTCGAGGAGAACGGCGACCGCGAACATCCCGTCATCGACGTTCTGCACCGACAACGCCTGGGCCGCTGGCGACGCCTTCAGCTCGTCGAGGAGGAAGTTGGCCTGGCGATGAACGTGCTCCGCCGGCGGTCGGCGCGGCGACTGCCGCAGGACGATGATCCAAAGAAGCATCGTCTCGCCGAACACGCCGATCGTCGTCTCTCCCGTCACGACTGTCCTCTACTTCCGGGTGGGAGCTCGGTCCCGGGTGCGATTTCCGGTGCGTCTCTTGTGCATCGCTTCGCCATCGAGGCGGGCGGCGTGTCGACGAAAGCGTGTCGACAAAGCGAGGCGAGGTTAGCGGACGCGCGTCTGGGGACCAAGCTTGGGGCTATCCTCCGGGCAACTCGACAAGGAGCTACACCTGATGTCTCAGATCGACAGCGTCATCGCACGTGAAGTCCTCGACTCGCGCGGCAACCCGACCGTGGAGGTGGAAGTCGTCTGCAACTCCGGCCGGGGTCGTGCGGCCGTACCCAGCGGCGCCTCCACCGGCGAGCACGAGGCGGTCGAGCTCCGCGATGGCGACGCCAACCGCTACCTCGGTAAGGGCGTCCTGCAGGCGGTGCGGAACGTCGATCAAGTCCTCGGGCCGGCGCTAATCGGGATGGACGTGCTGGACCAGGCGGCCCTCGATCGGGTGCTGATCGACGCCGACGGCAGCCCCAACAAGGGCAAGCTCGGCGCCAACGCCATCCTGGCAGTCTCGATGGCAGCCGCTCGCGCAGCCGCCGACGTCGTCGACCTGCCGCTCTGGCGCTACCTCGGCGGAGCCAACGCGCGCGTCCTGCCGACGCCGCTCATGAACATCCTCAACGGCGGCATGCATGCCGACAACGGCCTGGAGATCCAGGAGTTCATGGTCGTCCCCCACGGGTTTCCGACCTTCGCCGAGGGTTTGCGCGCCGGCGTCGAGGTGTTCCACCACCTCAAGGGGCTGCTCAAGAAGGCCGGTATGGTCACCGCGGTCGGTGATGAGGGCGGCTTCGCTCCACGCCTCGAGACCAACCGCGCGGCGCTCGACTTCATCATGAAGGCGATCGAGGCGGCTGGCTACAAGCCGGGCGAGCAGATCAGCCTCGCGCTCGACTGTGCGCTCTCCGAGTTCTGGAGCGACGAGGACAACCGCTACACCTTCGACAAGCAGAAGCGCACCCGCGAGGAAATCGTGGCGCTCTACGAGGACTGGTCGGCCGCGCTGCCCCTCATCTCGATCGAGGACGGCTGCGATCAGAACGACGCCACCGGCTGGAAGCTCCTCACCGACAAGCTCGGCAAGAAGGTGCAGCTGGTCGGCGACGATCTCTTCGTCACCAGCCCCGCGCGCCTTGCCAAGGGGATCGAGGACGGCATCGCCAACTCGATCCTCGTGAAGCTCAACCAGATCGGCACGGTCACCGAGACGCTCGACTGCATCCGCCTCGCGCAGAGCAGCGGCTACCGCGCGGTCATCTCGCACCGCTCCGGCGAGACCGAAGATTCGTTCATCGCCGATCTCGCAGTCGCGACGAACGCCGGACAGATCAAGACCGGCTCGGCGTCGCGCTCCGACCGCATGGCGAAGTACAACCAGCTGCTGCGGATCGCCTACGCCCTCGGTGAAGGCCAGGAGTACGCGGGGCGTTCGCCCTTCCGCCGCTGAACCGGAAAAGAGACCCGACGAATCGTTCGCCTCGAATGCCCTCGCCCCGAGCTGTTCGGGCCGAGGGCATCGAGCATCTCCCAGCCTCACCCTGGGCACTTCACGATCGGCGCCAGCGGCAGGAACTGCGGCGCGACGTCGTTCAGGCCGGCTTCCAGGATCTGGGTGATCTCGACAAACGTCTGATCCATGCGATCGGCCGGGGGCCCACCGCTCTCCGCGATGCACGCAAACTTCGTCGCGCAGCACACCTCGAGCTCTTCGCACTGGTTGCTCGCCGGGCCGAGCGCCTGGAGCGCCACGTCGCCGTAGAGCACTTTGCCGTCCACCATGGTGAGGACGACGTCGCGCGGCAGCGAGCGGAGGACCGTATCGTAAGGGTCGTCCTCGATCTTGCGTAGGACGAAGAGATCGGCGCGCTTGCCGTCGGCAAGCGAGCCGATCAGCGAATCGAGCTTCATCGCCCGCGCATTGTTGATGGTCGCCATCTCGAAGAGCATCTTGGGGGTGAGGAGGTCGCCCCACTGCTCGTTGTCGACGAGGTCGGCGAAGCGGATCTCGTCGAGCATGTTGACGCTGCCGCCGAGCGACCAGTCGGGGCCGAGGCCCACGTTGATCCCGAGACCGAGCGCCGTCGGGATGTCGGTGGTCTTGGTGAGGTCGGTGCCGGCGCCGTAGAGGAAGACGTTGGATTGGGGCGACCAGATGAGGCTCATCCCCTCGTTGGCCATCGTCTGGAACTCCGGGTTGCCGAAGGCGGTCCCGTGGATGATCGCGGTCTCGTCGCTCACCAGGCAGCCATCGGTGGTGGTGATGGTGTTGAGGTTGCCCCACTGGTTGAGCGCGGTCTGGTCGACGCCTTCACCGAGGTGGATGAGGTAGCTGGTGGTGTCGCCGTCGCCGAAGTTCGTGCAGACGCCGTTGGCTGCGTCGTTGCTGGGAAAAATGGTCGCCGTCTGCATGTTGTCGTCGGGCAGATCATTCTGTCCGTCGATCGAGCGGGCGAGCGAGCCGTAGCAATTTCGGGAGGTGCCCGGCGAGCCCTGGACGCTGGTGGTACCGGCAATGAGCGCCTTCATCTCGCCGTACTTGTTGAGCTCGCACCCGAGCTCGACGTCCGAGCCCATCTCGCCGTTCATGTCCTGTTTGGCGTCGACGACGACCTCGTACTCGGCGTTGGCCGCCCACTGGAGGTGGTTCGTGTACGTCTGCGTCGGCGCCCAATCGTCCTCGTCGAAGATGTCGAAGAGGATGTGGTTGTGACCGTCGATCAGGCCCGGCAAGATGTAGCCCTCGGTCTCGACGATGGTCGCGGCGTCCGCGCCAGGCTCGCCGGCGCAGGAGGCAGCGAGACAGGTAATGGTGTCTCCGTCGACCAGCAGCTCGCCCTCGACGATGCCGGTCGAGGCGACGATCGTTCCGCGCAGGAGGATCCGCGTGGACACGCCGAGATCGGCGATGAAGCCGCTGCCGCCGTCGCAGGCGCCTTCGCCACCCGCGCCGGTGGTGACGGAAGTGTCGCCGCCCTGCCCCGAGCCGCCACCACCCGGTCCCGGTCCCGGTCCCGCACCGCCGCTGCTGGGACTGCTGACGTCCCCGCCCTGACCGGCACCACCCTGACCGGCACCACCCTGACCGTTGCCACCCGCTCCGCCCGAGCTTTGGGAGCCGGTGTGGGTCCCCGTCGTCGGACCGACGGTGCCGCTCGGCTCGAGCGCGCCGCTGGAGAGACGATCGCCCGGCTGCGGATCGGATGGCGAGACCGCAGCTTCGGGGTCGCACGCGCAGAGGAGGGCCGCCGCGGAAAGCACGGCGAAGAAGCGGTAATGCATGGACGGCAGCGTAGCCGCGGACGATCGCGAGACGAAGCGGGATCGCAGCGGAGCACGGGCTCCACATCGGTGTTGTCAGTCGGCGACCCTCGCGAGCGGGCCGCGCAACGCTGCCCCGACGAACGTGACATCGCGATCCGACGCCGATCCGTCACGCCCTCGTGGCCGGATCGCAACCACGCTGGTGGAGGTCGCGACGAACAGGGTGCCTTCGATCGCCGCGAGATCATGCCGACCGAAAGGG
>Ga0105046_10000568_pt1 | contig 52433 bp, 45 predicted proteins | sample MAT03_FD_78385 | JGI IMG/M metagenome (GOLD analysis project Ga0105046, IMG submission 78385) | Freshwater microbial communities from Lake Fryxell liftoff mats and glacier meltwater in Antarctica - MAT-03 (megahit assembly) | ecosystem: Environmental > Aquatic > Freshwater > Ice > Liftoff... | reverse complement strand
TTATGATCAGGATAAAGTGTTTATCGTTGATGAGAATAAGGGGGACATTATCCTTACTGATAAGTTCAGGGCGTATACCCGGGAAAAATCTTTTACGCTTCACTTCTGCCGCAAGGCTGATCCCCAGAGCAAAGGGAAAGTAGAGAATGTGGTTAAATATGTTAAACAAAATTTTCTTTATAACCGGACTTACTTTAATATTGAAACCCTTAATGATGAGGTCATGAACTGGCTTGGCCGTACAGCCAATGCTCTGCCTCATGCATTTACCAAAAAGTCACCCTGGAACTAATTGTTATTAGAAACTTGTTTATATTAATTACAATTTGGGTACTAATAGTACCAAAAAAAGTAACAATTTAAACTGGTTTTCAATATAAGTTTAAAAAAAAGCCTAATTTGGTACTATGAATACCGAAAATCAATCTAAAATAAACCAATTACTTTCCTCGCAGCCATTAGGCACTGTATTACAGACCTTCTGGCTTAAGCAGCAAGGGTACAGCCTGGATCTACAAAAAAGATATAAAAAAAGTAGGTGGTTAGAACCTATGGGGGCTGGCGCAATGAAGCGGGTAAATGATTTGATCACCTATGAAGGGGCAATATATGCCTTACAGAAACAATCAAATATGACAATCCATCCCGGTGGAAGAACAGCTCTTGGTATGCAAGGATTATCACATTATATAGACTTTGCTACTCCCAACGTATTTCTATTTGGATCTAAAAATGACAACCTTCCTACATGGTTTAAAAAATATGATTGGGGTACAAAAATTAATTATCACAAAACATCATTTCTTCCACCGGACAAGTTTTTAATAGAAAAAGAATTTAAAAATTTTTCAATAAAAATTTCAACAGCTCCCAGGGCAATCATGGAGTGTTTGTATTTAGTACCTAACAAACAAAATCTCATGGAATGTTATCATTTTATGGAAAGCATGAATAACGTCAGGCCAAAGATTGTTCAGGAATTACTTGAAAAATGCGAATCAATAAAAGTGAAACGATTGTTTCTTTATCTTGCTGAAAAAGTAAAGCATGATTGGTTTTCGCTCTTGGAACTTGAAAAAATTAATTTAGGCAAGGGAAAAAGAAGCATCATCAAAAATGGAATATATAATTCGAAATATATGATAACAGTGCCCAAAGAACTTGAAGAAAATGATCAGAGAGGAATATAAGCAGCAGGTTCGGCTTTTGTTATCAATATTACCCGAAATCGCAAAAGAAGATTGTTTTGCATTGCACGGAGGAACGGCAATTAACTTGTTTGTTCGAAACATGCCAAGGCTTTCAGTGGATGTTGACCTAACATACTTACCAATTGAAGATTACGAAACTTCAAAAACCAACATCAATTTGGCTCTAAAACGAATACTTGCGAATATTCAAAAAGTACTTACTGGAGCTAAAATCGGCCATGACGAAAAAACATGTAAGTTGAACATAAATAATCAAGATGTTTCCATTTTAGTTGAAGTAAATCTAGTTAATAGAGGAAGTCTTTATAAACCTGTTATTGCGGAATTATGCACCAAAGCACAAGAGGAATTCGAGGTGTCTGTAAGAATGAAGATTTTACCTCACGGATTATTATTTGGAGGTAAAATTTGTGCTGCTCTGGATAGGCAACATCCTAGAGATATATTTGACATTCAATATCTCTTAAATTCTGAAGGAATTACTGATGAGGTTAAGGAAGGATTTTTATTTTATCTCACCTGCCACAACAGGCCCATTAGCGAAATGCTTTCACCAAACTGGCAAGACCAAAAAAGTGCCATGGAAAACAGTTTTACCGGTATGTCTGTGGATAGTTTTAGTTATGATGATTACGAAAACGTAAGAGAAATATTATTGAGAACATTACTTGAAAAGCTAACTGACAATGATAAGCGATTTTTGTTAAGTATTAAAAAATTGGATCCCATTTGGTCAACCAATAATTTCGAACCTTATCCAGGTGTGCGATGGAAACTTCTGAATCTTCAAACAATTAGGGAAAAAAATAAGGAAAAATACCAGGAAATGGTTGAAAAGCTTCAGTTATTGTTATTTCCAGTTAAATAAAACTTAGCTTAACAAGAGTAAAATAACAATTAAATTGGCAGTTGCGAAAAGTAATTTTTTAATGGAGAAATGAGATATGCCGTTGTATATGGATAATAATGTAAAAAGAATAATTGACAAAGCGAATAGTAGGACTTATAATGAATTTTATAAGTTTCATCCTTTCAATAATCATCTTATTCAATTATTAACTTATAACCAGTTTTATTGTGCTAGGTATCATGAATTAAATGACCCATTTGATTGTTTTGTAAACATGAATATCCATGCAATTGAATATTATATTAGAAAACCAAATTTTGAAGGAACGGATATTAGCGATGTTATTGCAAAATATCGAGTGCCAAAACCCTGGATTGACTATCATGATGAAAAGAAAAGGAGACAAATTGAAACTACTCATGATGATGAAACATTAGCGGCGTTGCTCAGTGCGGATATGGAAATGCAAAGTAATTTTATAAATGATATCATAGATAAAATTGGAGTTGGTGTTTGCAGTTTTGTTAAAGCCGAAGATGAGTGGAAGGATACTAATTTGATGATGTGGGCTCACTATGCAGACAATTCCAATGGTGTTCGTTTGTGCTTTAATTTCAATGAGGATACGGAAATTAAAGATAAATTGCATGAAGTAAAATATGAGCAAGTAATATTTACTGCCGGTACCAGGCCAGTGAAAGAAGCATTTCATCATAAATTAAAATACTTCAAAGACGAAAATGAAGTACGTATAGTTCATGATAATCCGTATATTTTCTTTGATAAAGAAAGTTTAAGAGACATCACCTTTGGAATGAATGTTTCTGGAAACCATGCCGCCACAATCATTGACTTAACAAAATCCCTTGGATATGATTGTAAGTATTATTATATAAGAAAAACGGCTACCGGATTGGAACCTCTTGAAATTATTTCAAACGAAGAAGAAATGGTGGCGGATAATTTAAGAAAACAAACAGATGTCAAAGGAAAAGCTTAGAGTATACAAGTATCATCGTATTAATGAACATTTAATGCAATTATTTTCCTTAAACGCTTTTTACTGTTGTACTTCCGAAGATTTAAATGACCCACTTGAGGGCAAAATAAATCTTAATGAAATATTCTTAGATAACTTGTTTCATCAGAATGGTGAATGGCAAGTAAAACATCCATATTTTACTCTGTGGATGGAATTCTTAATTCGAGCGGAAAAGGACAGAGAAGCCTATATGCTATTGGATATACATAAAGCAAAATTAGAGATTGAAGATTTAAGTGATGTATCTGAATCAGAGAAAACAAGAATTATACTTTCTTATCCAAAGTTAAATGAGCTTTTTACTGAAATTTTATTAAAAGAATACAACATTAGAATAATAAGTTTTTCGAAATTTAATTTAAGCAAACAAGAAGATAGAGAAAGAGAAAAATTAATGTGGTCTTATTACACCGGCGCGGCAAAAGGTGTTAGACTCACTTTTGATTTCAATTCACCAATGGAATCTAATTGGTCAAATATAGAACCTATATATTTTGAACCGGTCATATATGATACAAAACGGCCAATATTAAAAACTGAAAAAGACCTTTTTGATTGCTTCCGTTTCAAATATGAGATTTGGCATCGTGAAAGTGAATATAGAATTCTCCTCCGAAATCAAAAGGGGATTGGCTTCAATCAAGAGCGTTTGAAAGAAGTTACATTTGGACTCAATGTTGATGATGTACAAATTATCACAATTGTGCGTTTGTGCAAAATGCTTCAATATGATTGTAAGTATAATAAGTTAAAGTACGTGGATGATGAATTGATAGAAGTACCGATGTCACAAGCAGAAATTGACACATATGTTAAATTAAGAGATAGAACTGATTTCAGAATAGAGATCTAATTAACTATTAACCGGAATAACCCGAATCACCTAAAAAATCACCCCGAATCAAAAAAACGAATAACCCGAATTCCCCCGAAAGTACTGGGCATGCCCTCTAACTTTTGCCCCGGCCGGAACGCAAAAAAGAGCCTGAAAATCATTAATTTTCAGGCTCTTTGCTTTTATGGTAGTCAGATTAACCGGAAAAACCATCCTAATTCTTATCGGAATAAAATTTAATTGGCCCGGGATTTTTAAAATTTAGCGTACCGGCTGATTCGTTATCTTGATGCTAATTTATCAGCAGAACTATCTGAGTTGGGATTATGTATGTCAATCTATCAGTTGCATTAAGAGAATAACTCTCAATTTTCAATAAGTACAAATCTGGTATTGGATTCCATTTTTGTATAATTATACATATCTGGAATTCGATTCCAGATATGTATATCGCCATGCTGGGTGCTATTTTTGAGAATTGGTGTATATTTTTGATCAAGAAGTTCATAATAGGTAACTTGAGAGTCGTTTGTTTTATTGGAAATAGTTTTTCTATAAAACCCTCAAAAAAGTGTTTTCCTTTTGTAAATATTTTCTGATCTGTATTGACAAATCATCAATAAAATCATATATTTGCATGATAATTCATTCGCTGATAGTCTAAATGTTGCTTAATGGCTGATAAATCATACAAAAATTGGATATCTATGAGTGATGATGCCTTGGCGGGAAAAATTGGTGATTTTATAAAGCACCACAGGCTTGAACAAAACAGGTCACAGGAAACAATAGCCAAGGCTGCCGGAATAAGTCGTTCGACCCTCAGCTTACTCGAAAGAGGTGGAGTTGTAACGTTGGCTACACTCTTACAGGTACTCAGGGTATTGGACCTTTTGCACGTGTTGGAAGCATTTGAAATACAACTACAAATAAGTCCTCTGGCACAAGCCAAAGCAGAAAAGGAAAAACGTAGAAGAGCCGGAAATATCAAAAGAAAAAATACAGAAGAATCAACCTGGTAAACATGAATGCGGCATATGTAAAAATATGGGGAGAAATTGTTGGTGCAGTAGCATGGGAAGAAGCTACAGGAGTCGCTACGTTTGAGTATGATTCAAACTTCAAACTAAAGGGATGGGAATTGTCCCCGCTTCAAATGTCGGTCGGCTCAAATAAAAGCATTTTTAGCTTTCCGCATTTGCGTAAAAAAGAAGAGCCGGCATTGGATACTTTCAAAGGGTTGCCAGGCTTGCTAGCGGATGTACTACCTGATCGGTACGGCAATGAACTGATCAACCTCTGGCTGGCGCAACAAGGTCGCACTCAGGATAGCATGAACCCGGTGGAGATGCTTTGTTTTATTGGCACCAGAGGAATGGGGGCTTTGGAGTTTGAACCGGCTACCTTAAATGAAAACAGTAACACATTTAATGTAGAGCTGGACAGTTTGGTGGATATGGCAAGCCAAATGTTATCAAAAAAAGAGGCATTTGTTACCAATTTGCCGGCAGCTGAAGAAAAGGCCCTGTTCGATATTTTGAGGATAGGTACTTCGGCTGGTGGTGCAAGGCCGAAAGCTGTGATAACCTACAATGAAAAAACAGGAGAAGTAAGGTCAGGACAAACCAATGCTCCCAAAAGTTTTGAGCATTGGTTAATCAAACTGGACGGAGTAAGTGATGTGCAGTTGGGTACCAGTAAAGGTTACGGCAGGGTTGAAATGGCCTATTACAATATGGCTGTTGCATGTGGAATTGACATGATGCCATCCAGATTGTTGGAAGAAAATAGTCGAGCCCATTTTATGACGAAACGATTCGACCGCGAAAGTGGTTCTGTCAAGCATCATATACAAACTTTTTGTGCGATGAAGCACTTTGATTATAATTTGGTTTCGAGCTTCAGCTATGAGCAATTATTCCAAACCATGCGGGAACTTAAACTTCCTTATCCCGATGCTGAACAAATGTTTCGCAGGATGGTGTTTAATGTATTGGCTCGCAACTGTGATGACCATACCAAAAACTTTTCTTTCCGATTAAAAAAAGAAGGGAAATGGGAACTTGCTCCGGCTTATGATATCTGCCATGCCTATCAACCTCAACACAAATGGGTAAGTCAGCACGCATTAAGCATCAATGGTAAGCGAACTAATATTACAAGGGATGACTTGTTGGTTATCGGAAAATCAATAAAGAATAAGAAGGCAGTTGAAATGATGGATCACATCAGCACAACAATCGGAAAATGGAAATCATTTGCGGATGAAGTAGAGGTATTTCCGAAACTAAGAGATGAGATTTCTTCCACATTAATTCAATTATAATCAAGTTACACCAGGGAAACGAATAACACCGAAAGCACTAGCATTAAAACTCATATAAATCCCAACCGGACCAATACCGAAAAAAAGTGAAGTAAACCTTCCCTCTTTTGTAGGCATTATTAACCGGAAATTTTTCTACTATCGGATATTAATCTTGCTATACTGTTTCTAGTTCACATAAAAACTAATTCATTTTTTCACTAAAAAAACACCTTAAAATAATTCACCAAACTCAACCGGTGTTTACTAAATTTTTATGTTGGTGGTTCATGAACACTTTAATTAAATGAGCAAAACGCCTGACCACTTATTTAAGATATTTTATGTAAATATTTTTATAAGTGTTTAATTTCCGGAAAAACTTAAAAGAGCATTGTAAAATTTTCTAACCGGATTAATAGAACCATTCCTAACCTCTATTCAACATTCATTTCTGCGGAATTTCAACCTCAATAGTTTTAATTACATTATTTCCATGCTGAGAACCGGAGTAAACGCGTAATTCCTCAACATTCGAATCAGAACGCCTTTCAGAAGCTCCTGAAGAACCCTGTTCATTGTCTTCAACAATGTTATAAGTAGCTGTTCCAGGTGAGGTAATTTCTCTCTGCTGATTCTGAGTTTGCTCGTAGGTTTCAAGAATTGTTAAACTGTCTGACTCTAATACTGTTTCTGAATTGGTATCTAAATTTTCTGATTGAGCATTAACTATTGTCACGCACATGCTAAATAGTGCCAGCAACAACATAGATTTTAATGCTTTTTTAATGGAAGTAAGTATCATTATTTTTAATTTATTGGCTCAAAACAGTTTGAGTGATTAATGAATATTCAATGATTGTGCTAGAAGCTTATTGCAAAGTAAGAAATGGCGTGGATTAAGAGGTAATCAAGTTTTAACTCCCTTATTTTTAACCAGATGATGAAATAATTTAGTTTTCAAAATGAAAATAAATTCAAATTTCAGAATAATGAATGTGGTCAAAATGACACACTTTTCCATATAATTTTCCTGATTTGGGAATTAATGACGAACTTTAAGTTAAAAATCAGAAGCAATTCTATAATTAGTACTATCAACATTCCTTACAGATATAAAATTTATTTACACAAATTATTTAGATAAAGTCGTTAGCTGTTTTCCAATAAGGACATAACTCAAAACCTGATTTCAATGTTCATAAACTAAAACCGGGTATTTTTGTTTAACTTTGAATCAAATCGCGGAGACACAGCGAACTACACTTTTAAATAACTATTTTATGGATTTCGAACATGCTTATAACCTTATTACCGAAAAAATAATTTTTTGGGTGGAAGGATTTATTCGTCTGCTTCCTAATTTATTAATTGCTGCAATAGTTTTAGTATTGGGTATTTTTCTGGCATCCCGAATTAAAAAACTTGCTAAGAAGCTCATCAAAAGATTTACAAAAAGAGAAATAATTTCCAGCCTTTTTGCTTCTATCATTAACGTTTTTGTTATCGGGGTAACGCTGTTCACTGTGCTGAGTATACTTAAACTAGACAAAGCTGTAACTTCAATATTGGCTGGAGCGGGAATTATAGGACTGGCATTAGCGTTCGCTTTTCAGGATATTGCTGCTAATTTTATTTCCGGAATTTTTATTTCTTTTCGAAGACCCTTGAGTGTTGGGCACATTGTAAAAATTAAGGATTATATGGGCGTGGTAGTAGAGATTAATTTACGCGATACCGTACTCCGTACAGTCGAGGGTCAAATGGTAATTATTCCCAATAAAGAAGTGTTTCAAAATCCAATTGTAAATTATTCATTATTTGGCAAAAGAAGATTTGATCTTGTTGTGGGTGTTTCTTATGGCGAAGATTTGGAAAAGGTAAGAACAGTTACTTTGGAGGCTGTGAAAGGAATCGAAAATCTTTCTACAACAGATGAAGTAACCATGTTCTATAATAAATTTGACGATAGCTCCATCAATTTTGTTATCCGAATGTGGGTAAACTCTCCAATTCAACAAGTGTATATAAAAGTAGGTAGTGATGCCATTATGCGAATCAAAAAAGCATACGATGAAAATAATATTATGATCCCATTCCCTATACGAACTTTGGATTTTGGAATAAAAGGTGGGGTGCCAATGAACGATGTTTTAAGTGTTAATAAGTAGGTTCTTGAGTTCTTGTGTTCTGAGTTCTTGGGTGGTAGTAAGTGGTAAGGAGTAAGTGGTGAGAAAGTAGTAAGTAAGTAGTAAGAGGTACGTAGTGGGAGGTAATCGGTTGGCGGTGACACTATTCTACTAAACCACTAACCAGCCTTCAGCAGAAAGGCTCAAAAAACAAAAAAGTAACAACTAACCCTTCCTATTACAATTCAAAGTAAAATTGAGAGCAAAATGCAAAGCTATTGAATAGCAGTTATTTCAAATGCACCCTGAAAATTTTCGCGCATAAGTTGTATCCATCCATTTTCACCGGGCCCTGATGACTGATGAATATTTTCGCCATTAAAATTGATCACGTTGGGAGAGCGATACACTTTATTGAGATTAAAACTCATATTAATGATTTTCGCACCGTCAGTAAAATTCATATTGATTGGCATCTCTACCGATACGAGTGCCTTTAGTGTTCCCAAGTGATAAGTCAGATAATCGGGTGTGCCGGTGGAATCAATGAACATTCCTTCGTGCTTGAAATAAATATAACCTGTTGACCAATCCCAAATCATTGCATTCACAGGATCCAGATCACCTGTATTCACACCCGAATGATTCTTTGTACTGTCGACACCCATGTAAAACCGCAATCCGGTATAATTTCCAAATGGCACATTTTCTAAAATAAAATATTTAGAAGATGCCTTTTCTTCATCAATCAATTCATAATTCGGCGCTTTGAATTCCGAACCATCTTCTCTTATGAGTACAAAATTACTGAGGTAATATTTCAACTCATCAACACTATAGGTGTTGCCGGCTTCATTAACGTTACTCATGGCACCAATTTGAATTGGTTGTCCATCGATATTATTATTTATAACAAAACCAATGTTACCTGTAGTTGGAAGAGGTGCAGGGTTATCGTCCTTATCATCCTTACATCCTGCAAAAGCAAGCAGACAAAATATTACTACCGGAATCAGATTTTTCATGTTGTAAAGATAATTAAAATTTATTTGAAACCACTAAAAACCAGCTTTTTTATCTGCCTGACCCTTAATCCCTCTCCCAAAGAGATGGAGCTTAGTAGGTTTTGAGAGATGCATATTGTTAATCGAAATGAATACCAACTCATGAAATTAGTTCCTTAACGAATTGCTTTCACGAACTTCTCATTGAGAATGATTCCTTCACCCTCTAAAGTAATAAAATACATGCCCGCAGCAAGATTCGCAAGTGATAAGGTAATGTCCGATTTACCTGCATTGAGCATATTTTCTTTATTGTACACCAATTTACCGGTCATGTCAACAATTTCAATATTCACGCTTGTATTTTTTTCGGTTTGATAATATAACATCAATTCATTATGCACCAGATTAGCTCCAACTGCAATTGAAGTCTGGAGAGGCTCATCTGGAAAACTATTTTTCAATCCTTTTCCATCCAGAATAAACAAACCATTTGTAATATCAGAAGCAATTATATTTCCGGAAGGAAGAAATGGAAACAATCCCCAGCAACCATTATAGCTGTAGTAGTTTGTATTTTGCGGATAGGTATCGTGCCAAGCGACCAGTTTTGGATTGGAGGGATTTGAAATATCATATACACGCACACCGTCATGATAGTAGGAAAGAAAAAGAAGGTCCCCTTTGATGTATGGATTATGCGCCACACTACCATTTTGAGTTAATGAATCGGGCACCTGAAGCATGTTCGAACGAATCATACTTTTCAATTGTGGGTCGTGGATATCGGTCATGTCAAAAACCTTCACTCCTCTCCCATGATTTTCATCGGTAAAAACCATGGTTTTACTATCATCTGTAAGCCATGCACTATGGTTATAACCACTTTCGGCATATACATCTACGATAGAGATTAATGATGGTGTGGCAGGGAATTTCATGTTATAGATCCACAAACCATTTATTCCATTTGCACAATAAGCAGTATCGTTTTTAACAAATACTTCGTGAACCGAAAAAAAGCCGGGATGCGAAAGTGTTCCAAGCAGCGCCGGATTTAAGGGATCGGCGAGTGAAAAAATATCCATAGGTCCAAATGAACCATCGGGACGTGTATTAGAGGCCATGTACAACCGATCATTCTCTACAAAAATGGTGTGACAACGTTTAGAGATAGCGTTAGTATCATACACTTTCACCACCGAATCGGGTAAATATTGAAGATCAAAAATCTGTAGTGAGTTGTCACCCTGATCACTCACTGCATACAAATAATTTAGGTAGGTTGCATAATCTTTATTCACAACAAGAGTTACAGTATCTTTAGTTTGAAAAAAATTGATGAGAGCAGGATTTGAAGGGTCTGAAATATCAAAAATATAAGTTCCCTTCGTACTTCCCAAAAAAGCATACTCACGGTCGTTAGGAGCCACGTAGCCCCAGCATTCGTTATAAGATCCTGTCCATGCCGATGGGATAGAATCATCATCCCAATTAGAAAGAAGCGGAAGATTCCATTGTTGTTGGCTATAGGTAACCTGAGTCATCCCGAAAAGGCAACACATCAAAATGATAATCGACCTAACCATGTTGTTCGTAATTATTTTATGACCAAAAAATACCCACCGACAGTTTAAATTCCCGAAGCAGGTATCTTTATCACAAAAATAGAACAAAAAAGCTTACGACTTTGTTCAGGAGCCGCTATTAAGAAGCTCGATGATGAGGGTAGTCATTTTGGCTTCGGCATCATTAGCCACTTTTACCACTTCTTCATGGGTAATCACCTGTACATCATCTGTTCCACCCATATCGGTGATGATCGAAATTGCAAAGCAAGGCAGGTTCATATGCCGGGCGACAATCACCTCCGGCACGGTTGACATTCCCACAGCATCGGCACCGATGGTACGAATATACTTGTATTCTGCGCGGGTTTCGTAACAGGGACCGGTAACGGCAGCATACACTCCGGTGTGGCATCTGAAGCCATGATTCAGAGCAATTTCCCTTCCTTTACGGATGAGTTCTGCGTCGTAAGGAGCACTCATATCCGGAAAACGGGGACCTAATAAATCATCATTTTTACCAATGAGCGGATTAATTCCCATCAGATTGATATGATCTTCAATTATCATCAAATCGCCAACTTTGAAGGTATGATTCATTCCTCCGCTGGCATTGGAAAGGAATAATTTCTTGATGCCCAGATATTTTAAAACCCTTACCGGAAATGCGACCTCCTGCATGGAATAGCCCTCATAAAAATGAAAACGTCCTTGCATGGCTACTACCTTCCGACCGCCGAGTTCACCAAAAATCAAGTTGCTTCCATGCCCCTGAACAGTAGAAACGGGAAAATTGGGTATTTCAGAATAAGGAATAGTATGTTCTACCTTAACCTGTTTTACAAGTCCACCTAATCCGCTGCCTAAAATTATACCGGTTTCAGGCGTGAATCCGGTTTTATTAATGATGAAATCAGCTGTTTCTTTTATTTTCTGTAACATAATTTCTTATTGATGTATTAAATAATTCTTCATTATCGATTTTAATTACTACGGGAATATAAAAGCAAGGCAGTTGTTGAATCTTTGTGAAATTCGCCGAACTCTTTATACGCTGGTAATCCTTTTCCGTAGTTAAGAGTATAGCTTTCCCTTCGGCAAACCTATTAAATTTTTCTAACACTGCCTTTATATCTTTTTCAGTAAATTCATGATGATCGGGAAATTTTAAAGATTCAATCACCTCACATTTATTTTTTAAATACTCAACAAGAGGTGTTGGGTTTTCGATTCCGGTAAATAACACAACACTTGTACCTTTGAGCTGCTGAATATTTTTTGTTTCTGAAGAGTTCACAGAAATAATATCTCCATATTGAATAGTTGAAAAAAAGAGCTGTTGATGGGGCAACAAACCTAATTTGGATTTAATAACTGTCTTTTGCTGTTCGGTAATGGAATCGGGGCATTTAGTTACCACCAGGCAGTTAGCACGTTTATAACCTGAACGACTCTCACGTAGGTTTCCTGTGGGGAGCAGATAATCATTGGTATATAAATGATCAAAAGCAGTGAGCAGAATTTTATAACCCGGATTGATACTTCGGTGTTGATAACCATCATCCATAATGATGACATCGGGAGGATTCGAGGAGGCGAGTAACTTTTGAGCACCCTCTACCCTATCTTCACAAACTGAAACAATGGCATCATCAAATTTTGAGAGATACTGCATGGGCTCGTCGCCGATAGTGGATGCTTTTGCTCCCCTGCCCCCCAAAACAAAACCGCTGCTTTTCCGGCCATAGCCGCGACTGAGTGTTGCAACTTTAAAATCTTTGTGCAACAATTTAAGCAAATACTCCACATGGGGTGTTTTTCCTGTTCCTCCTACACTCAGGTTTCCAACTAAAATGATAGGAGTATCGAATTTCTTCTGACGAAAAACATTGGTATCATACAAAAAATTTCGGGTGCCTGAAAGTGCAGCATAAACAAATGACACTGGCAAAAGAAACAACCGTAAATTCATTGATAGTTTTAATAAAGTCTTATGGGAATTGATGCGAAGATAGAAAAAAATTCTGTCCCTACCTTGAGTCTGACAGAAGGATCATTGGGATTAACACCTTCAGTACGCAAACTGAGGGTGATAAATAATAAAGAATGAAAAATGAAAAATTTAATGTAATGGGTTGTTCTAAATTACTCTGATTTATCGGAACAACTTCAGCACACCTTTAAGTACTTTGGGTTGTTCGGTGCATGTTTCGGTATATTTCGCAATATAAAAATATACTCCATCGGGAAGTTCTGTGCCGGCTTTAGATCCATCCCACGAAGGGCCATTACTTTTTTCGGCAAACACTTCTTTACCCCATCGGTCGAAGATCATAATTTCGAGCTCGTCAACAAAAGTGAGGCGAGGAGTAAACTCATCGTTTTTAGCATCGTTGTTGGGAGTAAAAACATTGGGCATGAAAACACCAGAAAGGTAATCAATGTCGCCTATATAAAAATAAGCAGTATCACCACACACATTATTGTTTACTATGAGTGAAAAATTTCCGGTGTCGGCAGTTGATAAAGAAGATGCAGTAGATAGATCAGACCATAGATAATTGTCGATAGCCAATCCTGATTCCACCACAACAACGGTACCGGGACATTTGAATATGGAATCGGTTAAATTTAGTTGAGGCACTTCGAAATAATTGAATTCAACGGTATCGGATCTGGAGCAAACGGTGAGTGCTATTTCCAACCAATAAGTACCTTCACCATTCACATTCAGCGAAGTCCCATTGGATCCATCCGACCACAAAACGGATGCAGTAAATGGTATTGCCGGAATGTTCAATGTAACTTCTTCTCCATCACACAAATTCTGATCGGGACCCAAATTTACCGCTGGAAGCAATTCGTAAAATACGTAGATTGAATCGGTAGTTAAACAGGCACCAAGTGCAACATCAACAACAAAAATTCCTGATGTATTCACGGTGATTGTTTGGGTAGTTTGCCCGGTGCTCCAATTATAAACAGCGCCAGGGCTTAGACCTGCATCAAGGACAATCGTTTGACCTGCACATAAAATAGTATCTACACCTAGTTCTACCATTGCAACAGGACTAACTTGTACAGAATTTATGATGGTATCATTAATAGCACCACTCACATATAATGTAACCTGATAATTTCCGGAAGAAGTAAAAAGATGTGAAGGTGATTGAATGGTAGCGGTGTTTTGTGCTCCGCTGGCAGGATCACCAAAATCCCATAAGAAGTTAACCTGACCGGCGGCACATTGAATTTGATTAATATCGAATAGAACCGAATCGCCTTCGCAAGCTGCTGAATTGGTAAAATTATAGGATTCAAAAAGATTGGATTGAATGTGGTCGGAACAACCCAAACTAATGGTAGACGTAACCGTTATATAGCTAATTGCAGGGACAGATGCACCCGGATTGTCGATAACAATTATTTGATGAGTACCACTGTAACCCATGTACAATTTATTATCAATAGCCAGCTCAATCTGACCTGGGCCGTAATCAGTTCCACCGGGAGCTTGTGGAGAAGTGATGGTATAAAAATCATATAGTTGTGTATTGAAGTTATATCTTATTAAATTCACTCCACCATTATAATACCAACGTGAAAAATAAACATAATCGGCATTGGGAGAAAATTCGCAACCGTAAAAACCTCCGGGAGTACCTGAAACGGCAGGTGCGATGGTAATAGGATTTGAGAACACACCTGTAACAGGATCAAAATCAACCACGGCTCCTGTCTGGGTAAATGCAAAAGCAATTCCTATTTTTCCTTTGTGGAAGTCGAGCTCGCCGCGTCCATCATAACCAGGCGGATCAATATATGCGACTCCTAATCCGTTATCAGTAATTCCGGCTGAATCAATACTAAATTTCCAAAATCCTATTCCACATTTATAGGCTATCAACCAATAGGAATTCTGGCAAGTTTTACGAACAATTTCCAATCCTTCAGAAAAATAATCGTTTGATATTAGAGTATTCAATTGAAGAATCCCCCCCTGCCCACCATTTAATGACATATCCACCACAGTGTAATATAACTCGGAACAGGTTTCGTCGTTATATATTATGTAAAATTTATTAGGTTGCCCAACAAAAGGACAGATATTTATTTCTGTTGAGGAGGGATCTGCAAAAATTCCTGCAGAACCGGCAATGAGTCCGGATGTGGGGTTGTACACTCCATTGGAATTTACATAAAATAAAATATTACCACTACCATCTTCAGCGTGTGCAATTCCCTCATAACCGTTGGCTATTCCGGTGTACTGAACTACCGGTGTGCCGGATGAGTAATCAAGTCCGACAATATCATCGGTGCAATTAAAAAATATATTATTGATTGTTTGCCCATTTACAAACTCTCCGTAGTTCAATACAAAAAGAAGAGTTGAAAGAAGAGCAAACTTAAAATTTAAAATTCTTTTCATAAAATATGGTGTAGCTAAAATGAGATTGAATAGTTTAAAACTTCGCAAAAAAAATAATAATACCCTTTTATTAATAGACTTTGCTGAAACGAAATTAGTTGCATTTGAGCATATTTATGATTTCGCATAGCCCTTGAACTTCCTGGAACCACAGTAAAAGTAAAATAAATGTACTTATTAATTACACATTTGTCCTAAATTTACAACCAAATCATTAGATCGTGGAAAAACTGAGTACCATCTTATCGCATCTTGAATCACTGGCACCCCTTTCTTATCAGGAATCCTATGATAACTCCGGATTAATAACCGGGTCTGCCGATATGGTTGTCAATGGTGCTTTGATTTGTCTCGATAGCACTGAAGAAGTACTTGATGAAGCGATCAGGAATGGAATTAATCTGGTTATTGCGCATCACCCTATAGTGTTTTCAGGAATCAAAAAACTGAATGGCAAAAACTATGTGGAGAAAGTTATTATCAAAGCCATCCAAAACAACATTGCCATTTATGCCATCCATACCAATCTAGATAACATCAAAACCGGTGTCAATGCTGAAATTTGCAAAAGATTAGTTATTAGGGAGACACGGATTTTATCACCTAAAGCAGGTTTATTAAAAAAATTGGTAACATACTGCCCTGAAAATCAAACTAATAATGTAAAAAACGCCCTTTTTAACGCCGGGGCAGGAAATATTGGCAATTACGATGAATGCAGTTTCAGTTCAAAAGGGACAGGAAGTTACAGGGGAAATGAGGGGTCAAATCCCTTTATCGGTAAAAAAGGAGAACGTCATTATGAACAAGAGGATCGAATTGAGGTACTATTTAAGGCTCCTGATCAGAGAAAAGTTTTAGAAGCCCTTCGATTGGCACATCCTTACGAAGAAATCGCATTTGATATATATTCAATTGATAATCAGTATGAAAATGTAGGGTCCGGGATGATTGGACATTTGGAGACTCCATTGAAAATTCCACAATTTCTAGAGCTCCTGAGAGATCGTATGCACGCTAAAAGTATTCGATATACATCTACAAATCAATTAACTATAAATAAAGTAGCAGTTTGTGGGGGATCAGGCAGCTTCCTTTTGAGGGAGGCTATTCAGGCTGGAGCGGATGCTTTTGTAACTGCGGATTTCAAATACCATCAATTCTTTGATGCTGAGGGAAAGATTTTGATTGCTGATATTGGGCACTTTGAAAGTGAGCAATTTACGAAAGATTTAATTTATCAAATTCTTAATGAGAAATTTCCTACATTTGCGCTCCGTTTGTCGGAAGTAAATACTAACCCAGTAAACTACTTTTAATATGGCTGCAAAAAAGGCAGTAACTAATGCAAAACCAGCTGCTAAGCCAGCTGCAAAAGCACCGTCGAAAAAGGCAGAAAAAAAACCGGAAGCCCCGGCAAAAAAAGCCTCGGTAAAAAAAGCACCGGAAAAAGAACAGGCCAAAAAGACCACCTCTAAAGCGGAGGTTGTTAAGTCAGTTCCAAAACCTGTTGAAAAGGCTCCGATAGAGGAATCCAATACATCGAAAATAGCAGACATGATCGCTGAAAAAAAAGCACCAAAAACAAAGGCATTAGTACCGGCAGAACCGAAAGAAAAAAAACCATCTGCAAGAGCAGCCAAAGTATTAGCTGAAAAGGTTCCGGTTGAACCGGTAAAAGAACGTCGATTCAATTTCAACCTGAAGACATTTAACAAGGACAAGGCTGAATTTTCTACTGAAGAAAAGTTACAGGCGCTTTTTCAACTTCAACTAATTGATTCGGAAATCGATAAAATAAGAATTGTGAGAGGTGAACTTCCGATGGAAGTAAACGATTTGGAAGATGAAATTGCAGGATTACAAACCCGTATTGGAAACTACACGGAAGAAGTTGAATCCATGCAAAATCAGATCACACAAAAGAAGCAATCCATCAAAGATTCCAATGCTGCCATTAAAAAATATGAATCGCAGCAGATGAATGTTAAAAATAACCGTGAATTTGATTCTTTGAATAAAGAAATTGAGTTCCAGCAACTGGAAATTCAGCTTTCCGAGAAAAGAATTAAAGAAGCTACCGGTGAACTTGCTGCAAAGTCAACTATCCTCGAAGCTTCTACACAAACATTAGATGGCCGTTTGGAAGATCTGAAAGTGAAAAAAGACGAACTCGACAACATCATTGCTGAGACACGTAAAGAGGAAGAACAACTTCAGAAATTCTCTACAGATGCAATTAAAATGATCGATGAACGTTTGATTTCAGCTTATCAAAGAATCCGTGAAAATGCCCGTAATGGCCTGGCTGTTGTTACCATCCAGAGAGATGCGTGTGGTGGATGTTTTAATAAAATCCCGCCTCAGCGTCAGTTAGATATCCGCCAGCACAAAAAAGTGATTGTATGTGAGCATTGCGGAAGAATTTTGGTTGACCACGAAATTGAATTATAATTCACTCGATAGAAAAAATATAAAGATCCTCTTTTCGGGGATCTTTTTTTTTGAAATGATTTTGTAGCTTAGCACGGTAAATGAGAATCATATTACTTTACCTGTTTCTGTTGTTCAGTTCCTGCATAGTTAATGCAGCTACCTTTGAAATGACTCAGAATTGCAGAACCGCTTACAAGGCTATGCTGAAACTGAATTTTCAGGAAGCACAAATTCATCTTGATAAAGAAAAAAATGTAAACCCCGATAACCATGCCGTTATTTACATTGAAAACTATATTGATTTTTTAAAGGCATTTATTTCAGAGGATCAGACAGATTTTGCTATCCTCAAAAAAAACACCGATGACCGGATCACGCTTATCGCCGACTTAGAAAACACCTCACCTTGGAAAAGAATTGCAAAGGCAGAAATGCTGCTGCAACTAGCACTTGTCAAACTTAAGTGGAAAGAATATCTCACTTCGGGATATCTGTTAAGAAAAGCGTATAAGCTGATGGAGGAAAACGACCATCAGTTTCAATCGTTCGCACCCAATCTTAAATCAATGGGATTTTTTCATTCTGTAATTGGAGCCGTACCCGAAAACTATGTATGGCTCGCGAACCTTGCGGGGATGAAAGGCACCATAAAACAGGGAAGTGAAGAACTCAACAAAATTGTATCGGCTACAGAACTTGATCCTAACCTGAGTTTCATGAAGGATGAATGCTATTTTATCAAAATATTTGTGGCAATGCACTTTGAAAAAAAACATGATGATGCACTACAACTTCTTGAAAAAATGAAGGGCAACAATCCATCACCGGGGCCGTTACACATTTTTATAGAAGCCAACACACTGATGATTGCAGGGAAAAACGACCAATCTCTGCAGGTGCTCAAATCATTTTCACCCGAAAAAAACCAATACCCGCTTCATTACCTTAATTACTTAAAAGGCATTATCAAATTAAACCAACTGGATCTTGATGCAAGAACTGATTTTAACAAATATATTTCAGAATTTAAAGGAACAGGTTTTATTAAATCGGCAATTCACAAAAATGCATGGATTAGTTTTTTGAGAGGTGACACAGTAGGATATTATAAAAATCTGAAGCTTGTTCTTAAATCGGGTGCTGATTTTACGGATGAAGATAAGCAGGCAAAAAAGGATGCCGAAAACAAAGAATTGCCCAACCTTATTTTATTGCGAGCACGGTTATACTTCGACGGAGGAGATTATACAGCAGCACTTGCAGAATTGGCAAACAAACCACCTGCGATGTTCCCAAGGTTAAAAGATCAACTAGAATTCACTTACAGACTGGCTCGTATATTTGATAAAAAAGGACTTCTCGAAAAAGCCATTGTTTACTACACAAAAACGTATGAGAACGGCCAGAATCAAACTTGGTATTTTGCAGCAAATTCTGCATTACTAAATGGTATGCTGTATGAGCAGTTGCAAAAAAACAGTGATGCAATAATGTGGTACAAAAAATGTTTGGCTTTACGAAACCACGAATATCAAAACAGCATCGATCAGAAGGCGGAGGCCGGATTGAACAGGCTGAATAATAAATAACAACCGGTTGAATTTCAAATTTAATTACTAACCTCAAATATCAAACTATCACCATGGACTTTCTGGATGAAAAATTAACTGCATACATTGAAAAACATTCCGGCAATGAACCTTTTTTACTGAACGAACTGAATCGTGAAACGTATGCCAAAATAATCATGCCCCGGATGTTGTCGGGCCATCTGCAAGGACGGGTATTGTCGATGATCACACACATGATTAAACCTCAAATCATACTTGAAATAGGAACCTACACAGGTTATTCAGCTTTGTGTTTTGCAGAAGGATTAAGAGCCGGTGGAAAAATAATTACCATCGACATTAACGAAGAGCTGGAAGAAATGGTTAAAACCTTCATCCGTAAAGCCGGGATGGAAAATACTATAATACCGATGATTGGAAATGCAATGGAAATTATTCCAGCTATTGAAGAAAAATTTGATATGGTATTTATTGATGCAGATAAAGAAAATTACAGCAACTACTACGATTTGGTTTTCGATAAAGTTAAACAAGGCGGATTTATTATAGCCGACAATGTTTTGTGGAGTGGAAACATTCTTAAGAGCCGAAAAGAAATGGATGAAGAAACTAAGGCTATTGATGATTACAATCAGAAAATTTATAATGACAGCCGTGTTGAAAAAGTTATTTTTCCAATCAGAGATGGATTATTGATTGCCAGAAAACTTTAGAGGATGGAAAACGAAATCCAATTGAAAAAGCCACATTATCCGGTTAACGAACAACTTCGCGAGTATCTTAAATATTATTCAAGAGAAATAGTACTGGAGCTCCATTACAAAGATCTGACCCGTTACAATAATGTAGTGCCTTTGTACAATAAAAAAGGTCAAGATACTCTGTGGGAAAGCGTCCTTTACCCCAGTGCTGAAATGGAATCGTTGAATCAGGCCCTAACTAACATTTATGCTCTTCTCAAAACCGGAGGTGACACCTCAGTAACTGAACATTCGTATGTTGATAGAATCGATTACTGCACATTTGGAAATTCAAATCCATTTAGAATTCGCATCGTAAATAATTACAACGACAACTTCGACTATTTTTATGTCAAGAAAGCAGATTCATCAAGAATATACGGATTGGAACTGGAGCACATACTCTCCCCTAACCGCATATCATACTTTGTTTATGCCGACACATTAATTGAAGAACATATTGCAGGAATTCCAGGCGACATGTTTATTGAGAATAATATTTACAATGAAGATTTAAATGAAATTCGGATCGCAAAAGAATTCGTAAAGTTTAACGCAAGATGTTTTGTGAAATTACTTGGAGACATGCGATCATACAATTATGTTATTGATGTTACACCTGATTTCGAAGAGGTACATTACAGAATTAGGGCAATTGATTTTGATCAGCAGAGTTATGAGGGAAGGAAGAATTTTTATCTGCCCCAGTTTTATAAAGAAAACAAACCATTTGTAGATTTATGTATCAAACATATGTCGGCGCAAACCCTTCAGCAATACCAGCGAGAAGAATACACTTTGATATCAAAACGAATGAAAGCCGCCGGTAACATGTGTAATGATTTGCTTAAGTGCATGAGCAACGACATCATTTCAACGGATGAAAAAGTAAACAACCTCTCAGGTGAATTAGCTTCACATTACGACGATAGCAGATTTCTGGAATGCAAATCGATGGGATCTCTCGTCAGAACGAGCCTTTTGGTAGTCTCTGAAAAAAATAAAGTATAAATACATTAAATAATCAATTAAACTATTCGGAAAAAGGAACATCCAATTCTGTAAACAAACCATATCGACTATGAAAAAAGCAGCCTTTATTGCGGTTCTTCTACTTACCGCTCTATCAACAGTAACATTTGCTCAAAATGAAAAAAAGCAAGGTTCTAAAAAAACAGCGCAGGAGAGATCAGAAATGATGACCCGCAAACTGACTCAGGAATTAACACTTACTTCCGACCAGCAAGGTCAGATTCAAACTCTTCTGCTAGACAGGGAAAAACAACGCGATGCCGGAACCCTCGACAAAAATGACAGAACGAAAGTAGATGCCGATATAAATGCACTTTTGACTAAAGAACAACAAGAAAAGTGGGCAAAAATGAAAGAAGAAGCCCGTGCAAAACACAAAGGCCACAAAGGTCAGCCGAAAATGGATGGCACAGAAAAACCTAAGGCCCCTACTGAAGATTTAGATTAAAAGTGCTTGATATCAAGGAATTAGCATTTTAAGCGATTCTAAAACAGCCGATCATGCAACGGAAATATAAGTAAACCGTTTTCATGATCGGCTATATTTTTCTAACTTTGGCCCTTCTAAAAAGAGAACTTTATGGCCTATAAATATTATGACGCTAAGATTGTGAGAATTACAGATGAAACAGATATGGTGAAGCGTTTTTATATAAAAATGCCTGACGACATGAAGTTTACTTTTAAGGCCGGACAATTCATAATGCTTGATTTGCCGATTCAATCAAAATATACCAACAGAAGTTACTCGATTGCCTCGGCGCCTTCAGATGACAATATTTTCGAATTGTGTATTGTACTAAAACCAGAAGGATTGGGAACGCCTTATAAATGGGAGAATTTTTCAGTTGGCACAGATGTTAAAGTTTCTAAGGTATTGGGAAAATTTGCCCTGCAGGAACCCATCGAAACCGACATTTGCTTCATTGGCACAGGCACCGGAATAGCACCTTTACGTTCGCAATTGTTTGACATCTACAACCGTAAACTTCCGCATAAAAATATTTACATGGTTTTTGGAAACCGTTGGGAGAAGGATATTTTATATAGAAAAGAATTTGAGCAACTGGAAAAAGATATGCCTGATTTCAAATTCATCCCTGTCCTTTCCAGGGAAAATCCGGGATGGAACGGCAAAAAAGGGTATGTTCATTCAATTTATGAAGAAATTTTCGCCGACAAAAGGCCTGCTCAATTTTACATATGCGGTTGGGCCGATATGTTGAAAGAAGCACGCCAGCGCCTGGAAGCAATGGGCTACGATAAAAAATCTATTAAATTTGAGTCTTACGATTAAGAATCGTGGGGACCTGGCGGGTGGTAAAATGTCAAGCGAAGTTTCCAATTTTCTAATTATTTGATTCCTAACCACTTAGCTTTTTCGATAAATTAAAAACGTTTTTAATAGCTCACATACTTTTCAACATTTCATCAAACATACTAATTGATGCTATGAACATTCAACTACTTAATTATATTTGCACTATACGAAACGATTATGGGTGCAGGTTCGATTATTGCTTTAATGTTGGCGGCAGTTGCTTTTTCGGGAATTGCGATCCTTATTTCGAAGCTGGTATTAAAGACCACGCACACTGTTCAGAAAGGCGAACCTTACGAATGTGGAATTCCCACCATCGGCCCCAGCTGGATCCAGTTTAGTGTAGGATACTATCTTTTTGCTTTGATATTTCTCATTTTTGAAGTAGAATTAATTTTCCTTTTCCCTTGGGCTGTTGTTGTAAAAAAGATTGGATGGTTTGCCTTTGTTGAAATCGTCATATTTCTATTTGTATTGTTCATGGGTTTCCTTTACGCACACAAGAAAAAAGCACTTAAATGGATGTAAACCCGAAGCCACCAACTGCCTTTCCCGGTGAAGTAATTCAAACTCCAGGAGGCGGTATTTTAGTAAGTAAAATGGATCAGGTTATCAACTGGGCACGAAGTAACTCATTGTGGCCATTGGTTTTTGGAACCAGTTGTTGTGCCATTGAAATGATGAGCACGGCAGCAGCAAAATATGACTGGTCACGTTTTGGATTTGAGGTAGCACGTGCAACACCCCGTCAGGCGGATGTTATAATTATTGCCGGCACCATTGTGAATAAAATGGCTCCGGTATTGAAACGTCTTTATGACCAGATGGCCGAACCGAAATATGTAATCGCAATGGGAGCATGTGCAACCAGTGGTGGACCTTTTTTTTACAATACCTATTCCGTTGTTAAAGGAGCCGATCACATTATTCCTGTTGATGTGTATATTGCCGGTTGCCCTCCTCGTCCGGAGGCACTCATTCATGCCATGATTTCGTTGCAGGAAAAAATAAAAAGTGGCATGACGCGCGAACAAATAAAAATGGAAAAACCGGAACAAAGTTTTTAAATGACCCGCGAAGAACTTACTATCCTTCTCTCTGAATTGCTGCCTTCAATAACTTTCGAAGAAGGAGGTGAATGGCTCAATGCAATTGTACCTGCTGAAGAATGGCCATCACTTTCGAAAGCACTAAAATCAGCGGAAGGATATAATTTCGATTATCTTTTTTGTTTGACTTGCGTTGATTGGAAGACTCATTTAACGATGGTGTATCATTTAACTTCCACCACACACCGCCATCCTCTTGTTATAAAAATAAAACTCGACAGAACAAAACCTGAAGTTGAAACTGTTTGCAATATTTGGCGCACTGCAGAATTTCATGAGAGGGAAGTTTTTGAATTGTTCGGAGTGAATTTTATCAATCATCCTGATTTAAGAAATTTGATTCTGCCGGATGTATGGGATGGTTTTCCTTTGCGGAAAGATTATGAAGATCCTATTAACATGATTAAACTCTGATTATGTTAGAAGAGGTAAAATCAACTGCAGAAGGAGATCTGGTCATTAACATAGGACCTCAACATCCTGCAACCCATGGCGTGTTGCATTTGGTAATTACTTTGCATGGTGAGACTATCAAAAAAGTAGAGCCACACCTTGGATATATCCATCGCTCCATTGAAAAAATGTGCGAAAGCCTTTCTTATCGCCAATTCATTTATGTTACCAGCCGCATGGATTATTTATCTTCTCACATAAATAATCACGGATGTGCTTTGTTGATCGAAAAAGCCATGCAAATAGAAATTCCTGAGAGGGCGCAAGTGGTGCGTGTACTTATGGATGAACTTACCCGACTCGCTTCACATCAGTTGTGGTGGGGTGCAATGGCTATGGATATTGGTGCCTTCACTCCATTCTTTCTTTCCTTCCGCGAACGTGAAATGATTAATGAAATTATGGAAGAAACTTGCGGTGCTCGTCTTACCATGAATTATATTGTACCGGGAGGAATTATGATTGACATTCATCCCGATTTCTGTAAAAAAGTAAAAGCTTTTAACAAACACTTTCGTGTGAAGATCAAGGAGTACGATGAACTCCTAACAGGAAACATTATTTTTCAAAATAGAATGAAAGGTGTTGGTGTACTTACAAAAGAAGACGCCATCTCTTTCGGCTGCAGTGGTCCAACTGCCCGCGCCAGCGGAGTGCATTGCGATATCAGAAAATTATATCCTTACGAAGTTTACGAAAAATTAAATTTTAAAGAAATACTGTTAACCGAAGGTGATAGTTTGGCAAGATATAAAGTGCGCTTGCTCGAAATGCAACAATCGATGGACATAATTGACCAATTGATTGATTCAATTCCGGAAGGTGAAATACAAGCCAAAACAAAAGCAGTATTAAAATTACCGAAGGGTGAATTTTACAGTCGTGTTGAAACAGCACGCGGTGAATTTGGTGTGTTTGTAGTTAGTGAAGGAGGAACAACACCCTACCGCATAAAATTCAGATCTCCCGGATTCTCCAACCTCTCCGCCCTTGATCATATAGTGCGTGGACAAAAATTAGGAGATATGGTAGCAATTATGGGAACATTGGATTTGGTAATACCGGATATCGATCGATAACGAGTGACAAGTGAGAAGTGACCAATGTTTAGTGACCAGTGTAAAGTGACTAGTGATAAGCCTGCACGACCATAATGGCCTGTGCGATGATGGGCATGCTTGCTGCAGGCAGGCGAGTAGGTTAGTGGAAAAAAGCGAGAACATACTTGGGAAGGTTCAGATCTTGCGCATAATAAAATATAAACAACCTAATGTTTTCATTAGAAGGAATAACTGATATAACACAAAACTGGCTTTACCAGCAGCTAAGTCCGGGATGGGCTTTGTTGGTGCAGTTTGTAATTATCGGTATATTGGTAATAACACTTTTTTCTGTTTTAGGATTGGTTTTGATTATGATGGAGCGTCGGGTGTCGGCATGGATGCAATTACGTATAGGCCCAAACCGTGTTGGACCAGGCGGCATGTTTCAAACGGTTGCCGATACATTGAAGCTGATAGTAAAAGAAGGAATGACACCCACAGGTGCCGATAAATTTCTTTTTAATCTTGCTCCTTTTATCGTTATGATTGTTGCCATGGTGATTATGGCACCTTTAATGTTTGCCAAAGGTTTTCAGATTTGGGATCTGAATATTGGAGTGTTCTTCATTACCGCTATCTCTTCCGTTTCGGTGATAGGCATTTTAATGGCGGGATGGGCCAGTAATAATAAGTATTCTTTGCTCGGTGCCATGCGTAGCGGGGCACAGATTGTCAGCTACGAACTTTCTGCGGGTTTATCCATCATCACCATTGTGATACTCTCCGAAAGCATGCAGGTATCCGAAATTATCGCTGCACAACAAACAGGATGGTGGATCTTCAAAGGACATATTCCTGTTTTGATTTCTTTCGTTATTTTTATTGTTGCCGTCACAGCCGAAACTAACCGTGCTCCCTTCGATCTGGCGGAAGCCGAATCAGAACTTACAGCCGGTTTCCACACTGAGTATTCAGGAATGAAATTCGCTCTCTTTTTCCTGGCGGAATATGTCAATATATTTGTGGTATGTGCCATTGGGGCTACCCTCTTTTTAGGTGGATGGATGCCATTCCATATCGGAAACTGGCAAGCCTTTAATCAAGTGATGGATTATATTCCTTCATCACTTTGGTTCTTTGGAAAAACCTTCTTCCTCATTTTTATAATCATGTGGTTCCGGTGGACATTCCCCAGATTGCGTATTGATCAACTTCTGAATCTTGAATGGAAATATTTGTTACCGATAAGTATGTTTAATTTATTACTTGTAACTTTAATGGCGTTGATGGGATGGCATTTTTAGTTTGTTAGTTTGTTAGTTTGTTAGTAATTTAGGAAAGTAATATATGTTTGTACTGTGTTGAAAAAAATATAATGTTTATAGTAGACTATATAAAAGAGATATACTCGGGAGTTAGTTCATTGCTGAAAGGCATGCGACTGACGGGGCGCTATTTTATTAATCATAAAAAGGAAGAAATCACAGAGCAGTATCCTGACAACAGGGCCACTTTGGTTTTAGCCGATCGCTTTCGTGGTGAAGTGATTATGACCCATGACGAAAATAACGAACATGCATGCACCGGTTGCACTGCATGTGAGCTGGCTTGTCCGAACGGCACCATAAAAATTGTTACCAAACAGGAAGTGAATGCCGAGGGAAAGAAAAAGAAAGCGATCGATAAATTCGTTTATCACCTGGAGCTTTGTACCATGTGCAATTTATGTATTGAAGCCTGCCCTACCGATGCAATAAAAATGGATCAAAAATTTGAACATAGCGTCTTTGATCGCAGTCTGCTTACCAAAGTATTAAACAAACCGGATTCTAAAATCAGGGAGGGAATAGAATAATGAACGCATCTGTGATCATATTCTATATTCTTTCGGCACTGATACTCGGTTCGGGAATACTTGCAGTAACGACGCAGAAAATATTCAGATCGGCGATTTATCTGCTGGGATCTCTGATAGGTATTGCCGGATTGTACTTTTGGCTGGAAGTGGAATATATTGCAGCTGTTCAAATTGTGGTGTATGTTGGCGGAATTGTGGTACTCATCATATTTTCAATTTTCCTGACACAATCATCCGGAAAGGAAATGAAACAAACCACAAATAGAAGAAGTGTTTCATCACTGCTTGCAGTTTTAATTGGTTTTGCTTTGAGCTGTCTGCTGATTAACGAATATGGGTTTGAAGGCAAAAATGTAACCTTCGATAACAGCGTTGAAAGAATAGGTACACAAATGCTGAGTACCGGCGAACATGGTTATGCTTTACCATTTGAAGTTGTGAGTATGCTATTACTGGCAGCAATGATAGGAGCAATAGTTATTGCAATAAGATCAGAACAGGAAAAATGAACGAGATTCCTTTACAACATATACTCTTTGTAAGCACTGCGCTGTTCTTCATTGGCATGTACGGCTTCTTTACAAGAAGAAACATGATTACCATGCTGATGGCTGTTGAGCTGATGCTGAACAGTGTAAACATCAACTTTGTGGTGTTTAACAAATATCTTTATCCGGAAAATATGGACGGGATCTTTTTCACTATATTTATTATTGCCATAGCTGCTGCCGAAGCTGCGGTTGCCATTGCCATTATCATAAACCTGTACCGAAAGTATCAATCTATTGATGTTGAAGATGCTGATGAATTAAAATATTAGTCAGATTATGAATTACGCCTCTTACATAGCTCTTATCCCTCTGCTTCCACTGGCAACCTTTCTGCTATTGGGGCTTTTTGGCAAAAAAATATTTAAAAATCAGAGTGGAGTTATTGGTGTATTGTCGTTGTTCATTTCAACTGCCTTATCTGTTTACACCGCGTGGAAATATTTCATCCATGACGGATTGGTGAATGGCAGATATGAATCAATCATTCCAATTAAGTTCACGTGGCTCGCTTTTACCGATACTCTTTCCATCGACATGGGAATTGTTCTTGATCCACTTTCGGTGATGATGCTGGTAGTAGTCACTTTCGTTTCTCTGATGGTTCATATATTCAGTTTAGGTTACATGAAAGGTGAAGAACGATATAGCACTTACTACTCTTATCTGGGGCTGTTTACTTTCTCTATGCTTGGATTGGTTGTTTCCACCAACATCTTTCAAATTTATATGTTTTGGGAATTGGTTGGTGTCTCCTCCTACTTGCTTATAGGTTACTATTTCAACAAACCTTCAGCAGTAGCTGCGTCTAAAAAAGCGTTTATTGTCACCCGGTTTGCGGACCTTGGCTTTCTGATTGGAATACTAATCCTCGGATTGGGCGCAGGCAGTCTTGATTTTGCAACTATCATCGATCGGTTAACAGGCAGCAGCGGGCCAGAACTTACCGGCATGATAACCACCTCCTTCCTGGGCATTTCCACTTTAACATGGGCGCTGACCTTAATCTTTATTGGCGGTGCCGGAAAATCTGCCATGTTTCCTTTACACATTTGGCTACCCGATGCCATGGAAGGACCAACACCGGTCTCGGCACTTATTCACGCCGCAACAATGGTGGTGGCTGGAGTATTTCTTGTAGCACGTTTATTCCCGGTCTTCTCCAACGATCCTGTTACATTGGATATTATCACTTGGGTTGGTTTGACATCCGCTATATTTGCGGCAATTATCGCATGTACACAGACCGATATAAAAAGAGTTCTTGCCTACTCTACCATGTCGCAAATAGGATATATGATGTTTGCTTTAGGAGTGTCGGGCATTGGAAACAATAACGACACAGGATATATTGGCTCACTATTTCATTTATTTACTCATGCCTTCTTTAAATCATTGCTCTTCCTTGGTGCCGGAGCCGTTATCCATATGGTTCACAGCAATGATATGAAAGATATGGGTGGATTAAAAAAAATGATGCCCGTTACCCACATCACTTTCTTAATAGCTTGTCTGGCCATTGCAGGCATCCCTCCTTTTTCAGGTTTTTTTAGTAAGGAAGAAATTTTACTAGCTTCATTTAATTCGAACAAGATTGTTTACATCCTCGCATTGTTTACATCTTCGCTCACTGCATTTTACATGTTCAGACTATACTTCAACATTTTTTTCCATAAAGAAGCACACGTACACGCTCATCACGGTGAAGGTACATGGTCGATGAAAATTCCTCTTATATTGTTATCAGTTCTTACTGTTGTTACTGGATTATTTCCTTTTGCTACGTTTGTCACCTCATCAGGCATTCCGGCACATACTGAATTACACTTATTGTTTTCAATAGCTCCGGTATTACTTGCAGTTACAGGAATCGCAATAGCATACACCATGTACTTCCGTGAAAACGAAAAACCTGCCCGCATAGCCTCTACCTTTGGTGGAATATACCAAGCAGCATATAATAAATTTTATATTGATGAAATCTATTTGTTCATTACCAAAAAAATACTTTTCAATCTCATAGGCCGACCTGCTGCATGGATTGATAAAAATATTGTTGATGGAGCGATGAACCTTACAGGAAATGCAACGGTACTTGCTTCTGAACTAAGCAGAGGAATTCAATCAGGTAAAGTTCAGAATTACGCAATTTACTTTTTGTGTGGAATTATTACTCTTACAGTTGTAATTCTTTATCTCTGGTAAAACTGAAGAAATAAAAACTATGGATCTTAACCTCCTTTTGCTCGTACCATTAATTTCGGCAGTTGCTATTTTATTTTGCAGTGACCTGAAACAGGTGCGTATGGTTGCGGTAACCGGTGCGTTTATTCAACTCATGTTATCATTTGCACTTTTTTACAGTTATACCATTGAGAGAGCAGCAGGAAATGCATCTCAGATGCTTTTCGAAAACAGTTATACATGGTTTGCTCCACTCAATATTAACTATCAAATTGGTGTTGATGGCATTTCTGTTGCCATGATTCTTCTTACTGCATTTGTGGTATTGGCAGGGATCCTGGTTTCATGGAAAATGGAATACATGAACAAAGAATTCTTTTTCCTGTTGCTTTTCTTGAGCTTAGGTGCTTACGGTTTCTTTATATCTCTTGATTTGTTCAGTCTCTTCTTCTTTCTGGAAGTTGCTGTAATTCCTAAATTTTTACTCATCGGAATATGGGGCAGCGGCAAAAAAGAATACAGCGCAATGAAACTGGCTCTCATGCTCATGGGTGGATCTGCATTGGTATTTGTTGGATTAATTGGAATCTATCTTAACTCTTATATGCCTGATGGATCACATACATTCAACATTCTGGAAATTTCAAAAATGAACATTCCTTTGGATATACAGAAATTATTTTTTCCATTTGCATTCATCGGGTTTGGAGTCTTCACCGCCCTCTTCCCATTTCATACATGGGTGCCCGACGGCCACTCATCGGCTCCTACAGCAGCTTCTATGTTCCTTGCCGGAATATCAATGAAACTGGGTGGTTATGGCTGCCTCAGAGTTGCTGTGTTGCTAATGCCCGATGCAGCCGTAGAATATTCAGGTATTATCATTTTGCTTTCTACAATTGCAATTATCTATGGTGCATTTGCTACTATGATGCAAACCGATTTAAAATATATTAATGCGTATTCATCGGTGAGCCATTGCGGATTTGTGTTGTTGGGTATTGGAATGCTTACACATACTTCTATCACCGGTGCTGTAATGCAGATGGTATCACACGGTCTCATGACAGCCCTGTTCTTCGCCGCCATTGGAATGATTTACGAACGCACACACACACGTGAAGTGCAGCAAATAGGTGGCTTATTAAAAGTCATGCCCTTTATATCAACGGTATTTGTAATTGCCGGATTATGCTCATTAGGATTACCGGGCTTCAGCGGCTTCGTTGCCGAAATGACCGTTTTCATGGGAGCGTGGCAAAATACCGACACCTTGTACCGGTTGGCAACTATTCTGGCATGTGCCTCAATTGTGGTAACGGCTGTGTATATATTAAGAGCCGTAGGAAAAGTAATTATGGGGCCTATTGTTAATGATGAACATAATCATTTTACTGATGCTTCATGGAATGAGAAGTTCGCCGCCGGTATTCTGATAATTGGTATTGTTGCAATTGGCATCGCACCCTTCTGGTTAACCGATTTGGTTTCGCCGGGTTCAGGTGTTGTAATGAGTAGAATTCTGGGGCAATGATGATGTGATTCGATGGTTGATTCAGTGGTTGATTTGGTAGTTGATTCGGTAGTTGATTTGGTGATTGTTTTGATAGTAGATTATTTAAAGGATATAATTAGTTCATGTATTTGATTCGTTTGTTATGATGAATGATTTTTTCTTACTGATGAAAAGTGAGTTGCTTTTAACGGCAATTATCTTTGTCATTCTGTTTTTGAAAATCCTGAGAAGGGATTCTACGGAGGGTTCGCTTATTGCCGATAACACTTCGCTGCTTAGCATTATAAATATGTTGCTGGTCGTAAATTTCGTGGGAGGCTTTTTTATTAATGGAACGGGCTCGTTGTTTGGTGGCATGTTTAATAACAATGAATTAATTGTTTTTGAAAAGAACATTCTGAACCTGGGTATGCTTATCGTTTCTTTTCAAGCGCATGAATGGCTGAAGAGTCACAAACACGTACATGAATTTTATATTTTAATTCTCTCCACTTTACTCGGTATGTTCCTGATGATTTCATCGGAGAACCTGATGATGTTTTACCTGGGTCTGGAGCTTTCTACAATTCCACTTGCAGCCTTGGTGAATTTTGACCTGGAGAGACGACGTTCATCAGAAGCTGCTATGAAAATGATCATGATGTCGGCCTTTTCATCCGGCCTGGTATTATTTGGTATCTCATTTCTTTATGGAACAACAGGTACATTAAAGTTTTCTGAATTATCATCTGCCCTTAATGGAAACAATCTGCAACTTTATTCAATGATATTAATATTGAGTGGATTTGGATTTAAAATATCCGCTGTTCCATTCCATCTGTGGACAGCAGATGTTTATGAGGGATCACCAACTCCTGTTACTGCGTATTTATCGGTGATATCAAAAGGAGCTATATTATTTGTGATGACTACTGTTTTATCGACGGTATTTGTTCCTTTTGAAAGTGCATGGTACAACATCATATTCATTTTGGCTGTTGCCACAATGGTCACAGGAAATCTCTTTGCTGTGCGTCAGTACAATTTAAAAAGGATGCTGGCATTTTCATCTATCGCACAAATTGGATTTATTTTGGTTGGAATTACAGGTCAGTCGGTGGATGCACATGTGTCGGTGATTTATTTTGTACTTATTTATATCTTCTCCAACCTCGGAGCCTTTGGTGTGATTTCACTTGTGGGCGCCATAACCGGCAAAGAGACCATCGACGATTACAAAGGATTTTACAAAACCAATCCCATGCTCAGCTGGGTAATGGCGTTATCTCTCTTTTCGCTTGCAGGAATACCACCAACAGCAGGGTTTTTTGGTAAGTTCTTTCTATTAATGGCAGGAGCCGCAAAAGAAAATTATTTGCTAATCACCATTGCAGCTCTCAACATGATAGTTTCTATGTATTATTACATGCGCATCATCAAAGCTATATTTATGGATAAAAACGAAAATCCGATACCGGTAATTCAATCAGGAATTTTTTCAAAAGCAGGATTGGTAATTTGTATGTTGGGAATCATCACTACAGGAGTTTACAGCGGAGTTTATCATTACATTCATCAATTGATCTCTTCCTTATAAATGGCTATCAATAAAAATCATCTGTTCGACGATCTCAATGGCATTAAATGCGCCATTGTAGAAACAGTAGTCTCCACCGAAAGAGTGAACTTCATAAAATCATTGCTGGAATTTAATAAGTTTACCGTAGTGGTTGTTCCAAGTCCGCCTCCAAAGGCCGCTGCTGTTCCTGCACCAACAACTACTGTAGAAAATGTAATCGAGCATGTTCCGGCTCCAGCTGCTGCTCCTGAAAAATTCACTGTGGGTGTTACCGACGTGACCTTCAACGTGACCAATGCAATTTATGGCCGTTTGTTACACACACCCGATAAACGAGTAGTTACAATGGCTTACTGGTTACAGAAGGAATCCATTTCGAAAGATGAAATTCCTTATTTCGATAGAAAATTTTGATGACTATCATCGCCAATTTTCATTTCTAATACCCTAACTTTTAATAAGTTACCCCTACCCATTTTTCCTTAAAATTCACTACCTTTGCAACCTTCCTGAAAAAAGGGTTCATTTCTTTGGAAAATCAAACTGATAGTATAGAAGTTTTTGGAGCGCGGGAACACAACCTGCGTAATATTGACGTGAGTTTCCCCCGCGAAAAACTTGTGGTTATCACCGGTTTGAGTGGAAGTGGAAAATCGTCGTTGGCATTTGACACCATCTACGCCGAGGGTCAACGTCGTTACATGGAAACATTTTCGGCGTATGCACGAAATTTTCTGGGCAATATGGAACGTCCCGATGTGGATAAAATTACCGGATTAAGTCCTGTAATTTCCATTGAGCAAAAAACTACCAATAATAATCCCCGCTCCACTGTTGGCACCACCACAGAAATTTATGATTTCATGAGGTTACTTTTTGCACGTGCCGGAGAAGCATTTTCATATACTACCGGTGAGAAGATGATTCGGTTATCAGATGATCAGATTATTCAACTCATCCTTGAAAAATTTAAATCGAGCAAAATAATGCTGCTGGCTCCTGTTGTGAAAGGGAGAAAGGGTCATTACCGTGAGCTATTTGAAACGATTCTTCAAATGGGATTTTTAAAGGTGCGTATTGATGGAACAATTCACGACATCAAAAAAGGTCTTCAAGCCGACAGATATAAAACACACGACATCGAAATTGTAATCGATCGTATTGGTGTTACCGATGATCAGAAAGCACGCATCACCGACTCCGTGCGAATTTCTTTGAAGCATGGGAAAGGTTCACTAATGGTTTTGGATGAAGATAAAAAGAAAATCAATCATTTTTCACAGCACCTGATGTGTCCCACTTCAGGAATTTCCTATGATGAGCCGGCACCCAATACTTTTTCATTCAACTCTCCGTACGGTGCATGTCCGAAATGTAACGGTTTGGGTTCAGTTGCCGAAATCGATCTCAAAAGTGTTATCCCTGATAAAAACGTGACGATCAAGGCCGGTGGAATAGCGCCTTTAGGTCCTCATAAAGACAACTGGATTTTTTCACAAATACAGGCAATTGGTCGTCGCTATGGTTTCACTTTGAATTCTCCTATTGGCGATATTCCTGATGAAGCTATCAATGTTATTCTTTATGGATCTGATGAGGTGTTTCAGGTTAGCCGCGATTACCGGCAGGGTGACAACCAGCAGTATTCTCTTGCTTTCGAAGGAATCGTTAATTTTATTGCAGGACAGTTAGATGAAAACGCGTCACCTGCCATCAAGAAATGGGCTCAGACTTTCATGCAGTCTGTTACATGTCCTGAATGTAATGGTAACAGACTGAAGAAAGATTCGTTGTATTTTAAAATTGATGATAAAAACATTGCCGAACTGGCCATGCTTGATATTCTTCAACTGGAAACCTGGTTCACAAATATTGAGAAGAGATTATCAGCCCGACAGAATAAAATTGCTCAGGAAGTATTGAAAGAAATACGAAAGAGAATTAAATTTCTACTCGATGTTGGTCTTGATTATCTCACTTTGAATCGTACCTCACGAAGTTTGTCGGGTGGGGAATCGCAGCGTATACGTTTAGCCACACAAATAGGTTCACAACTTGTTGGTGTATTATACATACTCGATGAACCAAGCATTGGATTGCATCAACGTGATAATGTGCGATTGATAAAATCTTTGCAGGAATTGCGTGATGTAGGAAATTCTGTTATTGTTGTAGAGCACGATCGTGAAACAATAATGTCGGCCGATTATGTATTAGATCTTGGACCCGGTGCCGGTGTTCACGGAGGTGATATTGTAGCGCAGGGAACTCCACAGGAAATTTTAAACAGCAATTCACTTACAGCGAAATATTTAAACGGAACCATTTCCATTGCTCCATCAAAAAACCGAAGTGGCAATGGCAAATCGATGACGATCACAGGAGCATCAGGAAATAATTTAAAAAATGTAACTGTTCAGTTTCCTCTAGGGAAATTTACGTGTGTTACAGGCGTTAGTGGCAGCGGAAAATCATCGTTGGTTAATGAAACGATATATCCTATTTTGAGCAATCACTTTTATCGTTCTTTACTAAAACCACTTCCTTACAAATCTATCAAAGGCCTTCAATACATTGATAAAGTTATTGAAATTGATCAGTCACCAATTGGACGTACACCACGGAGCAATCCTGCAACATACACCGGTGTGTTTACTGATATCAGAAATCTTTTTGCACTCCTTCCTGAATCAAAAATAAGAGGATATCCTCCGGGATGGTTTTCTTTTAACGTAAAAGGTGGCCGGTGTGAAACTTGTCAGGGTGCAGGCATGCGTGTTATTGAAATGAATTTCCTTCCCGACGTTTATGTCCATTGCGAACATTGTAATGGAAAGCGTTACAACCGCGAAATACTGGAAGTGCGTTATCGAGGTAAATCAATTAATGATGTTCTTAATATGAGTATTGAAGAAGCTGTTGAGTTTTTTGCCAACATGCCGTCTATTGCTCATAAGATTAAAACAATAAAAGATGTTGGTTTGGGTTATATTACACTTGGTCAGTCATCGACTACCTTATCGGGTGGTGAAGCTCAGCGTATCAAACTCGCTGCCGAACTGGCAAAAAAAGATACAGGAAATACCTTTTATATCCTCGATGAGCCAACAACAGGACTTCATTTTGAAGATGTAAGGATATTATTGGAAGTTCTGAATAAACTCACCGACAAAGGAAATACCGTTGTGGTTATTGAGCACAATATGGATGTGATAAGAAGCGCCGATCATATTATTGATATTGGTCCTGAAGGTGGACAACGAGGAGGTGAAGTAGTTGCTGAAGGAAGTCCTGATGCTATTTTAAATATCAAAAAAAGTATTACTGCCCAATACCTCAAAAGGGAGATGGAGCATTTCGTTACATAACTTTTATTTGAATGATCCGTAAAAAAGGGAAGTTAAATACATACCCGCTATGGATTTTCAATTTCAATCAGATATGAATTCAGAAGAAGCAAAAATCAGGAAAGCCTTTACTGATAAGGACTGGCAAGAGATTAGGGCCGATGACACCTGGTCTATTTTTAAGATTATGGCCGAATTTGTTGAAGGCTATGAAAAGCTCTCAAAAATTGGCCCTTGCGTTTCCGTTTTTGGTTCCGCACGTACTTTACCCGGAACAAAATACTACGATCTGGCTGAAGATATTGCTTACAAAATAGCAGGCGAAGGTTATGGAATCATTTCAGGTGGCGGTCCCGGAATTATGGAAGCTGCCAATAAAGGTGCACAAAAGGCCGGCGGAAAATCGGTAGGGGTAAATATTAAACTTCCTTTCGAACAACAACCTAATCCATTTATCGATCACGATAAATCTATTACATTCGATTACTTCTTCGTAAGAAAAACTGTTTTTATAAAATATTCTCAAGGCTTTGTGGTATTGCCCGGTGGATTTGGTACGCTCGATGAACTCTTTGAGGCTTTAACACTTATACAAACCCGTAAGATTGCTAAATTTCCAATCATCCTGGCAGGGAAAGAATACTGGCAGGGAATTTACGACTGGATCTGTAATACCATGCTTGAACAAGGCAACATTAACAAAGAAGATCTCCATCTTTTCAAAATTGCTGATACTGCCGATGAAGTTGTGAAGCATATTAACGATTTTTATTCACGCTACCTTCTTAAACCAAATTTCTAGAACACTTTTTTTATAAGAAATCTATTCGTGTGACTTCCGTAAAGAAATGACACGAAAGTTTCATCTGGCGACTTTTTAAAAACCTCAAAACCTAGTGCAAATTTTGCTTTAATGTTTGCATCTGAATAATTTTATTTGCCAACATTTTCGATCCCTTTTAAATCTCTGCTTCCATATCAGGATCTGTAAGTTTAGTCCAATCAATTGCCGTAACATTTGAAATGTATTGCAGTATAAACGATCTGTATTCATGGGAATAGCCTTGAATATTAATCACAACAAATTGATTTACAATACTTAAAAATATGGAGGATAAACTAGTGAATATCCTTTTAGTGGAAGATGACACCGTTGATGTAATGAACGTTGAACGTGCTTTCGCGAAGAATAACATTCAAAATCCATTGTTTCTTGCAAAGAATGGTATAGAAGCTTTGGCAATGCTCCGTGGGACAGATGGAACAACAAAAATTCATCCACGACCTCAGATAATTCTCCTGGATTTAAATATGCCCAAGATGAATGGGCTGGAATTTTTAAAAGAAATCCGCCAAGATCCGGCTCTGAAATCGATCAGTGTTTTTGTGATGACTACCTCCATTGACGATCGCGACCGCTGTGAGGCTTACAATTTGAATGTTGCCGGATATATTCTTAAACCGGTCTCCTTTGAAAAATTTGTCTCTGCCGTATCCATACTCGACAGTTACTGGAAGCTTTGTGAGCAACCTTAAAAATAACATCATTAATGTTCAAGCATATATAATATGAGCGTAAATAAAATATCAGTCCTGGTTATCGATGATGATGAAGTAGATCGCATTGCTCTTAAAAGATCTATTAAAGCGTCAGGTTTCAATGCCGAAATTGTAACTGCAAATAATAAAGCCGAGGGCCTTGCAGCTATTGGCGACAGAGTATTTGATTGCATCTTTCTCGATTATAATCTCCCCGACAGTAATGGATTAGATTTCCTCAGAAATCATAGAGCAGAACTCAATGGAGCTCCTGTAATAATAGTCACTTCTCATGGCGATGAAAAACTTGCTGTTGATGCTATGCGACTGGGAGCATGCGATTATCTTCCTAAGAATCTGGTTTCACCCGAAGGAATTTCGCAGAGTATCCGCTATGCCTTACGAGTACATGCTGCTCAGCAAACAACCAGCAAAGTTGAGAAGGCACTTCAGGAATCTGAGAAGAAACTGGATACCGTTATTGCTAAATCTCCAATCATCCTTTTCGAGATTAATAAGAACGGAGAATTCACCATGTTCAAAGGTAAAGGTGTGGAATTCCTTAATGTTGATCCATGTGAGATAATAGGAAAAAACTTTCTCGAAACTTACCGTATTCTTCCGATTGACATTAGAACTTTAAGAAATGTTATTCAAGGAAAAGAACTTACTACGTCTATCGAAGTCAACGGCCGACATCTCGAAATCACCTGCATCCCGCAAAGGGATGAGTATTTTGAACCTTCCGGAATGATTGGAATTGCTACTGACATTACAGAGCTGAAGAAAAATGAAATAGAATTAAAAAATAATCTCAACAATGCACAGGAAGCTCAAAAAGTAAAGGAACAATTCCTTGCCAATATGAGTCACGAAATCAGAACACCTATTCATGGTATTATGAGTTTGACGAATTTGCTGCTAAAAACGAAAATTGATCCTGATCAGCAGACCTACCTCAATGCCATTAAAAAATCTGCCGACAATCTCCTTGTAATTATCAATGATATTCTTGATCTGTCGAAAATCGAAGCTCAGAAAATGACATTCGAAAGCACTATATTTAGTGCAACAGAAATGGTTGAAACTACTTATGAGCTCTTCCGCGCCAAAGCAAATGAAAGAGGTATAATTATTACCAAAGATATTGATGACTGTATTCCTGCTTATGTGAAAGGTGATCCAACACGATTGAGTCAGATCATTAATAATTTAGTGAATAACGCAATTAAATTTACACATAAAGGTGGTGTACTAATTGGCATTAAACTCGTTGATACAAATGAGCGATGCAGCATGATCAGTTTTAGTGTTAAAGATTCAGGAATCGGAATTCCTCAAAATAAATTGTCAACTATATTTGATATGTTCACTCAGGCAGGTGACGACATTACCAGAAAATATGGCGGTACAGGTTTAGGTCTGAGTATCGCAAAAAAACTAGTAGATCTTCAAGGAGGTATAATTAAAGTTGACAGCATAATGGATGAAGGAACCACTTTTACATTCAGTCTTCCTTTCGATCATCCCGATCCAATTGAACTCGAAGCTCATCATTCAAAGTCAGAAGAACCGGAAAGCCGTATCGACAGCGAGTTGCGCATTCTTATTGTTGAAGATAATGATATCAACAGACTTGTGATAAATAAAATCATGAAAGACTGGGGTGTAAAGTTGGATAACGCGGTAAACGGTGTTGACGCCATTGAAAAAATAAAAGCAAATACCTACGACATTATATTACTGGATATTGAGATGCCTGAAATGAACGGGTACCAATGTATCAGAGAAATCAGAACTGCCTTGCCGGAACCTAAAAGTTCGGTATCTGTAATGGCAATGACGGCACATGCAAATAAAAAGGAACGTGATAAATGTATAGGCTTAGGTATGGATGATTATATTTCCAAACCATTCGACCCTCTTGATCTTAAACAGAAAATTGTTGCTTTAAGTAAAAAGCAGATTATAAATCACGATTCTGAAGAGTCTGCTCCGGTTGAAATAATTGAAACGGCAGAAGTGCCCAAACAAAAATTAACAAATCTCGCTTACCTAAGAGAACTCTCAGAGAATAACGAATCATTCTTCAGAGATTTTATCAACCTTTTTCTTACAAATACACCTGAAACACTTACCGATTTGCAGAATCACCTGAATTGCAAAAACTGGGAAGGTGTTCGGCAGGCTGCACATAAAATGAAACCTTCACTGAACTATTTAGGGTTGAAAGAAGGTCAAAAACTAGCTGCAGCAATAGAGGAATACGCACTTAATAAGACTCAACTTGAAGAAATAACAGGGTTGACATCACAGTTACAAATATTGTGTAACGCAGCCTTTAAAGAACTGGAAGATGAACTTAAATCATTACCTATAGCATAATCAAAACTACAAAAATTTAACAAGATGGCAAAATTATTCATTATTGAAGATGATGTGATGGTAGCAACGTTGATGAAACAATCGCTTGCAAAATATGACCATGATATAACACACTTCACTACGGCAGAAGAATGTATAAAGAATCTTCATCTCAATCCGGACATTATTACGGTAGATTATAACCTTCCCGGAATGAACGGGATTGAATTGATGAATCGTATCAAATCATATAATTCTGCTATAATGGTTGTTTTGGTTTCAGGACAAGAAACATTAGATGTTGTTGTTGAATCCTACAAAGGTGGGGCTTCAGAATACATCATTAAAAACGATAATCTATTTGTTAATCTGGAGAACTCCATCAAGAATCTTTCAATGAATGTTGTGTTGAAAAAAGAAGTGGAATTCTTAAAAGATCAAATCATCGACCGACATAAATACTCCAACATACTTGGAAACAGCAATCCGGTTCTTCGTGTGCTAAAGTTGATTCAAAAAGTGGAGAAAAATAATATAATGGTGCTGGTAACAGGCCAGAGCGGAACAGGAAAAGAGTTGGTAGCGAAAGCCCTCCACTATAATTCTCCCAGATCGCGCAAAGCCTTTGTAACAGTAAATATGGGTGCTATTCCGGAAGATCTTATTGAATCGGAATTATTCGGACACGAGAAAGGTGCCTTTACGGATGCACGCGAAAGACGTATAGGTAAATTTGAAGAAGCTAATGATGGAACCATTTTCCTGGATGAAATTGGTGAAATGAACCTGCATCTGCAAACAAAACTATTAAGAGTATTGCAGGAAAAAGAAATAACCAGAATAGGAAGCAATAAAATCATTAAACTTGATTTCAGAATGATTGCAGCTACTAATCGTAACCTGGCAGTGGAAGTAAAAGAAGGACGTTTCAGAGAAGACTTATTTTACAGAATACAGGGATTTCTAATTCACCTCCCTACGCTTAAAGAACGTGGGGATGATGTTATTTTACTAGCCAAAAGCTTCCTTACAGAATTTTGCAAAAATAACAAATCTGAGCAGGTGCATCTTTCTAAAGAAACCAGCAAATTCATGCTCGAATATGCATGGCCCGGAAATATCAGGGAATTGAAGGCTGTGATGGAACGCGCTGCTCTTCTTTGCGAAAACAATACCATTCAAATAGATGACTTAATGTTTATTCAAGCATAAAATATAATTATGTTTAACAAAAAACCCTGCTCAATTGAGCAGGGTTTTTTGTTGGCAGCAATTTATTTAAAGAACCGAAAATGCAAAAAATGAACATTTTTACACAAAACCTTACAAATGTAAGGTTTGCAATGGTGAAAATGAACCCTATATAAAAGGTAAAGTTTAATAGATATTGAGAAAAGAGATGTGATTACGGAACACCTTTATGAATCCTAAGAAATCAAATAAACAAAAAAATTCGCAACGTCAGCGTTTTACGCTACGGATGACAATTATAGCAGGTATTTCACTTGCTACAGTTGCTGCAGGCATATTTTTCTACATCCAAATAACGAAAACCGAGACAACAAAAGCAGAAGGGGGTCAAGTCATTACACAAGATCAACTTCCTGTTGAAATGGTGGTAGATCAAATGGTGATTGCCATGCCCGATACAAACAATAGAAACGGAGCACGTTACAAAATTGCAAAGCCACTATCCCTTACCCCTCAAATTTCGAAATAAATATGGGGCCAACATCTACTCTATCTTTCGCATTGTTTAAAAATTCTCTCACAATACGTTTTGTTTTGTTGTTATTGTGTATTGCAGTCAGCATTACCCATGCATCAGCAGTAACAAGAATATCAATAAATTCAGGAAATATTTCAAATCCGACTACCTGGCTGCCAACAGGTGTTCCGGTTGCAGGAGATATTCTTATAATTCAAAACAACCACATTATTACCGTTAATATTGACATTACTATTCAATCGGTGACCATCGACGCCAGCGGAAGTTTAAAATGGTTGGCTAATAAAAAACTGACAATTAACAGCGGGTTTATTGTGAATGGCACGGCAGAAATAATTGATGGCAATATTGAACTCCTACAAAATAATGGCTTCTTCAAAATTGGAGATACCGGAACTGTCATATGGCAGCCATTAGATAATACCTCAAATGGAGCCACACTTTTCACCAAAGGGAAAGAAGAATTTCACCCTACCAGCACACTTGTAATCAACAAATGGTATAATTATAATAGCGTACCACTGGGTTCGGTTGTAAGTGGCAATTTCGGGAATTTAAGTGTTACTACTTTATCAAACGGCTTGTTATTCGAATGGAATCAGAACAATGAATTTGAGACTCATCAGATACTTGGCAAATTCACTATTGATCAGGGTTGGATTGTTTTAGATAAATCAGGTGCGATTTCGAATACTTTTATTGAAGAAATATATTTGAAAAACGTAAATTCTTACTTAGACATCCATTCAGGAACACATAGCGGATCATTTAAGATTATCACAAATTCATTAACCAACATTGGTGGAACGATGAATGGAATTTACAATGGCGATGGCAACATAGAGCTTGTTGTGGATGGTGATGTCCTTAATCTTGGAAATATAGAGTTGATTTACAATTCTGGTGTGCAGGGTATATCTAATGGTGATTCAAAAATACGGGTGAGCGGCCATTATAAACAAACACATGGTGATTTCAGAGGCATTTTTAACCTCTCATCAAATTCAGCAGGAATAGTTGATATGGAATTTGGTTCCATGGAGTTAACCGGTGGTATTTTTATGGCACATTATGCTTGTCACACAAACAACAACACTTCAAAAATTGTGGTTAATAACGATGTAACAATTGATTATATCAACTCGAGTTCTAAATTCAGAGGAAATGGTTTAAATTCCTTGTCGGGAACAAAGAGTAATAATAAACTGGATTTCGAAATTAAAGGAAATTTAATTGTAAAGGGAAATCCAATAGCTGAATTCACAACAAGCGGAAGCACCGGTATTGAAAATGTAAAAATCAAAGGACTTGTAGACTTCATTGGATGTACTGTAAATTTCAATTACGGAGACCATCAATCAACGCTTGAATTTGAAGAAGTGGTCACAGTAAAAGGTAGTGAAGTTAACTTCTCAAAAACCGAGGGCACATTAGTCGCAACTTTTGAATCTGATTTGAATATTGAATCTGGAATTATAAATATTAAATCTGCCAAAGGATCGGGAAATGTACATGTAGAAGGAAATTATAGTCAGTCCGGTGGAACATTATCTTTACATAACAACACAACCACAGGAACTTCAAATGCAGTTTATATGACTGTTAATGGGGACTTTACAAACGTATCAGGAACCTTCACCTTCGACAAAAACAATTCTTCCACAATAGCACACATGCTATCAATTAGTGGTGAAAAATTTACAGTTGGCGGTCAATCTGTCATAAACAGTGTTGTTTCTGCGGTGAATCCCATTTATGGAATCATTTACTATGATCGTACCGGCCTTACCTCCTACTATGAAAATAGCAGTTCAGCGAAAATTCAAAACCTGAAACAAGTTGTTAGTTCGGGATGTACATTAAAGATTGCAGCAGGAAATATGCAATCGGCCTCCTCAAATATACTTGTTACCGATATGATAAAAATTACATCGGGAGGAACGATTGATGCCGGTACACGACAAATATATTCAAACTCTGTAGGCTTATACTCTGGAATCACAGTTTTAAACGGTGGTAAAATAACGACCACTCATTCTGAAGGTTTGTATAATGGAACTGCCAATGCCACAATAAAGGCCAATGGCAATATGAACTATATTTTGCAACCATTGAGTACTATTGAATACAATAGCTCCGGTAACCAGATAGTATCGGGAACAGGAGTGGGAACTGCGCAATCAACCGATCAGCAATATGGAATTCTACGTATCAATAAACCTTCAGGTGTTGGAAAATTAAATGCTTCAGGAGTTGTAGTAAGAAAAGCCTTAGATCTTATTAAGGGCGAATTGCAGTTGAACGGATACAATATAACAATCCTTTCAGGAGTCACAGATGCCATAACAGCCAATGAAGGATTCATTAAAAGCGAGACCAATGCATCCAATCAGCATGGATTGGTAATTTGGAAAAATATAGAACAAGGTACACATACCATTCCATTTGGAACTACCACCGACAAAAAACTTCCATTAAGTTTTGAACCTATAAGCGGCCTTGGATTAGATTTCTCGGCATCAACCCGATCTTCCGCAAAAGATAACAGACCCTTACCATCCGGAATTTCAAACATCAATTTGAATAATAACGATGTTAGCAATGAACGAGTAATCGACAGATGGTTTCACATAAATGCAACGGGCATCAACGCAAATATAACACTCACCTATTTACCTTCCGAAAACACGACTACTCAAAGTGTAGCTAACAGTAATTTCTCAGCTATGGCCTGGAAAAATGCTCAGTGGAACATCATCGGTGGAAATGGAGTAGGAAACACATTACAAACAGGAACGGTGATTGTTAAAAATAATTCATCATGGGGGAATTTGCTACTGGTATCTAATGAAACACCGGAGCCTGCTGATATCTTGACTTTCGAGGCCATCCTAAAAAGCACACAAGTAGACATCAAATGGATTTCTATTCCAAATGCAATTGTAACTAATTATACAATTGAAATATCAACCAATGGTTTCAATTTTACTGAATTAATTACAGTAGATGCAAAAGCTGCTTCATCATCATCAATAACCTACTCCGAAAAAGATCTTTCTCCCAAAAAAGGAACATCCTATTACCGTTTACGACAAAATAATGCCGATGGCGATTACAAATACTCAAAAAATGTAAAAATTGAAAATCTGGAAAGCAAAGCTTCAAGTTTTGAACTCATTTCAGTTGGACCAAATCCTTTTAGCACCGGATTTACAATTAAGTGGGAACTGGCTGATGAAGCAATAATAGATATAAAGCTTACAAGTACCAACGGCCAGGTTGCAATAAAACAAATAGTTAACAGTATACGGGGAGTAAACACTCATCTCATAAATGATGTTGAAGACATTGTTTCGGGAATATATATTCTCACAATAACAGATGGCAAAACCATCAAAAATTTAAAATTATTTAAAAATTAATTACTAAAATAAAAATTCCTATGGGAAGAAGATCGTTACGAAACAGACAAAAAATGAGGACCATGAACCGCATGGTTTTCGTTGTTGCAGGTGCATCCCTTATGGGGCTCGCAGCCTATTTCACATTCTTTATTAACACCACCCAGGTAACTACGTCAACTGCAGGTTTGCATAAAAATATGATGCTGGGTTACGATATCAACAACGGTGATGTGATAGTAGCATATGATTGGGATAATGGCGATTTGCTCAAGGCAGAAATTGGTCCTGATGCCATTGCAATATCCAAAGAAGCTATTTGTGCCATTGGTGGGACAGAAAATACTAAAGCACTCAGTCCCGGAAAAAGCGGACAACCACTCAATTTTGAAATCCCTGCAGTGAGGGAACTCAATCTAGGAGGTATCGATATGAGTGTTGATTACAGAAAATCGGAAGAAAATTGTGAACTCTTTACACGTGGTTCAAATTTTACAATGGGTGTTAAAGATGGCAATATAGCTGTTTCCTATAAATTGAAAAATAAGAATAAAAAAACTATTTCTATTTCAGAAGTTACCAGATATGAAATTCCTGCCGATGATGAATTCAGAAACTATCGATTTATTTATGATCCTGTTAAAGGAAGATCTGAAATATTCGTGAATAATGTTACTATATGGAGTCATGAAGATGATCCGGAAAGTGTGATGGTATGGAAAGAGAAAGAAAACCTTATCGTTGGTAAAAATTTGAAAGGTGATGGAACAGATAAAGCATTTATCGACAATGTACTTATCAAAGCCACTCAACAAATTAACGAAATGCCGGTAACATTATTAAATTTTGAAGCAAAAGCAGAAAGTAATTATGTGATGGTTTCATGGTATACCGCTTCTGAAACCGAAATTGATTCTTTCATTGTAGAAAGGTCAATGGATGCTAAAGAATTTATGGAGGTAGGCAGGTTAAAAGCTAACGGAGGACCTGATAAACTGACAGCTTATGCAATAGTTGATAAAAGTCCAAATACCGGACTTGCCTATTATCGACTTATTCCGTCCAACAAACCTTTGAAATCGATGACAATATCAATGATAGGTTACAAATACAAGGGAGCAGAGGGAGATCTAAAACTTAGTGATGTTCCGGTAACGGAAGAAACAAAGAACTAAATATATAAAAATAAATTTAAGAGCCCGGGAAGCAATTTCCGGGCTCTTATAGTTTTAATAGGCTGGTAAAAATTTGTAACTATCATACAAAAATAAATAGTAGCTTTACCCTTGAAATATTTTGTGATATGTCGAAAAATGAGTTGGTAATTTACAGATCGTCAGCAGGTTCAGGTAAAACATATACCCTTGTTTTTGAATACCTGAAGTTAGTGCTGCAAAACCCAACACTATACAGGTCCATTCTCGCAATAACCTTCACCAACAAGGCCACCGAGGAAATGAAGTCCAGGATTGTGGAGGCACTTGTTTCTATTGCCGAAAACCTGGAGCCTGAACTACAAAAGTCAATTCATGAGCAAACAGGCATTCCAATTCAACAACTTCCTGCCAAAGCTGGCCAGGTAATTGAAAATATATTACATGATTACTCCGGGTTCGCTGTTTCTACTATCGATAGCTTTTTCAGTAAGATGGTACGCTCACTTGCCAGAGAATTACATTTACCCTTACGGTTCAATATTGAACTCGATATTACATCGGTGATAAGTGAAATTACCTCCATGCTTTTTGATGATATATCGAAAGACCCCTGGCTTCGAAAATGGTTGCAGAATTTTGTATTTGATAAACTGGAAAATGAAAAAGGTTGGCAAATTGAAAAAGAGATTCATAAAATTGCACAACAACTTTTCGATGACAAATACCGAACGTTATTTTCAGATGGCATTAGAAAACCTGAAAATGAATTGATTGGTGAATTGAAAAAGCTGATCCATGATTATGAAAATAAAATGATGTTGTATGGAAAACAATTCTCTGATATCGCTGCAGAGAATAATTTAATGGTTGAGGATTTTCATTATGGTAAAACCGGTGTTGCTAATTATTTCATTAAAATTCGACAGAAAGTAAAAGACAATGACTATTTGCCGGGAAAAAGATTTTTAGATGCAGCAGAATCGGAAGACTTGTGGGCAGCAAAAAAATCGCTTCAAGCAGATGTTGTTAAAAGTCTGGCGATTTCGAAATTTATGCCCCTAGCAAATGAAATTCTGAAGTTAATAAAAAATGAAAATGCCAGGTACAAAGGAGCTCTTGCCGTGATAGCAAACGCTTATGAGGCAGGAGTTATAGGTGCATTGGATGAAAAATTAAAAGTCTTCAGAGATGAGAATGAAATAGTGTTGCTTACGGATACCAACAGAATTCTGAGCAGAGCCATAAGTGGACAGGATACTCCATTCATCTATGAAAAGAGTGGCAACAGATACAGCCATTTTATGCTTGATGAATTTCAGGATACCTCCGATTTTCAGTGGCAAAACCTCGCTCCATTGATTGAAAATTCAATTGGTTCCGGTAACTATACCCTTATTGTAGGTGATGCAAAGCAATCAATTTATCGTTGGAGAGGCGGCAATATGAATTTGCTGTTGAACGGAATAAAATCGCAGTTTAAACACTTTGATGAAATTACACGAACGTTACGACTTGAATCCAATTACCGTAGCCGGGAAGTAATTGTGTCATTCAACAATAAATTTTATTCCAAAGCGCCTTTCGCACTTGATCTTCAAATAGAAGAGGGCACACCGGCTAACGCCTACAATTCAAAGGATATTACCCAGGAGTGGAAAAAAGGAGAAGTGAATGATGGGTATCTTAAAATAATTCTTTACGAAAATAAAAACAAAAAGAAAAAATATGTTGGTAGTCACGAAGAAAATGAAGAAGATGCAAGTTGGAAAGAACATGCATGCATGGAATCTTTGTTAACATTGCAAAAACTTTTTGAAGCAGGGTATGAGCCCGGCGATATTGCTTTCCTCACCAGAAAAAATTCCGATGCAAAAGAGATCACTACCTTTTTGCTTAACAACGGAATCGATAAGATTATTTCTCCGGAGTCAATGCAGCTATATCATTCACCTAAAATTTTGTTTTTGGTAAACCTGCTCTCCTTCATCAACAATCAGCAGGATCAGATTGCACTGGCACACATCAATTATTACTGGAATATTGTATGTCAACCGGAAACGGCTCCTGAGCCCGACAATTTATTTTCACGACGCAAATATGAAAATATACAAACGTTACCAGATGCATTTACAAAAAGATTGCTTGAGTTTAGAAAAATTCCTCTCTATGAAGTGGTGGAAGAGTTGTTGATTATTTTTAAATTAAATACAAATCCGGAGGCTTTTACCCAGCGATTCCTCGACTTAATATTAGAATATTCATCCTCCAATCCTTCCAATATAAATGATTTTCTTTTGTGGTGGGATGAGAATCTTGAAAAAGATAATTGCTCGGTAATTGTTCCTTCTGGAGAAAATGCTATTCGGGTAATGAGTATTCATAAATCTAAAGGATTGCAATTCCCGGTTGTAATTATACCATTTGCCGATTGGTCGCTAACTCCACATAAAGAGCAAACCATGTGGGTGAGTAATGATCAGCCACCTTTTAATTCCGTTCCTGCGCATCCGGTAAGGGTTAATAAGAAACTTGAAAGTTCTATTTTTGAAGAGGATTTCGATCAGGAAGTATTGATGAGCAAAATGGATAATTTGAACATGCTTTATGTAGCCACTACCAGAGCGGAAGAGCAGTTGTATATTTTCGCACAGCTGCCAAAAGAATCATCAAACAATTCAATCAACACCACATCCAAATTAATTTATTCGATCTTACAAAGTGATGAGCAATGGTCACAACAATTAGTCATCCAACAAAATTGCTCATTTGAATCTGGAAAATTTTCATCTCCATTTAGAAAGAAAAATAAATCTCGTGTGACAGGAGAAAATCTGAGCACCTGGGTGTCGGAGGGGTGGAAAGGTCGATTGCAAATACTCATCAGCAAGAAAAAAATATCGGTGTACGACCCCGAACCACCCGACACCATTTATGGAACTTTGTTTCATGAAATTGCATCTTCAATTTACACAGCAGACACCACCGAAAATGTAGTCGATAATTATATCAAAAAGAATAAGGTAGATGAAAGTATGCGAACAAGATTAATTAATGACATTAATTATTTTGTTACCACATCAATTGAACAAGGCTGGTTTGAAGAAAATGTGGAAACATTAAATGAAACAGAATTACTTTTAACAGATGGCTCGTTGCTAAGACCTGATCGGGTGATCATAAAAAAAAATGAAGTGTTGATTATCGACTACAAAACAGGAACCGAAGAAAAACATCATCTCAGGCAACTGGAATCTTATGCCGGTGTATTAAAACAGATGGGATATTCGAATATTAAAACAATACTAATTTATCCTTCGTTAGGAAAAATAGTATCGTCGGATGCTGCTTAAAAAGTGAGTCGCTGATTGTTCACTCTTCTTTTTTTGACATTCGAAATAATGTCTTTGTAATGGATGGAGTTGTCGTAAATCATCCATATAAAACGTTGTATACCCAAAGCATCTACCGATTTCATAAAAGTAAAATCACAAATACTACGATACCCGTTTATCTCCAATTCAATATGAGGAAAAAATAACGGATCATGTGCATATTCCGGTTCTTTTAATTTGGAGATAATGTCCCACAAAAATGGAAATTGTTTTTTAATCATGGAAGCGGTCATCTTTTTTGTCTCAAAAAGAGTGTCGCTGCTGCCAACAATTTTCCCGGTTTCATCAAGGGTGATGCACTGGCACTTTTCACTTTCATCCTGATTAAAGTAATTGTTTGATCTCATATTTGTGGGATTAAGTTATGTTCGATACCAACTTCCAAAACAGACCTATTTATTAAACTTCAACACCTGATCGCTTTTCTTTAAATTGACTTGTTCAATTCACTTTTTCTTATTCAGTCAATTTCAACTTGTTATGGTATTTTACTCAAAGTCAAGTCAAAAAGTTTCAAAAATCTTACAGTTCAGCCAGTTGTGAGTCAAAGTGACCTTCATCACCCTGAAATGAGGTATAAATTGTTACTTTTGCCACTCAAAATCAGCAATAATATGTCAAACGCAATTTATAAAGTACCTCAGGCCATCAACGAACCTATTTTGAACTATGCTCCAGGATCTATTGAGAGGGCCGATTTAAAAAAAGCTCTTGCCGAAGCGCGTTCCAAAGTGAAAGATGTGCCTATGTACATTGGAGGAAAAGAAATAAGAACCGGTAAAACAAAAAGATTGAGCCCTCCTCACGACCATCAGCATTTATTGGGAAATTTTCATGAGGGTGATGCTTCTCACGTGAAAATGGCAATCGATGCTGCATTATCTGCGAAAGCGGCATGGGCATCACTCGACTGGGAACAGCGTGCCGCTATATTTTTGAAAGCCGCCGATTTACTTGCAGGTCCGTACCGCCCTATAATTAATGCTGCAACGATGTTGGGTCAATCGAAAAATGTTTTTCAGGCTGAAGTGGATGCGGCTTGCGAAATGATCGACTTTTTAAGATTTAATGTGCAGTATATGTATGAGATTTATAATCAGCAACCGATTTCATCCAAAGGGGTGTGGAACCGTTTAGAGCAACGACCTCTCGAAGGTTTTGTGTTTGCATTAACACCTTTTAATTTTACTGCTATTGCAGGAAATCTTCCTTCGTCGGCTGCTATGATGGGTAACACTGTTGTGTGGAAGCCTGCTAATACCGCAATTTATGCTGCCAGTGTTTTGATGGAAGTATTTATTAAAGCCGGTTTGCCTGCAGGTGTCATCAATCTTGTTTATGTTTCAGGACCGGTAGCGGGTGATATTATTTTTAAACATCCCGATTTTGCAGGAATCCATTTTACAGGATCAACAGAAGTTTTTAGAAGTGTGTGGGGTGAGATTGGAAAAAATATTGCTATTTACAAATCTTATCCTAGAATTGTTGGAGAAACCGGTGGTAAAGATTTTATTGTTGCACATCCTAGTGCAGATCCCTCTGTGGTAGTTACGGCTTTGAGCAGAGGAGCATTTGAATTTCAGGGACAAAAATGTAGTGCTGCATCACGTGCCTACATCCCTGCTAGTTTGTGGCCGGAAGTAAAAAAAGGAATGCTGGAAGATCTTCAATCGATGAAGATGGGACCTACCGAAGATTTTGAAAATTTTATTAATGCTGTTATTGACGAAAAGGCTTTCGACAAAATCACCTCTTACATTGCAGATGCCTCCAAGAGTGGTGATGTTGAAATTGTTGCCGGAGGAAAATATGATAAGTCGAAAGGTTATTTTATTGAACCAACAATATTATTGGCAAAAAAACCGGATTACATTACCATGTGTGAAGAAATTTTTGGCCCTGTACTAACGGTATATGTATATGAAGATAATAAATTTGATGAGACACTTGAGATTGTAGACAAGACGGGGATTTACGCCTTAACCGGAGCCATTATTTCACAAGATCGTTATGCTATTGATTATGCAATGAAAAAGCTGGTGAATGCTGCCGGTAATTTTTACATCAACGATAAATGCACGGGTGCTGTAGTAGGCCAACAGCCTTTTGGTGGATCCAGAGGATCGGGAACCAACGACAAAGCCGGATCCATGATCAACCTCTTGCGTTGGGTATCACCTCGAACAATCAAAGAAACATTTGTGCCTCCGGTGGATTACAGATATCCGTTTTTGGATAAAGATTGATTCAGGTCGAAGTGGAGACCTGGCGGGTGGAGGCCGAGGGGACCTGGCGGGTGGAGGCCGAGGGACCTGGCGGGTGGAGGAAATTTCTGCAATTAATTGATTAACAATATTTTATATTATTTCATTCATTCAACTTTTAAACACCCTCCTGTAAATAACTGTACAATTAAGGGAATTAAATATCGTTGAATAGCCATACTTTTGAATTATGAAGCGTTTTGAGAAAATTTGGCCTTGGCTGAAAAATAAATATGTGATCACCATAATTGTGTTTACGGTGTGGATGATCGCCTTTGATCGAAATGATTTTATTTCACAATACAGCTACCGACAAGAATTACATAAGCTGGAAGAAGACAAAGAGTATTTTACTAACGAAATTGAAATCAACAAAAAAAACACCTTCGAACTCACCTCCGATCCCGGAAATCTTGAGAAATTTGCCAGAGAAACCTATCGGATGAAGAAGGATGATGAAGATATTTTTATGGTGATTAATAGAGCGGATCAGAC